>Ga0209323_10001275_pt1 | contig 16631 bp, 12 predicted proteins | sample Rifsed19ft2_FD_184014 | JGI IMG/M metagenome (GOLD analysis project Ga0209323, IMG submission 184014) | Soil microbial communities from Rifle, Colorado, USA - sediment 19ft 2 (version 2) | ecosystem: Environmental > Terrestrial > Deep subsurface > Rock core/Sediment | place: Rifle, Colorado...
CGAGTAGCGCTGCGTCTTCAATCTCCAATGACGTGGAACATCCATGATAGTTCCTCCTGAATAAGTTCGTTGACAAATGACGAAGGACCAATGACGAAGGACGAATGCCGTCGTCCGTCTTTCGTCCTTCGTCAGTCTCTCACCAGAATGTGAGTGACCGCCGTTGCGCCGTTCGCGCCGAGGGATTGCGCCAGCCCGATGCGCGCGTTAGCAATCTGATTCGGGCCGGCCTGACCGCGCAACTGTTGCACGGCTTCGACGATCTGATAGACGCCCGTCGCGCCGCCGGGATCGCCTCGACCCTTCAGCCCGCCCAGCGTGCTGATCGGCGTCTTGCCGTCGCGAATGATGCCGCCGCCCTTCGCAAAGTTCACGCCGCCGCCGCGCTCGGCGAAGCCGCACGCTTCTAGCGACAGCGCGGCCAGCACCGTCGCCGCGTCGTGCAATTCTGCGAAGTGAACGTCTTTCGCCGCCATGCCGGCCTGCTCGTAAGCGCGATGCGCCGAGGCCTCCGCCGCGGACAGCCACAGCGGGTCGCGCCGCTCGGCAAGCCCCAGCGCATCGGTCGCCGCCGCCGAGGCCGCGATGCGAACCCGTGCGGCGCCGTTTGCCGCCGATCCATCGCCGCGCGACTTCGCCCACTCGCTCGGCACGAGGACGATCGCCGCCGCGCCATCGGCCGGAGCCGCCGCGTCGAACAGGTTGATCGGGTCGGCCACCATCGGCGCCTTGACGAACGACTGCACCGTCAGCTTGTTATGGAACATCGCATAGGGGTTGGTGCCGGCGTTCAGGTGAGCATTGATGCTGAACGCCGCGAAATCGGCCAGCGCCGTGTCGTACTCGTGCATATAGCGACGCATCATCATCGCCGCGACGGCCAGCGGCGTCACACCGTGCACTGCCTCGTAATCGCTATCGGTCGCCGTGGCCTGCGCCGTGATCGCTGCCGAGCCGACCACATCGCTCAACTTCTCCACACCGACGACGAGCGCGATGTCCATCAACCCGCCCGCGACGGCGAGGTAAGCCTGCCGCACCGCCGCCGCACCCGAGGCCGACGCCGCTTCGATGGTGATCGCCTCGACGCCGCGCAGCCCGACGAAATCGGCGATCAGCGCGCCGAGGTTGCCCTGCCCGCTCAGCTCGCCCGCGAGCATGTTACCGACGAACAACCCATCCGCCCGATCGACATTGGCTTCCTTCGCCGCGCTCTTGATTGCTTCCAGCGCCAGATGGCGCAGCGAAATGTCCCAGTGCTCGCCAACCTGTGTCTGTCCGATTCCGATGATGCTTACATCACGCATAGTGCCTACTTCTTTACTGACTCTCTGATCACTGACTTACTGATTACTGACCAGTGACCAGTTATCAGTTCATCAGTAGTTTCTTGCGGTAGCGCGCATACGTCGCGTAATCGATTTCCACGCGGCGGGCGATGTAGTCGCGCGTCGCCGTCGCGCGCTTCTGCCGATCAGCGATCTTGTCGGTGACGGTGATGCTGAATGCATCGCTGCCCGCGCCCGACCCGAACGACACCATCAGTACCCGGTCGCCCGGCCTGGCCTGATCGAGGATCGCCGTCAGGCCGATCAGGCACGACCCCGCATAGGTGTTGCCGATCTCGTTGACCAGCAGGCCGATCTGAATTTGCTCCGGCTTGAAGCCGAGCATTTGCGCCGCGCGCTGCGGGAACTTCACGTTGGGCTGATGGAAGACAGCATAGGTGTAGTCTTCCGGCTTCGTGCCTAGCTCCTCCATCAACTGCTCCGCCGCCGAGGTGATGTGCTTGAAATACGCCGGCTCGCCCGTGAAGCGGCTGGCGTGCTCAGGGTAATGCGCGTATTGTCGCCGCCAGAAGTCGGGCGTGTCGGTCACAAACGACAGCGACGCTTCGATCGCCGCCAAGCTCTCCTCCGCCGCGCCGACGATGTACGCTGCGCCTCCCGCACCTGCCGTGTACTCGAGTGCGTCACCGGGTCGGCCCTGCGCGGTGTCCATGCCGATGCTCAAGGCATACGGGGCCATGCCTGCCGCCACAAATCCGATCGCAGCCTGCAGCGCTTCCGTCCCGGCCTTGCACGCGAATTGCCAGTCGGCCGCCTGTGTATTCGGAACCGCGCCGATCGCTTCGGCGACGATTGTCGAGGTCGGCTTGACGGCGTAAGGGTGCGACTCGCTGCCGACCCACACCGCGCCGATCCGCTCCGGGTCGACGTGCGCCCGCGCCAGCGCGTTGCGCGCGGCTTCGATGCTCATCGTCGCCACGTCTTCGTCGAGACCCGGCACCGACTTCTCTTTAATCGGCGTCCCTTCCGTGCCTTCAGTCCACACGCGAGAGACTTCACTCGCGGGCAGTCGATAGCGCGGCACATACGCGCCGTAACCCACAATGCCCACCGGTCGATTCGGTTTCATCATTCCCATAGTCGCAAATCCTCTGTTCACGTGCCAGTCATCAGTTGACAGTAGTCAGTAATCAGTTGGCGGCGATCAGCGATTACTACATACTGATTACTGCACACTGATTACTGCTCACCGATTACTGCTCACTGATAACTTTCTAGTCTGCTCGACCGCCTGCTTGATCTCTTCGACAAGCGCCTGTGCGCGATCGAGGCGCACGGTCTTCTCGGCGACCATCTGCGCCGCGATCCGTTCGATCGCGTCGCCCGTCGCGCCTGCCGCCAGCGCGAGTTGTCGCGCGTGCAACGCCATGTGCCCGCGTTGAATGCCCTCGGTCGCCAGTGCGCGCATCGCCGCCAGGTTCTGCGCCAGCCCCACCGCGACGATCACTTCGGCCAATTCGCGCGCCGATCGGATCTGCATCAGCTTCAGCGCGGCGCGCGCCGCCGGATGCACCTTCGTCGCGCCGCCGACGATGCCGACTGCCATCGGCATTTCCAACGTGCCGACCAGGTTGCCGTCTTTATCCTGGCCCCACTGCGACAGCGACGTGTACCGGCCCGATCGGGCTGCGTAAGCGTGCGCCCCGGCTTCGATCGCGCGCCAGTCGTTGCCGGTAGCGATCACGACGGCGTCGATGCCGTTCAGGATGCCTTTGTTGTGCGTCGCCGCGCGGTACGGATCGGCGGCGGCGAAGGCCCACGCCTCGACGATGCGGTCACGGACGATCGCGCCGTCGTAATTCTCAAAACCCAGCGCCGAGGGCGAGATTACCATCATCGCGCGAGCCAGTCGCCGATCGGCCAGGTTGCTCAAGATACGCAGGCCGACGCGCCCACCGGTGATCTCTTCGAGCATCGGGCGCAGCGCCTCGGCGGCGGTGTTGACCGTGTTCGCGCCCATCGCGTCGAGACAGTCGTACAGCAGGTGGACGATCAGCATCGGGCCGACGGGCGTGTCCTCGATGATGCGCGCCTCGATGTCGCGCGCGCCGCCGCCCAGGCCGACGATCACCGGATCGGTGGTGTTGGCAAAGTCGAGCAGGCGCTGCTTGTTCGCCAACAAAGCCAATCGGGCCGCGTGCGGATTGATCAGGTCGAGCACCTGCACCTGCGCGATCATGATCGGCGTGTCGCTGCTGGTGGTGAAGCCGCCGCTGTCGCGCGCCAATCGCGCCGCGAAGGATGCGCCCGCGACGACCGACGGCTCTTCGATCGCCATCGGGATCAGCACATCGCGCCCGTTGATGCGGAAATTGGCCGCGATGCCGATCGGCAGGCCGAACACACCCAGGGCATTCTCGATCATGTGATCGGCGCCCTCGGCCGTCAGGCCACTCGCGCCCGACAGGGCGGCAACCTCGTCCGGCGTAAGCCCGGCCTGATCGGCAACGGTTTGTAGTCGATCGGTGAGGGATTGGTTATAGAATCCGGGTAAACGCGATGAAACAGCCATATCTAAACAAAGAGCCTAAGTCAACTCATGACGGGCTTCATGAATCTGGTGGCAAATGTAGCACTAACCGGCCATCAAAACCTATCAGAGTCGATCGCTGAAAGGGTTTGGGACGATCTGGCTACTGTACAAGCGCAGGGAGATTGCACCGGAGTGTGGTACAAATGCAACGCATCACGCTTCAACGTTATACCAACCCGCTTGCACGAACGATGGCCTAATTGGGGGAGCAACCAAATGCAGAGGATGGGGTCATTTGCCCGCCGTCACTTTGGCGATGAATGTTTTAAGAGAGTCGCTGCCTCGAATGCGGATGCGGGTCAACTCAAGCGCAGAGTCCAGTGTGTGGACGCGGCCATTCTTGGTCGTGACGGCCATCCAGAAGTCCTGTTGCTTGAGGAAGCGCAAGAGGTTGGCATCGTACTGGCCGGAAGGATAAGCATAGAACGGCGCAGGCTTGCCCGTGTGCGCCTCGACGCCCTGGCGCGTGCCGACGATCTGGTAATACAGAAAGTCGTCGGGGCGGCGGCGCATATCGACGTGATCGCGCCCGTGCGTTTCGATATCCTGCCCTGCCGCGCTCATCTCGGTGATCATCTCCCACGTCACGTAGCGCGGCGAAGCCACGTCGGCGGGCGCGGATAGAATGAAGAATGTCCCGACGAAGTTGTGCTTTCGGAGAATCGGGAGGGCGTTGGTGTACTGATCGACGTAGCCGTCGTCGAACGTCAGCAGGATCGGGTTCTCCGGCAGCGGCTCGCCGATAGCCAGGTAATAGTAAAGATCGGTGAGCGTGATGGTGTGATAATTGTTCTCGGCCAGCCATTGCATCTGCGCCGCGAACATCTCCGGTGAAACAGACAGATCGACGCGCAGGCGATCGGCGGGATCGGGCGGCGCAGAGATGTAGTGATACATTAAGATGGGCACATGCGCCGATCGCTTCACGCCGTCGGGCTGCGGGCGAGGTCGAGGCGTGGCGGTGGAAGTGGGGGCGGGTGTTGGCGTGTCAGTGGGTTGGCTGGTTGGCTGGGTGGTTGGAGTGAATGTGGGTGTGGGAGTGTAAGTTGATGTAGGCGTGTGAGTGGATGTCGGCGTCGAGGTGGCGACGGGCAACAGCTGCACTCCGACCATTGCCACACCCTGTTCCGAAACGTCGTAAGCCGCCGATGACCCCAGCGCAAGCAAAGCGATCACTACCGGCACGAGTGCGGTCTTGATCAGCAGCCCCGGCAGACTTCGGGAGGGTGAGGTGGGCAGCACGCGCGAAGAATACCCCAGCGATGCTCCGCTGTCAAGGAATACGTGGCGCATTGTCGTGTGGATCATGGCTGCAACACTAGGCGCGATCGCGCTGACGATCATCGCCATCCTCGCTCAGCCCGACGTGCGCCGCGAGACGCCGCTGTGGTCGGACGAGTTCGATGCAGGAGCGAACGGGTGGACATTCGATCCGCGCGACGGCTCGATTGCCCGGGGAGAGCTTCAACTGCACCCCGCTCGACCCGATGCGCCTGCGCTGGCGATCCACGCGCTGCCTGTCCCGGGGTTCGTCGTCGAGACGCAGGCGCGCGCCATCGCCGGATCGACCGATAACGGCTATGGCCTCGTCGTGGGGAACGGCCGTGAACAGACCGCCTTTCTGATCAGTGGCGACGGCTACTTCAACGTGATGCGAAACGCAGGCGCTGGCTGGGTCGATGTGCAGCCGTGGCGGCCGTGGCCGCACGTTCGGCGCGGCAATGCAGCCAATACGCTGCGAGTGGAGTGCCGCGCTGTATCTTGTATCTTCTACGTGAACGAGGAAGTGACGGCCCAGGTGGAAACGACGCGGGAAAGGAATGGGATCGGCTTAATGACGTGGCGCTACGCAGCAGAGGCGTTGACAGTAGAGTTTGAATATGTGAGGGTGTGGGAGTAACACATCCTTCCGCGAGTCTCAGAACTCACCACCAAGTCACCAAGACACGGAGGGACACCAAGAAAACTTGGAGATTCTTGGTGCCTTCGAGTCTTGGTGGTTAATCTGGCGGCTTTTCAGACAGACTTTCAGACTCGCGGGAGGAGCATTCACTTTTGCACAGCCGGGATGTACGCCTGGTAGCCGGTGCTCACCTGTAGAGCCGCAAAGTTCTGCTCCACTTTTCCGGTCGCGTCGATGGCGCGCGCCTCGATCTGATGCGCGCCACCCTGGAGGCCCAGCGGAATCACAAACCCTTCCTCCGGACCGTCGAACGCGCCGTCTTGCGGTTGGGCGATCTGCCATTCGCTTCCATCGATGCGATACTCCACCCGGTCAATCGCCACGGCGGGGGACCCATCATCGAGATAGGACGAGGCCATGCCCGCCAGGGAGGTCGCGCTCGTGACGCCGGGCAGCCCGGCCGGCGGCGGCTCCAACCAGGTATCCAGCCCCCCATCGATTGGATCGGGCACGACGGCGACGAATCCGGCCGGCGAAGAGACACTGCCGAAGCGGGTGTGCGCGCGCAGCTCGACACGATGATTGCCGCTGACAGCGAACCTGAGCTGAAGCGCGAAGGCTTCGTCCGGCGAATCAAAGCGACCATCCGCAGGTTCGGCCGGCAACCATCCGCCCCCATCGACGCTATACTCGACCCAGACCGTGTTGATCGTCGCCGGCGGCCGCCACGTAGACGGATAAGGCGCGTCGGACACGCGGCCCGCGTAATTCCAGCCGTCATCGGATCGAGTGACCGGATCGACGCTGAATGTGGGCGTCGTATCGACCGGATCGAACAGACCATCGCCGTCCGAATCGCGCCAGCCGATCTGCCCGCGCGCGTGAGGATCGATCGCGTTGGCCGTGTAGGGGTAAATCCCGCCGCGCATGATGCTGGGAAGGTTACTGGCGCAGCCAGCGCGCTGGCTGTTCTGCGTCTCGACGCCCAGATAACCCGACTTGGCCGTGCAGACAATGTTGGCGCTGGCGTATTGATCGAGCGCGCGGAAAACGTGGCCGGTTTCGTGCGCGGCGACCGCATCCATGTTGTCGATGCCGTAGCCCGCGTTGTTGTAGGTCATCACCAGGAACGGGCCGCCAATGTACGCATAGGCGAAGTAGCGATCGGCGAACGCGGCATCTGTATCACCCGCGCTGTTGACGACGAAGATGGCGAAGGCCCAATCCGTGTCATACCGCTCGCGCAGATCATTCACGTACGTGCGCACGCGCGTCCAGTATGATCCGCCCGCGTAGCCCAGTCGAGACATCACATCGCCGATCCACAGGCCCTCCTCGTACTGCGGATGCCGGATCGGCTCGTAGCCGGTGGCGATGGGATCGGTCGTGTGATCGTCGATGACGAAGGTCAGGTTCGCTTGGGGAGCCTGGCGCGACCACCACTCCAGGCCGGCGCGCACTTCCGCCAGGACGCGCTGGCGTTGATCGGCGCTCCACGTGTTCAGCTCGGCATCGATTGTCCCATCGCTCTCCGGCAGGATCACGCCGACGGCGACGCGGCCAATCATGTATTCGCTGGTCTGATAGAAACCGGGGATTGCCGTCGAGGCCGAGGTCGCAGAAAAGGCCTCGACATCCGGCGCAGAGAAGTGGCCCTCGCGCGGCTCACCTTCTTCAGCCTGGGCCGTGCCGAGCACGATGAGCGCAGACACCATCCCGATGGACAGGCACACCCCACGCGCCTTGCTCATCCCTCGACTAACTTTGCTCATTATCGTGCACCGCCCGATTCCAACTTCTCGCACACCGCTAAACTAGCACAGCCTTGCGCGGCCTGGCGTTAGGCTTGCGTGGAGTTTGAGTTGTATCTGTGTTAGTTGGTTGGGCGTTGTGAGCGCGTTGGATTCGATCACCTCGATCCGCGCAAAGCCCTCTCTTTCCGCGCGAGTCGAAAGGTGTCCGGCACTTGAAGAACCTCGAAGTGTCGGCCTCCTCCGTTCGCACCCGATTTGAAACGCACGCCGTGGTCTCTTGGTGATCTCACTTGTGCTATAATCCCTCGCAACTCGCGCAGCGATTGCGAAGCCTCCTCATCAGCGTGACGCTAAGAAACTATCTCAAAACCCTCCCGCACATTGCGAAGCGTGAAACCTGTGGAAGGGTGATAACAGACGATGAGCATCGATTTCACCAGCATCGTCATCAAGGGCATGCGCGATGGGCTATCGGTGACATTGCCCGGCGACGGCCCCTGGCCCGAGGCGCTGACCGCGCTCGAAGCGAGGCTGACCCAAGCGCCCATGTTCTTCAAGGGTGGGCGCGTCGCGCTGATCGTCGGCCCGCGCGCACTGAGCGAAGACGATGTGCGCCAGACGCGCGATCTGCTGGCCCGGCACGATGTGACGCTGTGGGCGATCGTCAGCGAGGACGCCGGGACGCGGCGAACGGCCTCGCGGCTGGGGTTGGACATGCCCCCGCCGGTCGCCCCGCCGCCCGAGCCGCGCACGTGGGAAGTGACACTCGAGACCCAGCCGGAATCGCCCGCGCTGCCCATCGACGAGTGGCCGGACGCCGGATTGGTGGTTCGGCGGACGATCCGATCGGGCCAGTCGCTGCGGCATCCGGGCAGCATCACCGTGATCGGCGACGTGAATCCCGGCGCGGAGATCATCGCTGGCGGGGACATCGTGGTGTGGGGCAAGTTGCGCGGCGTGGTGCACGCCGGCGCATTGGGCAACGAGAGCGCCGTGGTCTGCGCGCTCGACCTGGCCCCGACTCAACTGCGCATCGGCAGCCACATCACGCGCTCGCCGGATGATCGCCGCCGCAAGCCCAGGCCCGAAACGGCGCGCGTGCGCGAGGGGCAGATCACTGCAGAACCCTGGGGAATGTAGAACCGGTGAGCAGTGAACAGTAATCAGTAGTCAGTAGTCAGTAGTCAGTAGTCAGTGAGCAGTAATGAATGGACAGTGAAGATGTAGTAGTGACAACTGGTGACTGACAACTGGTGACTGACAACTGGTGACTGACAACTGATGACTGATGACTGGCGACCGATGACTGATGACTGATGACTGGCAACTGCTGACTGACGACTGCTGACTGACAACTGATGACTGGCGACTGATGACTGGCGACTGATGACTGGCGACTGGCGACTGCCGACAGGAGGCAGGTATGGCAGCACGAGTCATGACGATCACTTCCGGCAAAGGCGGGGTGGGTAAGACGACGACTACCGCGAACATCGGTGTCGCACTCGCATTGTTGGGCAAGCGCGTGGTGTGCCTCGACGCCGACATCGGCCTGCGCAACCTCGACGTGGTGCTAGGGCTGGAAAACCGCATTGTGTACGACGTGGTCGACGTGATCGAAGGCCGCTGCAAGCTGCGCCAGGCGATGATCAAGGATAAGCGCCTGCCCGATCTGTATCTGCTGCCCGCTTCGCAGAAGCGCGACAAGAGCGCCGTCAAGGCCGCCGATCTGATCCGCGTGTGCGAGGAGCTCAGTCCCGATCACGATTTCGTTTTGATCGACTCGGCGGCTGGCATCGAGGAGGGCTTTCGCACCGCGCTCGCGCCGGCCAACGGCGTGATCATCGTCACCAATCCCGAAGTGTCGGCGGTGCGCGATGCCGATCGCGTGATCGGCCTGGTCGAAGCGGCGGAGAAAGGCCCGGCGAAACTCATCGTCAATCGGCTCAAGCCTGAACTGGTGAATCGCGGCGACATGCTCGACACGGGCGACGTGTTGGAAATCCTGGCCGTCGAGCTGCTGGGCGTCGTCCCGGAGGACGAGACGATCCTCGTCTCGACCAATCGCGGCAGCCCCGCCGCGCTGGACGAGCGATCGCGCGCCGGGCAGTCGTTCCGCAACATCGCGCGCCGCCTGCTGGGTGAAGACATTCCGTTCGAGACGTTCCGCGAAGCCGCCGGCTTCTTGCAGCGCCTCAGCCGCCTGTTTCGCAGCGATGGGAGGTCTGGATGATGAACGTGCTCAATCGCTTGCGCGGACACAAGCCGGAAACCAGCCGCGACATCGCCAAGCAGCGCCTGCAATTGGTGCTAGTGCACGATCGCAGCCAGATCTCGCCCGGCATGTTGGAGATACTGAAAGACGAAATCATCGCCGTGATCTCCAAGCACATCGAGATCGACAAAGACGGCGTGCACGTCACATTCTCGCAAGAAGGTCGGGACAACAAACTGATCGCCGACATCCCGCTGGCCGATGGCCGGCGCATGAAAGGGCAATCATAGATTCACCGCCACACGCCCTGGAATTTGGACGCGGATAGACGCGGAAGACGCGGATCAAATCCACGATTACGGCGGAGGGCAAAGCGGCAACTGCTGTGTTGATCCGCGTGAATCCGCGTTCTAAATCCTATGGCCGTTATTCGAGAAGCGAGAGGTACATCGTCGTACAGCCGGGTGGCGTGGCGTCACTTCGACTGGATCATGCTGATCACCATCATCCTGCTGACCGGGATCAGCATCTTGATGATCCACAGCGCCACGCTCGGCGCGCCGCCCGGTAGCGACCTGGCCGAGGCGGCCCGCAAGCAGGTACAGTTCGCGCTGCTGGGGCTGGGCGTGTACCTGGCCATGGCCTCCATCGATTACCGCGTCTGGTTCAACCTGTACCGCGCGCTCTACATTTTCTCCGGCGCGCTGTTGATCCTCGCGCTGGTGCTCGGCTCCAGCCAGATCGGCGACGTGCGCCGCTGGCTGGATTTAGTGCTCTTCAACATCCAGCCCGCCGAGCTGGCGAAGGTGCTGTTGATCCCGGCGCTGGCCGGGCATCTTGCCACACAGAAAGAACGCATTGGCAGGTTCAAGACATTCATCGCGACGATACTATTGATCTGCGTGCCGGTGGCTTTGATTTTCGTCCAGCCCAACCTGAGCACCGCGATCGTCGTCGGCGTGGTCGGCCTGGCGATGTTTTACATCGCCGGACTCAAGAAGCGCCACGCCATTCTGCTGATCGTCGTCGTGTTGGTGGGGGTTCCCCTGATTTGGTCGGCGATGGAAGATTATCAGCGCGAGCGCATCGCGCTGTTCATCGATCCCAGCCGCAACTCCGACGCCGAATACAACCTATTGCAGGCCGAGATCAGCATCGGCAGCGGCGGGCTGCTCGGCCAGGGGTACATGCAGGGCAGCCAGAACCAGGGCCGCTTCCTCAAAGTTCGCCACACCGACTTCATCTTCTCCGTCATCGGCGAAGAGCTCGGCTTCGCCGGCGCGCTGATCGTGCTGGGGCTGCTCAGCCTGCTGTTGATTCGCGTGCTGCGCGCGGCGACGCTCGCCCGCGACGACTTTGGCCGCGTCCTGGCCGTGGGCGTGTTCGCGATGATCTTCTTCCAGTCCGTCATCAACATCGCCATGAACCTCCGCTTAGGGCCGGTCGCCGGACTGCCGCTGCCGCTCGTGTCGTACGGAGGCAGCGCGCTCGTCGCCACGCTCCTCGCGCTCGGCGTCGTGCAGAGCGTCGTCATGCGCCACAAGAAAATCGAATTCTGACGACCGACCGACGACGAAGGACGAACGACGCGGCTATCGTCATTCGTCCTTCGTCTTTCGTCTCATAACAACCGAAGAGAGACCATGACCGATCAGGTTCGTGTTCGATTCGCCCCCTCGCCCACCGGGTTCCTGCACGTGGGCGGTTTACGCACCGCGTTGTTCAACTGGTTGTTCGCCCACAAGCACAACGGCGTGTTTATCTTGCGCCTGGAAGACACCGATCAGAAACGCTACACGCCCGGCGGTGTGCGCGCGATCATGGATGGCCTGTTGTGGCTGGGCCTGCAATGGGACGAAGGCCCTGCCCGCGCCGACTTGCGCCGGATGAAGTCGAACGAGGATTACGACGGCGCGCCCGACGTCGGCGGGGCGTCTGGCCCCTACGTCCAATCGCTCAAGCTGGGACGCTTCAAGGAGGCGGCTGAGGAGCTGATTGCCAAAGGCGCAGCCTATCGCTGCGACTGCTCGCCGCAACGACTGGAACAGGTTCGCAAAGAGCAGATGGCGCGCAAAGAGTCGCCGCACTATGATCGACTCTGCCGAAACAAAAAGCCCGGCGAAGTCGATCCCAAGCGGCCACACGTCGTCCGGCTGGCCGTGCCGCTCGACGGGCAGACGATCATCCGCGACGCCATTCGCGGCGAGATTACCGTCGAGAACCGCAGCCAGGATGACTTCGTCATCCTCAAGTCCGATGGGTTCCCCACCTACCACCTCGCCGCGATGGTGGACGATCACGATATGCAGATCACGCACGTTCTGCGCGGCGATGAGTGGCTGCCCAGCCTGCCGCGCCACTATCAGATCTACCAGGCCTTCGGCTGGACGCCTCCGGTCTTTGCACACCTGCCAGTGATTCTGAACCCGACCGGCAAGGGCAAGATGAGCAAGCGCCGAACGGGCAACTTTGAAGAGTCGGTGTTTGTGTCGGAGTTCCGCGATGCCGGTTATCTGCCGGAGGCGCTGCGCAACTTTCTGGCGCTCGTCGGGTGGGCGCCCGGCGAAGGCATCGAGCAGGAAATCTTCACGGTCGAGGAACTGATCAACCTGTTCAGCCTGGAGCACGTCAATCCCGCGCCCGCGGCCTTCCCGTACGACAAGCTCGACTGGATGAACGGCGAGTACATCCGCGCCCTGCCTGTCGAGGAACTGGTGAAGCGTATCACTCCTTTCTTGCTCGACACGGGCTTGGAAGTCGATAGGGATCACTTGCGGAAAATCGCACCGGCCATTCAAGAACGCCTGGTGACATTGAAAGACGCGGTGGAGATGACGGACTTCTTGTTCGCCGAAAGCATCTCGCCCGATCCGGCGCAGCTCGTCGGAAACGGCATGACGAAGGAAACGACGCTGCGTGTGTTGAAGCAAGCCGAGACGATCCTCAGCACGTTCGAGCCGTTCGAGGCCGAGCCGCTGGAGAACGCTTTCCGCGCGGCCGCCGAAGCCGCCGGCATGAAGCCCGGCCCGTTCTTTATGCCGATTCGCGTGGCCGTAACCGGCAAGACGGTATCGCCGCCGCTGTTTGCCTCGATTGCAGCACTGGGGCGAGAGAAGACAATCCAGAGGTTGAAGAAGGCCGAGCGGTTGTTGGAAGACTGATCGAGCAGCAGGCCTTTAACTTCTCGCTGCCGAGTGCGTCCTTGCGAGCCGCCGCCTCGCAAGGACGGGATGGGCGCGACGCAGCCCGCAAGTTTCTCGCTGCAAGCATATCGCCACCCGGCGATGTGGGATTCTCGCAATGACGCTCACTGTGTATAATTGGTTCATTCAACTTCGTTTCGAGGAACCCGGATATGCCTGCTGGTGAAACCGTCAAACCGACCGACTTCATCCGCGAGGCCGTTGTCGAGGATTTGAAGTCGGGTCGTTACACCACCGTCTACACGCGCTTTCCACCGGAACCTAACGGTTACCTGCACATCGGCCACGCCAAGGCCATCTGCATCGACTTCGGAATCGCCCAAGACCTTGGGGGCAAGTGCAACCTGCGCTTCGACGATACGAACCCGATCAAAGAAGACGTGGAATATGTGGATGCCATCAAGGCCGACATCCGCTGGCTGGGCTTCGATTGGGAAGACCGCGAATTCTATGCCTCCGACTATTTCGACCAGCTGTATGAGTTCGCCGTCAAGTTGATCAAAAAGGGGAAGGCTTACGTTGACGATCAAAGCGCGGAAGAAGTGAGCCGGAATCGCGGCACGCTGACCGAACCCGGCATCGAGAGTCCGTATCGCAACCGATCGGTGGAAGAAAACCTCGACCTGTTCGAGCGCATGCGCCGGGGCGAATTCCCCGACGGCGCGCGCGTGCTGCGGGCCAAGATCGACATGGCCTCCGGCAATATCAACCTGCGCGATCCGGTCATGTATCGCATCATCCACGAGCCGCCGCACCATCGCACGGGTAAGCAGTGGTGCATCTATCCGATGTACGACTTCGCGCACGGCCAGTGTGATTCGATCGAAGGCGTCACCCACTCGCTGTGCTCGCTCGAATACGAAGCGCATCGCCCGCTGTACGAGTGGTTCCTCAAGGAGTTGGAGATTTTCGAGTCGCGCCAGATCGAGTTCGCGCGCCTCAACATGAACTACACCGTAATGAGCAAGCGCAAGCTGCTCCGACTGGTGCGCGAAGGCTACATACGCGGTTGGGACGATCCGCGCATGCCTACACTGTGTGGCCTGCGCCGCCGAGGGTACACGCCTGAATCGATCCGCGACTTTGCCGGCCGCGTCGGCGTGGCTAAGACGGATAGCGTGGTGGACGTGGCGCTGCTGGAGCACTGCCTGCGCGAGGACTTGAACCGGCGCGCCCCGCGCCGCATGGGGGTGCTTCGGCCGCTCAAGCTCGTAATCGACAACTATCCCGGCGATCGGGTCGAGGAAATGGACGTGATCAACAACCCGGAAGACCCGGCTGCGGGCGCGCGCAAAGTGCCATTCTCCAAAGTCTTATACATCGAGCAGGAAGATTTCAAGGAAGTGCCGCCGCCAAAGTATTACCGCCTGTTCCCCGGCAACGAAGTGCGCCTGCGCTATGCCTATCTCGTCAAGTGCACGGGCGTGGTCAAGAACGATCGGGGTGAAGTCGTCGAAGTTCACGCCACCTATGATCCGGCCACGCGCGGCGGCGACGCGCCTGACGGCCGCAAGATCAAATCGACCCTGCACTGGGCCTCGGCCGCGCACGCCATCCCGGCGGAAGTGCGTTTGTACGATCGCCTGTTCAGCCGCCCTGATCCCGATGCCGGCGACGACTTCACGGCCTACGTCAATCCTCATTCGCTGACCGTGCTCGATCAGTGTCGCGTTGAAGGCAGCCTCGCCGGCACGCGGCCCGGCGACCGCTTCCAGTTCGAACGCCAGGGGTACTTCTGCACCGACCCGGACTCGGCGCCGGAGAAGCCGGTCTTCAACCTGGCGGTGGCGTTGAAGGATACCTGGGCCAAGATCGAGCAGAAGCAGAAATAACTCCCATGCGCTTTCAGTGGACGATCCGCCGCCGCCTCATCTCGCTCGTCGTCAGCGTGGCTCTGCCGCTGATGATCATGATCATCCTCAACGCGCTCGCCGAGATTCTGGCGGTATCGGGCGAGCCGCGCGACATTGCCTACGCCAAGATCGCTAACGTCGTCGCTCGCAACGTGCTGTTGTCGATCGCCGTCGTCATCGTCGCGCTGCTGATGGCGCGCCTGATCATCCGGCGCATTCAGCCTCCGCTGCAAGCGCTGATCGACGCGGCGCGCGCGGTGTCGGCGGGCAACGACGAGGTCACCGTCGAGCCGGCGGCCGATCGCGACCTGGCCGACCTGGCGATCGCCTTCAACCAGATGATCGCCCGCCGCAAGGAAGCCACGGCGCAACTGGCGCAAGCCGCCGAGCGCTACCGCGAGCTCTTCGAGAACAGCCGCGACGCGCTGTTCGTCATCGATCTGGAGGGGCGCACCATCGACGCCAACGCCGCCGCGACCCGCCTGATCGGCTACACGCTCGACGAGATGCGCGCGACCAAAGTGCTCGACCTGGTTCCCGTCGACGAGCGCGAGTCGAAGCCGGAGCGCTTGAGGCGCTATCAGGAAGCGCCGGGCCAACGCGAGATCATCCTGGTCACGCGCGATGGCCGGCACGTGCCGATCGAAGTCGCGATCACGCCGATCGCCTATCAGGGCCAGGTCGCACTGCTGGGCGCAGCGCGCGACATCTCCGAGCGCCGCCGCGCCGAAGACAACCTGGTGCGCCTGAGCCAGCGCATCTTCACGCTGAACGAAGCCGGCCTGCGCCTGCAATCGACGTTCGACGCCCGGGCCATCTTGCGCATCATCGGCGAGGAGTTGAGCAGCCAGCGTTTCGACTGCCTGCTGGCCTCCCTGAACCCCGATGGATGGTCGGCACAAGTGACCTTCGTCTCCAATCCTAACTGGGACTCATCGTTCCAGGAGTTGGCCGGTGTACCGCTGGTGGGCTACACGTTCCCCGTTACCAGCCCGATCGCGCAGCGCGCGATCGGCCAGCAGCAAGCCGTCGTTGTGGAGGATGTGCACAAGATTCTAAGCGCCGAGATGTTGCCGGCGGTGCGCGCCCGCACACAGGACATGCTGACGCGGTTGCGCCTGGCGCGGGCCATCTTCGCGCCGCTCGTCATCGGCCGGCGCGCGCAGGCGATCTTGATCATCGCCGGTCACGATCTGCAGGAAGTGGACACGCCAGCCTTCGCGGCCTTCGCGCGGCAGGTGGCGGTGACGCTGGAGAATGCGCAGTTGTACGCGGAGGCGACGCAAAAAACGGAAGAAGTCGCCGCGCTCAACGAGATTGCCGCCATCGTCAGCCGGTCGCTCGATCTGCCGGCGGTGCTGGACGCGGCGTTGAGCCAGTTGCGGCGCGTGGTCGATTACGATCGCGCGGCAATCTATCTCGACGACGGTCGCCGCTTAGTCGTCGCCGCTTCGCGCAGCCAGGAGGATGCAACCCCTCCCGTGCGCGACCTTCTGCCGCGCAACAACAGCTACTACGAGTATCTCAGCTCGACGCGCGAGCCGATGATCGTGTCCGACGCCAACGTCAGTGAGCAATTCGCTTCGACCGTGGCCGGAACGCCGCACAGTTGGATGGGGGTGCCGCTGCTGGCGCAGGGCAGCCTGATCGGCTTCGTGTCTATTGACAAGAACCAGCCGGCGTACTTCACCGCCGAGCACGCGCGGCGCGCGCAAGCCTTCGCGCAGATCGCGGCCACCGCCATCGAGAACGCGCGGCTGTTCGACCGCGAACGGCGGGCGCTCGACGAGCTGTCCGCGCTGGCCGGCATCACCGAGGCTG
>Ga0209323_10001282_pt1 | contig 16595 bp, 14 predicted proteins | sample Rifsed19ft2_FD_184014 | JGI IMG/M metagenome (GOLD analysis project Ga0209323, IMG submission 184014) | Soil microbial communities from Rifle, Colorado, USA - sediment 19ft 2 (version 2) | ecosystem: Environmental > Terrestrial > Deep subsurface > Rock core/Sediment | place: Rifle, Colorado...
ATGAGGTATCTTTTAAAAACCCGCCGAAGACTGCCATCGTGTCATTCTCTACATTGATAACCGCAGAGTGATTGGCTCTGGCGTCAGGGTAAGACACCTTTGAGGTATGAAAGATAATGTTCGAGCTCCATGTGTTGGGTCCTTCAACCCCATTGGCCTTTTCTATAACCCAGAGATCGTCCACAATACCCCCCTGGGCATCTACTCCCCCAAAGATAGTCATACGGTTGGTTGAAGGGTTAAATACCGCGGTATGTCCCTGGCGGGCGGCCGGAAGATCTCCGGATACAGACAAAGGTTGCCAGGAAGGGGGCGTGTCCTGGCCGTTTTCATCCAGTCCATTTGCATGGGTTAACACCCATACATCATTTAAAGGTTCAGAGTCTGTGCTCCCCCCGAAGACAATCATTCTGTTGTTGCTGCTATCATACACCGCCGAATGCATCATCCTCGGATTTGGGATACTGCCCGATGCAGGTGTTATATTAATCCATGCAGGGTCGCCTCCAAGTCCATTCGCATTGGTAAGTACCCAGACGTCATTAAGCAGTGTTGTGGTGTCTCCATCCGTTTCAGCCCCGCCGAAGACAATAACGCGATTGCTGCCGGGATCATAGACCATGGAAAATCCAAAACGGCTTGAAGGAGACTGGCCTGCCCCTTCAGACAATTGAACCCAGGTTGGAGTCCCTCCACTTCCATCGGCATTTGTCAGAACCCACAGACGGTCAACAATAAAATCCTGATCCTGCCCCACCCCTCCCCAGATGATCATCCTTTTTCCGTCAGGGTCATATACCGCCTTATGCCCTGTGCGGGCGGCAGGCAGGGAACTCCCTCCGGCAGAAACCTGATCCCAAACAGGTGTAGTACCTGTTACGTCCCGGAGGCTCCACAGGTCTGCTGACAATCCCCCAGGGACTACTCCACCAAAGATAATCATCTGATCGGCACCTTCATCATAAACGGCTGAGTGGCTCGAAAGGCCTGGCGGCTGGGAATCTGATGCATTGACGTTAGCCTGTTCCCATTGCATCGGCTTTACAATGAGCGTAATGGAGAGTTCTTCGGTAGTTTGACTGCTGCTAATTGTAATCGGAAAACTTCCTATGGGTGTATCTGTCGTAGTGTTTATATAGAGGAGGACATCGGCAGGTAGATAGAATTTATCTGCAAGGAAGAAACCATCTGCGCCTGCCGGAAGTCCTGATACCGTAAAGCTCGCTGTTCTGGGCAAAGGGATACCGCTTATGGAGGAGATCTTCAATGCAAATCGGGCCTGATCTCCTCGGATAATACTGAGCTCTTCCGGAAATGCAATCCAGACAAATCCTCCTGATATTTCTTTGTTATTATCGTTTCCTCCGCATCCCGTAAAGATTAAAGAGAGGACAAAGATATAAAAAATGGTGCTGAAACATGATCTAATTGCTTTCATTTTCATTCGAGCAGCCCCTGGACATTAAAAGACGTTGTTAATCATACCGTAAAATATGTAAATTTATCAAGCTGTTTGATGATATTTTAAATCAGATAACGGTTGTTATTTAGTTTCTTTAAGATATTTATTGTCAATAATATTATTATTAATTAAGGTTTCGACAATAGCACTTGCCGCTATCCCGTGTCCCTTCACATTCCAGTGTTCATCGCCGCTGAATCTTATTTTGTCCAATTCTGTCTTTTGAGATGGAAAGAAAGACATGATATCAAAATAGCTGAAACCGGAGACATCTTCATTGTACTTTCCTCTTTGACATTCTATGGGTTCCGGCAGAAAAAAAAGCAAGAATTTCCCACCGTGCATCTCTGTTTTGTTTTGGATGATCTTTATCATATCCACAGATTCCTTTTTCGTATCTGAAATAAAATGTCTATTAAGTTTAAACCAGAAACCCTTTGTATACGGCGCATAAAAAGCTAATAATTTCAGTTTATTATATATAGTACTCTCAAGTTTATGAGGTCTGATGACTCCGTTATCAAAATAAGGATAATTTTCAAATTGAATAAAGTTAGAGAAAGCATAAAAGTATGGGAAATAATAATCTTTAATATTTCTACTGATATCAGCCGTGATAGGAGTAAAGATAATCAGGTCGCCTTTCTTTATTTGATTTTCAATGTTCAGGAAGTGTTGAAACATTTGAACAATTCCATATCCGTTAACTCCGGCATTATAAATATTAATTTTTTCCTTAAGAAAGTTCGTTTTTATAATATTAGAAAATGTATCGTTATTGTTTACTCCATGCCCAAAGGTAAATGAATCTCCAAAAAAAAAGATTTTGAAATCAGGACCATCGGTATTATTGATTTTTCTGAAACCATCCTGATCAATCTCGTAGGTGACATCAAATATCTCTTTTGCCAAATGTCGTCCGCTACTGTCAGGTTTTAGTTTCCACCCCAGATAATTATCTTTTACATGAATATTGCCGTACGAACCAGTATCTATAAAACGACTGTTCATGAGGAATAAGTATGCCCGGAAAAAATCAAATGCAAGAAATAATGTAAAACAGACAAAACTCGAAAATACAAACAATAATAAATTATGAATTTTGAGGGATCTTCTGTATATAAGCAGTATGAACCCGATGCCTATCAAAACAAAATCAAAAATCCATATTATAATTCTGTGTGAAAGGGCTATTATTCCATCTGAACTGAAAAGTGATGCAAGGGTCCATTCATTACAGGTAATGCCTGCTGCTATGAATACTATTCCTGCAATCAGAAGTATCGTTTCTTTTATCTTAGTACCGTCTTTCATACAAAAAACTTAAGCCCTTATCCATTTAATCTAATTCATACATGTTTTCCCATGAGGTATCTTGTGGCAATTTGTTCTGTAACGATTTATCAAATAAATAATTCCCCATTACCAAAAAATCCATTTCTGTCCGCATAAAACACCTGTATGCATCTTCCGGTGTACAAACAATAGGTTCACCTCTCACATTAAAGCTGGTATTTACAATCAGTCCGAACCCGGTTTTGTCTTTGAATGCTTTTATGAGCTTCCAATACTTCTCATTGACTCTTCTATTGACACTTTGAATTCTCGCTGAATAATCAACGTGTGTTATAGCAGGGATGTCAGAGCGCAAATGATAGAGTCTTTCCCACATCCCCATTTGCGCTTGATTGTCAGGCAGGGGATTTCTTCTTTTTTTCTGAACAGGGGCAACAATGAGCATGTAGGGCGACGGACGATCCAGTTCAAAATATTCTTCAATATCCTCCTCTAACACGGATGGGGCAAAGGGGCGAAATCCTTCCCGGTATTTTATTTTCAGATTAAGTTTTTTCTGCATTTCCGGGTTACGGGGGTCCCCTAAAATGCTCCTGTTACCTAAAGCCCTTGGACCGTACTCCATTCTGCCCTGAAACCATCCAATCACATATCCCTGAGCCAGATGTTCAGCAACATCCGTGCAAAGTTGATTAAAATCCGGATATTCTTTGTACGGAGCGCCATATTTTCTGCCTACCCGTATGACATCTGATGAGGTAAATTCAGGACCCAGATAAGTCCCTTTCATAGAGTCCTGACCTGATATCACTTTTCTATCCTTGTTCAGCCAAATATGCCAGGCAGCATATGCAGCCCCTGCGGCCCCTCCTGCATCACCGGCAGCGGGCTGAATCCATATGTCTTTAAATGTTCCTGCCCTTAAAAGTTTCCCTGTCGCTGAACAGTTCAGTGCCACACCTCCTGCCATGACCAGATAGTCGCATGCAGTAAGGCTCTTTGCTGTAGCCGCTAACCGGAAAAGAATTTCTTCTGTTACCTGTTGAATTGCTGAAGCAAGATTCATGTAGGGCTGGGTCAATTCACTCTCCCGTCTTCTGATGGGTAAATCAAACAAATTCTCCCATTTTTTCTCACAGCACATGGTCAGTCCCGTTGCAAAATTAAAATAGTCCATGTTCAGCAGAAGAGAGCCGTCATTTCGGACATCAACCAGTTTATCTAATATGATTTGTTTCCATTGTCTGGTTTGATCGGAATCAGGATTACCGTAAGGTGCAAGCCCCATGAGTTTGTATTCACCACTGTTCACTTTAAAACCACAGTAATATGTAAACGAGGAATAAAGAAGTCCCAGAGAGTGCGGGAAATCCAACTGCCGCAGGATTTCAATCTTGCTCCCTTTACCATGACCGATGGTTGTTGTAGCCCACTCACCAACACCATCCACAGTGAGAATTGCTGCTTCTTCGAATGGGGAGGGGTAAAATGCACTGGCGGCATGGGAGAGATGGTGCTCAGGAAAAAGGAGTTTTGAATGGCCAGAACCGATGTTTGATAACTCCTCTTTGATCATTTTACGCATGAAGAGTTTTTCTTTAATCCATACCGGCATGGCTGAAAGAAAACTTCTTAAACCTTTTGGGGCGAACCCATGATAAGTTTCCAGCAATCTTTCAAATTTCAGGAAGGGCTTATCATAAAATGCAATCGCACTGAGATCATCTAAGTTGTTGATCCCGGCCTCCTGCAATACATACTTCGTCGCATTCGTTGGGAACGATGGATCATGCTTTTTGCGTGTAAACCGTTCTTCATGCGCAGCGGCAACAATTTCACCGTCTATCAAAAGAGCGGCAGCGCTGTCATGATAATAGGCTGATACACCTAATATGGTTTCAGACATTTGTACCCTTCTTACCCGTTATATTTCCATTTAAAATAAAGTATAGATAAATGGAGCAATCGCTGAGCCGCTGGTCAGAACAATCAAGGCACCAAACAGTAGCAGCGTCAGAATGATCGGTAACAACCAATATTTCTTACGTACTCTTAAAAACCCCCACAAATCCCTTAAGAAATCCATTTTTCCCTCCCGTTAATATGGTTTTTCAATATCTTCAGGCTTAAATATGTGTTCCCGGACTCCAAAAACAGAGGAATCATCTTTTTTCCATCTTTTTAGCTGCATTGAATCTGCTCCGGCTATTCTTCTGATTAATCCAACAGGCGTAACTATAACAAGGAAAATCACGGTTAATAGTACTTTGGATGTTATTGTCCCCAATACATTGGAAAGACCAAACCAAATTGTTGCCACTGGTCTATAAAGATTGGGATAAATCATGTCAATAAGCAATAGAACGATACCTAAAGTAAAAAAATCCTGCCTTTGACTAAAATAGCCAAGAAGAAAACAAATAAGCACCATCGCCATTCCGGTATCTTTGGCCTGGTCTTTGCTGATCTTCCTGGGGAAAAAGCTGTTCATTTCTTTTTTCTTTAAAAATCAGGTGGAAGGACGCTCAATGAACAGATCATTGAGCACAAGGTAATCTACCTTTGTTCTGATAAAAGATTCAATCGCCTCGCCTGGGGTACATACTATTGGTTCCTGGACATTAAATGAAGTATTTAATAATATGGGCACGCCTGTTAATTTTCCGAACTCATTGATAAGTTTCCAGTAGAGGGGATTAGTCTCCTTATTCACTGTCTGAGGACGGGCAGTTCCATCTACGTGTGTAACAGCCGGGATCTGCGACCTTTTTTCAGGTTTTACCGGAAAGGCATAGAGCATGAAAGGAGAAGTACCGGAATAGTCAAAATACTCGGAGCTCTTCTCCTCAAGAACTGAAGGGGCAAAGGGACGAAATGATTCTCTCTGCTTGATCTTCAGGTTAATAATGTCTTTCATCTCTTCTCTCCCGGGGTCTGCAAGAAAGCTCCTGTTTCCCAGTGCCCGCGGACCCCATTCCATCCTTCCCTGAAACCAGCATACCAGTTTTCCCTCTGCAAGTGCATGTGCTGTCCTCTGCAAGAGCACATCTTCATCGAGCCTTTCGTACCGGATGTCTTTATCTTTCAACACACGTTCACATTCCTGAGAACTGAAGGATGGTCCCAGATATGCATTGTTCATGACATAATGCCTGGGTCTTCCTGTATATTTATGCTCTAGAAAAAGCGCAGCCCCCAATGCACTGCCAGCATCTCCGGCAGCAGGTTGTATAAATATATTTTTTACCGGGGTTTTTTTAAAGAGTTTTCCATTCGCAACACAGTTGAATGCAACTCCCCCTGCCAGGCATAAAGTATCAAGCTTTGTCTTGTCGTGAAGATACTTGACCAGATGAAAAATAGCTTCTTCTACCACTTTTTGCGCGCTCGCGGCTACATCAGCATGTCGTTTTGCAATGTCTTCCCCTTTTAATCTCGGCTCACCAAAAATATCAGTCGTGGATGTGCGAAAGCTGCCGTTCCTGGCAATATGATAATCAATAAAATATGGGTCTATCCTGAACGATCCATCAGGATGACATCTGACAACATATTTACTCAGATAATCCGCGTATACTGGTTCACCATATGAAGCAAGACCCATTACCTTATATTCATCAGATTGACTATTAAATCCCAGGAATGCTGTGACAGCAGAGTAGAACTGTCCGAGTGAGTGAGGCAATTTGACGGCTTTTATTTTTTTTATTCCCGTGCCTTCCCCTATCCACAAGACTGTTGTGTCAGCCTCGCCTGCCCCGTCGACAGTAAGGATCGCAGCCCTCTCAAACGGTGAACACAAAAAAGCAGATGCAGCATGTGCAAGATGATGATCTACAAATTCAATTTTGTATTTCCCTTTTCCGAAACACCTTTCAACAAGACCTCTTAATCTGAATAATTCAGACCATTCATTCTGCATTTGACTCATCCCCCTGGAAGTTTTGGCCTTAAATATGCGCGGGGATGTTAAAATACTTTTCAGTGCAAGCGTTGCCCTTACCCTGAGAGCCCACGGCTTCCATGAGGCACAGACAATGTCAACGTCATTCATTTTGATTCCGGCATAATCAAGACAGAACCGCATCGCATTTACAGGAAGACCTCTTGCATGCTTTATCCTCGTAAACCTCTCTTCTTCAGCAGCCGCCACAACTTCTCCATCAACGACAAGGGCCGCAGAGGCATCATGCATGTTGTTTATTCCAAGAATAACCATGTTAAACTCACCAAACTTTAAAATTGAAAAATATTAAGAAAAGAGAGGGACTCAACTATGATAGGATTACTGCCTATTGTTAATATAAAAATAATAAAAATAAGAGGACTGATCCCAAAACAGAGGAAAAACTAATTATGATAAATAGAATAATTAAATCAACAAAGATAGTTCTGTCTTTTTGCCTCATCAACTTCTGGAGTTTAGTAATTTCTTCGAGGGTTCGCCATTTCCCTTCAAAAGGGTATAGCCCTTCTTCTCGTTTAATGTCTAGTTCTTGACAAATATCAGCATGATATTTTGCCCTTGCCTCCTCACGATATTGTTTAATCAGATCAGCAATTGATAACCATGCCTTAAACACTGTTGACCTCACTTTGACATTATTGTGCACCTTTTAAAGTCACTGTTCAAAATTCAAGTTTCAGTAACAAGTTGGCAACAAAAAAGACAAGGATCATTGATGAAATGCCGATGATGAATCCGATCAGGACCTCGGATGTATATTCTAATATATACCTGTAGCGTCGCAAGAACAGAGCAGGAGAGTGAGGAATTATACCCTCCTGTTCTAATTCTTTTTGAAATTCTAAAAAGACCTTATATCGCTCCTCAGCTTCTATTTTTTCCTTGTAATTGTCAGTTGGGATATCCATAGAAAGTTATTTCCATTCTCGTTCAGGGTCCTTGACATTTTCTATATAGTTCATGAAAAAACAATAAAAAATTCCTGTTATTAGTCCTAAGAGGAGCGCAACAATTATATTGAGTATAATGTTTGGATATACGGGAAGTACGGGTAGTATTGCCGGATTTACTATAATCACATTTTGCATCTTCCTTTTTCCCTGTGCCGTCATCTCTTCCGATTGCAAACGAAGATTATCAAGTGTATTTTTATAGAGAGCTACCTGCCTTGTTAAATTATCCATCTCTACCTGTAAGGCAGGGAACGATTCTATACGCTTATCAAGGTTTTTAATTGCAACCTTCAAACCCTTAATTTTTGCCTGGGTTGACTGCCCTTCTACGAGAGCGTTGACCAACTGCTGACGTAACCTTTCATGGAACGAATCCGGCGATTTCGCGGCACTTTCAACTATCTTTTTTGTCTCGATTTCAAGCTCTTTTTTCTTCTTATTATATTGATTTTGCAGTTTGACCATGTCCGGATGCTGCCCGTGAATCTCAACCTTTAAAGAGGTCATCGCGCCTTCGATATCCGAAAGCTGTGTTTGCAGTCTCATGATGAGGGGATTCGAATAAATAAGCGGTGATGAGACATAAATCTGTGCCTCCTCCGCGAGTAGATTTACAAGCTTTGCTACATTATTATCATTGACTTTTAAACTGATTTGCGCCTTTTCAATCTCCATCTGCATATTGATCTTTTCCCGGCCTATTACCGATGCATCCTCATTAATAAATAATGACCGGTTGCTCAGTTTAAAACGCCGTAATTCATCTTCCGCTTTTTTCAGTTTCCGCTTGATATCATTGATTTCATCCTGGATGGCGAGACGATTTTTGGCTGAAGGCCCGGAAGCGAAGCTGTCAAGAAAATCATTAAATACCTCTACATACGTATTGGCAACATTTGCTGCAACCATCGGGTTTTCATCGCGGGAATAAAGTCCTATAAGGTATTCATTACTTATTCTAAAATCGGTGTCCTTTGCCAACTGTTTATAAGCTTTACCTGTTTTCTGGCTAACTTTACCTATTAAATTTCTGCTTTTTAATATTCCAAGATAAACTGCTTGCTGTTCCTCATTGGCTATCGGAAGAAGAGGTGTTCGTTTTATTTCCTGAGAACTTGCCGGGGAAAGAAAAGTCAGAGTATCTGGCTTATTTGAAATAAAAAAGTCGGTATTGGCCTGATAAATAGGAGGTAATAAATAGCTTAATATTCCTGCAAAGAATATAGCTGAAAAAATAATTATGAGAATGGTTCTTTTCCTTTGATACAGGACTAACCAGAAATCCAGAAGGGTCTTTTCTATAATGTTCAATTCCTCCTTTAGACAGAATGTTCAGGCATATGACCGTTCAATGAGCGGGCGTTGAGCATACTGGGCTTCCATAAGATTATATGCTATACATTCTAACAACCCAAAATACATCCAAAACCAGAAATTATAAGCTAAAGGCTCAAACTGTGCAATTGTAAAAAAGGCAATTAAGCTAAGCAGTAACGATTGTATAATAATTCTATCTTTTTTATCTTTTAGCAAGAAATTAGTTATAATGAGCCTATAAAATAAATAGACATATATCAGGCAATAGGATATAAGTCCGATAACTCCAATCTCATCAGCAACCTGTATAAACGCATTATGGGCAGGCCATGCGGAAGGATGGGGTGTATAAATACGGTTATTTCCCATACCAGCCCCTACAATTGGATGTTCATGGAGAAAACCTTCAATCCCTGCCTTATCCAATTCCAGACGGGATTTGAAATCCCCGGTATAAAGTTGCCTGGAAATAGATTCTACTACATAATCACCTAATCCTGATAAATAAACTAAAATAATGATCAGAAGCAGCCCCATGGTGATGTGGATAAAATAAGAAGGCTTTCTAATAAATATCCCAATAATAAATATTAATCCAAATGCAATCAAACTGGCCTTGTAAAAAGTAAATACCAGAGCAATGAAAGTTATAACAAATAATAACATTACCGTGCGTTTTTTCCAAAATATATTTATCCGGTGTGCAAGAAGAATGAAAAACAAAATAGCAAGAGCGAGAGTAAGGGTCGCGGCCAGACCATGTATATGGCCAAAAAAGGCTTGTGACCTTAAAAAGAGCCCAAAGGGTGTATGTTCGAAATCAAATTTATTTGTGTGAAACCCTATCCCGGTAAAAAGGTAAAGTAAGGATTCAGCAGCTCCAATGATACCAGAGAAAAGGGTAACAATTATAAAGGCCTTTAAGGAAAAAAGGGCATCTTTCTTCCCTCTGATTAGATTCAGAATAAGTAAAATGGTAAGTAACGATTTTATGGGGCCAATAAGTGAAACTATAGAACTCTTAGTTGCACTAACCTCATTTGTGTAGGATAGGACTATTGCAAAAATCAAAATTAAGGTTAATACAAATAGAGGTGTTACGATAATTTTATATTGTAGATTATTAAAATTTTCTACTAACAGGATGATGAGGAATATGAATATGACCAGATCACTAAAATCCAGAAAACCAATAGACGTCAGCCCCTTTACCTGTGAGCTTATTATAAGCACTATTGCAAAAACCGCTTCTTTCTTTTGCCATATCCGTGCTAAATTATTTACAGTAACGATAATACCTATAATGAAACCTATACCGAGGCTAAAAATAACGAAGGAAAGAAGGTATGGGGGGAATAGGTCACTAAAATGCATTAAGTGAAGATAGGAAGCCATAAATGCATCAAGTGAAATCAGCGTGCCAGCCAGGCCCCCCAGGATTAAAGGATTCCTATACTTATAAAAAAATGTTTGAACCGTCATAAAATCAGCAGGTATTCTAATCATTTATCATTTTCCCGAAGAGTTTTTCGTAGCTATCACTTACCTTATCCCAGGAGTAATCCTCTTTTACAATTTTCCGGCCCTTGATACATCCTTCACGTATAACAAGCGGGTTCTCGATCAACATTTGCAGCTTATTTATCAGATCTTTTTTACCGCGATAATACATCCCTGCATCCCGTAGAACTTCTCTATGTTCAGGCACATCATTTGCTAACACAAAATTCCCATGTCCCAAGGCTTCTACAAGAGCTGGATGTGTCCCTCCAACCTCTGTTGCCTGGATATAGAAATACGCATTAGATAGAAGTTCCTTATATCCCGCGCCATATATAGTACCCGTAAATATTACATTGGGATTTTGAGTATCTCTTACCTTCCTGACATATTCGTCATCGAACGGTGAACCACCGACCAGCACCATTTTTTTAGTCTGGTTTTTAATTTCGTCAAAAGCCTCCCTTACTAAAAGCGGGTTATTTTCTGGTGAAAATCTGCTCACATATAAAATGTAATCTCCCTTTTTAAGGCCATATTTCTTTAAAGTGTCTCCTGGTGGGATTATTGCAACTTCAGTCCCATAAGGGATAAATGTAGATTCTACCCCATAAGTCTTACGATAATAGGATTGAATACACCTTGCATCCGTAATTACCTGATGAGAAAAATATCCGGCAATCTTCTCACAAAAAAGAAGATATCTTGAAGCAAATCTTCCCCATTTTTTTCTCTTCCACTCTAATCCATCAACATTAACGGCAATCTTTTTCCTGAATATTCTGGGCAAAATGAACAGGACGGGAATATTAAGGCCAAGCATAAGGATTACTTCATTTCTTGTAAAGGCCACATGAATTAAACAAATAATGGAGAAAAGAAGTTTCTCCGAATGCTTTCCTCTTATAGTTGGAACTATAATCCTTCTAACCCCATTGATATACCTGTCTTTTGTTATAGAATAAGGACGGCAACAATATACAGTAACCTCATGACCGCGCTCTGCTAATCTCTTACTAAGTTCTTCTGCACAGGTCTCAAAGCCTGCGTACCTTGCTGGAATACCTCTTGATCCCAATATAGCAATCCTCACTTGATCACCACAGGATATTCATCGGTGTGAGGTTGAGGAACAGCTATAAACACTTCCCTTAATGCATCAAGATAACCAAACTCCCACTGCTTTGTTGGTTCGATATAGGCACCCTCACCCAGTTCATTCCAGGCTTCGATCATGAGCATTTTGGGGGCGATGTTTCCTCCGCTGGAGTCTATAAATGTCCTGGCATTCTGAAGCATGACCTTAAATTTGTCAGGGGAGCTTCCTGTACGGACAGCAGCCCCGCTTCCCTGCGCCGGTCTGGCATCCCAGCCTGGGGTGACCGGAACGATATACGGAAGACTACCTGTGCTGAGAGCCCTGGCCCAGTTCGTTTTGTATTGATCTATCGTGGCATCATAAGAGGCAATTTGGGGATCAGGCTTGACATAGTTGTACGGGGTGTATGCGCTATAACCCGATGTTCCAAGAAAACTGACAACATTCGTGTCCGGGGTGTCGTTGCTGATGGCGATTAAAAGGATGTCCGGGTGACCCGCACTTTTCACAAGACTTCTTATGGTCGATATTGCGGCTGATGTATTGTTGGGGTCTCCGCCGATTCTGTCAGGTAAGAAGACCATAACCACTGGCTGACCATTGAACTTTAAATAATTTGATTGATTAAAATAGTTCTTGATCCAGTAATCGGCAATTTCAGGTACATCTGCCAGGTTCGGTATAAAAGGGTCATGGTTAGCCCACATCACACAAAACTTGAGTAAGTCTTTAGAGGGCGACTGCAGATGTGCCTGAATCGCATGCTCCAAATGAGGCTCATCATTTTGCCAGAACCAGTCATAGGCAAAGAAAGATATCCCATGCTCAACCGCCCATTTTATATGCCAGTCTGCCACCCATGTCTGCTCTTCCGGATAAAGTCCCAGCAGTGGAATTCTTTCCGGCCACGACTGACAGGGGGAATGGGAATCAGTTGCACCCAGAAGATCCTTCCAGAATATATTCCCGGTTTGCCAGCCTGGAAAATAGAAAACTCCAATCTGGTAATCTGTAGTAATAGGTTTAGGTGGTGAAGTGGGGCCCTTTTGTTCAATTTGTGGGATTACTACCGGAGCCGGAGAACAGGAAGATTGCTTGCTTATTGAATTGTTACATCCGCCATAAAGTATAGTAAGCATTAAAAAGAAAGATATAAAATATCTAATCTTATTTTTTTTGAGAAGATTTCTATTTATCAAGAATTAGTTCCTAAAAAGTAGTTCATAAGCAGACAAGGTCTTGCTTGCCGTTACTTCCCATGTAAAATTCTCCAGGATACGTTTTCTTAGTTCCGTGGTTAAAGGTGAATTATAGGCCTCCAATACAGCATGACGGATTGAGTCAATTGAATCGGGTTCGCAATAATACGCATGGTTGCCGAAATACTCTCTTACATCACCACGGTCACTGACTACAATATTACAGCCCATGATACCTGCCTCTAAAGACGAAAGACCAGTCGTCTCAAAAAAACTCGGTAACACGTGCACTTTTGACACTGCATATAATGAAGGAAGTTTCTCATGCGGAATATTTCCTAAAAAATATGTGTTGGGCCTCTCAAAGTTTTTTAATCTGATAAAATCCTTGTAGTGATGTTGAGATGTTTTGCCCACAAAGACTAATTTTCCAGGGAAATTTTTCAATGCCTGGACAAGGCGGAATTGATTCTTTCTGCCATCTATGCGCGCTACACAAAGGACACACCCTTTAAATTGGAGATGCTCAGGATCAATCTCTACCTTCCCGGGGTTAAATAGCTGTTGATCTACAGCATTTGGTGCTACTTGATAGAGAGCATTAGGTATGCCAAGTTCTTTAGCAAAACGATTCCACTCTGACAGCGAATTGGGCAAGAAAAGGTCTATATATTTTAGTGATTCCTTTTGGGTCCTCCAAACCCCCTTCTGTAAGACGATAAGGTTTCCTTTATGAATTTCTCTGGTAACTATGACCTTTCCTAATATCTTTAAGTATTCAATTTGACGCTTATTAAGAAGTTTAAATAAAACTTTTATGATACCTCCTCGACCTTTTTTATCATATTCACTATAATCTACAAAGATGGGTGATACTACAACTTTTTTGTGATACCTTTTTGCATTTCTCGCCTGGATAAATGTCTCCTGAGGCCGGGTAAAATTGAATATATGAACAAGATCATACCTCGAAGCATCAGGTTCTAATTCTAAGGAAATATCAACTTTGATACCGGTCTTCTCTAAGTATTCTTTAGTTTTTAACACCTGCGTAGTATCGCCAACATGATCTAGGAATAGAGAATTTCGGCTTTGGAATAATACCTTCATGTATGGTGCGGTAAGCCAGTAGGTGTTTTTTCTTTTAAGGAAGATTTATATCTAATATCTATCATAGGTCTTACTGCGTCCATTACTTTATTAACGGAAAGCCTTTCAAGACACTCACGATGTGTGCATTGATTATTGAACAGAGGCTGATGGGTATAACACGGTCTGCATGGCAGACCTAAACAAACTGGAATAAAATATGGATTGTTTGGTAAAACCTGTTTGGGCAATGTAGGACCAAAAATCCCCACTGCAGGAGTCGTAAGGGCCACGGCCAGATGAAGTAAAGAAGAATCGTTGCCTATAAACAGGTGAGAATTCTTAATAATTACAACTACCTCAGAAAGTGAAGTCTGCCCTGCCATATCGACAACATTTGGGTGACCCACCTCCTCAGCAATCCAGTTGGTGAGTTTCTTTTCCGAATCATCGCCTAAGAGAAGCAGGCTGGCATTATAATCCCTGATAATTGCTTTTGCAAGCTCGGCATATTTACGCGGAGGCCAGCACCTGTACCATCCATTCCATTTAGCCCCTGGATGGATGATGACTACTGGTTCTTTTAAGTTGGAAAGGAGATTAACTGTAAAATGATCCGGACCTGGTAAATGGAGCTCGATGTCAAAGCAAGAAGCTGAAATACCAATGGCCTCAAGAAGCCGCAGATTTTGTCTTCCAATATATTCATCATCAGAAAAATTTACTTTGACCGTATGCAGAAATCCTATTCCCCCTTTTTGAAAACCTACCCTGTGCGGACTCCCGATTAAAAAACTCATAATAGAGTTGGGTCCCATCCCATCTCCCCGACTTGGATCAATAGTAAGATCAAATGCCTTTTTTCGGAGATCACGAATGAAACTGAGTTTGCCTAATATGCCGCGGTGAAACCTCTTTATATCAAGTATTATCTTTTCGTCTATATTAATGGACTGGGGAAGCAATGTCCATACATCGTGATTGCCGGGAAGTGTTGTTAATATGGATAATTTTGAACCTGGGAAACTTGTCCTTATCGCTTTGAATAAAGGGAACAGGCGAAGGACATCTCCTATCTCTCCAATAGCAACAACGAGTATTTTCCGTATATCCTTCTGTTCAAACTCATTTTCTGTCAGACTGCGAAAAAATGGCCCTGCATAAAATATCATCCGGTAAAAAATCTTTTTAAAAATATTAACCATATTTAACAGGTTTTGTATATTTTGTTTTATAGGAAATCTGGATGGCATTATAGGCCCTGTCCATAAGGTCCTGCCATCTAAAGTCCCGGCTAAACTGTATTGCATGTTCTGAAAGGGATTGATATAGTTTTTGATCAGATAACATAGAACATATAGCCTGATAAAGTGCCTTCTCTTCATAAGGAACAGCCATCCCACAATGAAACTGCTCTACTACGGATGCGGATTGGGTTTCTGAAGTAGCTACCACGGGCAGACCACTTGCCATGTACTCGATAACTTTAAGGGAGAAGGCATACTTTCTGAGATCTGTCGGTTTGAACATAGCTAAGCCAATGTCTGCTTCCTTCAGATAATTAATCAATTCCACATGGGTTTTATTTCCTTTATAAAAGAATGACTCTGTCAGGGCAAATTTTTCTGCAAGTCTCTCAAGTTTCCTCAAATATTGAGGCGTTGTATGTCCTAAAATTAAGAGACGAATTCCAGGAAAATCCTTTACAAGTTTACTCAATGCCTCCAAAACCATATCAAGACCAGACCACTCCTCTACGAATCCCATATAGATCAGCGTAGGCGGATGTGGAATTTTCTTCTGTGCCCTTTGGAATAGTTCATAGTCAACCCCATTTGGGATGATAATTACTTCCCGCCCTGTCTCTTTTTTCCTGATCTCGGCCAGGAATGTCCCTACGGATATGACCAGATCCGATTTTTTGATAAGATATTGCTCTAAGTATTCTAATAAAAACCTTCGAACATTATGAGGGGAATACCCCGGGACATAATCCATATCATCATAGACAAGGAGGCGGACTCTACCAAAACGCTGAAGGATATAGCCCACGAAAACCTCGATAGGACCCTGTCCTATAAAAACATCAAACCGGCGCCGGGCTTTGAACAGGTATGCCGCAAGGAAACATCCTATAATACTAATTTCTGATAGCAGACCCAGAAACCCCAGAACTTTCCAGATAATCCGGTGAAATATCCTTCTTTGCTGATGGATTTCCTGCTGCTGAGTCAGTGCAACACCGAGGGCTTCAACATGGTTTAGTAAAGGATTAACCCGGATCATTTCTATTCTCTCAGAGGAGAAAGAAGTTACGGAGAAGGACAAAAAAGATTTAACCTGTGTTAGAAAAGGCATCTCATAAGTTATATGGCCCTTATACATAAGGGTTAGTGAATCAAATCTATTTTGGAATTGACTTACAATATGATGAATTCTGTTATTTTTAAAATACTGATAATCAAATAATGTAAGTATAAAGAGACTTTTCATACTGAAACATTCTTATACACATTCAAGGTTTTCAGAGCTGTACTCGTCCAGCTAAAATGCTTGACCCTTTCAAGGCCAAGCTGGATCAATTGCTCCCTCAATTGACTATCAGATAACAGGCAATGCATTGCTTGAGCTATCTCCTCCGTTTGGAGCGGATTTACCAGTAACCCCGCATTCCCTACAACCTCTGGCAATGACCCGGAAGAAGATGCAATAA
>Ga0209323_10001287_pt1 | contig 16573 bp, 7 predicted proteins | sample Rifsed19ft2_FD_184014 | JGI IMG/M metagenome (GOLD analysis project Ga0209323, IMG submission 184014) | Soil microbial communities from Rifle, Colorado, USA - sediment 19ft 2 (version 2) | ecosystem: Environmental > Terrestrial > Deep subsurface > Rock core/Sediment | place: Rifle, Colorado...
TCACATAGTTCTTTAAGCTTTTCCACCATGTTCAGTGCACACCTTGTAGCAAGCTCAGCATGGTTTTCCTGTGGCAAAGGAGCACCCCAGAAAGCAACAATCTCGTCTCCAACGAATTTATCGAGTGTTCCTTCCCATCTAAAGATGACCTCTGTCATTGCAGTAAGGTACTCATTAAGGATGCTGACAACCTCCTCAGGTGCATGCTTTTCTGAAAATGTTGTAAAGCCCTTTATATCAGAAAAGAGCACTGTTACTTCCCTTCTGTCGCCGCCGAGTTTTGCCATATCCGGATTTTTCGTCAATTCATTAACAATTTTTTCTGTTACATAACTTGAGAACATTGCCCGGATATGCTTTGCCCGCATCTCCTCCTCAGCATATCTATAAACAGTTACGAGTGAGTTAATAAGGATTATATTTACTAATGGATAAGATAGCTCCATCCACAAGCCCCTCTTTACAAAAAGATAATATCCTATAAAAGAAAGTGCTGATAAAAAGAAAAAGGAGACAAGAGCGCTGCTGACAGCCTTCAGCCTTGTCAGGATTATGGATAAGAACAGGCCAGTGCACAGGAGAATAATAAGATTGGCTATAAAAGGTAACTTGACTATTGAGCGACCTTCAAGCAGAGATGTTATGACGTTGGCATGCTTTTCCACACCTGGCATATTTGCAGAAAAAGGCGTAACCCTCAAATCGTATACCCCCAGGGCAGTAACGCCTACAAGGGCAATTTTTCCTTTTAAGATATCAGTGCTACCTTTTCCCTCAAAAAGATCTGAAACATAAATATAGGGGAATGTCTGTTCAGGTCCGTAGAAATATATGGGGCTTTTGCCACGCAGGTTTGCGGGGAATATTCTGTCTCCAAGTTTGATGGATTCCGTAGCGTTAAGAACCATTCTTTCATTACCAAATCCCTGATAGATTCTGGCAGTCTGTAGATCAATGGAAGGATAGATGTCTAAATCATATTCTATAACCATAGTCTCCCATCTAAGGGTTCCGTCATCGTCAGGAATAATATTGATATGTCCCAGTGCTATTGCTGCTGCAGATAGTTCCTTCCTGCATGTTGAGAGACCGATAGCTTTATAAAGAGGAAAGTTATGTAGGGCAGAGACATTTTTTATAGCGGATACAGAAGATGAATAGAGAAAATCTTCTTGCACAAGAGGCGTTTCTTTATCAAATCTAAAAACTAAGGGGAGTAGTACGTTACCTGCCTTTCTTATAGCCTTTGCAAAAACTGCAACATTTTTCTCTGGCTCTGCAAACAAGATATCAAAGGCGATAACCTTAGCTCCTCCTCTAACAAGGATTTCCGTAAGTTTTGCCATTTTATCCCAGGACCAAGGCCATCTGCCAAGCTTCTCAAGGCTCTTATCATCTATAGCTATAATGACTACATATGGTGATGGAGTGATTTTCCCTCTGACCTTGAAGCGCAAGTCATAAAGCTTTTCTTCGAGCATCTCAAAAAGCGGAAAATGTAAATACATCAAGAGTGCAATTGCGAGAGTAATAAGAAGGCCGATAGAAAAGCTTATATAGACTCTCTTGTGCACGATTTATTCTTTCAGGGAATACTATATCGACTTCAGGGATCTTTGCCCCTACTTAACAATTGAGGACTGTATCCTAATCCTTTTGTCACCCTGAACTTCTTTCAGGGTCTTTTCAGTTTCTACTTCTTCTTTTTTGTAGTTGTTTTCTTAGCGGTCTTTTTCATAGGACTTTTGTGTCCTGGTTTGCAAGACATAAAATCACCTCCTTTCACTTACCTCAACCTGTCATTCCGTGCTTGACTGAGCCTGTCCCGAACTTGATTCGGGAAAATCCAGGTTTTCTATTTCAATTCCTAAAAAATTATCACATGTGTAAATGTTTGTCAAATAAAATTCAACCCCACCTACCTCCCCTTGCTAAGGGGAGGATAAAAGAGGGGTCAAAGGATCATACTTTCTACTGCTTTTATGTGTCATTCCGAACTTGTTTCGGAATCCTTCTTTTATTCTCAACATCACTCACTGAAGAAAGATTATAGACTGATTTGGTTTGTCATTCTGAATTCATTTCAGAATCTCATAATTTCAATATGGTATGTCAGCATGAGATCCTGAACCAAGCCTGTCCTGAAGAGATCCCGAAACAAGTTCGGGATGACACTTTCAGGTTTCAGGATGACCATTGTCGGACAGCCTGCAAGGCTACAGTGAATATCGAGTTTAAAAGGGGGCATAAATCATAACCTTTTATCTTTAACCTACGGAGCAACAACTTGAACCAGGCATCCCCCACCACTTCTGGGTTCGTTGGGTATATCAGCATTAGCTGGCGAAAGAAGGCTCAAAGCGACTCCCGCCATTTTACCTATCAAAGATGATGGGACGCTATCCACAATTTTTACATTATCGATTCGTACAGTTTGACAAGGTGGTACTGAAACCGGCGACGAGATACTTCTGGGAAATGGGCCCCAATAACCCGTCCCACCAATTGAACCTACAGGATTTCCAACAAGACCTACCATAAAGCGTCTAACTTCAACAGTAGGGCCTACAGGTGAAGGTTCACAATCCTCGCCTTCGTTCTCGACATATACTGTTACGACTAAAGATTTACCTGCTTTTACGGTGCCTGGACAAATTACCTCCTCAATCTTTAAATAGTCTATTTCCGTTTCAAAGTCTGCCAATGCAGTTGATACAAAACTAAAACATACAAGCAAAATCGACAGACAGAGTAGCAAAAGTTTCTTCATCTTCTCCCCTCCTTCCTTTTTACTATTTTATGCCCCCCATATACAACAAATGTCATGCTGAACTTGTTTCAGCATCTCTTCCATTAATTGTTTTAGACCCTGAAACGAGTTCAGGGTGACAAGACTGATTAAAACTAACGTTTATCATAAAAATTTATGATCTTACTTGTGATATCCACTGAGTCTTTCAGATGCACAATTCCTGCTGCATTTCTTTCAAATATAATGGTATAGTTTTCCTCGCTTGCTATCTTTTTTATGATACCTTCTATATCTTTGAGAGCCTGTTGAGTCAGTTCTCTATCCATTTTCTTTATTTCTACATTTACATCCTCATTCATTCGTTTCAGCTCTTTCGCCTGGCTTGAGAGTTTCTCCTCCAATGTTTTCTTTTCACTGGCTGAAAGTTTCTGTCCTTCCTTTTTTAATTTCTCCTCAGTCTGTTTAACAGACTCCTCTTTTTCTGTAAAAAGTTTTTTCTTTGATTCAACTTCTTTTCCAAGCTTCTGCCGATAGCCCTGAACAACCTTTGACTCCTTCATTACCTTCTGGATATCAAAGACACCGATTTTCAGGGTCTCAGCACTGATGGATGGGGTATTCAAAAAAACAATACAAATAACAGAAAACAAAAAACAAAAAATCTTTGCCTCATGACGACTGGTTGGACAATACATTAATTTTCCTTTCTTGGTCATTCCTGCCCCTCTTTCGTCAGGGTAAACTTCATGGAATCCATCTTTTCCGTGTCATTCCGCACTTGCCTGCCCTCGACTGAGATCGGGGGATGCAGAATCCAGGAATTTTATTTACCTGTTTTTGCAGAGCTTGCACCGTACTCGATACTGTGGACGGCGTCTGGATTCCCGCCTTCGCGGGAATGACAACAAAACTACTTTTTTCAATATTCTGTCATCGCGCTATGAACGCTGTTTGCTTCACGCTATAACGCTCGCTATCTCGCTACTCCTGCAGCAGTGCCTGATATAGTACCCGCACCCGAAGGGTTTGTTAATGTACCAGCACCAGCACCCTGAAAACTTGTAGAGCCATTGAATCCACCAGTGCCATTGACCGATGAAAGCCATTTGTTATTACTGGCATCCCACTGCTTAAAGGTAAAGTCTGCATTGAGTCCGCCACCACTTAAACCTATAGGAGTATTTATAGCTGGAGCTGATGAATAACTACCATTCACATTTCCTGTTGCCCATATAGTTGGTTTTGCACCACTATTAGGAGCAAAGAAGATGGTATCTGTCATATTTAAGTTACTGAAGTTATTGCCACTACCAGTAAGCGTTGCCCTTCCTACCTCTACACATGGAATGTTCAGTTTCTGGAGTTTTGCAATGCCTTCTGGAGACTGCGTCATCTCAAGGAATTTATTAGTCTCTATCCATGCCCCCATGGAAATTGCCTGCCATGTATAAGCATTCGGATCAAATGTACCAAAGACTTTTCCAACAGATATTGCTGTATAAGGATCTGACCTTATGTCTGCAAGGTATCCAGTTGTTGAACCTGTAAAGCCATCTATAAAGCCACTAGTAAATGATAACTCATTGACTGTGACTATGGCACCACGTATATAGCCCTCTTCAACATTTTCAGAGCTAATAAAGGCCGTCCATGCTGTTGATGGTGGATTTGTGTATGTACCTACACTACTTGCCCACCAGATAGCCCAGGGCTGGTTAATGAGATTTAAGTGCTCTATCGCGATAGAACCTGTTATATCTCCCTCAACTGTTCCAGTCTCTTTAGCAGTATAAAGTGATTCACTACCCCAGTAAAGTTCATAAGGAGAAACTGAAGTTGTACCCATCGGAACTGTAGTCAGATAATCATACAGCTCATACATCCCAATTTCTGGATACAGATATCCATTTATATTGTCTGAAATGAAGAATCCAGCTTCATACTCTTCTGTCTCAGTTGGTCTTATGTAAATAGCACGGAGCCCACCTACAAGGTACACAAGGCTGTCTCTTATTTCATTATCTGCAAGGATAATGCCTCCTGTTACACCGAGTAATGCACCGTTATCTGAGATAAAACCTCCAGGTATATTTGTGCTAACATCCACACCCCACAGCGCTCCATCATATAGATTGTATATGTCGTATGTTCCTAATGATAAAAATGACGGGGTGCCAGTCCATAGAGAACCAGTTGAACCTATCAAGCCTGTGAGATTCCTGACTCCTACTAAATAATAGGTTGTATCCCATTCAAAGAACTCACTACCAACACCTCCACCAAAAGTAAGATCAAGTTCTTCATAATAGCCTGCACCAAGAGCCTTCCATATACCATCATCATATGTGCCTAACATACTACCTATCTCAACAACTGTATTATTGCCACTATCAGGTGAAATATGTATGTGTCTGCCAGTCATATTAGCTGAGAGCCTTCCTGATGACCAGGATCCTTCTGTAAAGTGATATAGCTTGTAACCGTGTACACTTTCATCCTCATCGTCATAACCAACATGGCCTCCGACTGCATTCCATTGGCCTTCCTGTTCATCTGTATATGAACCAGTAGCAGTAAAGCGCCATATACCCCATTCTTGATGAGTCTTATCCGCTTCTTCTAATTTAATATCACTTCCATTTACTTCACCATTTATGCCCCCTGCAATATTAAAGGACCATTCATCATTTTCAAGGGATTCACTGCCCCAATAAAGCTGTGATGGCGACACACTTGTTGTCCCCATTGTAACAGCAATCAGATTGCCACCCAATTCATACATTCCAATTCCAGGATACAGAGTGCCGATCATGTTATTCGAAGAGATATATCCAGCCTCATATTGACCTGGCGTATCAGTTGGTTTTATATAGAGGGCAATTGCCAAGCCTTCAAGGTTATCATCAAGAACAACGCCTCCGATAGAACCCAAGAATGCTCCACCATCAGAAGTCCAGCCAGATGTCCCCTCTGCTCCTATATCCATACCCCAGAGAGTTCTGTTGTTGAAATTGTCATAAGTCCCTAATGACAGGAATGACGAACCACTATATAGGGAATCAGTTCCACCCATCAGCCCTTCTATCATTCCGTCTCCTGATATACCTTCTCCATTCCAGTGCATGAAACTTCCATAAAGTCCTGTACCGAAGGTCAGGGGTGCCCATGTATATACACCACCACTTAATGCCTGCCATGTGCCACTTCCTCCCTCAGAATAAGTTCCAATTAAGTCTCCTGAAAAAGTTCCCATTTCTTCTGTATTCAGGAATCTCCCACTAACTGTGCCAGAAAGTCTGCTACCTGACCAGCCAGTTCCTCTTATATCGCCTATCCAGACGTGCTCTAATATATCTCCATAATATCCAACACCGCCTATGTCAGCAGTCCAGTTCGTTGATGGAGTAACATCATATGTTCCGCCACTTCCGCCAAACCATATGCCCCATTTTTGGTCAGCAAGGGTGACATTATCAAGCTCCATAGAACCATTTATGTACCCTGATTCCCCTGATATTCCCCCAAATACCCCAAATTGCTTTTCCTCGATAAAATTATAAATCTGTGATGGTGATATCTCTGTTGTTCCCATTGCAGCTGAGGTAAGAACACCTTCTAATTCATACATTTCAATTCCCGGATATAATGAGCCGCTTACATCATTTGAATAAATGTATCCTGTTTCCCCTGTGTTCTTTATATAGATTCCGATTGCCATACCTTCAAGATTATCATTCATGGCAATGCCTCCAATGCTACCAAGAAAAGCTCCACCATCAGAAGTCCAACCTGATAAACTCTCTGAGCCTATATCCATATCCCAAAGGGTATTTCCATCTTGACCTTCATATTTGCCTAATGATAGGAAAGAAGGTGAGCCACTCCAGAGTGATTCCGTTCCACCCATGAGACCTTGCATCTTCCCAATGTTTGACATATCGTCAATATCCCAGTATATGAAACTGCCACCTGTGCTACCGCCGAATACAAGTGGTTTTTCTGTGTATGTGCCAAGTCCGAGGTCTGTTACTTGCCACAGGCTGCCATATGTACCACTAACAGAGCCTGTGCCTAACCCTAAAAAACTATTTGAAAGGTATTTAAAGCTTGATGTCCCTGAAATGCTGCCATTAGACGCAGTTGCATCTTCAATTTTTGATAACCAATATCCATCAAACTTTTCACTATTTGGACCGTAGCTCTTACCACCAGAAATCAATGTAAGTTCATTCGGAATTGCTCCATCTCCGCTGTAATGAAGCAACCATGCGCCTTGATTACCATTAGAAACTAACCTCAGGCCTTCTGATGTTGAAAGGACTGAACCTGAAAGGGAACCAGTCAAATTGCCTTCAAGAGAATATTGCGTGTTACCCACAAACCATTTATAAGATATTGGATCCGATGTGTTATTTGCAGCATCGGTTGCCTTAACTTCAAGAGTATTAATGCCTTCTCCTATATCATCTTTAGAAATTTTTATTGGTAGTTCATTAACTGTGTTCCAAGCTCCTTGATTTAAGCTATAGGTATAGGTTATTCCAGTTTCACTGGCTTCAATGTCAACAATAATATCTCCTGAACCCGTAACCATCGGCGCTTTTGGTGCTGTTATCGTAAGCTCAGGCGGTGTTGTATCAGGCGGTGTTGTATCTGAGCCAACAGTTTCTGTAATTGGTGGGGGCTGAACAATTTGTGTAAGATCTCCACCTGGCGTCTCAGTAAGAGTATCCATGGGTGTAAAAGATTCAGGGCCAGGTTCTAGTGCACCAGGTTCTGCAGGCCCTGTTGTAGCTTCTGAAATGACGGTATCTTCTGCCTCTGACTTCTCTCCAGACCCTCCCGTTGGCGAAAAGTCTCCTTCATACATCTTTTTCTCTGCATCTGTAAATGGTCTTGCAGGCTGTACTGGCTGATCAGGAGGAATTGTAGTAATGTAACCTGCATTTACTGTAACAACTAAATCCGGATATTTAAGGCTGTAAGCAAAAACAGCACCCTCTAAGACTAATACATTTGATGAATTCCTATGGTATGATGGTATGAAGTTTGTCCCTCTTACACCTAATATTGCTGTCGGTGTATGGATTTCAAAACGGTTGGCTTCACCAAAAGTTGCGATTCGCTTCGCAATCTTCTCCTGAATAATAGCCTGTACTTTACCCCTTGATAGTTTTAATATTCCTTTACCCTTTGCCTCATCAAACATATACTCACTTATCTCTACTCTCGTGTTAGGTGCAACTCTCACAATATTGCCATCATTGAATGTAATCTCTGCTTTAGAAGCACTTTTAGCCCTAATAATGTCGCCTACAAAGACAGCATCTCCCATCTTTACAGGCATAGCCCGGGGCGCTGGTTGTCTCAAGATATCCACCCTTCCCTGCACAAAGGTAAATTTGCCGACTGCTGTTTGAGATTGGGCAAGAGAAGGAAGGAATATTAAAAATAGCAAAAGAAAGACACTTATGATTTTCAGACGTCTAAACATTGTTAGCTCCTCATCTATTAGTTATTTTTAAAATAAATAACCCTGCATTCCTGCAGGGCACAAAAGATATTCGTGATTAATCCTGATACCTGTAGATATAATGACAGACATTCCTTCCCCTTATAACCCCTACTATAGATTTAAATTTAAACTAAAGTTTTAAGTCCCCAATCTCTTTTTACCCTGCTTAGTCTTATCCCCCCTATTTCAATCCTAAAATTTACATTTATAGTCATGCTGAACCCTGAAAGTGTCATGCTGAATTTATTTCAGCATCTATTCAGGGCAGGCTTGTTTCAGTATCTAATAATCAAGCCTAATAGACCCTGAATCAAGTTCAGGGTGACACACTATTTCATATTTCTGATCCTTACCCCTTAATATCTGTATTCAATTCCCGCACTGTAAATATTCCTCTTATAGTCGTATATGGCAATATTTGAATCGTCTCTGATATGTGCATATTGAAGAAGGAAACTCGCTCCTTTATAGAATTCATAAGAGATCACACCCGATGCAGTATAGATTTTGTCTTTCCTTTTGATATCGAATATTGTATGAACGTTTCTATAGTTCTGCAGGAATACCTCACCTGATACATTCATCTTCAGATTTCCTAATATGGGAATAAGTATATTCGCACTTCCTTTATTACCCACATAACTCCAGTTCACTCCATCCGTATTCTCTGTTGATACCTCGTACCTGAGATTCAAGAAACCCTTACCCTCTGAGAAGAGATATATCCAGCCTGCTGATGCATTAAAAACATCTGCATCCCTATCTTCATCCGCCTGTATAGGAATTCCCTCTGGAGTCTCTGTCCACAAAAATTCTCTCTTGTCGTATCCAAAAGAAAATTGTCCAATATGATTACCACCTAATGCGATATTTATCTGAGGAGATGCAGAGATTGAATTAAGATACCTTTGATCGTTCACCCATGTATAGTTATAACTTAAAAATAGATTCAGAGATGCATTTTCAAAATTATATCCAGGAGCGACAGTGATGGTGTGGCTCATGATATCATTGGTTTCTATTCTGCGGTGTCTATTTGCATAGAATGAATATTGCGTATTCAGTGTCCAGGGTCCTGATAGTTTTGGAGCATAGCCAGCGCTGAAAGTAGCAATAGCAGCCCAGTCATCTCCCTCTGGTATACCTGCTATCTCAAGCTCTGGCTTCAGTATTACATTGTCATCATACTGATAGGCAAGCCCTGCGCTGAATCTCCATTCCTTTTCGAGCGCTAACCTCTTTGTTATTGCATCCTCATATTCTCTCGCAAAGGCAGCTAAATCCGATTCTGGGCTAACAACAGCGATTGCTCTGAACTTTTCTCTCGCTTCAGAAAGTTTCCTTCCTTTTACGTATGCAATGCCTATCTGAAAGTCTGCTGCCTGTGTAAGAGTCTTATCTATCTCTTTTGATTTTTCGAATGCCTTTATAGCCTCAAGATTGTTATTTTCTTTCAACAGGATAAGTCCTTTTAAGAATGCAGTTTGAGCTGGTTTAATGTTTTCCCTTTCAGCTTCATCCAGCCACTTTTTTGCTTCCTGTAGATTATCAAGATTATAGAGCACTTCTATCAACTCAACTACTGCTTCTTTAATAGGTGGTTTTAACTTAACAGCATCTCTAAAATTTGCTGAAGCCTCCTTATAATTCATAAGCTGCTTATAAGTGAGACCCAGATAAAAGGCTGCCAGAGAAGAAGCCGGGTCTTCCTTGCGGGCTTTTATAAGAATCTCAAGGGCCTCTTCAAAGTTTTCATCCTTGTATTCCTCAATGCCCCTTGAAAGGCTTGTGGTTTGGGATAAATTCGTTTGAATCTGATTGACCACTTGAGCAACAATGGAAATTTTTGATTGCTTTGTTAAAGTAGATATTTCAGATGAATAAATTATGCGAGGAAAACAAAGAAAAAATAATGTCGATAAAAAGAAAGTACATATAATATAAAAACAGATTAATCTTAAAGAACAACTTGAGATATTCATGTTACCTTCCCCTTCTTAAAGAATTTTGTAGATCCCCCCAAGGATGCATATACAAGATATAGAAAAAAATGGTGAAAAGTCAAGAAAAAAGCATATTTACCCCGTTAGAAAATAGGGGTTTTTAGGATTTTCACTATCCGAAGGGGTAAGTAACAGAGTTTTCTAACGGGGTAAATGGCAGAAATGGGGAATGAGTAACTCAGGCGACTCGCCTGAGGCTAGCGTCTAAGATCAATAAGTTATGAGACCTGAAATGATCCTGATATTCATCAGGACAGGGTTCAGGGTGACTTGGTGAAATTTACTTCTAATGTATAATTCTTTTTCATACTCCGAAATGTCACTGTCTTTACAGGACCTATTGAAACTCCGTTCACTTTAACATTTGATACACGAGAACCTTCAGCCGGTTTTATATATATTACAACCCTTGTGCCAGTTGCATATGCTTCCGAACAGTCACTGCCGCAATTTATCCCTGCTGGAGAGCTTATAACCTTTCCTCTGCCTGTTCCTGTTTTTACAATCGTTAAAGTTACTGGTACCTTTATCGTGACCTGCTGATCGCCATAAGAAGCTCCATCACCTATAGCACTTACTATGAAATTATGTGTACCTCCAAAAGTTGTTCCTGGCACGGTAATCGTCATATCGAATTCCAGAGTTGCAGGGGCGGTGATATTTGTATACTCAGGTGGAATGAGTGAAGTAAGCCAAGAATTGTAGTTAGGTGGTGACACTTCTAACGAGAGCTTATCAATATATTTGACCTCGGCCTCAATAAGTGCCTCGATAGCCTCAGGTATTTCGTTTGCACTTTCCAAAGGGTATGCATCTCCACCCGTTATACCTGCCCAGTACTTCCAATAGTCAAGAGCATAATAGCCACTTCCTAAGACAGCTAAGAGGGTTACTTTGTTAGTGGCCATTGAAGAAAGAACAGTCTGTAGATTGAGGTCATCATCGGTGTTCATGATTTCATCACGTCCTGGATCTCCACCTGTAGTCCAAACTGGCACATCCTCCTTTCCTGGTACTCCCTCATTCAGATTGCAGTCATGAGGTACGTTATCGCCGAAAAGGATAACTATCTTCTTTGAGCCAGTCCTGTAATGGATGTTTGTATCGGCGTAGCTTTCATAGAAGATTCGGGTATAGTTCTGTGGCCCGTCTGATCCGCAACCAATAACTAAGTTCTCGATTGCATTTGCAACTGCTGTTCTATCTGATGTCATATCCTGATTGAGCTGGTATGCATAATCTCCGCAGTCCTCACCACCATCGCCATATTCTGCTGAATAGCCACAATTATCTTCATCATAGCCATAAACGTTAGGGTAGTCCATAAAAGAGACAACACCATAATTTGCATTGGTAATAAGTGTATCCAAGGTATTCATAATCTCAATTGCCTGAGTCTTGACCACTTCAATCTCATCCAACATGCTACCAGTAAGGTCGAAAGCAAAAATGATATCAGCGTTAGGTATCATGGCTGGTATCGTTACGATCTTGTGCTCGGTTACTGATTCACCAGGAGAAAGTGTAGCAGTAATGCTCGTTGGCTCGATCTCAGCAGAAACGAAAAACGGAGTAAAAACCAAGATGAGTAATAAAGTTGTAAATAAAAGACTTTTACTTTCAATAATTGTTGACATATGTTTCATACCCCCCCCCATATTTTTCATTCCTGATCAACAAAAATGTTTGCCCTGCTTTTGCCTTCAGAATATATTATTTAGCCACACCTGCTGCGGTGCCTGAGATAGAACCTGATGTGGCACCTGTGTAGCCTCCTGCAGCAGCGCCATGGAAATCAACATCGCCGGAATATGAGCCTCCACTAAGGGGCTGAGCCTTGCCATTTTCTATTGTTCCAAGCCATTTTCCATTATCCCATTGCTTAAACTGGAAATCTGCTGAAATTCCATTGCCATTGCTTATATTAAACTGATTAACAGGGTCAGTTATATGTACGCCATCAAGCTGTCCAGGAACAGTAAAAGTGTACCTACCAGTCACTTCATTTGTCGCCCATATACTTGGCTTTGCGCCAGTGTTAGGTGCAAAGAAGATAACATTATCCATTACCATACTCACATAATCGTCATTTGCAAGCAATGCTCCTGAGAGATTAGTTCTTCCCACCTCTACGCACGGGATATTCAGTTGCTGAAGTTTTGCAATGCCCTCTGGAGACTGTGCCATCTGGAGGAATTTATTGGTCTCAAGCCATACTCCCATCTGAATAGCCTGCCATGTGTATAAATTCGGATCGAATGTCCCCAGTGTTTCACCAACAGTTATTCCTGTAATAGGAGTTGAGCTTATATCAGCAAAGTAGCCGGTTGTTGTACCTAAAAGTTTATTGTCCGACCACTGACTGCCTATGGTTTGACTGCCCCAGATGCCTACAAAGTCCCAATAGGCACCCTCTTCACCATAGACAAGACCATAACTTTCACCTTTTGCAGTGGCTATCCAGTTCGGTGACAAGATGTCTGTATACGAACCTCCACCGCTACCCCACAATATCCCCCATGGTTGATCAACAAGACTTACAGTCTGACCACCAACATGACCTTCTATATCGCCTTCTATTGTGCCAGATGCTTTACCGAGACGGAGTGACGGGCTATCTCCGTAAAAACCATCCCAGCTCAGATTATCAGGTGAAATAGAGGTTGTGCCCATTGATACCGAAATTAGGTCGCCACCTAATTCATACTCTCCAATTCCTGGATATAATGAGCCGCTAATATTATCTGAAATAATATATCCTGTCTCATATCCTTCACCATTTGGTTTTATATAAAGGGCAAGTGCTCTACCTTCAAGGTTATCATTCAGAGAAATGCCTCCCATGATGCCTAAGAATGCACCCCCATCAGAAGTAAAGCCAGATGGCTCTGCTCCTATGTCAACACCCCAGAGTGCTCCATTATATAGACTCTCTGTGTCGTAGGTTCCTAATGATAAAAATGATGATGTTCCTGTCCACAGAGATTCTGTTCCCCCCATTAGACCTATGAGAGTTCTATTTCCAACTAAATAAAAACCCGGATCCCATTCAAATAACTCACTACCAACACCTCCACCAAAAGCAAGAGGTGTTTCTGTGTATTCGGTGCCGATATGTGTTGCTTCCCATGTGTCGGCATCTTTATATGAGAACGTTACACTACCAGTGCCTTTGCCCAAGGTCTTAGTAGTCAGATATGTCAATGTATAAGTATTATCACCAGTATTTGATTCTCTATCCAACCAATAGCCATTGGGATTATCAGGAATATCATTGGGGCTGTCATATCCTTTGCCGCCTGCATATATTTTCCATGTTCCACTGGGAGTCCCTTGATAAGAACCTTCCATCTTTATATTCCATCCTCCCCAACTCTGGCTTAAAATTCCTACTACTTTGCCTTCTGTTACAGCGCCAGTAAGGATACTTCCTGTTCCTGTCGCAAACCCTTCAAGGGCATATCGGCTTAATTCAAATGGAAATGCTGGAGTTGTATAGGTATTTCCTGCAGTATCAGTCGCTCGAAATTGGAGTACATGAGGTCCCTCTGATACATCTACGCTAAAGGGTGGAGTAACTTGAACCCAATCATTATTATCTACCTTATATGAAAAGGTAACGGGTTTATTGCTTGATAAGTCAATATCCAGAGTTGCATCAGGGTCAATCTGAGGAGAGGCAGAAAGGTTTATCGAGATGATTGGTAGTGTATCGGGGGGAAGCTCTATGAACAAGGGTTGAGTTTCATTAATAGGTGGGGGCTGAACAATATCAGTAAGAGTGCTCATGGGAGTAAGAGATTCAGGACCAGAAGGCGCCCCAGGTTCTGCAGATCCAGTTGTAGCCTCTGAAATGACAGTGTCTTCAGCTTCTGATTTTTCTCCAGACCCTCCTGGTGCAAAGTCCCCTTTATACATATTTTTCTCTGCATCTGTAGCAGGTCTTGCAGGCTGTACTGGCTGATTCAAAGGAATCGTAGTAATGTAACCGGCATTTACTGTAACTACCATATCCGGGAATTTAGGGTTATAAGTAAGAACAGTACCCTCTAAGACTAATACACTTGATGAATTCCTCTGAAAGGATACTATAAAGTTACATCCTCTAGCACCTGCTATTGCTGTTGGTGTATGGATTTCAAAACGGTTGGCTTCACCAAAAGTTGCGATTCGCTTTGCAATCTTCTCCTGAATAATAGTCTGTACTTTACCCCGTGAGAGTTTTAATATTCCTTTACCCTTTGCCTCATCAAACATATACTCACTTATCTCTACTCTCGTGTTAGGTGCAACTCTCACAATATTGCCATCCTTGAATGTAATCTCTGCTTTAGAATCGCTTTTAGCCCTAATAATATCGCCTACAAACACAGTATCTCCCATTTTCACAGGCACAGCCCGTGGCGCTGGTTGTCTCAAGACATCCACCCTTCCCTGTACAAAAGTAAATTTACCTACTGATGTTTGGGCCAGGGTAAAAGAAGGAAGAAATATTAAAAATAAAAAAAGAAAGATACTTATTGTTTTCAGATGTCTACACATTTTAAGCTCCTCATAAGACAAAGTTTTGGATTAATATTAAAAGTTGAATCCAGACACTTCTTCCCCTATTACTGATACTAACTATCTGTATTTAAACTAAAACTAAACAGAGGGCTTGTCAATCAAGAATAGGTTTGATGATTTTTAAAACTATAGTATTTTAAATTTTAAACTAAAGTTCTAACCTCTACTTTACCTCCGATTCAGTCTTGCCTCCCCCTATTTCAATCCTAAAATTTGCTTTTATATGTCATGCTGAACTCGTTTCAGTCGCCTCGGCGACTCGCCTGAGGCGAGCATCTAAAAAAATCAATAAGTTAAGAGACCCTGAAACAACCCATGAAACAAGTTCAGGGCAAGGTTCAGGGTGACATGATTATGGTATGCAAGTGAAAATTTGATAAAAATGGGTAGGGTTAGGGAAGATGTGCTATTTTTTGACCCCTTCCCGGGCAATTGCTATTTTTCCAGTCCTGACAAATTCCTTGATACCCATTGGCTTCAGGAGTTCAACAATCGCTTCTATTTTCTTTTCGTCACCTGTTATTTCCATTGTATATGTTTTCTGGCTTGAATCCACGATTCTGCCCCTGAATATCTCGGCAATCCTCAGAACTTCCGCCTTATCTTCATGCCTGGGGGCAACCTTTATAAGAACCATTTCACGCTCGACATGGTCAAGTTCGGTCATATCTACAACCTTTACGACATCGATAAGTTTATTGAGCTGTTTATTTATCTGTTCTATGATCTGGTCATCACCACTCGTAACAATGGTCATGATAGATATCTGCGGGTCAATCGTCTCACCAACAGAAAGGCTCTCGATGTTATACCCCCTTCCGCTGAAAAGACCTGATATTCTTGAAAGTACCCCAAATTTGTTTTCAACTAAGAGTGAAATCGTATGTCTCATAATATTACTCTTTCTGTCATTGCGAGCCAAAATGGCGTGGCAATCTCATCTTTGGGATTGCTTCGTCGGTCGTAACGACCTCCTCGCAATGACATCAAAACTTTTTCCTCATTTCAATACATACTCTCTACTGAACTGTTTGACTTATTATCTACTACAAACTACGAACTGCGAACTTACTTCATACTGTTATTATTTCACTGCCTTTAGTTTCTTTTCTGCCTTCTCTTTCTTTTCTTCAAAGAGCATCTGGTCTATTGCAGCACCTGCAGGCACCATGGGATAGACCTTCTCTTTCCAATGAACGATAAAATCCATGAATACCGTTTTCTTTATTTTAAATGCCTCCTTAAGCACCGGCTCAACCTCACTCGGTTTTGTGGCCCTGAGCCCAACAACCCCATACGCTTCTGCTACCTTCACAAAATCAGGGACTACCTCAAGATGGGTGTATGAATACCTTTCATTATAGAAGAGTTCCTGCCATTGCCTCACCATGCCAAGATAGTGATTATTAAGGATGGCTACCTTAACAGGCAACTTATTAATAACAGCTGTTGCAAGCTCCTGGATATTCATCTGGATGCTGCCATCGCCTGCTATATCAATAACAAGCTTATTTGGATGTGCAAGTTGCGCACCTATTGCAGCAGGAAAGCCGTACCCCATAGTACCGAGTCCTCCTGATGTAAGCCACATTCTCGGTTTATCAAATTTATAAAACTGAGCTGCCCACATCTGGTTTTGGCCGACTTCAGTTGTAATAATAGCATCTCCTTTTGTAAGTTCATATATCTTTTCAACGACAAATTGGGGTTTTATCACCTCATCGCTATAGGTGTAAG
>Ga0209323_10001288_pt1 | contig 16540 bp, 20 predicted proteins | sample Rifsed19ft2_FD_184014 | JGI IMG/M metagenome (GOLD analysis project Ga0209323, IMG submission 184014) | Soil microbial communities from Rifle, Colorado, USA - sediment 19ft 2 (version 2) | ecosystem: Environmental > Terrestrial > Deep subsurface > Rock core/Sediment | place: Rifle, Colorado...
CCCCGCCGATAACTCATGGCTTCCTCCGGGGTTTTACTGGACCTCCACGGCATCGCTGAGGGCGGTATCTGTTTCGGATAACGTGGTATGCCAGTTCACGCCGGAATATTAAGGGAATCCAGATGACCATTTTTCTTCGCGTTCCCATGAAGAAACTTTCCTTTCTCCTGATCGCGCTCACCCTCGCGTCGCAGGCGTGGGCCGGATGCTTCCCGTCGCTCCCATCGTTTGCCCGGTGGCAGGACGGGTGTGGACAAGCATGGTGGAACGATTCCAGCCTCACCTTCTACGCCCCCTTCGACAACCCCTCCGATCCCCTGCGACTCATCAGAGGCACCGGCTCCCTCTCCTTCACCCGCGCCACGACCGCGACGTATGTGCATCCGACCACGGGGCTGATAACGAGTGCCGCTTCGGGTCAGTTGCGCATCGAGTCCAACGGTGCGCTGATCGAGGGGCAGAGGACGAATCAGGCTCCTTATTCTGAGCAGTTTAATAATGATTTTTGGCTAAAGGAAGCCATTTCTGTATCTGCTAATGTTGCCACTTCGCCTGATGGTACAAATACTGCGGATAAATTAATTCCAGATGTTGGTATTGCTAGCCATTTTTTATGGCCCTATACATGGCCTTCTAATCCAGATAATTCTCCTGTTACTCATTCAGTTTTTATGAAACAAGGAGAATGGTCGTGGGGTTTTATTACGATCGAGATGAAAAGCGGTGGTAGAAAATGGGCCTATTTTGATCTTTCTTCGGGGGTGATCGGAACAGTTACATCTGGAGCTACTGCAAATATAGAAACATTTAATAATGATTGGTACAGGGTAAGTATTTCAGTAGCCGATATAGAAACCGGAATTACTTCTAACTATTTTATAATTGGTCCGACTACAGGCGATAATGTAGAAACCCCTAATGGGGATGGTTCAAGCGGGATATATATATGTGGTGCACAAAGGGAATTGGCTCCATTCCCCTCCTCCTACATCCCCACGACCACGGCGGCGGTGACGAGGAATGCGGATGTGCTTAAAATGGGGTCGGACGGCAATTTTAGTTTCTTAACTGGCACGCTTGTTGTGACCGCGAGTGCGTTAAATAGTGGTGGCGGCCTTTTAACAGGAGAAGAGCAATACACGACTATTTTAAGATTTGGTGCCAATAATCTGGTTGCTTCCCATCCTTCAAGTAGCAATGTCGGCGTGAGTTGGCTGAATAATTCAGTATCCAACTATTATCAGAATGGTTCTCTCAAGGAAACAAATGCTTCTTTTACAAGGTGGGGAGCATCTGATTCGGCTACCCTGATTATAGGCGACAACAACAATGATGCTATATATGTTTTATTTGGCAACATCAAAAACCTCCGCATCTGGAATAAAAGTATGACGGACGATCAGTTAGTGGCTTTGACCCAATGAGAAAAACGGCAAAAATAGATGGAGGTTGCTTTATGAAATCACTCATCGCCTTCCTCGTCCTCATCCCGATGTGGCTGTTCTATGCGATCTTGGATTCGAGGAGGGGGTAGGTGCCATCCCGCAAGATAGAGGATCTTCTTTCCGGCACTCGGGCGAAGTGGCTTGCGGTAAAGGCCGCGTTGCCGGAGCTGAAGATATTCGAGGTTTGTACCTATCGCTCGCAGGAAGAACAGGATGGCGAGTGGGCGAAGGGCCGCACCGCTCCCGGCCCGAAGGTGACGTGGACGCCGGGATTCGCATCGACGGATAACGTTGTAACAGCAACCCTGTTCGCCTTCGGGCTGAAGGCGACCTATACCTCCGCCGACCGGAAGATCAACCTGACGGACGGGACGAACACGATCAGCACGGCGGCTCTCACATTCGCCACGGGTGATACGATTAAACTGGCGTTCCGCTACGGGCCAAGCGGCCTTCTCATCTACAAGGACGGCGCGCAAGCGGCGACGGGTGCCACGTACACGGCGTTTGCCGTAAACGCCAATCTCTACATCGGTACCGATACATCGAGCGCAAATGCCGCTTATTCCAACATCAAGCCGGTGCGGACGTGGAACCGGGAATTTAGCGCACCCGAGATGGGAACGATAACAACGCCATAGGAGGCACCATGTACAAGATACTCGCCTTCCTCATGCTCGTCCCGACGCTGGCATTCGGGGACGCCTTGGTCTACATCTCCGCCACTCCCGTAGCTGTCGCCACGAAACTCGGCCCTCCCTCGGCTTACGTCCCCATCGCCGGGGTCAAGGTGAATCAGCCGATCGCGGTATCAGCTACCGGAACGCCCGTGTGGGCCGTCATCGTCACCGATGCCCAACTCGATACGATCAAAAAGGACGCCGCCTTCCTCGGCAAAGGGCTGGACGCCGTGAAGGCATCCAACAAGGCCATCTACGATAAGATCACCGTGAAGCAGGTCACGCTCGACAACGGGGCGAAGGTAACTTTGCAGGGCGACGCCATCGTGCCCGTCGGTGCGACTGTGACGGCGACCGACATACCGTTGCAGACGTTTAGCGGGTGGGACCCGAAGGCGGGGGATCCTGAAGGGGTGAAGGCGATAGTGAAATGATCTGGCTCGCGCTCTTACTCGTCGCCTATGTGATCGTGCTGGAGGGGGGATGACGCACCCGGCGATCTGACACGACGCCCCTTCGGGGGCGTTTTCATTTCCACATGAAACAACTCTTCAAAAAAGGAGCCTGTCATGCCGATCGAGTACAAGACGTTCGGAGCCGAGGTCAAGGCATTCGACGACGAGAACCTGACCGTCGATCACTTCATTTCCACGGAGCACAAGGACCGCGGCGGCGACATCATGCGTGCCAAGGGGATGAAGATCGTCGGGAAGCCGGTGGTCCTGCTGCTCCACGGACGCGGATCGATGGGGAGCGAGCCGGTCGGCAAACCGCTGTCGATCAATGTCGACGAATACAAGGGTCAGCCGGGGATCTTGGCGAAGACGCAGTTCTTCCCCGACGAGGTGGGTACTCGTCTCTACCAGAAAGTCAAGGGTGGATTCCTTCCTAACTGGTCCATCGGCTACATGGTCGATGAGGCCAAGGATCTGATGCGGGAAGGGAAGTACTACGGGCGCGATGTCACGAAGTGGACGCTCCTGGAATATTCTCCGGTTGGCGTGCCGATGAACCCGTTTGCGCATACGATCAAGGAATTCCTCGACAAGGTGGAGAAGGGCGAAGAGATCAAGGCCGAGGAATCACGCTGGTTCGGGTTCGTCGACACGAAGGAAGGCGATGACCACAACTGGACCTGCGAAAAGCACGGCCTCCGTCCTTTAAAGGGGAGTTCGTGCCCGGTCTGCGAATCTGAGGAGAAGCCCTACCCGAACGAGCATGCCTGCCGGATCAAGGAGCCGATGCAGTTCGACCGCATCCGCCGGGAGAACAACAAGTTCGGCGACGGGATCCACGCCATCTGGGGCGTCAAGAACGACAAGGCGACCCTCCAGGCGATCCGCTGGGATTCTTCGAAGTTCACCGCAGACGCAGCGAAGAAATGGGCGAAGGACCACGATTACACCTGCATCCTATTCGAGCCCGCGACCGGGAAGGACGAGGAGATCCAAGAGGCAGAGCCGGAGCTGATCAAGCAGATCGTGATTGACGAGAAGCTCCTTGTGATTTCCGAAGCGATCATCAAGCTCGATACGGCGGTTGCATCGTTGATCGAGAAATTCAAGAAACTGGAACCGCTCCTTTCTCCCCCCCCGCCCGAACCGGATGGCGGGGACAAGGGTGACGAGGGCGACACGAACAATCATCCGGAGAAGGTGGATCCTCCGCGTCTGGTCTTCCGTGATTCCGCGAAGGAGGCCGAAGACGAGGAGCGCAGGAAAGCCGAAGAGAGGGAACGTACCGTGGCGGCGATAGCCGAGGCGATCCGTCCCGTCTTCAAGGCGCAAGTCGACAAGCTCATGGGGCGCGTCCCCTAAACCAAAACTAAACAGCCGAAGGTAACGAAGGCCCCGAGTGCGGGGCTTTTTTTATTTCGGCTCACGGAGGTAAGAAGCGATGCCTGGAGAGAACCAGCAGGTAATGATCGACATGAAAGACCTTCCGGGGATTCTCGCGAAGGCGGTCGAGGGGATGGAATTCCCCCAGATCAAGGCGTTGAAGGACCAGATGGCGAAGGTCGAGCGGGCGCAGCTGTTCCCGGGAGGCGACGGCGATCTGCTCGAGACGTGCGGGAAGTCGATCATCGACACCCGGTATTTCCAGAAAGACTTCCGTCACGCGGGCGGGCCACTCGACGCCATTTCGCTGGCGCGGGGTCTCGGGGCCCGCGGTGGGGGGCCGTGGATCTCCCTGTCCCCGACCATGCAGAAGTTCGCCCAGGTCCTGAAGTGCCGGGGCGATTACAACAAGGCCCAGTCCATGGGCTTCGACATCGCCGAGTACAGCAAGATGGTGGAGGCCGAAAACGTGAAGGTCACCGGGCCGCTCACCACCACCGACGCGGGCGTGCTCGTCCCGATCGAGTTCCTGGCGACGGTGATCGAGTTCGCGACCGCGCAGTCGGCGATCCTGCCGAAGCTGTGGAGGATCCCGCTCGGATCGCAGACCCTTCGCATCCCGCGTCTGGTCCAGGCGGCCGGCTCGTATTTCGGGGGTATCCACCTGTACCACCCCGGCGAGGCGAAAGAGAAGACCAAGACCAAGCCGGTCTTCGACCACGTCGAGCTGAAGGCGAAGAAGCTGATCGGGCTGATCGCGCTCACCGACGAGGTGATCGCCGATTCCGCGATCAATATCATCAACTACGTGACCTCCCTGTTCGTCCGTGCCTTCCAGTGGGAGACCGAGCACGAGGTCATCTCCGGGCTGGGGACCGGGGACGAGATGCTGGGCATCCTCTCCGACCCGAACGTCGTCGCGATCCCGCGCACCACGGCGGGACAGATCGTGTTTGACGACGTGGTCGACCTGGACTCGCAACTGGACGAGAACTTCGCGAACCTCACCTATATCAGCCGGAAAGCATCCAGGAACGCCCTTCGCAAGCTGAAGGACGACAACAAGCAGCCGATCTACCACGACGGTTACACCACGTTCCTGGGCGGGGCCATGCCGACGCAGCTGAACGGCTATCCGCTCATCCTCACCCGGAACGCCCGCCCTTACGGATCGAAGGGCGACCTGATCCTCGCCGCCCTCGAATTCTACCTGTGGGGCGTGCGGCAGAACCTCACGATCGATACGTCACGCGACCGCTACTTCGAGTTCGACGAGACGGCGGTCCGGTTCGTCGTCCGGCAGGACGGGGCGCCCGGAGTTCCCGACGCCTTCACGTATCTCGACGACTCGACGAGCTAGACCGAGGCGGTTCGGTAAACCGATAACCACGGGGCGGGGGCCTTCTGGCTCCCGCCCGCTGACAATCAGGAGAGAGATGTGGCGCTACCGAGAATCGCGATGATCCAAGTGCAGAACCTCGACCCGATCCTGCTCTCGCGGAACGGGCCGACCATGCACATCACCGGGGAATACGCGGAGGCTGTGCGCAAGGCTCGCCTGGGCGAGTTGCGCGGGAAGTGGAAGATCCTGTCCGGGATCGAGGGGATGGAATATCAGACTATGGACATGGCCGCTGGCGACGGAGGCGGATACCTGACGAAGGACCGCTTTACCCTCACGCGCGAGGATGTCTTCGGGAAGAAGGGGGAGAAGTGATGGGGTGGGCCGAGCGGTCGAACCCGATGTCGTGGAGAAACAGGACTCCGGAGCAGAAGAAAGAAGGGTTGCGGGCTGTTGCCGTAAAGGAGGCTCGAAAGCTGACCGCTCGCGAGTCCCTTCGGAAACTGATCGCCGAACATCGGAAGCGCAGGGCGGCAGCGCAGGGCGCGAACGAAGCCCGACAGGGAAACAAAGAGGCTACAGCTGGATGAGTGCTTCGATGGATAGGTTTTTTTCAAAGATTGATGTGCTCCCAGGAAATGATTGTCTCCTGTGGACCGGCAAACCGAACCAGGGGTACGGGCGAATAAGTTTCCACGGGAAACTGTGGATGGCCCACCGATGGATTTACGAAAAGGCTACCGGAGAGACCCTGACGCCCGAAATGTGCATCGATCATATGTGCCGCGTGAGGAACTGCGTTAACCCTGCGCATCTTCAGTTGCTGACGAAGGGGGGAAACGCGATCGTCAACTCGATTAGCCCTACGGCATTGAACAAGGAGAAGACACATTGTATCCATGGGCACGAGTTCACGCCCGAAAACCTCCTTCCATCCTCTGTTCGAAAAGGGGTGAGAAAGTGCAGGGCGTGTTTCAACAAGTTGAGGATGAAGAGATACTACGCGAACCCTGCGAAGCATAACGCGGAGAGAGTAGAACGCCGCAGGATAACCGGGAGGTAGGGGTTGAGCCTTAGGATTGCGTGGATACAAGATAATTCCCGTCCTCAAGGCGGCGCAGAGACCTCGAATCGGTGCGTCGTCGCGGTCGGCGAGAGCCTTGGATTCGATATCGTCGGGGTCACTCCGCAGAACTTCCACCGGGAGGTCTTGGAGGAATGCGACGTAGCGATCGTCAACAATTTCTTCCAGTTCGAGCATCGGCAGATGGCAGCCATCCTCTCTGTGTTGTGGGAGAAAAAGAAGCCGTACGTGAAATACGAGCATGACAGCCGGGAGATCGGCCGGCCGGACTTCTCGAAGCGCCTGTTCGGGGAATCCGTGCTGAACGTATTCCTCTCCCCCGCCCACCTGGAGAACCACAAGGCGAAGCTCGGGGTCGACGGGATCACGCTGCCTTTGGCGATCCAAACCGAAATGTTCCGGCCCGTTTCTGGTGTGGAGCGGGATCCGAAGAAGGCGCTGGTCGTCGGTGGATGGGTCCGCGGCGGGAAGGTTGCCCGGTCGATCGTCCGGTACATCGAGGACCACCCTGAGTTGTCGTTCGTCTCCGTGGGATTCGATTTACCGAGGGCGTCTTCCGTGCCGCACCGCCCGCTGAAGGATATGCCCGGACTCTACTCGTCTGCGGGCTGGCTCGTCCACCTGCCGGACATGGTCTGTGCCGGCGAGCGCGTCATATTCGAGGCCGCCTTGTGCGGATGCCGGATCATGATGAATGACAAAGTGGGCCACAAGTCGTGGAACCGGGACCTGTCGGACACGGACGGGTTACGCGACTGGCTTCGGCAGGCACCATTCGATTTCTGGAAGGCCGTCGAGAATGCCGTCCGTAGGAGGGCGGCGTGACGAAGGCGGGCAAGGAATCCAAGGCGATCCCGATCCCGGAGCACACCCGGGCACCGGACCACAAGAAAGGCGACCCTCACACGGGGCTCATGTACGACACGCTCGTCGATCTGGCCTCGAGGCCGGAGGTTCGCACCGTCATCGAGATCGGTTCCACCGACGGGCGCGGATCAACGATGGCGCTCCGGGAGGGGTTGGAGAGGAACCCGAACTTCCCGGCGGTGAAACTGTTCTGCATCGAAGCGGTCAAGCAGATGTACAAGGAGCTGGCGAGGACTAGGACGAAGTACATGAAGTGCTACCGGGTCTGTTCCTCGCCGGCCGCCGAGCATTACTCCGACGTCGAGATCGAGCGGTTCTTCGAGGAGGATTGGCCGAAGAATCCGTTTCACTGCCCGGCGCAGCGGCAGGAACCGGGTTGGCACAAGCGGGAACGTGATCGGTACAACGCTTATTTTGTCCGGGAGGGGCTCCCGCAGGAGGGGATTGCCCTCATCAAGAACAATAATCGGATCGGGAATTTCGACCTGGCGCTGGTCGACGGCGGGACCTATTCGGGGCGCTCCGATACGAAGCGGGTCTACGGGGCGAAGTACTTGGTCCTCGATGACATCCACACCCTGAAGTGCATGTGGGTCTTCGAGGAACTGAAGCAGGACCCGGCGTACGAGCTCATCATGCACTACCCCTGCACGGAGTCCCACTTCGGGTACGCGGCGTTCCGGAGGATCGATTGACGAAGACCGTCTCCTATTTCAAGAGCGGGATCGGGAACCTGATTGTCGCCACGCAGGCCCTCCAGGCGCTCGCCTCCATGGACCCGAGCGGGAAGATCGACGTCTGCCTCGCCGCGAAGTGGAAGGACTCCCGAGTTCCGGCGATCCGGGACATCCTGGGGGGGCTTCCGTTCGTGGACCAGGTCGTGGTGCATCCCGGATCCATGAACGGACATTATCAGACCTATTTCATACCGCTCCAGTGCGAACAGTCCGAGGCGGGGAAATACATCCAGCAGAGAACGAAGCTCAACCGGGTGAGGTGGCCTGGCGACAACTGGCCGGCCACGAAGCACCACGAGATCGAGGCGAACATGCGGTTCGTCCGGGCGCTCGGGTACGGGGGGCCCACGCCGCCGCTGTACATTCCGAAGGCGGAAGGTCCCATACTCGATCTCCCGCGGCCAATCGTCGGGCTGTGCAACAGCGCGTTCAAGTCGAGCATCTGGGCGAAGAAGCACTGGCCGTATTTCGGGCCGCTGGCAACCGCGATCAAGGGCTGGTTCGGCGGTTCGGTGGTCGGAGTCGGGGGCCCGGGGGAACTGGACGGCATCCGGCTCGACGTGGACTTCTGCGGGAAGCTCCGGTTCACGGAGACGGCGAAAGTGATCTCCCAGGTCGATCTGTTCATCTCGACGGATACCGGATGCATGCACGCGGCCGACGCCCTCAAGGTGCCGACCATCGCGATCTTCGGGCCGACGCTCACGAGCAAGAACGGTCCGGTGAGCAAGAACTCCAAGGTCGTTCAGTCGAGGATCGGCTGCGCCCCGTGCCAGTATTCGGGGATGTTCTACACCTGCACGGTCTACCTGTGCATGAACTCGATCTCCCCAGGCGACGTGATGCGCGAGGCGAGGAGGATGCTTGCATGACGATGCTGATGGACGCGAAGACGCTGATCGGGACTCCGGTCGACGTGTCGGGGAACTATGACGGGCTTCTGGAGGATATCATCGCCGGGGTGCTGGAGGAGGCCGACGAGTTCATGGACGCCTCCTGCCAAAGGCAAGAGGATGCGGAAGCCTGGTTTGACGGGGGAGAGAAGGTCCTGTACCTGCCGCACTTCAACGTGAGCGGCGTGGCCGTTTACGAGAATGGGGTCATTGTTTCCTCCGATGACTACGCCGTCTACCCTGGGACCGGCATGGCGGCGGGGAAGATCGTCGCGGACACGCCCTTCCGGCGAGGTAACAGGAACGTGAAGGTCGTCTACGACGGCGGGTACGAGGAGAACGATTACCCGAAGGCTTTGCGCCGCAAGCTCCTGAAGCAGGTCTCCTATGAATTCCGGCGCCGCAGCGATCCAGGGCTGTCCGCCGTGTCCTACCCGGACGGAACGGTCCAGAAATTCGCCATCGGCGAGTGGCTCCCGGACGTCGAGGAGGTACTGCTCCGCCGACGGAGGATCTGCCTGTGATCAAGGGGAGGCTCGAAGGGGCCGACAAGCTCGTCGGCGACGTCCAGAAGATCTCCCGGCGCACCTTCTCCGAAATCAAAAAGACCCTGGCCACCGAGGCCCGTTTGATGACCTCTTACACCAGGAAATCCCTTATGTCCGGGCCGCGGCCGGTCCTGCTCGGGGTGCGCACCGGGAACCTGCGGGCGCAGACGAAGCCGCTGCCGGTCACCGAGCGCCCCGGCGTAATCAAGTCCGGCATGGGATTCGGGACGACGTACGCACGACCCCATGTGGGGCCCAAGGGCCAGGTCACCACGATCAAGCCGGTCGGGAAGCAGTGGCTCACGATCCCGCTCCCGGCGGCGATGACGAAGGCAGGGGTACTGCGTGGGGCGGCGCAGAGCGGGATGTGGGGCGAGACCTTCTTCGCCAGGAGCAAGAAGGGGAACCTGATCCTGTTCGGAAAGCGCGTCGCGCAGAAGGGTGCGCACGCCGGCGAGGCAAGGGGGGCGGTGGTTCCGTTGTTCGTTCTGAAAAAGCAGATCCAGATCAAGGCCCGGGTGCATCCCGAAACGATCCTAGCCTGGGAGAAGCCCCGGATGATCGCCGCGTTCGCGCAAATCGGAATCAGGCTGAAGGGGGCGTGAGATGTCAGAGCCGCTGAAAACCTTGATCCTGCGGGCGATCACCGAGGCGGTCACGGCCATCCCCATCGTCGCCTCCGTAAAACGGAATCCGCCTTCCCCGCCGAAGCGGGAGACGGCGCTCTTTCCGGTCGTCTTCATCTATGACGACGTGGAATCGAAGGTGAACAACAATCGGTACTCGAAGAACACCTTCGCTGTCCAGTTCGAGACCTACTTCCTGGCCGATGAGGAGGATGCCAGCGACAAGGCGGATCTGATCGACTCCGAGATCTATAAGGCCGTCCTGAAGGATCCGGAGATTCTGGCGCTGGTCGGGATAATCAGGCCGGAAGGAGAGAACAGCTCGAGCAAGCAGTTCATCGACGAATTCACCGGGGTCCTCATCTCCCGGTATGTCGTGGTCTACCAGCATGCGTACGGGGATCCCGCCGACCCGGCGAAATAGCACGTAACCGATAGATTCCTTTCGTTTGAGGGGCCGCACTCCGTTCTCCGGGGTGGCGGCCCTTTTTGTTTCCACTCAACCGGAAATCCCACCCACGAAGGAGGAAAGGGAAATGCCTACCGCACCTAGCACCGGGAATTATTACCTTGGCAAGGGGGTTCTCAAGTTCAACAAGCTGGACGCGGATGGCCTGCCGACCGGGCTTCGCGACCTGGGGAACGCGCCGAACTTCACGATCCAGCCGGTCGTCGAGACGCTCGATCACTTCTCGTCCAGGGCAGGGACGAAGGAGAAGGACATGCAGGTCGTGACGCTGGTCGGCGCCACGGTGAAGTTCACCCTCGACGAGTACGATCCGGAGAACGTGGCCCTCGCGATGCTCGGAGAACTTTCGGGCGGGACCATCCACGGCCTCACGCTCCCGCAAGTCGAGGGGGAGCTTCAGTTCCTCGGCGCGAACGACATCGGGCCGAATTACAGCGCAACCATCTGGAGAGTCCGGCTGAAGCCGACGTCCGAGCTCGGATTCATCACGGAGGATTGGGGCAAGATCGACTTCGAAGGCGAGGTCCTGGCATCTGCGGTCGCCCACCCGACCTCCCCGTTCTTCGATCTCGTCGAAGCGAGCGCGAGCTAGACCATGGGGGAAACCGAGAAACCGGACGAGAAGATCCTTTTCCCTGATTCCGAAGTGGAGGGCTACACAATCCGGCCGTGGACGCTGGCGCAGGCCGTCGCGCTGGCGCCCACTCTCGGGGGCGTGATCGACGTCATTGGGAAAAGCGGCGCCGGCGATTCGCTCGCGAAGATCCTTGACGCCGTCGACATCGAGAGTCCCGGAATGGAATCCGTCATGGAGGCGTTCCAGGATTCCTGGAAGGATGTCGTCAAAGCCTTGCCCGGGCTGATCCCGAAGTTCCTGCCCTATGCCCCGGCGATCCTTTCCATCTCACTCGACGCTTCGAGGGAGGAGGTCGACAAGTTCGACCTCGGCAAGACCTCCAGGCTCCTGCGAGAGATCGCAACGCACAACATCGAATATCTAAAAAACTCCTTCGGCCCGGGCGCGGCAGTAAAAGTGAAGGCGAGCTGATCCGGGCCGTCGAGTTCCTGATATCGAGGGGGCATGCCATTACGGACGTACTGCATGTCTACACGATAGAGCAGGTCTATTCCTTTTCGGACGCCGCTCGCGAAAATGCCGCATTCGATCTCGCGGATACTGCGATGGCGTTCCGCGCAGCGCAAATGAAAGACGCGGTTTGGAAGAAGTACATCGATAGCCTTTCCGGGAGAACGAAGCGAGCCGGGAAGAAGGAATCGAAGAAACCCGCCGCTGTCATTTCGCGAGCCCAAGCGGCTGAGCTCAAAAAGCTGGCAAGCCGAAAGGCGGTTTGATGGCGAACGAGCAGACCATAGCGAACCTGATCGTCCGACTCTCCGCGCAGACCGTGGAGATGGCCACCGGCCTCAAAAAAGCCGAAGGCATGCTGTCCTCGTTCAGGGATACGGCGCAGAAGGTCCTGGGCGGGATCTCCCTCGCGGTCGTCGGCTATAAGCTGACCGCGGCGATCACCGACGCCAAGAACTATGCCGCCGAGCTGTCCAAGGTCGCGGAGAAGGTGGGTGTGCCGGTCAAGGCACTCTCCGCGATGGCCGATGCAGCGGACGATCTCGGGATATCGCTGGAACAGCTTGCCATAGGCCTGAAGTTCTTGTCCCGGAATATGTTCGAAGCGGCTCAGGGATCCGGCGCCGCGAAGGAGGTATTCCAGGCACTCAAGGTCGAGTACCAGGCGATGCCCGGCGTCCTGCGCCCGCTCGAAGAGACAATGCTGGACCTGGCCGATATCTTCAGCCGGATGGAGGACGGGCCGGCGAAGACGGCGATGGCACTCAAACTGTTCGGCAGATCCGGGATCGAGATGATCCCGCTCCTGAACAAGGGCCGGGAAACACTCCGCGAGTGGATGAAAGACGCGGAGGCCACCGGCAAGGTCATCGACGAGTCGCTCGGCAGAAAGGCACGCGAGCTTAATAGAACGATCAAGAACACGAAGGACGCGATCCAGGGTATCTCCCTGACGCTCATGGCGGAGCTGCTTCCTTCCCTCCAGGCCGCGGCCAAGGTTGTCCTCGACCTCGCGGTCAGCATGAACAGGCTTCGCAAGGATGCCAGCGTAGTCGTTGACGCGTTCCGGTTCCTGCTCCTCTACATCGTTCCACTCTCCGCTGCGATCGTCATCAACGCCAACGCGATCGGAATCGCGAACCTGGCGCTCCGGGCCTTCGGGGCGACCGTTGCTTTCCTGTCCACCCCGTTCGGTTGGATCACCGCCGCCATCATCGCGCTGTCTGCCTTATGGACCCTACTCGGAAGATCCACCCGGGAGGCCGCCAAGGAGGAGGAGAAGTTCGCCGACCAGGTCCGGTCGATGAAGATGGACGAGCTGCAGGTCGAGCTTCGGGAAACCTCGCGGCTGCTCGGATTGATGAAGCAAAAGTATGAGGCCATGAGGGAGGAGCTTTCGCAGGAGGCGCCATTCAGTCTCCTGTCCGCCGGCAAGGCGAAGGAATTGGATGACCTCCAGAAGGCGATCGGTCGAACCGAGGAGCGCGTCAATCTCCTGAACAAGGTAATCTCCGACTTCGGGAAGAAGAAGATCCAACCTCCCGTCTTCACGCCTGAAGAGGCTCTCAAAAAGCTGGAAGGCAGGCTCGGGCAGCTACGCGCGGAGATCATCCAGCTCGGGGATCCCGTTGCCGGTGCAAAGGCCGCTTTGGAAGCGTTCATCATCGAGACGACCCGCGGAGTCCCGATAACGGAAAAGCTCGCCACCATCATTCGCCAGTTGCGCCTTGAGTTCGGACTCTATACCGCGCTCCAGCAAGTTCGCGCAAATGTCGTGGCTCGGGAGAAGGGGGATCTTGCCGTATCCGCGGCGGCGAACGAGGCGGCCGTCGCAGCCCTCAAGCGGAATTACGACCAGGGCCTGGTCGACATCTCTTCCTACTACCGGCAGCGGAGAGAACGCATCCAGAAGGGGGTACAGGAAGAGATCGACGTTCTGGAGAACGAGTTCCAGCGGTCCGGCACCACGGAAGCCAGGAAGATCGAGATTACGGCCGAGATCAAGGTCAAGCGGACAAAGGAAAAGTCGGATCTGGCTGGAGAACTTCAGGACGAGACCAACGCGGTGCGTGATGCCACGTTCAAACAGATGGGATTCCAGACCACGTACCTCGAAACGGTCGCGGCGGGACGGAAAGATCAACTGGACCAGATGGAGATGCAGGGAGCCGCCGAGCTTTCCGCGCTCGATGCGCAACACGCAGCGCAACTCGAAAGCATCAGGACGTTCAGCGAGGAAAGGATTTTATTGTTCGGAGAGTACCTGTCGAAGGAAGACGCACTGGACCGCGTGCAGAAGGCACAGATCGCGGCACGCCGTGAAAAGGCGGATGCCATCGAAAGGGGCATCCTGGCACAAAAACTCCAGAATGCACAGACAGTCGCCGCCGGAATGGGGGATATATTCAGCCAGCTGTACGAAATGTCCGGCAAGAAGATGAAGGCTTTTTTCATTTTACAGAAGGCGCTGGCCATCGCGGAAATCTATATCCAGGCGGCAATCGGCGCACAGAAGGCCATCGGGCAACTGGGAGTGTTCGGGATTCCAATGAGCACCCTTATCTGGGCGATGGCCGCCGCGAACATCGCCATCGTTGCCGCGCAGACCGTCATGGGCATGGAGAAGGGCGGCCCGGTCACAAAGGGCTCCGGGAGGAAGGACGACGTGCCCGCGATGCTGACGCGCGGGGAATACGTTATCCCGGAGCCTTCGGTCGAATACTACGGCGGGCCGACCGTCATGGAAAAAATCCGCAGAAGGATTTTCCCGAAAGATATGTTTCGGGGATTCGGCTTCTTCCCGGTTACAACCCCTCAAATCGCTTTCGCGGGGGGCGGATTGGTCACGGACAGCAGGAGCACGGCGATCAGCGTCGGGCCGATCAATGTGGGCACCGGCGACAAGGCCTTTGCGGCCAAGCTGCGGGACGAGATTGAAAGTACGGTCGTCCGCGTCCTGCGGGATTATTCTCGATGATCCTCGGATCCTACGCATTCGAATGGCTGCCGGACAGGTGGACGATTCCCGACGCCGAGCGGGTGATCGGAGAGGTGAAGACGTACAACTCGTCCGTGGTCTTTGACTTCGGCGTATCGCTTTCGGGCAAGCAGATCGTCATGGAGTGGGACTGGATGCCCGCCGCTCAATTCGACGCCATGGATCTGATCTTCCAGGCCGACGAGCCGATCTCATGGGTCCTCGAAAAGGGAGTCGTGGGATCCATCCTTGTGGATCTCATTTCCCTTACAGGAGACCTTTTCGAGGTGATTGGATATGACGAGGCGTTCCCGTACCGCGAAAAGGTCAAGGCCACGCTGCTGATCCTCGGAGGGCAGGCTCTATCATGATGCTCGGGGCATACACCTTCGCATGGCTTCCTGACAAGATGACCATCCCAAGGCCCGGGAAAAGCGTGGATGTCGTCAAGAATCTCGGGGGAGTGGCATACCTGACTTGGCCTCCGATGGTCGCAGGGGAGCGGATCGTCATGGAGTGGGACTTCGTGTCGGCGGCCCAGTACGCCGCCTTGCGGTCGATCTACCAGGCCGGCGCGATCGTCACATGGGATCTGCTGACGAATGGCCTGAGGGTTCCCACCGGAACGGCCGAGGTCGCGTATGACGTGAAGGTTCTTTCTCTGGACGCCAAGTTCTTCGATGTCGTGGATGTGGATTTTCCATACGTGAAGGACGCCAAGATGATCTTGATCGTGAGGGAATGACATGGCGCAGGTGGTAGCAGGACAACTTGTCACCGCGATGGAGTCATTGGAACGGCAGCCGGCCATCGGCATGGCGTCGAGCGGGATCATCGATCCCATCCCGATGATCGGAATGCCGTTCTCCGGCGGCGGGACAGAATCCTATAACCCCGCCACGCTCGCGCTTGGCGATGGTCGGTTCGCTGTGGTCTATTTCAACGGATCTGACACCACGCTGGGGATCTCGAACGCGGAGGGATCGGAATTTACCCTGTACAACATCGGCGGTTTCTATTGGGGCCAAGACGGGTCAATGGTGGAACTGGCGGACGGCAGCATCGGGATCGTCTATACCTCGCCGGCCGGGCATGGGAACGCGATCGGCTATGTCGTCGTCGATCCGAACACCGGAGACTATATCTCTTATGGGACCATACGATCAGGGGCACCGGAAGAGGCAGCAACCGTTGCCAGGCGATTGGACGGCACCTACATTGCGATGTGGGTCGACTTCAGCGGAGGGACTTATTCGATTAACTATAAAACTTCGGCGGATTTCGCAACGTGGTCCGGCCAGTCGACGGCTTCCCTGTCCGGCATCGACATGTCGCTTGGGATCGGCGGGATCGCTCTGGTGCAAGATCCGAACGGCGAGCTTTCCCTTTTCTTCTCCCATGCCGACGCCTACGGGCCGAACGGCGAGTGGCTTGAGAACATCTATCATTTCGTATCAACCGACGGCGGCATAAACTTTTCTCCCGCTTCCGGCACTCCTGGCGACAACCCCGGAGAAGTTACGGGATACTACACATTCTCGCCCACCGGCTGGGGGCCGGACGTCGGGATGAGCTCGTCAGGGTACTATCGCGCTGTTTATACGGAGCACCACGCCTCCCTCTACATGGACCACGAATCGGACGGGTGGTACGAGCACACGCCGGAGTACGGAGGCGTGGAGTACATCACGCTCGATATCGTGAATCGCAGGATGATCGTCGTCTGCATGAACAGCAACCTCACATTCCAGGGGCTCCAGATTGTGAATCTGGATTCGTGGGAGATCGAGAAGTCCATCTTCCCGTCGTCTTCTCCGAACTTCTCCGACATGTGGTACAACCAGAACCCTCAGTACGGAGTCGTCGGCTGGTACGCCGCGCATTCCGAGGGCGGTAAGGTCGTACTGCTGTTCACCGGGGAAAAAACGCCTACCACGCCGCGATCTA
>Ga0209323_10001293_pt1 | contig 16502 bp, 10 predicted proteins | sample Rifsed19ft2_FD_184014 | JGI IMG/M metagenome (GOLD analysis project Ga0209323, IMG submission 184014) | Soil microbial communities from Rifle, Colorado, USA - sediment 19ft 2 (version 2) | ecosystem: Environmental > Terrestrial > Deep subsurface > Rock core/Sediment | place: Rifle, Colorado...
TGCGTGCTCGAGTCCTCCTGGTCGGCGGCGGCGGTCGCGAGCACGCAATCGCGAAGGCGCTCGTGGACAGCGATGCAGACCTGTACGCGGTCATGGGAAATCAGAATCCTGGGATTCGTCGCCTCTCCAAGGAGATCCTCATCCACAGCGTCACCGATGTCCCGACAATCGTCGCGTGGGCGCGCGCACGGGGACCAGACCTTGCGGTGATTGGGCCGGAAGCCCCGCTCGCAGTCGGAATCGTCGATGCCCTCGACGCTGCGGGAATTCCTGCGGTGGGCCCTGATCGGGAGGCCGCGCAGCTCGAGACGAGCAAGGAGTTCATGCGGGACCTGATGCGGGAGCACCGCATTCCCGGCCCAGTGGACTACTGGGCCTTCGACCGCCTCGAGGACTTCCGGGAATGGCTCAGCGACTGCGATTTCGAGTTCGTCATCAAGCCGATCGGCCTGACGGGCGGAAAGGGCGTGAAGGTGTGGGGAGACCACTTCCGCTCGAAGGACGAGGCGGAGGTGTGCGCGAAGGAGGTCTTGGACCACAAGGTCGGCGGGGAAGCGCGGTTCCTCGTGGAGGAGAAGATGATTGGGGAAGAGTTTTCGCTCCAGGCATTCTGCGATGGATCGCGGCTCCTGCCGACGCCGCTCGCTCAAGACCACAAGCGGGCGTACGAGAATGACGAGGGGCCGAACACGGGCGGCATGGGATCCTACTCCGATGCGGACCACCTCCTCCCATTCCTCTCCCGGAAGGATTACGAAACGGCCTTGGCCGTCATGCGTGCGACCATGGACGCAATGGCACGACGGGGAACTCCGTTCCGGGGGATTCTGTACGGTGGGTTTATCGCCACACGCGACGGCGTTCATCTCCTCGAATTCAACGTCCGGTTTGCGGATCCGGAGTGCATGAACATCCTTCCGATTCTCGAAGACCGTTTCCTCTGGCTTTGCGAGCGGCTCGTTGACGGCAACCTTCCCACGTCGATTCGATTTGCGCTGAAAGCCACTGTGTGCAAGTATGTGGTCCCTGTCGGTTACGGAACAACCCCCAAAGGAGGGATCCGGGTCGAAGTCAATGAGGCGGGCCTTGAGAGGGAGGGTGCGCAGCTCTTCTACGCTTCCGTCGATGAACACAATGGTGGGCTGTACACGACCACCTCGCGTGCCCTGTCTCTCCTGGGAATTGCAGACAGCCTTCCTGAGGCGGAATCGTACGTGGAGGCCGGTTTGCGGCACGTGCGTGGGGACGTGTACGTCCGCCACGACATCGGCACGACGGCTGCGATTGCTCGGAAGGTCGAGCGAATCCGCAGGCTGCGGACCGGGTAGTCTGGGCCCGGACCTCACGCTCCGTTCTCAGTGGGTCTGTGCAAGGACCTTCTGGAGAATGAGCTCCGTGATCCCGCGAAACCCATCCTCGACACCCTGACCGGTCTTCGCACTGGTGAAGAGGTATGGGCATCCCCACTTTCGACTCGCAGATTCGATGTCTTCGACAACCAACTTCGCCGCATCCTTAAGGTCGGCCTTGTTCGCGAGAAGATAGGCAGGAACCTCGCCCGCAACGCTCTGCACGGAATGCCTCCACCCGTCCAGCTCGGATAGTGTCGAGGGACGCGTGACGTCGCAAACCATGAGGATCCCCTGGGCACCGGTGAAGAACGAATCCTGGAGTAAGCTCCGCACGCTTTTCTGGCCCATGATATCCCAGATCATCAACGTCACAAGAACACGATCCGAGGAGCCGGGTGGCGCCGCCCGCACTTCCTTTTTCGTGAGTTTCATCCCAAGCGTGGCGACGTACGCGTCCTTGAAGACGTCGTAGACAAACCGCTGAATGAGCGCGGTCTTTCCGACGCCGTTCTCGCCGACGAGGGCGAGCTTGAACTTGATTTCAGATCTCTTGTTGGTCATCGTTCCTCCCTCGCCGGTCATCGCATTCGCCTCCGCGTCGGAATTTTCCCGCTCCCATTCACCAATCGAACGCCGTCAAACGGAACGGGACGAGCGGAGGGACCGGGGCGGGTCATCTTTCATCCTCCTCCCGGTAGGCCGCACCGACCTGTTCATTCGTCAACGCGGGAGAACACTCGAAGAGGATTTCCCGTTCACCCTGAACAATGGCAAGCTGCCACCCTGTCGAGGCTCGACGCAACGCCCGGACCAGTACACAAACCCAGTCCTCGACCTCCTTGTCAGATCTGGGCTGGAGTTCGAACCTCGTTGAGGCGATCCCCATCGAAATGAACGGTCGCGCTCCTCGGCCATAAAGGTAGCGAACCCGTTATCGACAGGAAATGAGGACCGCTCTCACCCTCGCCACGGAGGGCATCCCCTAGTCCCGTGTTGGATGCCGCTTCCGTGGTACCTGGCCGCGAACATTTGGCCCTTGGCCTGATAACAAGGAGAGAGGGTTTTTACACGGTCCTGGCGGATGCAAAGGGCGAGTGACTAGTCCAGCGCGGCGAATCTCGTCCCTTGGCTGTCTCCTCCTTCTCGCCCTGATCGCGATGGCGCCGGCCGCCAAGGCGGATCCCTATCACATCCAGGTGCAGAACGATGCCCTCGGAACAGAGCAGGGGATCCATCGTCAGCAGTGGCTCGCGCAATCCTTTGTGCCTGCCACGAGTTTCTTCCTCTCTCGCGTTTCACTCTATGCCCGTGATCGAAGTCCGAGCGAAGTCCTCACCGTCCAGATCCGACCGAGCTTTGGCGGGTTCCCCGACTCGGCAAGCCTGGCTGGGACAGCAGTGAACGGCCCGAGCTCGGCGGGCTGGCTCAACTTTGATTTCGACCCCTACGTGGAGTTGGACAGGAATCTGACGTACTGGATCGTCGCGAGCTCCAACGCGCTGTCAGGGCAAGGATATGACTGGTGGCGATCGGGCAGTAACAGCGCCTATCCTCAGGGCACGGGGGCCTTCACTCCGAACGGCGTGAATTGGTCAAATGGCACGCAAGACTTCGCCTTCCGGGTATACGGGTTCCACCAGCCAATCCTGGCCTTTTCTGTCTCCGCTTCGAGGCTCACCCTCGACGCAGGCCAGTCCGTCGTCTTCACAATGAACTTCTCAAATACCGGCCTGGGATCTGCGAACAGTGTCTGGGTAAACGTTTCGCTTCCGCCGCAGCTATCCTTTGTCAGCGATGATGCGATCCTGATCGGTGGAATCCGCAGCGGAGCCTACAGTTTCAAGTTCACCAATGTAGGCAGCCGATTCTGGTCATTCCGTCTGACAGCATCGGCCGTCGGTGCCGTACCGACCGGGACGGTCGCCGAAACGGTCTTCGTATTCGAGGGGACAGATCACAACGGAAGGTCCTTCACAAGGGTTGTCCACGTCGCGTCCACCACAATCCTGAACCCCGGATCGACATCGAGTGATTTTCCCTGGTGGATCCTCGGAGTTGCTGCCATCCCGATTGCAGCCATGGTCTTCCTCTTCTGGCGTCGTCGGTCCATCGATCTGAGCGTTGAAGAGGTCTTCGTTGTCCATCAGAGCGGCATCTTGCTTGCTCACCAGTCGAAAACGCTGACCCCCGACAAGGATGCAGATCTCCTTGCGGCAATGCTCAAGACCGTCCAGGACTTCATACAGGAGGCTTTCTCCACCCGCGAACGGATGCCAATGCGGGGGCTGCAGTTTGGGGAGTTCAGCATTCTGATCGAACCGGGACGCAATCACTACGTCGCGGTCGTCTACCGTGGACAAGACGACGGATCTTTCGCATCTCGCGTGGGGGATCTCTCCGGTCAAATCGAGGACCGATTTGGGATCACCCTTGCGTCTTGGAGCGGTGACATGAGAGAGGTTCGGGGCATCCGGGACCTCCTTCCCGTTCTGTGGGGACAAGAACCGGAGGCGTCCTCGGAAGCGCGAGATCGACGAAAGGGCCGCGCCAGACATTGGAGACAAGTTCCTGACTCCGCGACCGAAGGCGAGTCACCCGAACACGGGGCACGGGTCGGAGAAACCCGGTTCACCGATGAGGAGGGATAGGACTCCCGAATGCCCCCGAGCACCGCCTACAAGATCAAGGTGTGTTTGGTGGGAGAGGCGGCCGTCGGCAAGACGAGCCTCATTCGTCGATTCGTGTTGGACCAGTTTGATGATCGATACACGTCCACGTTAGGCGCCAAGACAACCAAGGCAGAGATTGCCGTCGAGGATCCTGAAACGGGCGAACCGGTCGGTATCGCGATGCTGATCTGGGACATCATGGGGGACCGACACGTGCCCGAAAGTCTTCTTCAGGCCTACTTCCGGGGAACCCAGGGGGTGATCGCGGTGTGTGATGTCCTTCGTCTTCCAACAATCGAACGGCTCAGGGACTGGGTCCAATCGGTCTACTCGGTAGCAGGCGCCCTCCCGACGATTTGCGCCGTGAACAAAGCAGATCTCTTGAGGGAAGCGGAGGCAATCTACGAGGGGAACGACCTCAACGCGCGAATAGCCTCTCTCGGCGCACCCCACTTCCTCACAAGCGCCAAGACCGGCGAGAACGTGCGGACGATTTTCCACCGCCTTGCAGAAGACGTTCTCCGGCGACATCGCTCCGAGAGCGTTACTCTACCCGATGCCTAGGCGTCTCTCCGCACCGCGGGCGGACAGCGACGAATCGCACACCCGAAACGCTCCTTGGTGGAGCGGGGCGGTTCTTGCCGGCCAAGTTTCTGCCAAATCGCGATGGGCACCGATGCGTCCTCGGGGGTGAGATCGCGACCGGGATCGAGCCTCGCCAAAAGCTCTATACCGGTCGCGCCCTTCATCGCGAGTGTGAAGAACCTGCAGGACATCATCGGGGAGATCGAGGCTCGACTCGATGAGAAGGATGAGGTCCGGGAGCTCGCCATCAAGTCGTCCCGGGCACTTGCGCGGCTTTGTAGCGCGACGATCCATGCCCTCCACAAGAGCGAGGACTCCGACACACCGTTGCGTGAGGCCCGCGAAGAGGCCATGAAGCTCCGAAGCGTTCTCGAGGAGCATCCCGACCTCTACCATTCAGGCTTCGTCGAGAACGCGCTCCAGGAATTGTGCGAGGCCGCCGTTGTCCACGCAATCGCCCACGGCAGGTCTCTTCCCAGTCCGTCCGATCTCGGGGCGACGGATGCGTCCTATCTTCTCGGTCTCGGGGACGCCGTCGGCGAGCTGCGGCGGTTTGCGCTGGAGGAGCTGCGACGCGGCAACGTAAAAGCCGCCGCGGAGGACCTGAAGACAATGGAGGACATTTTTGACGCTCTCGTCCGGTTCGACTATCCGAGCGGATTCGTGGCGGTGAAGCGGAAGCAGGACGTCGCGCGTTCCTTAATTGAAAAGACACGCGGCGAAATCGTGGTTGCGACGCGAGGGAAGGCCCTTGAGGACAAGCTGGACCGCCTCGAACGGGGAAGCTGAATACCGGGACCGTGCGACGTTATCGCGAGTCAGCGTCGTCGCCGCCGCCGGATCGCGCGGACGACGATGAATGTCACGGCAGCAATCGCCGCAATGATTGTGAGGGTGACGCCCCAACTCAGGTCCGGGTCCTTCCTGTAAAACACATCGAGGATTGAAACCTCGCCCCTATCCGGTTCGATTACACCGTTCTTGTTTAGGTCTGCCTCGACCCGAACCGAATGTTGACCGACGGCAAGGCCGGCCGGCAGGTAGGACAGCGTAGCCGTCGCTGTCGCCCCTGGCTCGACCCGCGCCAGGTTGACCTCGCCGACGAATTTTCCATCAACGTAAAACTTCACGGGGACATCGGTCGCCGTCGCCAGCCCGTTGTTCGCGAACGTCGCGGTAAGGACGATGGGAGTGACGATGGTAACCGTCTTTGAGACCGTCGTCCGCTCGAACGTCGCGCCCGCCGAGGAATTCACCTCCGCGACGACTGTGACTGTCTGTTCCTTCGCAGGTGCAGTCACGTTCAAGCGGAACGTCCCGTTTGTGTTCCGGTCCGTCCGCGTGGCGGACTGAGTCGGAGCGCCGCCGGTGAGATCCGTCCCCGTGATGTAATAGCTGATTGAAAAGTTCCCGCCCGGCTCAGACCCCGGGCCACCCGTCGCGTTCAGGAAGAAGATCGCGACTGCACCAGGGGAGAGCGCATCGGGTCCCGAGAGGATCGCAGCGAGCGGCGCTTGGGACATTACGGACGGCAGGAACGCGGGCAAGAGGAGGAGTGCGAGAAGGGCGAGACCGACGCGGACGCCTCGACGCACGTCACCGCCTCCTGCGCAACGTAAGGACGAAGCCTGCCGCGACCGATGCGACGACGGTGATAAGGATCGCCAGGAGAGGGTAGTTGAGTGGGAGGTCGCTCACGACACTTACTCCCGTCGCGGTGACGCGGCCGGTGCCCGAAAGGATTGGCAACTCAAGCGGGAACTCTCGCGTGGCCTGCAACGTGACGAGGTCTTCAGCGGAGACGCGGACGACCGCGCTCGCGCCGCCACCCCCGCCCGTGTTCTCGAATACAACCGTGACTGTGCGCGTGGAGTTCGCTTCCACGGTGAGGTTCCTCAGCGTAAGGGCCAGGGTACCGCCGTCCGGTGGGGCGAATCGAGCAATCCAGCCCCGGGCCGCAAGCTCGCCCGCGTTTGGCAGGGTAAGGGACACGCGTTCCGCCGCGTTGCCCGTGTTTCTCACGGTAGTCGTGTAGTTCAGCCGGTGGCCGTCGAACGTCGGGCGTACCACCGACAGGTCTAGGACGAGGCCACGTTGACGACGAATGTCGACGAAAACCGTCGTCTCGCCCGCCTGGCTGTCATCGGTCTCGCTCGTCGCACGGATGCGCACGTCCTCGTGCTCGACGAGGGCGTCTCGCGACGTGAGGATCGTCGCGATCACGGTCGCCGAGGTCCCCGCAACGCCACCGAAATCGAGGAAGAGGCGCGGCTGACTGAATCGGAAGATCCATCCAGAAGGTGAACCGGAGAGGCGGAAGGTATCCCCGACGTTCCCCGTGTTTCGAAGGACCAACGTGTATGTCACGGCCCCGCCCGGGGGAATCGTCGCCCTCTCCGCACTGTCCCACGCGATCGTCACTCGGCGAACGTCTACCCGCGCGAGGTTGAGGTTCAAGGGATCCGTCATCGCGGTCACTTCGAGTGTCGTCAACGCCGAGTAGCGGACCGCGATCCCCCTCTCCGGTACCGTGGTCACTGCGGTGACGGAATAGGATCCCGGTGGCAGGAGAATCCTGTACAGGCCGGCCGCATCGGACCTCGTTCGCGCGGTCGCGCCCGCACTGAACGTGACATCTGCGGAGACTCGTACACTGCTCCGGAAGGATGTCACGCCACCCACGGCATACGAGGGGATGAGCACGGGGCTGACCTGGGTGTCCTGTCCGGGTGCAATCGTGACCGGGCCCAGAAACGCGAGATCGCCCGCGGCCGCGAGGACGTATAGGTCGTACGTCCCAGGCTGAAGGCCTACGGAAAAACCGCCATCCGCTGCTGCGACCGTGGTCATGTTGATTCCGCTCGGTGTTCGCTGTGTGAACACGAGGGTCGCAGCCCGTCCCAAACCGCCATGTGTGACGCGACCACTCACCGTGGCGTTATCCAAGTTGGCCTTTGTACTGATGTCGAGCGTCGCGGACGTGGCGTTTGGGGCCACCGTCAAGGGGCCCGAAAACGTGAGTCGCACGTATCGCGGGACTCCGCCAACGGGCATCGTCGTCCGGTGGTCGACGGAGGCCGTGTAATCGCCGGCCGCAAGCTCGGCCCGATACCTGCCGGCGGCGTCCGTCGTGGCCCGGACAACGCCGCCCTGTGATCGCAGCCAGGTGACGACAACACCAGCGGGAACGGCCTGACCGGCAACGGTCAACAGACCCGTTACGGCGGTCGCTCGTTGCAAGGAAATCGCAAGATCGACGGCGCCGCCGAGGGCCAAACTTGAGAGGAAGAGGTAGGTGTCCCCGTCGCGGGTCGTGCTCGCAAGAACGGAATAATTCCCGAGGGCGACATACGTCTGGAAGGAGCCCGAGGTCACGGACTCGACTATGCGATCCGGCCCTTCGAACGTTACGGATGCGCCAACGGCTTGCGCGTCGAGCGTGACGTTGCCACGGACCCTCGCCCGCTGCACGACGTGAAGATCGAACACGGCGGAGGCGGCAACCTCCGTCGTAATCCTGTCCACCGCAGCGTTCTGCCAGCGGACGGCATCTGACCCACTCGTGACATTCTCGTCCACGAGAAGTTCATATTCGCCAGGTGCGAAGGAGATTGCGTAGCGGCCGTTCGCGTCCGCGACCGTCTCCGCTTTCAGCGCGCCACCACCCTTGGCGAGCAACTGGATCTCGATCGAAGCGCCGGCCACGGGAGCTCCCGCCATGAGGAGCGTGCCGGACAGCGTGACATTCAGTGCGACAAGGGGGACGTCCCCGGCGAGGCCCAGGTTCTCCGGACGGGCCGGGCCGCGTAAGATCGTCTCGAACCCGCTCGCCTCGACGGACGCTCTGTACACCGTGTCTGGATCGAGGGGCGCCCCGAATCCACCCGTGATCTCGGAAAATACCGTGAGGACCCGGCCTTGCGGGTCCGTGATCGATATCCGGATGCCGGAGAGGCCTTCCCCCGGATCAGCGGTGCCGTCGCGATCAAGGTCGCGATAGGCCGTGCCCGTGTACGCGGTGCGGGGGACGAGCCCAAGATTCAGGACTGTCGAGGTCTGGAACGTCCTCCGTTCGAGGAAGGCGAACCCCTCTGCGACGGCTTGGACATCGTATGTGCCCCTCGGAAGATACGCGAGGTACTGCCCGCCGACACTTGTGACGGTGAGATAGAGAGACCCATCCGCAGATCGGAACGCGACTTGGGTGCCCCTCGAGACGTTCGTGAGTGTGCCGATGAAGACGCGGCCTTGCACCTCGACGGCGTCCACGAAGGCGGCGGGGAACGTAGAGTTCTGTCCCCGGACAACATCGACCGTCCCCAGGATTGCAAAGAGCCGGCCGTCTCGATAGTGGCGGCCTGTGACGGCCCATTCCCCCGCCGGGAGGCGCACGGTGTAACGACCGCTCGCGTCCGAAGTGGCGCTCCGCGTCACGGACCGGTCGGAAAGGAGCGTGAGGCTCACCGTCGCGAACGGCTGCACGTTTCCACCGACAACGGTTGTCCCCGTCACATTCCCCGAGGGGAACAAGGTCAAGTCGACGCCGGACGCGGAGATTCCCGCGCTCAGGTTCGTTTTCTCCGGTAAGGAGAGGAGGTCGCCCGACGTTGCGTGGACTTCGTACGGTCCGCGAATCAAGCCGCGAGCGATGTATTCCCCAGATGGATCCGCCGCGAAGCGCATCGTCGTCCCGTTCGTCTCGTCCCGGACGAGAATCGTCGCGCCCGGGACTCCATTGCCATTCGCATCCTCGGCGCGGCCTGAGACGCGAAGGGCTGGGACGACCAGGTCTCGCTCCGCGTCCTGGGGCGGGACCTCCTGGTCTCCGAGGGCGATCGTTCGACCCTCCGCGGTAACGTTCACCCGCGCGGTCCCCTCGGGGACGTTGGGAATCACGTACCGCCCAGCAGGGTCTGTCACGGTCGTGCTGCGGGTCCCGAGCTGGGCGTTCTCGTAAACAACAGTCGTCGCTGGAAGAAGCTCGTCGACTCCATCGTCGAACACGCCGTTTTCATTGACATCGAGAAACACCCGACCGGATACCGTGCTCCCGGGGAGCGCGACGTTGCGGGTGATGAGCCAATCGAGTGTGCCGTCACCGTCCGAGTCGACGTTCTCCCGCATCGCAGCGGCATCGGACACCGTGAGAGTGAGGGTCTCGATCTCGTTCGCGCCAACGCGCGTCCGGAGGTCGACGCTGCCGGAGGTCACAATGACTTTTGCCTCGCCGAAGGGGACAAGCACGGAGAACCGGCCGTCCGCATCCGTAATCGCCTCATCGTGGGGGACACCGAGCTCGTCATGGACGGTCACGCGGAGCCCCTGGACGGGGATCTTTCCCTCGACTGCGATCGTCCCGTTCACGTATGCCCCGTCGTAGTACTTCGCGAACACGATGCCGTTGCCTACGACGGCCGCCGCGGATAGGTCGACGGTTCCGACAACGCGTCCCGCATCGATCTCTTCCTTGAGCCTCAGGGCGTCAAAATAGTTCATCGCACGCCATTCGGTCGAGTGATTCTGAGTGTCCGTGTACGGGTTGTAGTACGCGGTCTGATAGGCGATCCTCCAATGGGAGAGACCCCAGCCGGGCAGCGGCTGCATCGCCGCCGCCGTTTGCCCCGAAATCCCCGGGATTCCGTCGTCCTGGGAGGCCCCCGCCTCCGTGGGTCGGAATCCGATGTACACTCTGTAAAAGAAGCTGCGGTAGAACATGGCCTGGTATGCGATCTGCCCTCCGCCCTCCGGCTGCTCGAACTCCCCGACGTCCTCGATCGGGACGAGCTGACCCCCGACGCGAACGTAGATCCGGAAAAAGTCCGGTGGGAGGACGCGTCCGTCTGGGAGCTCGATGACCCGATGGTCAGAGAGCACGATTGGCGCGTAGAAAATGCCGGTGTTTTCCGCGCTCGTCGGGAACAACCGTGCATCGACCGCGAAGTAACGGATGCTTTTCCCCGTCGCGCCCCGGATCGCGTGATACAGATCCGCCTGTTCGTCGGTGTTCAGCGCTGAGGTGAGGAGGTCTCCGGCGTAGATGTAGAGTGCGTTCTGCGCCTGCATCTGGTCATCGTAGTACCCGTATCGTTCCGGATCGCCTCTGATTGCGGGGGTTCTTGAGGCGGGATCGCGGTACGTTCCCTCGAGCGAGGCCACGTCGATTCCGAAGCCGGTGAGCGCGGCTCGAACGCTGGGGCCGAAGGAGCGGCCGTGGGCGTAGAAGTCGCCTTCCACGAGACGAACGGTCAAGAGAGCGATTGCTTCATTTTCGCTCTGTGCAGAAATGACGTTGCCCGCCAGGTGATATCCGTCTTGGAAGTTGTCCGCGACGGTCGGATGCTTCCCCGCGTCGACGGCCTCAAACCCATAGTCCCACCAGCTCAGGAAGGCCGGCCGCTCGACGGGCAGGAGGCCCGCGTCCTCCCCAGACAACCACCTCCACGCGGCGGGGAAATACTCGTCCGGTTGCGGGAGGTTGAACCCAAAGGCGCCGAGATAGAACGGTCGTCCGGCCGCGGCGAAGGCCTCGTAATTCGGTGGTCGGAGGGGTCCAGGCGTGTATTCGTAGATCGAACGGTCGTAGGGGAGCTTGCTCTCAATCGGAATCGCCGCGTCGACCCCGTACCAGATATTCGGAAGGAAGAGGAGAACGGCGAGGCCGAGCACCGCGATGACATGGCGGGGCTTCACGGTCTTCCGAATGGCCGCAATCCGACCCCCCGCGGACAGGCTCCCGTACGTCCGCTTCAGCCCATCAAAATCGAGCCGCCCGATGATGAGGGAGATCGCAAAGCCCGCGGTCGCGGCGAATGCGGGGGACGCATTGAAGATGAACCGTCCGGCGGCCTGCGCCATGATAATTGCGGCGACGCTCCAGATGACAAAGAACAGGTACGCGGTCTGCATCCGCCGACCTGTGACGATTTGCCACAGGAGGTACCCGACGCCCGCCCAGCTTAGGAAGTACGTGCCCCAGCCGAAGGCCAGGATGACCTGGCTCAGGACAGGCGCTTGGGCCTCCGCGATCGTGGCGTACAGTTTCGTCTGGACGAAATACCCGGCCCCGCTCACGAACGCGTTCGCCAGGCTAGGGTTCACGACGACTCCGACGCCGAGGGCGATGCTCGCGACCCCCATCGTCGTTGGGATCACGAGGGCCCAAGGATAGTCCCGTGTCACCGTGAAGACGATTCCGAGGAGCAGCGCGGCACCGAACAGGTACGCGGGGACGTCGAACCAGACCTTCACTTGGTTCAGCAGGACGTACCATGGAGCCGCGACCAGGAGGGCGACTCCGATCGTAATCGCAAAGGCGATTGTGATTCCCAGGGGGTCCTGGTTCCGGATTCGGTGGACGAAGATCTGGAAGACGAAGTACACGAGCAGGATGACGGGAGCGTACGCCCAGCCCTGCCACGTCAGCGCGACGGTGGCCATCGCCATCGCCGCAAGGAGGCTGTAAAGGACCGCCGCTCGGTTCTCACGGAAAAACAAAGCGAGGCCCGCACGGATGGCAGCGGGTCGAGCCCACGATGCGACCCATCGCTTTTCATTCAGCGATTGGAGAGCACGGAGGAAGAAGAAGAATCCCGTGACGACGAAGAATAGCACGAAGGCATCGTGGTCCGCGTTGCTCGCCATAGACCGCTGGAGGTGCGCGGGGGACACCGCAAGCAGGAACGCGGCGACGAGCCCCGCGCGCCGATTGAACGCCTCCTTCACGAGCGCGTACGTCGGGAAGATCGTGAGTGCGCCGAAGATTGCGGTAGACAGGATAAAGGAATACGTGATCGCATCCCACGGCGTCCCGAAGAGCGGAGAGATGGCGTACCCTGAGAGGAGAGACCACCACGCGAACAAGGGAGGGCGCGGGTTCGTCAGGCACATCGGATAATTGAGCAAGCAATCGTCTGTGAGCTGCTCGCCGGTGAGAAACGCGTGCTCCAGGATTCGGTGGTAGTAGAACGAATCCGATCCGCCGGAGACGAGGCGGTCTGGCATCGCGAGGCCGTAGACGAAGTAGACGCGCAGGAATAGGGCGAGACCGAAAATGAGGAGGAGTGCAACGACTACGGGGATGTTCTTTTTCCAACTGCTCTCCGCGACTGCCACGATCTCACCCGCGGTCGAATGCCCGCCTAAGCGGGGCGTCTATTTATGATTACGTCCGGTTCTCCGTAGGGAGGCCCGGGACGATTCGTACCCGTGCCCCGGGGAAGAGCCTTTTGGCACACGATTCGAACCCGCCTTTCCTCCGCGAACCTTTATGAGAAAACTTCGCCATGCGGCGGTGCCGCGATGCGACGAGACCTGATGGAGATACTGTGTTGCCCCGTGTGCAAGGGCGACCTCGAGCTGACGATTTCTGTCGAGAAGGACGAGATTCTCGAAGGTTTCCTTTACTGCAAGAACTGCAACCACAGGTATGAGATCAAGGACGGAATCCCGAACCTGCTGCCTCCCGACTTCAAATGAACTCGGATTGTGCGGTGAGCACCTCTGCTCTCGTCCTTGCCGCGGCGTACGCTTCCAGGGGCTCGCCATTAAGGATGAGGAACTGGGATCCCCAGGCGAATTTCGAAAGAAGTAGCTCGGCCTCGTCTCGATGGCGCAGGATGAACAGGGCCGCGGCGAGCGCCTCTACGCTCGATAGGAGGAACGGTCTGCCGTAGTTCACCGGGTTCGCGGCGAGGAGGAATGGGAGGGCCCGCGAGGGACGGGAGGCAATGCGCGGCACGCTGCCTTGCCGCCAGGAGCTATCGACGACCGCGAGTCCAGACTTCTCCGCGCGCCCCCGGTCCTCCAAAGCAAGCACGTGGTCACCCTCCGGGTGGAGGACGATGCATCCGGGCGGCAGACGTCCTCGGCGCGGGACGACCGTCACGAGACCGAACCGCTCGAGCTTGCGCGTCGTGCAACGCTTCGGATCGCACTGCTCGAAGTGCGTCGCGTACACCCGGATCTTGTGCCCCGTTTCGACTGACACGAACCGCTCCCGCCGCGTTGGATAGATTAAATACGGTCATCCCCCCTTCTGGCATAAGCACATAGCGGGTCGTCTCCGTTTGGACGAGAGGGACATGACGCAGGGACGTTCTTCCAGGCCACGCGGTGGCGCGCTCGTTCTGGTGTTCGCTGTCCTTGGCGCAGTGCTCGCTGGGCCGGCATGGGCGGCCGCGGGGATTCCGTCGGAGGCCCATGGCGGGGTGGACGACCCGGATGCGATCCCCGCTTCCCTTCGGCGGGAATCGCCGGAGATTTCGAGTCCGCCTGCGTTGCTGAGTCGAATCGGCGACCGCGCGGTTGCGTTACCTCGGGAGACACTCTCCGCCGAAAGGCAGGGTCCTTGGCCCGCAGAGGTCGTCGCAGAAGGCGTGGCGTCGCCGATCGGTGCTTCGGTTCCCAGCCCGCTCCAGCAGCGTTTCGCCCCGAACGTTCGCGTGACGACGAGCACGGCGCGCGAGGGAAGCCCGTCACTCGCGAACGATCCCGCGGGGAACCTCTATGTCGCCTATGAGCACAGCGGGACGACGCTGGACCTGCGCGTGGCCCAGTCGGGCGACGGAGGCCGGACGTGGACCGTCCTCTCGGTTCCCCAGGGAGCATACAACGAGAGCCAGCCGGAGCTCATGTGGACTCCCCCGAACACGCTCACCTTGCTGTACGCGCAGGACGACACGACACCGCCGAACCCGGCCGGGATCGAATACCTCCAGTCCCTCGACGGCGGGGCTTCTTGGAGTCGCGTCATCCTGAACACAACGAGCCTTGGGGAGAACTTCACCGCTCCGTCCGGTTTCTCGATCGGAACGAGCGTGTGGACCGCCTACCAGTTCAACTGCCTGTTCTCCCCGCCGAGTTGCCCCTCCACGGGCTCGCAGCAGCCGATTTACCTCTTCAATCCGGACGTGGGGGATTCGGCGAGCCCATGGTTCGTTCTCCTCATTTTCGTAGGAGACGAGACGGAGGAGTCCTTCCGTCCCGAGATCGCGGCAAACAGCCAGTGGTTCTTTGGCACCCTCGAACTCGAAAGCACGGCGCTCGGCGGGCCGCCCGGCTCATTCATCGACATCGCGTTCCGAATGGACCCCGCATTACCGGTCTCCCCCACTAACCCTGAGTTTGTGACGATCTGCGGCACCGCCTGCGCATCGGACGACGCGGTAAACTCGTTCATCTGGGCGTCGGGGAGCCGTGTCGTGTACGGCGGGAGCTTCCGGAATGAGCCCGCACTCGGGAGTTTCAATCACACGTTGATCGCCGTCAACTCGTCACGGTCCGGAGGGCCCGCGCCGAATTGGACGCTCGTCAACGGTGTTGGCTTCCTGGACCCATTGGATATCGACCAAACGTATGGCGTAGCTGTGGGGTCCGGTCTTTCATGGCATCTCGCTTGGAGGCGGATTTCGAATGTTGTCTATGCGCGTTCGGCCGATGGAGGCGGCACGTTCACGATGCCCGCGGACGCATCAATCGTAAACGACAATCCGCCCGGCACCGTCGTGAACGAGCGCAACACAGTCGACCTCGTGTATGGATTGGGGGCCCGCATCGCCTGGGCTGATTCGCGCACGGGTGGGAACGATATCTACGCCACGAGGTTCCAGGTCCAGGTCAATTTGCGGACCACACCTGTGAATCTCCAAGTTCAACTCGACGGTGGAAGCTTGACGGCTCCCGCATCGGTCTTTCTCGATGAGGGTTCGACGCACACGCTCGTCGCCCCCTCGCCACAGAACACGACGCCCGACACGCGGTACCTGTTCGCGAACTGGACGGGAGGGCCGAGCACTCCAGACCAGAGCATCACCGCCACCGCTCCCGCGGACTACACGGCGAATTACCGGACACAGCACAGGGCTCGAGTCACAACGACACCGGATGGTCCTTCGTACCGGGTCGACGGCACCTCGTTCGTGTCCGCCCAGGAGTTCTGGTGGGACGAGGGGAGCATACACGCACTCGACGCGGGGGGAGCCCCGCAGCCCGGCGGCACGGGTACGCGATGGGTCTTTGAGCGTTGGGCCGATGGCGTCACGGCTGCATTCCGAAGCGTGGCCGCCTCGGGACCTCTTTCTTTGCAGGTCGTGTACCGCACACAGTACCAGCTTACGATCACGTCTGACTATGGAAATCCGGCGTGCGAGGACGCCGCGGATCCCGCGGAATGCTGGTACAATGCCGGATCGACCGCGCGGGCCATCGTGACGAGTCCGTTCCAGACGCCCGACGGCAAGTACGTTCTCACGGGCTGGTCCGGCGATGTGACGGGAGCCGCCGCAACGGTCACGCTCACCATGGACGGTCCGAAGTCGATTCAGGCTTCGTGGCGCCAGCTCCCGTTCCTCGAGGAGTACGGTTGGCTCGTTGCCCTGATCGCGGTCGCGGGCGTCGCAGGTTTCCTTCTGTTCTTCCTTTGGCGGAGGAGGCGTAAAGCAGCACCCCTCCCGCCGCCCGCCCCTCCGATCGAGGCCCCGCCGCCGTCTCCGATGGAACCCACCGCTCCTCCTCCCGAACCGCCTCTTATACCGCCCTCGCCGCCAGAGGTTCCTCCGGGGGGGCCCGAGCCACCGAACCCGGACGAGCTGTGAGGTTCTCGCAGGGCGCACGTTTTTCTATTCCGACAGTCCTTCCACGCCCGCCACCGTGATGACACAGTCGACGCTGATCCGTGATGACTGATGGGCGATCTGAGTGGCCTTCGTTTGTCAATGCGGGCCGCGCTCGAGTGCGCTACTTTCTTATAGCGTGCGGGGCGATTTGGCCCATCGGGATGCACTCATGGTGACAGGGTTCGATCTCCTCGGCCACAACCGGACCCTACAGATTCACTGGGGCAAGAGAATCGCCGCCTTCGTCATCGACTGTCTTGTCGTCCTCGGGCCCGTGTTGGTCG
>Ga0209323_10001303_pt1 | contig 16464 bp, 16 predicted proteins | sample Rifsed19ft2_FD_184014 | JGI IMG/M metagenome (GOLD analysis project Ga0209323, IMG submission 184014) | Soil microbial communities from Rifle, Colorado, USA - sediment 19ft 2 (version 2) | ecosystem: Environmental > Terrestrial > Deep subsurface > Rock core/Sediment | place: Rifle, Colorado...
TTTTTCCAGGACGCTGTCTGCCTCTGAATACTGCCCCTGATAAAGATAATTGTTAATCCGGGTGTAATGCCGGACGGGCGGGGCACATGAAGAAAGGAACAGCAATAAAAGTAAAATACCCTTCCTCATATAGATCCCCGTCGTATCAAGATTAAAAACCGAAGCGGCGCTTTTCAACCACCTTCTTTATCTTCTTATCACCAAGCCATACCTTGACATTACTCTCTATGTCTATCATCTCAAGATTAATCTGATAATAAACAACCTTAGTCCCTTTTTCTTCATCCTGAATGGTATTTAAAACGCCCTTCAGCATATAATCAGCCCCGATCTCTTTCCCGACCCCTTTGGCAGTCTCTTCCGTCGCATGTATCATCTGTTCAGTCCGCTCTTCCCTGATCTCCTCCCGTTCACCTTTAGAAGCAACAAACTGCACCCGTCCGGAATTTGTCAGCTCCCTCTCAAGGTCTTTTGTAAAGGTCTGGACGCTTATGTGCTCATGACTCCTGTTCACCACTGTACCTACGATGACTGTTGGTTGTTTTTTATTCTTTTCAACAAAGTTGTCAAGCCACGGCCTCGATACGAGGTCTTTAATCATCTCCTCAGCTACGAGGCGTGAGTCTGTGTCATTCCACCTGCCGCTCAGGTCAATAGCCTCCCCGGGTTTAACACGCTCCACTGTGGTGCTGGCACATCCTCCAATTAACACTACAAGCAGAATTGCAACTACAAGATATGTTTTGCTTATCATTACTATTCCCTCCTTACAATCTATCCAGCTTCTGTTTACGCTTTCTTGCTGCCTTTGACAGCTTGTGTGGATTACCTTTCTTCTTTACCGTAACAGAACGGTACTCCTCATCGCCTTCATCCTTCCACTCCGCTGACGCCGTCCCGCCCCTCATACGCAGCTTTGGAATAAAATCCTCGGACGGTATGGCCGTATGCCCGAATGTCTCGGCAAAAGATGCAACCTCCTTGTCAGATGTAATTACAGTATATTCTACATCATCATCCTTTACCATCTTCTTGATGACATCATCCGCCTTCTCCCCAAGCCTTGAGTAGACAATAACAATACCCATAGTCCTCTCATGACTTTCCGTATCCCACCCCCCCTTCTCACCATCAAATACAACTATGACCTCATGATATTTTTGCGCCCTGTACTGACTGAGCGCCTGGAGAAACCTCTCCCTCTGAGCCTCAAGGTTTCCACGCAGTCCATCCATCTTGGCCATCAGGTTATATCCATCTATAAGAACATGTACCATCAGGGAAAATATATACATTCGGGATGAGATTGTAAAGAGAGACTTGAGATTTTATGTTGACAAATGCTTTGAATGTTGTTTAAAGTGTTAACTATGAAAAAGAGCTGGATCATAATTGGCGTTATTATCATCGCCGTATTAATCCTTTTCCGGTTGTTCGTATCGCCGTATAACAACATGGTAAAGATGGAGGAAGGTGTCACCTCTCAATGGGCACAGGTAGAGAATGTCTACCAGAGGAGGGCTGACCTCATCCCGAATCTTGTAAACACTGTAAAGGGATATGCAACTTTTGAAAAGGAGACCCTCACTCAGGTCATTGAGGCCCGCTCCAGGGCCACGCAGGTTACTGTTAATCCTGCGAATTTAACACCCGAGGCCCTGCAACAGTTTCAGCAGGCACAGGGAGGCCTGAGCTCAGCATTATCCCGCCTTATGGTAGTAGTCGAGCGGTACCCGGAGCTAAAGGCAAACCAGAGTTTTCTCGAATTACAGGCCCAGTTAGAGGGGTCTGAAAACCGTATAGCTGTCGAACGTAACAAGTTTAATGAGACCGTCCAGAGATATAATGCATACATCCGTTCCTTTCCTAACAACATTGTTGCTTCTATATTTAACTTTGAGAAAAAACCTTACTTTGAAGCCGACAAGGGTGCAGAAAAGGTACCTGAGGTAAAATTCTAAGTATCCCAGCCTACGCACGATTTTCTGGTGGAAATATGAAATCCTTCACGAAAGAAAACCGGGACAATATCACCGCAGCAATCAGGCAGGCAGAGAAACAGACCTCAGGTGAGATAAGACTATTCATTGAAGATAAGTGTAAAGGCAATGTCCTCGACAGGGCAGCCTATATCTTTGAAAAACTAAATATACACAAGACAGCCCGCAGAAATGGCGTGCTCTTTTATCTGGCAGTCCGTGACCATCAATTTGCCATACTGGGCGATGCAGGCATCAACGCAGTAGTCAAACATGGCTTCTGGGATGAAATAAAAGATACGGCAATTGAAAGTTTTAAGAAGGGTGACTATTCAGAAGGACTGATCAAAGGTATAGGCATGGCTGCAGAAGCGCTTAAACAATACTTCCCCTATGACGAAAGAGACAAGAATGAATTATCTGATGAGATTATATTCGGCCGGAAGGATACATGAACGCTTATTCTATGCCGTAGTTTTACTTGTACTTATCATTCCTGCAGTAATATATGCTCAGACATTTCCACAGAGACCTTCCCCTCCGAGGCTTGTCAATGACTACACAAATACCCTCCAGCCTGAGGAAAAGGAGGCCCTCGAGAGGAAACTTGTTGAGTTTGACAATACGACCTCTACCCAGATTGTCGTAGTCATTCTGGAAACTCTGGACGGCTACCCCGTAGGTGACTATGCAGTAAAGCTCGGTGAGGAGTGGGGCGTAGGTCAAAAAGGAAAGAATAACGGCGCTGTACTGCTCGCAGCAATGAAAGACCGGGAGGTATTTATCGCGACCGGCTATGGCCTCGAGGGCGTAATCCCTGACGCACTTGCAAAGCGTATCATTGAATATGACATAAAACCATATTTTAAACAGGCCCGCTATTACGAGGGTCTTAACAGGGCGACAGACTCAATGATCGCGCTGGCTAAAGGCGAATACACCGCGGACAGGCACCGCAGACCAGGAGGGTCAGTTTTATTCCGCATTCCCTGGTTTTTCATCATATTCATATTAATCTTTTTCATCGTAATATTTGGGCGGGCAAGAAGGATGCGCGGCATTGCTGCCAACAATGACTTACCATTCTGGATGGCGCTCATACTGGCAAACATGGGAAGCCGCCACCAGCGTGGCAAATGGGACGACTTCTCTTCAGGCGGAGGAAGCTTTGGCGGTGGTGACAGCGGCGGCTTCGGCGGCGGTAGTTTCGGAGGCGGCGGCGCGGGTGGCAACTGGTAGACAAATGAAACAAATCTCAGAAATAGCCGCTTCCATAGGCCTTACCTCTGAAGACATAGATCAATCCGGGCAGTACATAGCCAAGGTCACACCAGCAGGTCTCAATAAACGCTTTTCTCAGAAACGCGGCAAATACATTGTCATTACTGCCATCACCCCGACCGGCTCAGGCGAAGGAAAGACCACAGTTGCCATAGGACTCGGCATGGCAATGAGACACATAGGCAGGAAAGGGATCGTAACCCTGAGACAGCCGTCATTAGGACCGCTGTTCGGCATGAAGGGTGGAGGCACAGGCGGCGGGAAAGCAATGCTATTACCCCAGGAGACCATCAACCTCGGTCTTACAGGCGATAATTATAGGGTTAATGCAGCCCACAACCTCCTGAGCTCCTTCACAGATAACCACATCTACCGTAACAGCCCCCTTGACATTGACCCTGCTAACCTCTACTGGCCGCGTACAGTCAATATTAATGACCGGGCACTCCGTGAGATCATTGTCGGTGCAAACGAAAAAATAGAGGGATTCCCTCATCCGGGCAGGTTTGTCCTTACAGAGGCGTCAGAGGTAATGGCCATCCTCTCCCTGTCTTCATCGCTTAAAGATATGCGTGAGCGTCTCGGCCGGATCATCGTCGCGTTAAACAAGAGAGGAGAACCGGTCACAGCAGAAAACATGAAGTGTGCAGGCGCCATGGCGGTTTTATTGCGTGATGCCTTGCGTCCTAATTTGTTACAGACATCAGAGGGAACACCTGCATTCGTACACACAGGACCCTTTGCAAATATAGCCCCGGGCATAAGCTCACTGATAGCAGATCAGCTTGCATTATCCCTTGCTGATTATGTAATAACAGAGGCCGGTTTTGGCGCTGACCTGGGTTTCGAGAAATTGATTGACATGAAGTGCCGGGTGAGTGACATCTATCCCGATTGTGCAGTGTTAGTCGTTACCCTCAACAGCATAAAGGCCCACGGTGGAAATAGTGAAGGGGAAACCGGCGAGATTGAAAAAGGAATGGAGCATCTGCAAAAACAGATAGATAATGTAGGGTTTTTTGGAGTACCTCTTGTGATTGCAATAAACATGCATGAGAAAAACCGTAATGATGAGATCAGGTATTTGATTAAGAGTGTTGAGGCGCTTGGTGTTCCAGCCGTTCCTATAACACCGTGGAAAGATGGCGGTGCCGGGGTAGTTGAACTCGCAAAAGTTGTTGAAGAAATTACTGTGAAAGGGAGAGAGGAGGGGATACAAAGACGTTTTCTATACGACCTCAATACCCCCATAGAAGATAAAATAAACAGGATTGCGACCACAATGTATGGTGCAAAAGGAGTCGAATTCTCAGAAACGGCAAAGGATAAATTACACCTCATAAACAGACTAAGTTTAAGCAATCTCCCGGTATGCATGGCAAAGATACACAACTCCCTTTCACACATCCCGAAACTTTACGGAAGGCCGAGAGACTTTACCCTCCCTGTTGAAGACATCCATATTGCAGCAGGCGCAGGCTTCGTCTACCCAATCTGCGGAAAAATATTCCCCCTCCCAGGCCTGCCCGCCAGACCCCTTGGGGAGGATATGGATATAGATACAGAGACATGGGAGATCCGGGGGTTATAATAGATTTGCCCTCAAAGACATGGTATAATCCTGTCTGCCTTAAACAAGGCGGATGCAGGATGCCCCGCCATCGTATGGAGAACAGAAGCCATGATGACGCTCCGCCAGTTTGCTTCAAAACCTGAGACTATCCCGACCATCGCCTCCTGGTATCTGTCTGATCTGGGTGAGGCTCGCGGGAAACAGGAGCTTTTCATCAGACAGTCGCCCCAGCGGCTTAAGGTCCTTCGTGAACATGCCCTTATCGAAAGCGCTGTTTCATCAAACCGCATTGAAGGAGTAGAGGTTGAGCAAAGACGCATCGGCACCATCATTTTTGGAAGATCACACTTGCATGACCGTAATGAAGAAGAGGTACGTGGATACCGTAACTCGCTTAAATGGATTCATGAACAGGGTGCCCGCCTTGCTATCTCAGAGGAAACGATCCTCGAAATTCATCGCCTGACTCGTGGGGGGACAGGAGATGCCGGACAATACAAAAAGGTCAACAGCGACATCATTGAAAAGTATCCGGATGGCCGCGAACGTGTACGCTTCAGGACTGTTGTGGCCGCCAGGGTGAGGGAAGCAACTGCAGAATTGATCCGGCTCTGGCATAAATGTCTTGATGATCGCTGGGTTCATCCGCTCGCTGCCATGGCTGCATTCAATCTCGACTTTCTTTGTATTCATCCATTCAGAGACGGTAATGGGCGTGTTTCCAGGCTGCTTTTCCTCCTTCAATGCTATCACCTCGGATATGACGTGGGACGATACATCAGCCTGGAGCGACTAATCGAGCAGAACAAAGAGCGGTATTATGAAACCCTGGAGCAAAGCTCGCAACAATGGCATGAAGGCCGGCATGATCCGTGGCCCTATATCAACTACCTGCTCTTTATTTTGAAAAGTGCATACAAAGAATTCGGTGACCGGGCTGGCCAAATCAAAAGTCCACGCGGGGCTAAAACCGCACTTGTAGAGTCGGCCATCAACACCTTTTCAGGCGAATTCACATTATCTGATTTGGAACGTACGTGTCCAGGAGTAAGCCGGGATATGGTACGTCTGGTTCTTCGGGATCTGCAGAAGGCGAAAAAGGTGGAATGCCTCGGCCGCGGGCCTGGCGCCCCCTGGAAAAAAAGAGGGTAGTACCTCTAAAAGAGGGTAAAAGAGAGGGTAATAACTACGGTTTATTCCGCAATATCGCTGTATCTTGTACGCCACTCCGCATGCGCCCGGGCCAGTACATCAAGAAACCTGTCTAAGTCATCCCTGCTCTCAGAAATCCATTGAGCAACATTTCTCCAGGACGGTTTCATAGAATCCTGACTACCTGTCCCTCCCTTAGTCTCTCGCATTGTGAGTTCTATAGCATAATATTGTTTTGATTCCGGTCCAGGATAAGAGGACTTCCTGATATCCCTTACATCCACAAACATAATGGAATATGATTGCTTCCCTTTATCCCCATCCTTCTCGCAGGTTACCCCTGCATTTGAGACACTGCATCTTTCCTGTCCCCCGCGGGTTGACAGAGAAAAACTCCCATAACTCTTACCCGCCTTCTTAGACTCTTCCATCCTCCTCTGACGCTCTGACTGCAATCTGCGAGCTGCCTCATCCTCTTTTCCCTTTACCGCCGCTATCTGCTGCATCTCTTTCCGTTCTTCCTCAGCCTCTGCAGCAGTAAGGGAAAAAGGATCCGGCGAGTATCCCAGTTCCATACCATCATAACGCCAGCCGTCATTACCCAGCGCAAACGCAGCATATCCATTCCCGCCGGCAACAATAAACCGCTTCCAGAGAGACGGCACGTCCTGACTATACTGCCACACAAACTTAGCCTGCTTGAACTTCATCCCCATATTCATCTCTTTAATATCAGTAACCTTAACTATTATATCCGCATTCTGTGACGAGATTAACAAGTCGCCGGTACCGGAACGTTTCAGTGACTTTAACTTAGCAGCAGTTGCCCGGCCCGTTAACTTGCCCTCAGCATCCCACATCCCCTGCGCAACACCCTTCTCAAACCCTCCCTTTTGCAGACGAAAGGTAAACCTCACATCTTCATTTGTGATATGACTGTTGATCTCCTGTTCCGCAATTTTAGTGTCAACATCCTTATACCCGGCAAATGAGGTCGGCGCCCAGAAAAGAGACAGACTCATTAATACTGTAAAAAAGTAAATCATGTCCTGCAACCTCCTTTTGCTATTTCATCATCAGCTTGGTTAACATAGCAACAGGATATTTTTTTGTCAAATGAAAGGCTTGACATCCATACTCCATTGAAACAATTGAAGATGAATTATCAGATCTCAAGTTATCTATCCTCAGGGAGATTACCCCATCTAAGAAAAATATAATTTCCCTTAAGGGAATCCTTGAAGGTGTTGAAATATCCGAGGAAGATATTGAAAAAGCCAAGAAATCTCTTTACAGCAAGACCCGAATTTAGGACCAGCACAAGATCCCTCGCTGACACTTAATCGTCAGATAATCGTAAGATGAAAACACGTAATCGTCAGATAAATAATTACTTATCCCCACCTGTTGGCACTATCAGCGCTACAGCCCTCGGCGTCAAGTCATTACCATCAAGCGGCGGCAGGTACATCGACTCAACTTTATAAACCGGATGACCGGGTATCTTCCAGTCCTCTGTCCCACCTGTAACCTCATTAGTCTCCACAGCCCTGTAAACACAGGAATCATCCGGGATAGACTTATTTCGTGGAATGAAATATCTGATTGTTTACATACTTCCTGTGCCCAGGCTCAAGAAAGACCGCTGCACAGATCTTAATTCCACTGCTGACCATCTTTATGATAGTAGCACTCTTTGAGGCCTTTAACTGTTCTGACAATGGGATCACTGATCTGAGAGCAAGGCCATATTCATGCAGGCTGACAATGAAGTGGTCACCTGGGAGGAGCAATTCAGATGCAGCAATATTGCACAGTACCTCAACCTCCCTCTCCGGGTCCGCCTTCTCATGCCTCGAAGCACGCATCCGAATGAACTCAGCACAATCAGGGAAAAAGGTATGAGCAATCTCATGGCATATGGAGAAGTTCTGCCGCTCATGCTGTGTAATACTCCTGTATAAGAGGATCTTCAGGCGGCCATCCTCAGAAGGTACGATCATCGCATCAATAGAGGATGGCAATTCGACAGGCACAATCTTGATGCCGATCAGGCTTGTAAGAATGCCGGGATCAATTGTTATGATCCGGAAAAGATCTATAGAATAAATATGACTGTTGATATAGAATGACACCAAACTCATTGATAAAAACAAAGGACATTAATCAATGTCAATGTTTGCAAGTGATGATAATGATACTCTCTCTTATGGCATTTATGACGCCTTGCTTGATGAAGGGTTACGTGATGCGCTCTTACGACATCCGGAGCTACGGTCTGTCTTGTCGAAGATTGATCCTGAGGAGCAACCTCCCCGCTATGCTACCTTTATAGCTAAGGTTATAGAAAAATCTTTGCTACAGGAAACCGATCCTCTTGAACGACTTAACCTTTGCAATCGTCTGATTGACCTTCTTGCAGGTACCAATGACAATACACATCTCGGAAAACATAGACTGGTGTTCGCAGAAAAATCGGTTCTGTCAGAAATAACCCCGCCACATTACGCTCAGCAAGGAATACCTCGCCCTGCAACATCAATTATCGAAAGCAGTTTGTTTACTGGCTCACCCCGCGAGCCGCAGCTTGTTCAAGACCTGCAGGCAGAGATGCGATCTGCTGATGCAGTAGACATATTAATATCTTTTATAAAGTGGTCTGGCTTGCGCCTCCTTATGCCGGCCTTTGAGGATCTTCTTACCCGCAAAGTCCCCGTAAGGGTAATCACTACCTCGTATATGGGTGCTTCTGACTCTCCTGCCGTTGAATGGCTTGCTAAGATGCCAAATATCAACGTAAGAGTATCATATGATACAGACAGAACTCGCCTTCATGCCAAGGCATATCACTTCCAACGCAATTCCGGGTTTTCAACAGCATATATAGGGTCGGCCAATATGTCCCACGCAGCAATGACAAGCGGGCTTGAGTGGAATCTCAAGGTAACAGCTCAAGACATGCCGCATATTCTTGAGAAATTTTCTGCAGAGTTCGAGACTTATTGGAACAGCCATGAGTTTCTTCCTTTCAATCCTGATAACTTTTCTACTCTTCGCGAGGCAATACAACATGCACGCACAAAGACTCCCCTACCTACAGCGTTCTTCGATCTGCGTCCTCATCCTTTCCAGGAACGTATACTCGATGCCCTTCAGGCAGAGCGCACTGTTCACGGTCACTGGAAGAATCTCGTGATCGCTGCAACAGGCACCGGTAAGACCGTTGTTGCTGCTTTTGATTTTCGGCGATTTTTCGAGAAACGAAACAGGCAAGCCCGTTTTCTATTTATTGCTCATCGGAGAGAGATATTAGAACAAGCAGTTGCAACCTTCAGAAATGTACTACGCATGGCCGATTTTGGTGAACTACTTGTTGGACCCTACGAAGCAACGCGTATGGAACATCTATTCTGCTCAGTGGATATGCTGACTTCCCGCCGACTATGGGAGCAAGTAAGTCCCGATTTTTATGACTACATAGTCATTGATGAGGTGCACCACGGCCCCTCAGACAGTTACCGCCCTATTTTCGACAATCTTACGCCCAAAATCCTGCTCGGCCTTACTGCGACACCCGAGCGTATGGATGGGAAAAGCGTTGTCGCAGACTTCGGTAACCGTTATGCTGCAGAAATACGACTGCCTGAGGCACTTGAGGAGAAACTGCTCTGCCCCTTCCACTACTTTGGCGTTGCTGATCCGGTAGCTCTCACGGCCGACAATTTCTGGAAAAACGGTAAATATGATATCCATGAACTGGAGAACGTTTATACTGGCGCACATGCCCTGGCGCTGCAACGTCTTGATGCTATACTGGCTGCGCTTTTGCGCTATGAGCCTGACCTGTCACATGTGAAAGGTATCGGTTTTTGCGTATCGGTCCGCCATGCGGAGTATATGGCGAGCATGTTTAATAAGCGAGGGGTAAAGTCCGCTGTGCTCGTAGGTGATACGATAGATGACAAGAGAACATTTTTTTTAAAAGAATTTCGGACAGGGAAACTTACCTTTCTTTTTACCCGGGATGTGCTTAATGAAGGTCTCGATGTGCCTGATGTGAATACAGTCCTATTCTTGCGCCCAACGGAGAGTCTTACCGTCTTTCTTCAGCAATTGGGCCGCGGTCTGCGGCATGCACCTGATAAGGATTGTCTTACCGTTCTCGATTTTGTTGGACAGACGCATCGTCGTTATCGAATAGACAGTAAACTAAAAGCCCTGTTACCTAAGACCCGTTATGCCATAGATCGTGAAATAGAGCTTGATTTTCCACACCTGCCGGCTGGATGTTCTATTCACCTCGATCGTGTTGCACGGGAGTACGTTCTCACAAATATCCGGGAAAATTTGCGTAACCTGTCTGTTCAAATACCGGAGAGGCTTCAGACTTTTGCGAACGAAGCCAATCAGCCGTTGACCTTCAATAATTTCGTACACTATCATGATTACGAGCCTGAGACTCTCCTCGTCAGAGAAACATGGTCAGAGTGGAAAGCAAAGGCACATCTAATTGAACCACCGCGAGATATGGATATATCCAGTCTGAGAAGCGCTCTTGTAAGAGCTGCTTCAATAACTGGTCCTATGGAAATCAAAAAATTACGCCAGATCATGGACAGGCTTCGCCTGCATGATATACAAGGAGCCTTATATGAGGCTGGTGATTTTGCTCTGTCCATTCATTACCGAATATGGGGCAAACCTGGCAAGGATTTTGGAATAACGACACTTAAGGATTCATTCTCGAAGCTCGCCGGCAACACATCAATTCTATCTGACATAGGAGAAGTACTTGAATGGGCAGAGGAAGAAGCGCGTATTAGTGGAACTATACCGGAATTGCCTTTCCACTGTTCTCTCGAACTTCATGCTCAATATAGCAATTCAGATATCAAGGCAGCGCTGAGGATGGCGACACTGGAATCCGCAGGGACAACTGGGGTGGGGGTCCTTCATTTCAGGGACATCAAGGCTTATGCTGCCCTCGTTACCTTCCAGAAAACAGAGCGGGAGTTCTCACCGAGCACTATGTATGCCGATTATCCTATCAGCAGGGAACTTCTGCACTGGGAATCTCAGTCGAATACAGCAGAAAATAGCGACACAGGACAAAACCTGATACATCATATGGAGAGGGGCTATACGATCCTGATCTTTGTCCGCGCTGCGAAGAGGAGAAATGGCATCACAACCCCCTTCACATATTTGGGCCCTGCTGATCGCGTCAGTTACGAGAGTGAGCGACCCATCAAAATAATCTGGCGTCTTCATCACCCTATGCCTGCTGACATCTTTGAGGAAAACCGCCGCGGTGGATAATGTACCGCCTTTCCTTTTTATCCACGAAACAAATTGTCCTCAGAAAAGAAAAAAAGTATAATTGGTAGGCAAACCGGATATCTCTATCATCCATCCAGAACCTGGCAAATACATTAAGGCCAGATGAGAAAGTTGAGATTGTCCGGTATATTATTGATGTTAAGAGATATTTGAACAGTCTTCTTATAAAAAGATTCTGGCCGGTTATTCAGAGGAGCCTTGAGGACAGTGACTATGTCTACTTCCCGGAGTCAAAGCCGGAAACAGAATGGGAAAATAGCCACGTGCTAATGAGGTCATTAACCTTCATGCTCTCTGATGGTATGGGGAAGAGAGGGGACCCATCCGTATTTCATTGTTACACTATTTTTCAGCATTTGCTGAAAGTATTATCTATAGTGAAAATAACCCTTGACAAGTACCCTGTTTCACTGAGATAATTATTTTCAGCAATTGTTGAAAATTGGAATTACAGTGAAAATAACGCCAGTGGAAATTGCGAGCAAGGCTGAGAAGGCCCTTCGGGATGTTCTTGAAAAGATCCCCTTCCTGCAGGTCAAATCAATCGAACAGGAAAAAGACGGGGTGGACCTTATGATTACCCTTACCCTTAATGACAAAAAGCATGTTATGGTCGTTGAGGTAAAGAATATCGGCCAGCCTCGCATGGCACGGAATGCAGTCAATCAGTTGATGCGGTACCGGAATCTCTATTCCAATGCTTATTTCATCTTCATGGCCCCCTACATATCCCCGCAGGCAGCCGGCATCTGCATGAAGGACGGTATCGGTTATCTGGACTTTGCCGGAAATTGCTACTTGTCATTCGGGCAGGTATATGTCGAGCATACAGGAAGGCCAAATCCATTCCGGACAAGGAGAGACCTGGTCTCTCTCTTTTCACCAAAATCTTCGCGGGTACTGAGGGTGCTGTTAAACAATCCCGGAAGGGTCTGGAAGACGCAGTCCCTTGCTGATGAAGCACGGGTAAGCCTGGGGCAGATTGCAAATGTGAAGAGACTCCTTCTTGATCGTGAGTGGATCACTGAGCAGGATGGTTTTTCACTAAGCGCACCGTGGATACTTCTTGAAGAGTGGGCCAGTGTATATACATACCGGAAGAACAAAGTGCGCAATTTCTATTCGCTGAAGAGCATTCCGGAAATAGAATCCGAACTGGCGAAGATCTGCAAAGAAAAGAGCATTGAGTATGCACTGACAGGCTTCTCCGGCGCTGCACGTTTCGCACCTGCAGTGCGTTACTCCCGATCAATGGCTTATGTGCACCCTGCCAGAGAGGATGTGGCATCATTACTGAATCTGAAAGAGGTCGGGAGCGGAGCCAACATCACTCTACTTGATCCTTATGACGAAGGGGTCTTTTACGGAACGCAGGTGATTGATGATATCAGGATCGTTTCGCCTTTGCAGATTTATCTTGACCTGAAGGGGTATAAAGGCAGAGGCGAGGAGGCAGCGGACGTATTACTGAGAGATGTGATAAAGCCGGAATGGTCAGTAGAGAAATAACATGGTAACGCGCCGGGATTACACAGCAGAAGGTGTGGAGGCTGCACGCTCTGTGCTCATAGAGCTGGTGCATCTTCTGGGCGAATACAAAGACGATATTGTTCTCATCGGCGGATGGATTCCGGAGGTATTGTTGCCTCATTACAGCGGCCCACATGTCGGCAGTATGGACGTGGATATTGCCCTGAATCATCTAAAGATCAGCGAAGAAGGCTACAAGATGATCCAGTACCTCCTTCAGAGCCGGGGGTATCAGCAGGGAGACCAACCCTTCATCTTCTTCAGAAATGTGAAAGTTGGCAACCGTGAGGTTAAGGTACAGGTTGATCTCCTGGCCGGAGAATATGAGGGAACTTCCAGGAGCCATCGTCACCAACGTATACAAGGCATACACGCCCGTAAAGTGAGGGGTTGTGATCTTGCCTTTGAGATGTCAGAGGAAATAAGGATCGAGGGGACACTTCCCGGCGGCGCACATGATGCAGTGACTGTACGTGTTGCCTCTATCGTGCCGTTCTTTGTGATGAAGGGAATGGCTATGGAGACACGCGTGAAGGAAAAGGATGCCTGGGACATCTACTATTGTCTGCTAAATTATCCGGGCGGGATAGAGGCGCTGTCGGAAGAGTTCAAGCCGCACATGCATCACGGATTGGTAAAGGAAGGCTTACAGAAGATCGCGGATAAGTTCTCCTCGGCGAAGGCCTTTGGCCCGAAGTCAGTTTCAGACTTTGAGGAAATAGACGATCCGGACGAACAGGAACGGATACAAAGAGACGCTTATGAACGGGTTAATGCCTTGCTTAATAAACTTGGAATAAAGCCATGAAATGAAAGAAAATACGGTATTATATTGAGGCTTCTATGCTTTACGAAAGCCGTGGAATTACCGTATATACGCCTCCGCCGCCTGATAAGGCCAAACCGCTTACGCTTGAACTCCTCGAATGGATAAACTCTAAGGGTCGGAAGCCCTGCATCCCATAATAGCAGGCGCTATCGCCCATCACCGCCTCGTCTCAATTCATCCCTTCGCTGACGGAAACGGACGTATTTCGAGGGCTCTTGCGATTTGGCTCTTTTATTCCAGAGGTTTTGATACCCATCATCTCTTTGCCCTCGACGAGTTTTTCGAACAGGACAGGCAGCGCTATTACCAGAAGATCCAGCAGGCACGGGACCTCGACGATGACCTGAGTTACTGGCTCGAATACGTGGCAGAGGGCGTGGTCGGGACACTTCATAAGGTAAAAGAGCGGATAATCGGGTTAAGTATTTCGGTCCAGGCCCCGCGTATGGTGCTTACAAAAAGGCAGGAGGATTTCCTGCGTTTCTTAAGGGACAGGGGCCGGGTCAAATCCCCGGATATAGAAAAAGCCTTCTCACTTACAAGGGCGCGTGTCGGGCAGATAATCAAACCGTTAACAGATGCAGGGCTCGTTATACGGGAAGGACAAACCAGGGCCACGACGTATCGTCTGCCTTAAGCCTTTTATAAGATTAGTCTGTTTCGTTCAGGTTGCCAAACCCATCCTTCAATCTCCCGATTATTTTATCTGTAAAACCTCTGTCAAGCCATTTAGTCAGGTTCATGTTCCTGTATGTTTGCATGGTCTTTGAGGTATAGTTCATCCTGTCAATGATAACGCTGTCAACATGGGAGCGTAGCTTTTCTATAAGGGCGTCAGGATTCATGGGGAGCACAGGTCCTATAAAGGCGTATGTCTTAATACCATTATTATGAAGCGTTTTAATTGCCTTAATCCTTGCACCGATGGGTGGGGCATGTGGTTCAAATATTTTTCTTATCTTTTCATCATCAGTCGTGATTGTAACACCAACCTCTATGTCGCTAAACCTTTTAAACAGGTCAATGTCACGCAGGACCAGCGGGGATTTTGTGAGTATGCTGATTGAGAACTTATATGGCAGGAGGACTTCAAGACATTGTCTTGTAAGTTTATATTTTCCCTCGATCCATTGATATGGGTCCGTTACTGAACTGATGATGATATTTCCGCTTTTATCTTTCCGCTTAAGTTGTTTCTGCAGGACTTCAGGTGCGTTTATCCTGACGTCCACAAAGCTTCCCCATGCCTCTGTATGTGCCGTAAATCTTTTCATGAAGGTTGCATAGCAGTACCTGCAGCCATGTAAGCAGCCCACATAGGGATTGATGCAATAGTCAATTCCGGGGATTCCTGTCCTGGTGAGGACGGATTTAACCTGAACTTCTCTGATGATTACGCTCATAAGTTCATTTTAACATTTTGTTATCATTTCCTATCTAAAAAGGCATCGAGACTCCAGGTATGTGCGGGATATCTGAGAATCGGGGCGAACAGGGCAAGGAGGAACAGGTTTCGGATAAAGGCTGTGGAACCACTCTGCTTAAACCCGATAGACCCGAAACAGCCGCAGTCCTCCAGGTTGATTCCCATGACCACTGTATAGCCTAAGGCCAGAGTGAACCCCAGCAAAATTGTTCCGCCCATCCAGGTAGCGGCTGTTGTCAGGAACCCGAGGGCGAGACACGTCCCCACCGTTAATTCTAACCAGGGAAGAGAAAGGGAGATCCAGGGGATCACGGCTGCCGGAAAGATCTGATAAGCCCGGATTACGGCCTCAAACTCCTCACGGGGTTCCATCAGTTTCAGCACGCCTGTGAAAATGAAAAAAGCGCCGAAAAGAATCCGGATCGTTACAAGCAGGATGGGATTACGAAGCCACTTCCAGTTTCCCCATAAAGCCATGCCGGTTTATTCCTCCTTATTTCCTCTACCCAGTTGAGCGTCAATAGCCTCCTTGAAGTTGTTGAAGGTCGCCGGGCCGACTAAGCGGGTATCGTTGATGAAAAAGGTGGGTGTTGAGCGGATACGGAGGGCTTCCCCTTCTTTCATATCCTCACGAACGGCCTTTCGGGTTTCATGGTTTTCCATGCACCGGGAAAACTGTTCTATATTCAGTCCCGTTCCCCTTGCATAATCCTGGAAATGCGGCTGCGGATCGGTCGTCTGGGCCCAGATATCCTGTCCTTCGAAGAGGAGGTCATGATATTCCCAGAACCTTTGCTGGGAGTAGGCACATTGGGCGGCCTCTGATGCCGGAAGGGCATTGGGGTGTGCCGTGACAAGCGGAAAGTCGTTAAAGATGATCTGTACCGTTTCTCCATATTCTTCGAGAATCCGTTTTAATGGCTCCTGGGCCTTCCGGCATGCGGGGCATTGAAAGTCACTGTATTCCACGATCCTGACCCTGGCCTGAGGGGCTCCCTTGACCGGATCTCCCTCACCGTAGGTGGATCCAATCCCCGGTATTCGGGAAACGAGGTATCCAGTCAGGATGATCGCCGCCAGGATGCCGACAGCGATCCAGGTCCGGCGTTTGGCCTTCCTGCTTCGGCTTGGAGCTGGAGCTGTGGTTTTCTTAGGTTTTTTTCCCATGAATTTTCAATGTCGTCCGTAGTTTTCCGGCAAAGATTAGCAGAAAGGAGAGGGGGTGTCAACTTTACTTAATTGCCTGAAAAGGCATAATAGTTTAAAATAGATTTAGTTTATGAAATACACCAACTGGCTTGCATCAATTGCAATTATTCTCACCTTAACCGCCGGCTGCGGGTCTGTCAGGACT
>Ga0209323_10001304_pt1 | contig 16444 bp, 23 predicted proteins | sample Rifsed19ft2_FD_184014 | JGI IMG/M metagenome (GOLD analysis project Ga0209323, IMG submission 184014) | Soil microbial communities from Rifle, Colorado, USA - sediment 19ft 2 (version 2) | ecosystem: Environmental > Terrestrial > Deep subsurface > Rock core/Sediment | place: Rifle, Colorado...
AAGTCCTGACCTTGAAGGAACTGAAAAACGCTTTCAAGAACAGACAGAAACTTTAAATAAATTAGTAGAACGTCATAAAAATTTAAATAGAGAAATGAAAAAGGCATTTGTTACTGGTTTATTAGGGGCTGGTAACTATCAAAAAGCTCTTGAATTAATTGTTAATACACAAATAAAGTTAATTAATGATACACAAATTTTTGGTGCAGTAGTTAGAAATGCTTTTATTTCTGCTGGTGTTGGAAGTGTTATTGCTTTTAGAAAAGAACTTTTAGGTTTAATTCCTTTCTTAGCTACTAAATTTCCTGGTTTAATTGCTGGATTAGGATTGGGTAGTTTAATTTTTGCTGGTTTATCAGTTAATGAATTAATTGCTGATTTAAATAATCAAGCTAAATCTGCTCAAACAAAATTTGAAGAATTTGGTTCAGATATTGCCGACCAAATACAAAAAGGATTAAATAAACAATTAAATTTTGATGAATTAGATAAATTAGTTGCAACCTTAGAAGTTTTTGGTGCAGACCAGTTAAGTATAGATACTACTACTTTTGAAAAATTACTTGTATCTTTAAAAGCTATTAGAACTGAAGAACAAGCTCTATCTGCTGAAAAACAAAAACAATTAGCAATTGACCAAAAGAAGGAAGTTACTCGTAAACAAGAAGAAGATATTGTTAAAGAACTTATTAAACATGAATTAGCTCTTTTACAATTAAAAGGTGCAACAGCTAGTCAGTTAATAGAAGCAGAGCAATCTCTTAATAAACAGTTTGGAATTCAACAAGAAATTATTGATGTTGTAACACAGGAATTAGAAAAACAACGTGCTTTGAATGAAGAACGAGAATTAGGTAATTCTATTTCTGATAGAAGCCAAAAGTTAGCTGATATAGCTAGAGAAAACGGTGTAAGAACAGCAGAAAATATTAGTAAAGTTTTATCTAAACAAAAAGATTTAAATACCTTTTTAAGACAGGGTGGTAAAGATGTTGAAATCTTTAAAAAAGTTTTTGGTGATGTATTAAAACAAGAACAAGATTTAGCATTTTTACGAGGTGAAAGAGTTCCTGGTGAAAAAGGTTTAAGAGGTGGAGATAGAATTGTTGCACCATTATCTGACCAAGCTCTAATAACTGGAAATAAAGGATTAGAAAAGCAAGCAGAATTAGATAAAAGAAATACTGATAAATTTATAACAAATTTACAAAAAATAAAAGAACCCTTTGATGCCAATACTCTTGCAACAGTAAATCAAACCACAGCAACAAATAAATTAACGAGTATTATTGAACAATTACAATCGGGCGAATTGAGAAAATTAGTTCCTAATTTAGACGTTGAAACAGAAATGTCTTTAGCAAAATTAAGTTTATTATCTCAACAAAGTCAAGCAATTGGGCATCAACAAATTTCTGTTGATTTTAATATAAACGGAAAAGATTTATCTTTAACTGGTTCTCCTGAACAAATTAAAACAATGATAAATCAAATTAAACCTGGGTTATTAGAAGTTTTTGGTCAACAAATAGATAAAATTATGGAAGATAAAATAGATGAAGTTTTAGGTGACGGAACTGTAGTTAAATAAAGAGGTATATTATGGCAGGTACTTATCCACGTTTTAGACTTTATCAAAATAATGGAACAACTCTAGTATATGAGTTTGATAATGTTTTATCTATAGAAGATTGGCAAGACCCATTTAATTTTGTAGAACATGCTTCTTTAAGAGGTCAAGGTTCTATTATTTCCGAAGGTAGTACAAATGCTTGGGATTTACCAATTTCTTTTTTACTTACAGGTGATGATTATCAAGATTTATCAACTCAAATTAGTTCACTTTTATCTACAATAGCAAAAAATACACAATATATTTTAAAGGTTGATACAAGTCCTTCTACTACAAAAGATTATAAAATAAAGAGATTAGGTTCTTTTGAGTTTCCATTAAATAATCAAAAGAAAAGAGTAAATTTTCAAACAGTCAATGTCGTTTTTCGGGCAGATTGTTGGGCATAAAATTCACGCTTTTAAGCGTGAAAACTGAAATCAAAGAATTAATTTTTAAGGAGAAATAGTATGGCTATTTCCGTTCATGTAAATGTTGATACACAAGACCAACCACTTAATACATCTGGTGTTGATTGGGTTGAGTTTTCAGAAGGTAATGACCAATTTATTTTTACAGCAGGGAATACAGAGGTAGAAGATGGTGAAAATATACCTACTCAATCTGAATTAATTTCTGCTGGTATTATTTTAACAGGAAGTCAAATTATAGTAAGTAGTTATTTACTTCAAGATACAGGTGCAAACTTACTTAAATCTATAGATAATATGGGTAATGTAAATAAACGCTATGTAGTAGCATTTGATTTTGATGAAGCAACTGCTTCTGAACCTGTTTTAGAAGTTTATGATGATGACCAATTAAATAGTGCTGATGGTGTTATGCTTGGTAGTGGTATTCCTTCCTCAAGTTTTATAAGAGGTGTTACAACTACAGATGCATTACCTGGGGCAAACTGGATTACCACAGCTACTCGTTTGGCTGGTAGTGGGGTAAGTAATGTTCTATTTTTAAATAGTGGTAATGGATTTCTAACAGGAGCAGATACACTTTATTGTAATTTAGCAGTTGTTATTCCAGCAAGTCAAACTGTTGGATTTAGTGCAAATCCTGTTTTTGTCGTAAAATGGTTAGCTAATTAATATGACTACAATTACACGATACGATTTTAGTGATGAAGAACAAATTACAGCTAAAAAGTCTGATGAAATAGACAACTATCTTTGGATAGCTTATGCCCAAAATTCAGATGGTTATTGTGTTTTAAAGAAGCAATCGTTTTTAAACCTTAATCAGAATTTTTATACTTTAAATAGGTATGTTTCTGAAATTAAAGCGATTGATTTAGATGCTTCGCAAGTCTATGTGGCATATGATGATGTAACTCTTTTAGGTGAAATATTTTCTAAATCTAATCCATTAACAGTTACTATTGAAATTACTAATCCTGAAAATGAAGCACCTGTTGATGTTAAATCAGATGGTTCATATGTTTATTTTTTATTACCAGGACTAATAAGTGGTGAAAATGCTAAAGTTTTAAAATATGATACTTCTGGTATTTATCAAACTACTATAGAATTACCAGGAATTACTAATGCAACATCTATGGTTTTAAAACAAACATTAATTGATGGTATTCCTTCTGATGCAAATACTCATTTATTACTTCAATGTAATGGTGCAGATGGTTCAACAAGTTTTACAGATATTGGTATAACTGGACATACTGTTACAGCCGTTGGTAATGCTCAAATAGATACTGCTCAATATGTTTTTGGAACTGGTAGTTGTTTATTTGACGGAACTGGTGATTATTTATCTGTACCTGATTCAATTGATTGGGATTTAGGGTCAGGAGATTTTACATATGATTTTCGAGTACGTTTTAATTCTGTATCTGGTAATCAAGGGTTCTTTGGTAGATTTACAAGTGCTGGAAGTCATTTCTATATAGCTAAAGAAGGAAATTCTATAAGAATTAGAGATTTTGGTGGAACATTAGATAAAATTGTTACTTGGACACCAGTAGTAAATACATGGTATCATATCGCTATAGTTAGAAATGGAAATGATATTAAAATTTTTGTAGATGGAACTCAAGTAGGTACTACCACAACCTTTTCAGGAGCATTAGTTGATAGAAGTGTTCCTTTATTTATAGGTACTGCTTTTTCAGATAGTTATTTTTTAAATGGGTGGATGGATGATATTCGATTTTCACAAGGATTTGCAAGATGGACTACAGATTTTACTATTCCATATGGAATAAGTCAAGACCTTTGGATTGTAACCTATGAAAGTCCAGTTAAATTAATTCAAGCATTTGAATCATTTACCAATGTCTATGGATTTCAATCAACAGATATTGTTTAAAGGAGAATTTTGATGGATAAAAAATTAAAAATAAAAATCAACGCAATTATCCAATCATTTAATGTACTTACTAAAGAAATTACAAAAACTACAAAAGTACATAACTTGGTTGTAGATACTGGACTTGATGAAGCAATAGATTTTGGTGTATCAAATATTACATATATGGGTATTGGTGAAGGTGTAACGGCTGTAGTAGCATCTGATACTACTTTAGAAAGTGAAGTATCAACTAGAGAATCAGTATCACCTACTTATGAAGCAGTTGGGGTACGAGAATTTTTGGCAACATTTACATTTAATTCAGGTGATAATTTCACAATTACTGAAGCTGGATTATTTGATGGATTAACTCCTTCTGGTTCAATTATGTTTAATAGATTTACCTTTACAGGACATGAAGTTGATTCTTTAAATGGTGTTACAGTCAAAATTACAGTTACATTAACTGCTGTTTAAAAAGGTGATATATGCCAGGAATTGATAGCAATGTAAAATTAATGCTTCACAATAATGGTACTGATGGGTCTACCACTTTTACTGATGATTCAGATAGTGGTCATGTCGGTACTGCCAATGGACAAGCCCAAATAGATACAGCTCAAGCCAAATTCGGTGGTGCATCTGGATTATTTGATGGTTCAGGGGATTATGTATCATTTCCCGATTCCGCAGATTGGGATTTTGGTACAAATGACATGGCAATTGATTGTTGGGTTATGTTCTTTTCTGTATCTGGTAATCAATGTATTGTTGGGCGACCAACTTCAGGGTCAAGTTATTTATATTTAGCTCTTGAAGGTGGTGGTATACGCTTTCGAGATTTTGATGGTGGAAATATTATTGATGCTAACTTTGGTGCAATTTCATTAAGCACTATGACTTGGTATCATTTTGCAGTTACCAGGAATGGTAGCGATTTTAGATTTTTTGTAAATGGTACACAACATGGGTCAACAGTAGTTAATGCAAGCGCATTTACAGTTCGAGCAACACCACTTGAAGTAGGTGCAAATTCTGCTATTGGATATTATTTTAATGGATGGATTGATGAATTACGCATTTCTAATGGAGATTCTCGTTGGACAGCTACTTTTACACCACCAACTGAAGAATATAATGCTTTTGATGAATCTCTTAGTGATTCAATGGAAATTTCAGATACCATTGATGTTCAAGATACAATTCCAATTGGTGAAGAAGTTATAGAAATAGCTGATACTGTTGAGGTTACAAATACAAATACTGACGCTCATTATGCAACTAAAATTATTTCAGTTAATCCTTTAATTTTTATAACAGATACTAATCCAGTTGAATTAGTAAAAGTTGATATTACAGACCCTCAAAATATTACATGGAATATTATTACACTTTTTGAATTAGAATATTCCAAAGATATATCTATTAATATAGCAAGTAATTACTTATATGTTGCTGGCAATGATGGATTAATACTTAAAATTAATTTAAATGATTTTGGTGATAGAACAGTTATAGATTTAAATGATACTGATATTCTTCTTCAAATTGAAACAAATGCAAATGTTGGTTTAACCTATGCTTCTACAAATAGTACAACAGGCGAATTATATGTAATTGATGAACGAAGTATGTTTTTATTAAATGCTAATTTAGAAGCTGTTTCTTTAAACACTTTTGAAATAGATTCTGATTTTAATATTGTAGATGCCTTTTTAATGGATTCAAGTTTTGAAGCATTATCCTATCAATATTTTACTATTAAATCTGATTTTAAATGCCTTAATCAACAATTAGTTGTACCACCTATAACTGTTAATCCATTGGATGTTATTGAACCAATTAAATTAACAGATTATCATGTTTATTTAGATAACGTAGAATTAGAAAATACTGATTTAATTTTAGATTCAATTCGAGTTATTCATTCTGTTGGTCAAGAATCTGAAGCAACCTTTAGACTTTCCAGAAAACATGACGCATTAAATACTACTTTATCTGGAAATACAAAAACAATCACTAATCAAAATGAAATTCGTATTACTTGTCAAGGAAAAACTATCTTTCCATATAATAATGAAGGAACTGGTAGAATCTCTGATTTAAACTGTCAATATAATGATAATGCAGAATTTATTGATGTAACAGCTTTAGTATCAGAACCTTCTAATAAATTCAATTTAATTACTTTATCCTTACCTAGTTTAACAGCAAGATTATCTCTTTATAATGTATTGATTCAAAATCCAAAAATCTTTAATCCTTATATCGACCCTCTTGATGAAGAAAATCCTAAAAAATATAAAGGAATAAGAGTAGATTTAGGTACAAAAATAAAGGAACAATTTATCAGATGGTCTATTTCAGATGCAAGGGGAAATGTTGCAGATGGAATTAAAAATGGTACATTCAATCCTTTACAAAATTGGACTTATTTTTGGCGACCAACAATTAGACGATTAGGTGTTGTTAATTTAGGTGATGTTATATCACTTGGACAAAGATATATTGGTACATCTTTAGCACCAATTACCGAAGATTTATGGGAAATTAGAAATGCACATTATTTAAGAGAACGTCAAAAAGCCAATAGTGAAACTGAATTAGGATTCTATGAAGTTGGGGAAGCCCCATTTAAAGATATTAATGCTAGTAATGGTCAATTAATTACTAAACCTCATCTTGTAGATGAACCTGATGGATTATATAATATTACAAATGCTAGTTATAATTTTACCGAATATATTAAAAAAGTTGCGGAATTAGAATATGAAAATCTTAAAAATATCAATGGACAAATTTTACCAGATACTTCATGTTCTTTTACCTTAACAATTGATGGATTTTTATATTATGATATTGCTTTATTAACCAGAATTAATGTTGATAACACTACTCAATCTAATATTTATAAAAATACAAATGGGTTTCCAGTAAGTGTTAAATCAATTACTATTACTTCATCTGATAGAAAAGTCACCTTAGATGCTGATAATACAAAATCAGTTCATGAATTAGAAATTATTAATGAACAATTTCCAGATGAAAATGATGAAGAATATCATGAAGAAGAAAAACGTATTTTTATTCAATCTAAATTTGATTTAAGAACCTTAACCCAAGTAGAATAATGAGTAGCTTTAATTCACAATATCCTTTTATTAAAAATAAACTTCATAAACTTTATGAAGATTTAAAAGCTAGAGAATTTACAGCTAATCTTATTGTACCTCTAAATAAGACAACTCTTTCCATTTCTACATTTAAGAATACAACTGAAGTTATTATACCAACAACACCTCAATTATATGATTTATACGATTTTTTAGGAGCAACAGCACAATATGGTGAACCAGCACCAGAACCAGAAAGTGCATATACACAGGATGAAAATAGATGGTTTTTTAAATATCCAGCTACCGATTTTAGAGTACCACAAGGTCAAACCCCTGCTGAATTAACTGGTACACAAAATGAACAATGGGAATATGTTAGCACAATTGCTGTAGTAAATCAAGTTGTTTTTTTATATGATATGAATGAACAATTTCTCAATTATATTAAATTAAAATCCTATTTATCTACTGAAAATACTGAACCAGTTTCAAGCGAAGATTTTTCAGAAATATATAGATGGAATAAAGAAAATAATGGTTATGGATTTTATTATAATGCATTTTTTACTATAGACCCTGATAAAACACAAGCTATTTTATTTGCTAGTTTAATGTTATCAAATGAATATAATTTTGATGCTTTACAAAAAGTAAAATTGATATGAGTAAATATAAACCATATAACTCTATAAAGAAGAAAATTACTTATGTAACTGAACAAACAGTTGCTATTGATGCTCATTTAGAGAATTTAAAAAATAGTGCAGAATTTCAGACAACCCCTGCAACTGATTTTTATAAAAATGCTAAATTAATTTATGAATCAGATTGGGTTACTGCGGAATTAGAGAAAATTCCAGAAGGTATTAGTACAACTTTAGGCACTTTATTACCTGAACGTGGTAAATTTGCCTTTGGAATTGATTTAAGTATTACAGAAGAATTCTTACCATATATAAAGATAGAACTTTTAACTAGAACTAATGCTGATATTTTATTAACAGGTGTCTTTCCTTTTGTAAGTTCTGGATATAAACCTTTACAATTTCAATTATATGATTTTAATGGTACTACTCCTACATTTTTAGTCCGTACTTGTCCAGGTGGATGCCAAGAACCCCCACAACCAATACAAGGATATAGCACTACAGGATGCGTTGCTGGATTTATTAGTTATGGATGGATATTTCCTATATTTGATTTTCCAGTTCCAATGGGAAGTGACCCAACTCATGTTTTACCAGTTGGGCAACAATATGTTGGATTTGCTAATAGATTAATTTATTCACTCTGTGGTGTTGAAACAACCTTTTATTGGGAAGGCGGTGGAGTTGCGGAATTTCAAGATTTGATAACCATTTATGGATTAGAGGACGCTAAAGAATTACTTGATACTTATTATGACAATATCATTTATGTAGAAGATACTATTCCAAAAAAGGCATTGGAAGTTATTAATACTAATCAAGTTGTTACATCACAATTTTCTAAAAAGGTTTTTAAATTAGCCGAAAATTCATTTAGAGTTGATATTACAGGGGATTTATTATCTATCTCCCCTGCTGTTGAAGAAACAGATTATTCAGAACCATTATTTCCAACATATCAACCCCATAGTGGTGATTTTGAAGTCAAATTAAATATATACAGCATTAATCCAAATCATTATTCTGAAAGAAAACAATCTATAAATGGCTAACGAAAGAGTATTTAAACAAAAATTAGCTTATACCTCTGCTAAAGCAATTGAAATGGCTAATGAAATAGCACTTCAATCAGCTAAACAAGGGAAAAATCTACGCTTATTCAGAGATTCTAATTTATTTCTTTCTATAATTTCTAAGATTACAAATAAATCAACATCTTTTGAAAACATGGATTTTTTAGAAGTAAACGGTGAGATAGATGTTATTTATAAATCGTGGGAAATCCCTATTGTTTCGTCTAATGAAGCAGGGTTTGATTCTTTTGTAACTTTGATTATTCCATATATTACTTATAATATTTTATATGAATCAATTACTGCTAATGCAATTGATTTTTATACTAACCAATATAATTTAAAACAAACTCAATTTTTTGAAATAAGAGATAATACTCTTTATTTAAAAGTATCGAGTTATTTAAAGAGATATTTTGATAGTCCTTCTTTAGTTGTTCCTAGAGCTAAAATCTTAATACACTTCAAAAATCCCTTCCAAGTTGCTCACTAATTATATCTTTTTAAAATAAGCTCTTGGATTATTTAACTCCCCTTTTTGCCAGCCATTTAAAATTTGATTACCATATTCCTCATATTTTGTGGTAATCTTTTTATATAATTGATTCCTTTTTAAATCAAAAATTATAATTTCTGTCTTATCTTCCATTCTTCCCATTAATAATATTGCTGTGATACCTTTTTGTCCTAATGCAACACATTCTAACAAATGATTATATTCGCTATAACCCTCTAATATAACTCCTGAATTACCAAAGGTATACGTTAATTTTTTAATAGATTTTGATGCGTCTATTTTGACCCAATCAGATTCTAAAGGATTACCCTGAAACTGTGTTCCATCTGTATATTCAATAATAAAATTATTCATTATATATTCCTTTTAGTCTATCTGTCCATCCAACCTTATGTTTGTTTAAATTATAAAATTTAAAAAACTCTAAATTATTATCTGATATTAAACTTTCTTGTAATGTTTGTCTTTTTGCGATATAAAACTCATCTACTACATTACAATTCCAAATAACCATTTTATCAGGATTACATTTATTACAATTAAAATTTAATTTTGTATATAATATTCCATCCGAACTTTTTTGTAAAGTACCAACTTCTCTCTCTTTGCCTTTAATGTCAAATCCTATTAAATCATAATGCTTCATATATGCTAATACTTCATTTAATTGTTTAAATGAATCTGTAAAGGTTGTTTTATCATTCATTACTAAACAATAATCTATATTGAGTTTTGAAGCATTTATGAGTAATGTTTGCAATGATTCGATTCGTGTTGATTTCTTAGGCAACTGGCAAATCTTTATTCTATCTCTTGAGGGAAAAAATTCATGTGCTTTTGCACCTGCTGTACCATAAAATAAAAGTTTTTCAAATGAATAAGTATCTATAGGGTTTAAATCAGCTATTAAAATAACCCAATTATCTTGATAAATCTCCAAAATAGACCTAATAGTATTCATTAATGATTCATCATTTTGAAAGGTAGGAATACAAATAGCTATTTTAGGATTTTCCATTATTTTTCCTATATTTTCTCGATACTTGATGATGTAAAATTATTGGTTCTTTAATATAAGAAGGTATTGACCCATCTGGTTTCTTAATAGCACAATATTCAACTGGTAAATTATAAACTTTGTAATTTGGTAAATTTTCTAATAAAGTCTGTAACACCTTTTGTTCTTTTATATTAACATTTCTATCTAAAGCACTTATCCAACTATCTAAAAGTTCTAATGTAGCTTCATTATACTTTAAAACCATTGTACCAGATAAAAGCTCCACATGTTTATTATTGTCTTTGTTATGCCAATATTTATCCCATAAAAGATAATGAACGGCTATTTCATAATCATTTGGAATTTCATATAATAAAGTAGGATATTGTTCAATTGTAGCATCTGCATCTATAAAACAAATATCTTGTTTATGTTTTAAAAGCATCTGTAATAAAAAACTAGCTTTAAAACTAGTATTTAATTGCCAAGTTCCTAAATTATTTACTTCCATTACTTCATGATTTAAATGCCATTTTTGTAAAGATGGTAATAAATATTGACGCATTACTGTTTCATAAATACCTGAAGTATAATAAGATACAAATATCATTTTATCCTTAAATTATCTAAATGCCAAATTTTTTGATTTTTCCAAGTTTCTATGAATTTAATTCGATAATTTAAAGTAACCAATAATTCTGCAAATTCAGCAGTTGTATAATGATTAACCCAATCTTGCTCTATCCGTCCTTCAATGCTTGATATTTTTTGAGCATAACTGAAAATAAATTGTTCAGCATATAAAGGAAGTTTATTGAGGAAAGAAGGTACATCATTTATATATTCAATAAGTCCACTACATACTACATAGTCATATTGTTTAATCGGTGGATATTCATTTAAGTTAAAATCACATACAATGGTTGATTCCTCACGTTTAACAATATCACACCCTTGATATTTACATCCTTTAGGTAAATACATTTTTAAACTACTATTACCACATCCTAAATCTAAAATAGTAGTATCTTCCAGAATAAATTGTGCAATTAATTTATTTCTTTCATCATATGCTTCATTAAAATTTACCCACCGTTGATTGACCATTATTTCCTTTTAAATGGACAAACTTTAAGTAATTTGTCTAAATTAATATCTATAGGATTATATCTTTTTAACTTTGCAGAAAATAATCCTAAATGAACTTTTTCGTTTAAAATTAATGGTACAGTATCTTCTCTTTTGGTTGATGTAAAATAATCATAAAATTTAAAATCATTCCCTAATATATTATCTGATACTTTAATCCATATGTTAGGTATATTATAAGAATCAGAACAAATCAATCCATGCAAAGCACTACTGGCAACTGCCTTTGAAGCTAATACTTCATCAATAAATTTGTATACATTTTGTTGTATATCTATAAAATGAACCTTTGGATATTTTAAACGAAGTGTTTCTTTTAATGGTTTATCAATATGATGTAAAATAATAGATAAATCATATTTCTTTTCTATAGTTGGATTATAAAAAGAAGGCATTAATAAAGCAGGGTCACCAAAAATCTTTGGACACTTAATACCTTGTGAAAGTAATTCATTTCTTGTTAATTCCCCTCTAACTGCATAAATGTGTTTAGGGGGAATAATTTTTTGATTTTCTTGAATAAATCCACTACCCCATATTTCCGTATTTGTATCTGACCATCCCAAGATACTACCAATAACCATATAAATTAATTCATTATTTGGATTAGTGAATTGATTATTGACAATAGTTGGTACTTGTCCAGAAATTAATTTAACTAATTCAACATTTAAAGTATCACCAAAATTCGGTGTATGTAATGAACGTATAATCATTTTTTCTTAGCAATAATGCGCCACAATTCATAATCTTTACCTTTATCGAATTGCATATCGGTAATAGTATATCCTTCAAATAATTGTTCAATTTCTGGTAAATTATATTCAACTAATGGCTCTCTATTTTCAGGATAAATTTTTCGTGAACCATATCTTAATAAAATATCTACTTCCCCATCTTTGGTTAATAGAGTTTTAAAATATTGCAAGTAATCTTTGGCTAATTCAGGAGTAATATGTTGAAATACATGCTTGGCATACACATAATTGATTGGCTCATATATTTCAGTCTTATAAGATTCAGCTAATACAAATTTAACTAAATCTATAAATCCATGCGTTTGTACAGTTTCCTTTGTTAAATTTAAAATATCATCTGAAACATCTATTGCATATAATTTAGAAACATATTTGGAAAAATAATAAGATTCTCTACCATATCCACACCCAATTTCAACCATTACTTTATTTTTAATTTTTTCAGTTAAATCAAAATTTACTTCTGCTAAATGAAACGTCTTATAGCAGTTGTGATTTGCGAAATAATTATGGGCTTGTAAATACTTCCAAGTGTCTAAATTATTCATAATGTTTTTTATAATACTCCAATATTTCTTTATAACTTAGTTTAGTTAATAACTCTTTTGGAAAATTCTGATTTAGTTTTGTTTTTCGTTTCCATTGACCAATTCTATCTTCGTGACTACGCACATAATATAAAATTTCATCTTCTATTTCTATAGTAGCACACTCTTTTTGCATTTTTTCTATCCAATTCCAATCTTCACCGCCCAAAATAAGTGTTTCATCAAATAAAATATGTTTCTTAACTGGAAACATTAAAGTAGCAAATCCAGGTTTATCACTATTTTTAATTCTTTTTTCCCAAGTCTTTCCAAGTTTATATATCCAAACCCATCTTGTAAATATTAAAGTATCTTTTTTTAATTGTTTTTGGAATTTATATTGTAAATCAATTTTTCTTTGGTCTGCAATATCATCTGAATCTTGCCATACAGCATATTTAGTAGTACAAAACATTAATAATTTATTTCTAGCATGACCAACACCTTTATTTATTTTACCTTCAATAAGTGTTATTCTATTATCTTTATTCATTAAATCTTTTACAATTTGAACTGAATTATCAGTAGACCCATCATCATAAACTATGATAGATATATCATTATAAAGTTGATTTCTTATGCTATTTATAGCATCAGCAATAAACTCTTGACGATTAAACATGGGTATTAATACACTTATTGTTTCATTCATATATATCATCCAAACTACATTTAATAAGTAATTCGTTAATTTCTTCTTGGTCAGAATAATTATAGATTGATATTTCAGGACAAGCCGAATTTAGATAAGTTAATGCATCAACCAAATAAGTCAAATAGTCTTTTAACCTATCTTTAAAGTGTTCTTTACTTTGAACATAACCATCATGATAATGTGTTTTGGTAGATGATATAGAAAAATCATAACCTAATAAATGAATATGTTTATACCCTAAACAAATAGCCAATTGTAAACCACAAAAACCAGAATTTTCCCCATGTGCAAAAGAAGAAAAATCTAATCCAATTGGTTTTTCTTTTTTACTTTTAATCACTACATGAAAAGGGTTTAATTTATAAATAAAGTTTGAACGAGTGTCCATTATTCGTCCATTAGTTTCCATCATATATTTTGGACAAAGATTAGCTACAAAAAATTTAGTAGCTTTGGATTGATTAAAAAGGTGTATGTTTTTATTTAATTTATGTGTAAGTAAAGTATAATCCATTGTTATAAAATATTTAGCTGTTGACATATCTAATATTGCTTTATTAATTGCAATAACATCTTTACCCTTTAATTTATTAAAATTAAAGTTCTCTAAAGATGTTCCACCAGCAACTATGTATACTTCATCCCTCATAAATCAAGTAAACCCTTTTCTTTTAATTGCTCAATAGTTAATTCTTGTCCATTAATAATTCTACCGCCATTTGTTTCTCTAATAATATCATTTGGGTCAATAATACCATCTTTTACATACGCCATTTCCACCATAATAGAAGGTTCTAAAACACAAAATCTATGTTTAATTGGTGGATAAACTACAAAACTTTCGTTTGGTAAAAGAATTGTTTCCCCATATTCTGATTGAATTTTTACTTTACCAGCAACAACATAAAATTTATTTATCTTAGATATATGTGCATGTGTAGAACAAAAAGTATCAGGTTTAAGATAAAGTAAATCTATTTCATGTTTATCATCTAAATGTATACGATTTCTTGTTCCCCAAATCTTAAATATATTTTCCATATTAACTCCTTAGAAATCCATTTCTACAAATGTTTTTATATCAGGCACACCAGATACAATTAATTTTCCAGTTTTTGTTTCATTAGGGAATTCAGCACAAATAGCATCAAATTTTTCTCGTAAAGTATAATAAAGTTCTTCTTCTTTCTTAATCATTACTAAAACATTTTCGCCTTGTTTTAATAAATAACGTATATATGTCACGAAAACATTATTTAATGGTATTGAATTACAATAACCAATTACAGTTATCCATTTTCTATGCGTTTTCACTATTTTCTCCAATCAAAAAACTTACAATTTCATCATAATAAATTTGAATTAATCTACTATATTCCTCTGGTGCTATTGGTGCAGGAGTATGAATTTGGTCAAATCTATAAATTTGTTCATCTAAACTCACTATTAACCCTTGTACTGCTTTTAATTTTCTATATTTATCCATTTTAAAGCTCCATAAATATTTATTATTATTAAAATTATAGAAAGAATAACTAAACTTGATATATTTGTTAGATAAGCAACAATAGCATATAATAAATTACCTAAAATCTGCCAATACCATCCTGAAATTTTATGTTTGGCTAACATTACTGCGCCAAGTAAAAAACCTATATTACCAATCCATCCAAGTAAGTTAATCATGTTTTCTCCTATAAAATAAAACATAAATCACATATACAGGAATAAGACATAATGCAAGACCAACACTAATTAAAGATACCAAAAGTTCTAACATGTTTTAGATTTAATTAAATCCTTAATTTCTTGTCTTGCTTTTTGTTGGTCTATATATTTAAACTTATCAAATTTTTTATAAAAATCTTCATATGATATTTTTTCAAATAATGTTATTGCGGAATCTGGTGATACATTATAAATCTTAATTGATTTATCATCATAAAAAGGTCTAAACCATGTTTTATTTAATAATTGAGGATAAGTATAACTTGAGGTATTATATTTACCATTTTCTTTTTTCCCAACACCTCTAAAATGTTTTCTCTCGATTTTTAAAACACCGTTTACATAAATAGGAGTTATCTTATTTAAATTAGCAACTCCTTGATAAAAATGCGTTTGACCATTAATTTCACATGCATCATAACCAAGTAAATATATTTCCTTAAATCCTAATGCCACAGCCGTAGTTATAGCAAATAACCCAACTAATTGAGTACAATAAAAAGAATTAGTCCAAGAATCTTTACCAAAATATTTCCCACCATGCTTTAAAAGAATAGTGTTCTCATACATCTTGCAATAATCTTCTTTAATAAGTTGTGGATGATAACACCCAATTAAAAGAGGTAATTCTTTTAAATATTTATAATTATCTTCATACCATTGCCAATCTGCAAATGAAGTAAATGTAGTATCACATCCATATTTATAAAAATAATTTAATCCAATGGAATAATTATATTTAATAATTTGTTTTAATTGTATAGGAAAGCCAAACCCTGATTTATAAAATTGAGAATTTAAAAAGGGTATAGAATTCCCTGCACCTGCGATTATGATAGGACTATTCGTGTCCATTTTCATCCAACTTTCTAACAATGGTTATATTTTCGATTTCTTCTAATTGTTCATAAACATATTTTGCAACAGCTCTTGATAAATCAAAAACATACCATTTAACTCTATCTGGTTTAGAACCAAATTTTTCAGCTAATACATTAATAATTATTTGTCTTATTTCAGCTTCTATTTCTGGATATTCTTCTTTTGACATATTATTTCTTCTTAATTAAATAGTTTTTCTTAATTAATTTTTCAATATCCTCTGACGCTTCTTTTAATCTAATAGCTATCCAATTTTTAGATAACAAATCTACATCCGTATAACCAAACATATTAAAGAGTAATTCTTTTATATCATGTTTCATCTTATTCTACCTTGATTAACTTATCAGCGTTGTCTAACATTTGTGTTTGGTGACTTATTGCTATAATTTGTCTGCTAA
>Ga0209323_10001308_pt1 | contig 16430 bp, 14 predicted proteins | sample Rifsed19ft2_FD_184014 | JGI IMG/M metagenome (GOLD analysis project Ga0209323, IMG submission 184014) | Soil microbial communities from Rifle, Colorado, USA - sediment 19ft 2 (version 2) | ecosystem: Environmental > Terrestrial > Deep subsurface > Rock core/Sediment | place: Rifle, Colorado...
CACTCTGGCTTGGGATACAAAGACTTGATGATATGACCGCCATGTGGAAAGTTTTTGTTACAGAACTTACCCCCCATTCATTATCTCCACCATGATTTGTCCAGTAGAAAATGTGGGTAAAGATAAGTTAATAAAGGGGGCTAGGGGGTTGTGAAATAACACAGGAAAAAACACAACCCCCTGAATCGTTCGACTGAGCTCACGACGAAGTCCCCCTTTTCTAAGGGGGACTGGAAGCAGTGCCTATTTATTAATGGGGATTAACTCGGCTTTGAACCTAACAGATTTAATATTTCGTCCGCCGCATGTTTGGACGCCCCCGGTTTTGCTATCTCATTCATGAGAAGGGATAACTCATGAATACAAGCCTGTCTTTTTTGTGGATTGTTGAGTAATTGTATTGCCTGATTGACAAGCCAGGCGGAATTCGCTCTGCACATAAGACGTTCCGGAACAATCATCTTATTTGCGAGTTTATTCGCGAGTCCAATATAAGGGGTGGTAAGAAATGGCTTGGCTATAAAATAGGTAAATGGCGATATTTTGTAAACGATAATCATCGGCTTGAGATAGTAGGCAATCTGTAATGTGATTGTTCCAGCGCCTGCTATGCAAAGGCTGGAGGCCTTGATTACTTCATGTACGTTCCCTACGACAACTTTGTAAGGGGCGTTGAATTCTTTTGTAATTTCACGTATAAGATCAAAATGTTGATCATTGCTGCAGGAGATGAGAAATTGTGCCGTAGGGATTATTTGGTGTATCTGTGCTGCTGATTGCAGGAACAAAGGCAATAACCGAACGATTTCCTGTCTGCGGCTGCCAGGAAGAAAGGAGACGATAATTCCTCCCAATTGTTTTTTTAGTTCAGCAACAAATCCTTCATCAACACCCTCTTTATGAATTTCATCGAATAACGGATGCCCCACATAAGTAACAGGAATACCGGCAGTGTCATAGAAGAATTTTTCGAAAGGGTAAATAACGAGTAGCCTGTCTACCAGTTTTTTCATCTTTTTCACGCGCCACGGCCCATGCGCCCAGAGCTGTGGACTGATATAGTAGATCACGGGAATCCCAAGTCTTTTAGCAGCCCTGGCTATATAGAAATTGAAACCGCAATAATCAATCAATATGACCGCGCTAGGCCTTTCCTGCCTTAGGAAGTGGATACAATCCTTTTTCATTCTCAAGAAGGTCGATATCTCTGTTAAGGCGTGAAGCCACATTAAGGATGTTTGGGACATATCGTGGAGACCGTGTAATCCAGCCGTTGCCATGTTTTCTCTACCGAGTCCATAAAATGTTATCTGGGGATCTTTCTCAAGTAAACAGCGCATGAGGTTTGCGCCGTGAATATCTCCCGACGACTCCCCTGCGCTAATGAATATTTTCCTGGGAATTTCAGGCATGAATTACCTTTAAGATATAAGAAACAAGGGTTACGATAAAAAGTACGGGTGTTAATAGCCAGACGAAAACCAACACAAAAGAAGTGTCTATACAAAACAGGCCATAGTGTACATCGAGAGCAAACAGGATGAGACATATTACGGGGAAGACAATAAGGAATATAACAATCGTGTAAAAAAAGACGGCGTGATTGTTGTGTATCAGGAAAAAAGAAAGAAACGTGTTACACGTATAGAACAAGAGGAGTGTAAACGAGAATAGCTTTATTTTGGCAAAAAAATAGCTTACAGCAGATGCTGTGAGAGATACGAATGCTATGAGTAATAATGCATAAAGAGGCACTTCACCTCCAACCTTACTGGTAATTGTGACCGTTTACCCCCTCCCCTAACCCCTCCCACCAAGGGCGGGGAATGCTTATTACCACCCTATTCCCTCCCTTGACTTCGTCGTGAGCTCAGTCGAACGACGGGGGAGGGCAAGGGTGGGGGTGAACTGTTACGTAATAGTTTATTTCATGCTGGGATTTTTTCAAGACAATTATTTAAGCAGTGACAAAAAATTACTTTTTATCGGGGAAAAAGTCCTGTTTCACGCTAAGAGATAAATTAATGTGTGGCCGTAAGTAAACGAACCAAAAGAAGATACCAACCAGAATAACGCCACCCACGATATTACCCAGAGTAACCGGGAAAAGATTATTTACAAAAAATCCCCTCCAGGTAAGCTGGGAGAGGTCTAATGTTTTTCCGGCCATTTTTTCTGCTGCTGCAACGACTTCGGGATGCTTACGCAGCACTATGCCCATTGGGATAAAGTACATGTTTGCAACACAGTGCTCGAATCCGCTGGCAACGAAACCACCGATGGGGAAAACAATTGAAAAGATTTTGTCCGCCACACTCCTGCCGCTAAAACATAACCAGACGGCAAGGCATACCATTGCGTTGCAGAGGACGCCCCTTGCCAGGGCAGCCGAAAAAGAGAGATTAACCTTTGTGTTGGCGATAAGCAGCGCCTTTGCGCCGACCATGTTGTGAAAAAATTCCCATTGATGGGTTTGAGACATCCAGCAGACCATCGTCAGGCTGCCCACGAAATTCCCGGCAAATGAAACGATCCAGTTGTTGAGCATATCACGCGTAGAGATCCTTTTACTAATATAACCCATAATAATTAAACAATTACCCGTAAAGAGTTCCGCGCCGCCAACCACGACTAACATAAGTCCGAGGGAGAAGACAATACCTGCAATCAGAGAGTTAAGTCCGAAGTGCAGGGTGGAGTCGCTGATTACAAAGGTGGCGAATTGTGCGCCAATGGCAATATAGACTCCAGCTAATATTCCCAGTAAAAAAGTCTGTGTAAAGCTTAATTTTGCCTTTACCAGGGCTACCTTGTCAATTCGGGATGCGATTAGCGGGGGTGAATAGGCATCCATATCAACAACCTGGATAGTTTTTGGAACTTTATTTTCCGCCATATCTTATATCTCCTTTTAATTATTTCTTAGATGGGCGCAAATAGATAAACCAATACACACCCGCAACCAAAACGATACCACCGAATAAATTTCCAAAGACGACAGGGAACAGGTTATCAATTAAAAATCCTTTAAAGAAGGTGAGATTCGAAAGGTCTATTTTCCCGCCATGTAACTTTTCTGCGGCGGCCAGCACAGCGCTGTTGCCTTTTAAAATTAGCCCCATAGGGATAAGCCACATGTTGACAACGCAGTGCTCGAATCCGCATGCTATCAGACAGGAGATAGGCCAGAGTAATGCCAGTATCTTGTCCATATTACTTCTGCCGCTGTAACATAACCAAATACCTAAACATACCAGGGCATTACAAAGCACACCCCTGGCAAATGCAGCGCCAAAGGGGATATTTACCTTGTCATTGGCTGCAAGGACAATTTTAGCGCCCAGGAGATGATTGTTGATTGTCCATTGTTTTGAAACGTATATCCATAAAACAAGGGTTAATGCGCCAATAAAGTTTCCAATAAATGCAATAATCAGATTTCTGGCAAGGTCTTTACCGGTAATTTTTCTGGCCATAAAAGACATCGCAATAAGGCAATTCCCCGTAAAGAGTTCTGCGCCAGCAATTACGATTAAAACCAGGGCTAAGGTAAAGGCTACGCCTCCTACCAACTGATTCAGACCATAATTTGAGGTTGCAGTATGCGTTACTAACATGGAGAGTTGAATACCCAATGCAATAAAAACCCCGGCGAGAATACTCAGGGCGAACGTAGTTAGAGAACTGAGTTGCGATTTTGCAACACCCACTAGCCCTACTTTATCCGCCATCTTTGCCGGCGCATAGGCATCGATCTCGATAATTGGTACGGCATATTCCTGATTGTTTGTACTGCCAGTCTGCGCATCAGTCACAAAGCACCTCCTTTCGTATATTAAATTAGATTACGAATAAAATGTATCACGCAATATTTTAAAATATATAATTAATTTATTTCTACTGAACATTTGGCAAATAAAAAAACCGCACACTTGAGCTTGCGCAGTTTTTCACAAGGAAGTTCTATCCTTTTGCAACGCCCGTCATCTGAGGTTGAGCCGCCTTTGCCGGGGCAGCAGCTTCTTTCGCAGTTGCTGCTTTTATCATGGATAGTATCATGGTAATAAATATGAAACTCCAGGCAACATAAGCCGCATAGATAAAATATTTTGATATATTAGCAATGAATGGAATTTGAATGGCCTGCGAAAGCCTTATGGTACATGCAGTGTACATACCCAGAGGGAAGACCATTCCCCAATAAAGGGGGGTGTACTTAAATTGTGTCTTATGAAAGACGTATTTCCATATTCCAATAATGACCAAAAAGGGTATCCACCATGTACCGAATGACCAGAAAAACAAGGTAAATCCTTTTGTGAATCCCAGGAAATCAGCGTACGGTCCCTGTATTTTAGGAATGTTTATGCATAAGATAGAACCTGCTAGGGTTGTAATTGCTAGCGCACCCATATTTATCCAGTATGGCGGTACTAGCGCATCAGGGGATATTTTGAAAAATACGAGTCTATACATGATTAGTGTAATCAAGACCATATAAAGGAAAGAGCCGATCATCCACCACACGAAGGAGGAAAACATCACAAAACTCCCGGCATCCCCAAATTTCGGTGCAAGTAAGGCTCCAAGCACAGCCACCGATTGGGTGCCAACGGTTGCGGTCAACCAACCCCCATGCATTACCATTTCGATTCTTTGATCGCATTTTATAAAGAGGAGGTTAAATGTGGATAGCGAAACGATTGTCCAGAGGAATATGCCAAAATACCAGAATATCTTTGCAACTTCTGGATAATTTACTACAGAGACAAATTGTGCCCCCAGTACATTAGTGCCTGCAACAATAGTGAAGAAAACGAGACTTAATTTCGGGTTGGAAAGGTCATTATATAGGTTAGTCCAAAACATCCTTACCCGCAGTATTTGTAATGATAGAATGATTGCGTATGCAACGATGTTTATATAAAAAAGCCCATAAGCAATGCCCTTGAAGCCAAGAAGGTCAGATGCAATCGAGATTATGCCTGTGGACATGATAAATGCAAAATAAGCCGGGTGTAATGTCTTAATTGTATTTCTGACAACACTCATTGCGAAACCCCTCTCTGGTTAAGAAATAATATGCTCTGCGCGGCTGACAACAAACATTTTACGGTAATCTAACACATATACAAGCGGTATTCCAATTAAAAAAATTATTGATATTTAATTTTTTCTACATAAACATTTTAAAATACGGAGTTTATAAAATTACAAATTTTTTTGTTCTGATTTCATTACATCGCCCCAGTAAATTTGCATTTCAAAAATGATATAGTCATTTCAGAATTTCATTTGATTGTGATATGTTTTAATCAAGAGCCCATAGTGAACAAGGCAGTAAAAATACGTTGCTTTTTGATTATATTATGCGTTATTATGACCAAGTTATATTTTATCAAGCGGCTTACTTGGCATATACGATGCATAAATCCCCCTTAAGAAAGGGGGCAGAGGGGGTTGTAAGCTTGTCCTCATGAAAATGGGGAATAGCCCAGAAAAAACACAACCCCCTGAATCCCCCTTTGGTAAGGGGGACTAAGTTAAGTAGAATATTTTGGGAGGTAAAAATGGCTGATTTAATTACAAAGGACATGGTTATTAATGATGTGATAAAAAAATATCCAAAGACAATTACGGTTTTTAGTAATTTTAAGGTAGATTCCTGTTGTGGCGGTGGTTTTAGTATTGAGAAAACAGCGGGAATGAGCGGTATCGATATGGATGCCCTGCTTAAGTCATTGAATAAAGCTGCAACGGGAAAATAGCAAGTCCGGATACATTATTTTGGTATCACTGAATGCTGGCGAAAGTCCGAAGTGTTGCCGTTTTTGGTATTGAGGCATATCTATTAGATATTGAAGTTTATATCGCCAGGGGTGATATGCCTTATATTGCCATCGTTGGGTTACCGGACACGGCGGTTAAGGAGAGCCGTGATCGGGTGAAGGCCGCGGTCAATAATAGCGGTTACAAGTTTCCTTATAAACCCATGACAATAAATCTTGCACCTGCAGACCGCAAGAAAGAAGGCCCGGTTTTTGAATTACCAATAGCAGTCGGGATACTTATAGCAACGAACCAAATCGAGGTTCCGGATATCCAGACCTATGCCATTGTGGGTGAGTTATCTTTGGATGGCAAGCTACGCGCTGTTAAGGGCTGTTTGTCAATGGCGTTCAAGTGCAAAGAACTGGGGATAAAAAGGTTTTTGGTTCCCTCTGAAAACGCGCCCGAGGCGGCGGTTGTTGACGGACTCGATACCATTCCCGTTGAAACCCTTACAGAGACGGTAGGGATTTTGACCGGGTCTATTCCTTCTGTGCCATATAAGATCAAGCTCAGCGAAGTGTTTAAGGAATCTTCTGCTTATGATGCGGATTTTGCGGACGTGAAAGGGCAGGAACATGTCAAAAGGGCTTTAACAGTTGCGGTTGCTGGGAATCATAATGTGATTATGGTAGGGCCTCCGGGCGCTGGCAAGACGATGCTTGCGCAACGTATCCCCACAATTATGCCTTTGCTTACCTTAGAGGAAGCTTTAGGGACGACCAAAATTTACAGTATATTGGGACTCCTTGGGTCGAAACAATCGTTGGTCTCAACGAGGCCATTTCGTGCACCGCATCATACGATTAGTACGGCAGGGTTAATCGGCGGTGGTTCGTTCCCGAGACCCGGCGAGATTAGCCTGTCACATAATGGCGTACTTTTTTTAGATGAGCTTCCGGAATTTGAGCGAAAGACACTGGAAGTGCTTCGGCAGCCGCTGGAAACGGGCGGTGTGACCATTTCGCGGGCGTTAAATTCAGTCACCTATCCTGCAAGCTTTATGCTCATATGCGCCATGAACCCCTGCCCCTGTGGGTATTATACCGATAAACGGAGAGAATGTCATTGTACGCCCCATCAGATTCAAAGTTATATGTCAAAGGTTTCCGGGCCGTTGTTGGACAGAATGGATATTCAGGTAGAGGTGCCAGCAGTACGGTATAACGAGCTTGTTGCAGAGAGGGCGGCGCAGTCCTCTGCGGATATGAGAAAAAAGGTGATGGTTGCCCGTACAATGCAAAAAGAACGATTTAAAGATCAGCCAACGGGTACGAATGCCCATATGTCTTCCCGGCAGGTTAAAAAATATTGTGTGATGGATAAAGATACAGAAGCGCTTCTTTATCAGGCAATGACGGAATTGGGGCTTTCTGCGCGTGGGCACAGTAAGATTCTCAAAGTGGGGCGCACCATTGCCGATCTTGATGAAAGCGAGCATATAAAGATAGAACATGTATCTGAAGCGATACAATACAGAAGTTTGGACAGGGGTTTGTGGAAATGAACGTTCTTTTGGTAGACCCGCCTTTTTATAGGTTTTTTAATTACTATAACCGGTATTTTCCTTTGGGATTAAGCTATCTATCCTCAACGCTGAAAAAAGCCGGGCATCAGGTAACCATCTACGACGCCGACTGTAATAAAAATTCAAAGGGGATGGATTATACGAGACTTCCGGAGAAATATCGGATTTATTTGAAGGAGTTGAGAAATCCGGAAAATCCCATCATAAAAGAGATTTCAGAAACTTTTGTAAAATATCAACCCGATATAGTCGGCGTTACGGTTATGACCCCGAAGGCTGCCTCTGCGTTTACGATTGCTTCCCTGGCAAAAAAATTCAACAAAAATTGTTATGTTGTTTTTGGCGGGCCCCATGCGGCTTTGAGGGCTGATGAGATCCTTAAAAACACGAAAGACGTTGATTTTGTTGTGAATGGAGAGGGCGAGGCAGTATTACTTGAATTGGTAAATACGTTAAATCTGCCTTCGACCCTGATCGGGGATTCGAAAAGCAATAGATTCGGCGCAATACCCGGAATTTCTTACAGGGACGGCGATAGAATTGTCTGCAATAATACGAAAAAATTTATCGATAATTTAGACAGCCTTCCATTTCCAGACAGAGAAACGCTGTTAGGTTTAGACACATATACTTCGGAAGATATGGGATTGTTAATGGGGAGCCGGGGTTGCCCGTATACCTGCTCCTATTGTGCAACACAGATATGGACGAGAAAGGTACGGTATCGTTCTTTAACTAATATTGTAGAAGAAATTAAGTACGTGCATCAGCGTTACGGGACACGTCAGTTTACATTTAAGGACGATTCTTTTACGGTGAACAGAAAAAGGGTTATGGAATTTTGTAATATGCTCATGAACGAAGGCATAAAAATTAACTGGGATTGTAATACACGGGTGGATTTGGTAGACCCGGAACTATTGAGGGCTATGAAGAAGGCGGGTTGTAACAGCATAAAGGTAGGGATTGAATCGGGCAGCGAGAGAATTTTAAAATTAATGGACAAAGGGATTACCTTCGAACGGATACAAGAAGCGGCAAGGCTTTTTCGGGAGGCGGGGATTCATTGGACGGCGTATTTTATGATGGGGATACCGACAGAGACAAAGGAGGATGTCAAAAATACCCTGGAATTATTGTATAAAATAAAACCCAGTTTTGCATCAATCGGTGTCTATGAGCCTTTCCCGGGGACGCGTCTCTTTGATGTAGGCGTTGAGCATGGACTGGTTAGCAAAGAAATGTCGTACGAAGATTTCTTTACCCGCATACCGAGCGACTATTATCTAAAGGATGTAAATCGAAGGGTTGATACCATGGATTTTGGTGATTTTGTAGCGCTGGAAAATGAAGTAAAAGACGCATTTCATAATTACAATAAAGGTGTATTCCGCATCTTTGAAAGGGCAAAGGCAAGGAGTAGTATTTACCTGCACAATCCCAAAATCTTTTTTAATGACATTGAAAAATTTTTAGGCTGGGTTTAGCCATGACAATCAAGATTTTTAATCATCCCGTCTCAAAACGGCTCATAATGCTCATTTTTGGAGACCTGCTTATTGTAAACGGTTCAATCTTTCTGTCGGCAATACTTCGTTTAGGGTTGAATGCTGGATGGGGCTATATACAAAGCAATCCCTGGTCCTTTATATTAACAGGCTGGATCTACATTATTACATTCTTTTCCATGGAGCTTTACGATATCCGAAAGGATTTTAAATCTATCGGGAATGTCATGACCATCACGCTTGCCTCCACCAGCGCCTTTGTCATTACTACCTTGTTATTTTATATGAACTGGTCACTGCGAATAGGACGTGGTGTATTCATTCTCAATGGGATACTCATTATTCTTTTTATTATTGGGTGGCGGATTTTATACAGTTATCTCCTGGAACAGCCGATTTTTAAACGGAATGCCCTCATTGTCGGCGCTGGATGGGCGGGAAAAACCATTTTGCAGGAGATAAATCGGTCGCAAAAATCAGGATTAAGGATGGTGGGTTTTATTGATGATGATCCACTAAAAAAAGGTAAACTCGTCGAAGGGGCATCCGTATTGGGAGATCGCGATTCGATAGATGAGGTCATTCGTCAAAATGATGTTGACCTGATAATTGCGGCTATTACGCATGAAAAACATGCCGATTTAATTAAGGCATTGATTAATTGTTCATGGAAAGGAATAGACATCATTGATATGCCTGCTATCTACGAACAATTAACGGGAAAAATACCGTTTAAACATATTAATAATATGTGGATGCTCCACATTGCCATTGGTAAGCCCAAACTCTATAGCAGATTGATTAAGCCTGTTCTGGAAGCAATTATTGCGTTGATACTGTTTGTCTTGTTAATACCTGTCATGGTAGTTCTCGCAATCGTAATAAAATACGATTCCAGGGGCAGAATTTTTTATACACAGGAACGTGTCGGCAAGGACGGTAGAAAATTTACCATTATGAAATTCCGTACTATGGCGGAGAATGCTGAGTCGCTTACCGGCGCGGTTTATGCGGCAGATAACGATCCCAGGATTACAAAGATTGGGAGATTTCTGAGAAAGTGGAGATTGGATGAAATCCCGCAATTGTTAAATGTTATTAAGGGTGATATGAGTTTAGTCGGGCCGCGTCCGGAACGGGAGGTTTTTATAAGGGAATTTGAAGAAAAAATACCCTTTTACACCCAGAGGCTTCTGGTAAGGCCAGGCTTAACTGGCTGGGCACAGGTAAAGTTCCCGTATGCATCTTCAATAGAACAAACAGAAGAAAAATTACAATACGACCTCTATTATATTAAGAACATGTCGTTTATCCTGGATTTTGTGGTATTTTTAAAAACCATCAGAGTCGTACTTTTTGGAAAGGGAAAATAACCCGAGATTGATATCCTGTACAGGAATTTCAAAGTTGCCCACGAAAAGACGCGAAAATGGCGAAATGTATTTTTCGGGTCTTTTGGAGTTTTCTGGGGGAAATATGTTGTTGCAGAAGGCGACCTGATTCAATTACTCTGCGTTCTCAGACCATTACTATTTCAGAAAGGGACAGGGAATAGTTTATGAAATTCACAAAGATGCACGGTATCGGCAATGACTATGTCTATGTCAATTGTTTTGAAGAAGAGGTTAAAGAACCTGCAAAGATAGCCACAATCATAAGCGACAGGCATTTTGGCGTGGGGTCTGACGGGCTTATCCTCATCCTGCCGTCGAAGGTAGCTGATTGCAGGATGCGTATCTTTAATGCGGACGGCAGCGAGGCGCAGATGTGCGGAAACGGCATCCGCTGCGTTGCAAAATACGTGTATGACCACAAAATCACACAAAAGAATCCACTCACCGTAGAAACCCTGGCAGGTGTAAAGACAATCCAGCTTTTTACAACGAATGGGAAAGTGTCCAGCGCAAGAGTAAACATGGGGAAACCAAGACTCATGCGGTCAGAAATTCCTATGATGGGCAAAGAAACACAGGTAATTGATGAAATATTAACTATTAGCGTAACAGCTCACCCCCACCTAAACCTCCCCCGTCAAGGGGGAGGAATACAAGGGAACAATGAGTATTCCCCGCCCCCGGTGGGAGGGGTTAGGGGAGGGGGTGAACTTTTACCTATTAGCAAAGGGATATCATTTCTGATTACCTGTGTCTCTATGGGAAATCCGCATTGCGTTATCTTTGTCGATAATTTTGACAAAATCGACCTGCCTCACTATGGTGTAGAAATTGAGCGCTATCATTCATTTCCGGAAAGGACAAACGTCCACTTTGTCCAGATTCATAATTCCAGAGAGGTAACCATGAAGACGTGGGAACGCGGTTCTGGAATAACTTTAGCTTGTGGGACAGGCGCGTCGGCTGTGTGTGTTGCGGGCGTCCTCAACAAAAAGACTGAACGTAAAATTCTCGCCCATCTGCCGGGAGGTGACTTGGAGTTGGAATGGTCAGAAGACGGGAATGTTTACATGACTGGTCCCGCAACGGAGGTATTTACAGGGGAGTGGACAATATAAAGTAAAACCATCCAACACTAATTGCTGAACTACTCAGCAAATAAATCTACTAAGAGCTTTTTGTCTGATTGGTTAGTATCCCTTTTAATATACGATGAATAAAGAATTCACCAAAACCTTAAAATCCGGCATTAGAGACAACAGGCATAGAGGCTCTGTAGGTGAATTTTTAACGGAAAAAATCCTGTCAGGCTCAAAATTACTAGCGGTTTCTGCCTATTTTACCATCTATGCATACGAGGCATTGAAAAATCACTTAAATCAGATAGAACACCTTCATTTTCTATTTGGTGAGCCAAAATTCATCAAGTCCCTAGACCCAAACAAAATTGATAAAAAATCCTTTAAGATCGAAGACGAAGAAATAAAACTCAGCAATAGACTGGAGCAAAACAGGGTTGCTAAAGAATGCGCCGAATGGATTAAGCAAAAGGTTCAGATAAAATCTATAAAACATTCCAATTTACTCCACGGCAAGTTATATCATATTGATAATAACGGCGTGGAAGAGGCTATTATGGGAAGTTCAAACTTTACGGTAAAAGGACTCGGTTTGTCTTTGAGCAATAATATTGAATTAAACCTGGAAGTAGATAGTAAGCGAGACAGGAACGATTTAAAAGACTGGTTCTATGAGATTTGGAATAATGACGAAATTGTAGAAGATGTAAAAGACGAAGTGTTGTCATATTTAGGGCAGCTTTATACCGATCACGACCCTGAATTTATCTATTACAAAACGCTGTATCATATATTTAATAAATTTCTTGCCGACCAATCCAAAGGAGGATTATTTACCGAAAAGACCCAATTAACAGAAACAGAGATATGGAAGACATTATTTGAATTTCAGAAAGACGGTGTTAAAGGCGCAATCAACAAAATACTCGCACACAACGGATGCATCATTGCTGATAGTGTTGGCTTGGGTAAAACCTTCGAGGCGTTGGCAGTTATCAAATATTTTGAATTGCTGAATTATAGGGTTTTGGTGCTCTGTCCTAAAAAATTAAAGGAAAACTGGACTGTTTACCAGTCTTATATCGGCAGTGAACTAAATCCCTTTATAAACGATAGGTTTAATTACACCGTGCTATGCCATACGGATTTGAGTAGGGACAGAGGCATGTCTGGAGATATTAACCTTGCTACCATAAACTGGGGCAACTATGACCTTGTGGTAATTGATGAATCCCATAACTTCCGCAATAACACTAAAGGAAGAAGAAATGAGGACGGCAACATCATCCGCAAAAGCCGTTATGAGCGGTTAATGGATGATATTATCAAGGAAGGAATAAAAACAAAGGTTTTATTAATCTCTGCAACGCCCGTTAATATAAATCTGCGTGACTTAAGGAATCAAATTTACTTTATAACGGAAGATAAAGACGACAACTTCAAACAATCTATGGGTATTCATAGTCTTAAGGAGACAATTTCGGTAGCACAGCGTGAGTTTACTCACTGGGCTGATCACAAGAAAAATCCAGAAAGAAATGTAAAAGACCTGCTGGAAAGACTTCCTTCCTCATTTTTCAAGCTCCTTGATGAACTGACCATTGCCCGCTCCCGCAAACATATACAGACTTACTACAAAGAGGAAATGAACAAGATTGGGGCATTTCCGGAGAGATTGAAGCCTGTTTCAATCTTTCCTCAGATAGACACCAAAGGTCGTTTTATGTCCTATGACAAGTTGAATGATGAAATTTCCAATTATCAGCTTTCCTTGTTCAACCCTTCGAAATATGTAAAAGATGAGTATAAAGATTTCTACGAAGAAAAGGCTGGAACAAAAAAAGTAATGCAGCTTGACTTATTCCCTTTTACCCAATCTGAACGTGAACACTATTTAATCGGTATGATGAAGGTAAATTTCATGAAACGGCTCGAAAGTTCTATCAGGTCTTTTGCAATAACCATGGGCAGGACTATCAGTAAAATTGAGGATTTGGAGAACAGAATTCGGCGGTTTAAACAATTTCAAAGCGAAAATCCTGATCTGGATTTTGATGATTTAACCATTACCGATATTGAAGATGAAGAATTAAAAGAGGCAATGGAGGTTGGTAAGAAGCTGACTTATAAACTAGCGCATTTAAAATTAGACGAATGGCTTACCGCTTTACAAAAAGACAAGGCACAGTTAAGCATTTTACATTCAACCGCACAGAGTATAAGTACCGAAAGAGACGCCAAGCTCAAAGAATTAAAAGAACTTATAGAAAAGAAGGTTAAAAGTTTTACCCTTACCAAAGACGGTAAGCCTAATAAAAAGATACTTGTATTTACTGCCTTTGCCGATACCGCCGAATATCTCTATGATGCTTTAAAAGATTGGGTTTCCAGTGAGTTGAAGGTGCATATCGCTTTAGTAACAGGCGGCGCCAGTAATTGCAGTACCACCTTTATGCCCAAAGGTTACAAGGCGCAAACAGAGTTTAACCATATACTAACGAATTTCTCACCGATTTCCAAAAAGCGCAACAAAATCGCTTCGATGCCGCAAGATGAAGAAATTGATATTTTGATCGCCACTGATTGTATTTCAGAAGGGCAGAACCTTCAGGATTGTGATTACCTTGTCAACTATGACATACACTGGAATCCTGTAAAAATAATCCAGCGCTTTGGGAGGATTGACCGCATTGGCTCCATCAATGAAGCAGTCCAATTGGTCAATTTCTGGCCTACAGATGATTTAAACAAGTATATTAACCTTAAAAATCGTGTAGAAGCCCGCATGGCCCTGGTGGACATTGCAGCGACAATGGCAATAATATGAAGGATTATAGCAACCTACTTGGAAAGGCCGTGGATGCCATTGTAAGCACGTTCAAGAAAAGGGTGATGCATCATTTATTATCAGGAAGAAACGCCATATTGCCCGACCAGCAGTCACAGGTGTCAGAGACAACAGATTTTGAATTGATTACATGGCTGGTAATAAAATAACATGACAGACTTTAATCTATTACTCAACAGCATTAAATCCATTCACCTGCAACTGCAGGACAGCGCCGCTAAAGCTGTAAACAAACTTCTTACCATATGAATCAGAAACTTATTAAAATTATTAAAGCCGGAGAATCTGGAAATGTGGAATTCAAGACTGCCTTTGATAAAGATGCCATTGAAACCCTTGCTGCATTTGCCAATACCAAGGGCGGCAAGGTCTTTATTGGCGTATCCGATAGAGGAGCGATTAAAGGAACAGAAATCGGCAAAGAGAGTGTCCAAAACTGGATTAACCAGGCCAAACAATATACATCTCATTCAATAATACCTGATGTAGAGACCGTAACAATTAAAAGCAAGAATATAGTAATCTTTTCTGTGCAGGAATCACCAATAAAGCCGGTTGCATGCAGGGGGAGATATTACAAGCGAATCAAGAATGCTAACCACCAGTTATCAGTATCAGAAGTGGTAAATTTACACCTCAAGACATTCAACACAAGCTGGGATTTTCATGTTGATGAGCATCACTCTGAAAAAGACATTTCATTTGATAAGGTTCAGGGTTTTATTGATCATGTCAATACAAACAGAGAAGTCCCTGTTATGGATGATCCTCTGACAGTATTGCAAAAATTTGAACTGCTGCGGGAGAGCAAAATAACCTATGCCTGTTTTCTTCTCTTCATGTCCGGAGAATCAAGCCTCAGCACAATAGAACTCGGCAGGTTTCAGACGCCGACGATCATTAAAGACGGAGCCACTCTCAAAGCCGACCTCTTTTCAGAGGTAGAGGACGTCATGGATTTTATTAAAAAACATATCAACAAGGCATACATTATTACCGGCAGGCCGCAGCGGGAAGAGCGATGGGATTATCCTCTTGATGCAATCCGGGAAATAGTCATCAATGCAATCATTCACCGCGACTATAGGAGCACACAGGATTCCGTGGTAAAGGTATTTGATGACAGGATAGAGATTTTTAATCCGGGTGGATTGCCTGAAGGCATTACCATTGAAAAACTGCTGAAAGGCGAATATATTTCAATTGCCCGCAACAAGAAGATTGCAGAAGTCTTTAAAGCAGCCGGGCTGATAGAAAAATATGGCTCAGGAATAAAACGGATACTCAATGCCTTTAATTCCTATAACCTGCCTGCCCCTGAGTTTAAAGAAATGAGCGGTGGGTTTATGGTTACTGCCTATAAGAAGACCGAACAAGTCGGCACTAAGTCGGCACTAAGTCAGCACCAGGTTAATATCTTGCGTAAGTGCTTGATTGAAACTGGAATAATTGAGCTTATGGCCATCACAGGGCGGACCGACCGCACAAAGTTCAGGCACCAAGTCCTTAACCCTCTTATAGCGGCACGATTGCTGGAAATGAGCATTCCAAATAAACCTACCAGCAGCAAGCAGAAATATCGGCTGACGGACGAAGGGGAAAAACTTTTGGAGAAGTTAAAGAAGCATGGATAATCTGAAGGCACAGATACAATCAGCGCTCAATCAATTTGCAAACGGCAGCCTTGCAGAAAATGCGATTGCATTATTCAAAGAACTTGGCTATAGCAGCAATAAAAGAATAGCCATTGGCAAAGATGAATTTGAGGGTTTATTTGCAAAACAGCCTACAGCTAATTCTCAAAAAGCCTTGTTTGATGAATGGTTGTCCGCCGATTATCTCTTCCAATTAACCGAAGAAGAAATTTCACGGCAGAAATCACTCTTTTCAGTAAATCAATACAACCCGAATGAATACCAATCATACTCTTTCTCTTTCGTGGCAATTGAGTTGAAAAATGAACACTACGCCAGAGGAAAGCTTTCACAAATTACCCGTGAGGTAAATAAACTTTTCCCCATGCCAGTGCTGATCCTATTTAGTGTCTGAACGAAAACGCACTTTTTGTAAAAGTGCGAGGACGATTTTCTACTTGCCAATAGATAATTTTAAAATTCGAGGTTGGGTTTTTGCTAAAAATACGGTTCTTTTACCCGTTTCCCTTGTTTTCCCCTTTATTTTAGCCTTGTCTGGACGTACCTTCCTCCCGGCAGACTGTTTTTCTTAGTGTTTTCCGTTTGCTTA
>Ga0209323_10001311_pt1 | contig 16409 bp, 17 predicted proteins | sample Rifsed19ft2_FD_184014 | JGI IMG/M metagenome (GOLD analysis project Ga0209323, IMG submission 184014) | Soil microbial communities from Rifle, Colorado, USA - sediment 19ft 2 (version 2) | ecosystem: Environmental > Terrestrial > Deep subsurface > Rock core/Sediment | place: Rifle, Colorado...
GCACAGAGAGCAGACCTGCCTGCAGGCGTAGCACTTTATGCACCTCGAGAACTCGCCTATCCAGAAGGCCCAGCGCTCGGACGGAGACTTCGAGTCGAGCTCCTTTATCTTGCTGAAGACCATGCCTGCCGGCTCGTCAGGAGGAGTGAACGTCGACTTCCCGCCCACGACGAAGTCCGCCACGTGCGGGTTCCTTACGTCGCAGTTGTGGCACTTGGTCGGCATTATCTCGGGCTTTAACGCGCCCTGCCAGAGCTCCTGCCTGTAGGCCACGCCGTCGCAGGTCACGCCTATTATGTAGACGTCCTCCCTCTTGATCTGCGCCTCCGTGATGAGGACCACGATGTTCTTGATATCGCAGCCCTTGGCCACGATGGCGGGCCTGCCGAGGGCCTGGATGTCCTTGAACTTCCTCGTGAGATAGACCGAGAGGTTGTTCACGCACAAGGGGTTCCAGACGAGCTTGTCAACGTCAGCCGGGTCGGTTATGAAGACAGGCGTCGTCCTGGTCTTTGTCCTGCTCCAGCCCCAGCCTATTACGACCTTCACCTCGCCGGAGGCGAGAAGCTCTTTTGCTTTCTGTCTTAGGGTGTTCTCCATCTTCTTCTCTCAGTCATTTAGCGCTCTTTAAGGCGCAACGGCGAATCAGTCTACCGGGACCTTGAACTTGAGGCATTTTACCTGGCTCATCCGGAGCCCTGCGCCCGCGCCCCTTACGTGCCTTGTCACCGCGCTCTTCAGGTTCTCGAATGCCTCTTCAGAGCTCTCGCCTTCCGCGCTTATGTCGAACTCAGGGCAGTTTGCCCTGTAGGTGCCGTCTTCCCTCTCTATGAGCACCGCGCTCACCGAGATCTCGCTTCCCATCCATCCCCCTGGCTACGGCGCCGCCGTCTCCTTTTTAAGGCCTTTGTACTCCATGAACGGCCCGAGCGCCTTTACCTCGTCCGAGACCCTGTTTATAAGGTCCACCCACTTGATGGCCTCTGAGGCCGACACCCAGGAGAAATGGAGCCTCCTCATGTCGATGCCCGCGAACTCAAGGAGGTGCTTGAATCCTATCCAGCGGCGCCTTGCGTGGTAGTTGCCGGTCGTGTAATGGCAGTCTCCGGGGTGGCAGCCCGATACGAGCACGCCGTCGGCCCCGTTCTCGAAGGCCTTCAGGATGAAGAGAGGGTCGATACGACCCGTGCACGGCAGCTTTATTATCCTGACGTTCGGCCTGTACTCCATCCTGCTCGTGCCAGCGAGGTCGGCGCCCGCGTATGTGCACCAGTTGCAGACAAAGGCCATTATCTTCGGCTCGAAGCCGCTCGTTGGTGCCGTATGTTCAGTGTGTCCGCTCATATTGAGACCTTTTGACTGTTAGTTGATTCATGCTTGTAATCTCCCTGAACCCCCTTTTAGAAAAGGGGGACTGCTTTTTTCTCCCCTCTTTTCTAAAGAGGGGCTGGGGGAGATTATATTTCTTCGCTTATACTTATTAAAACAGCCTCTATATCTTTAAGCACTTCTGAATCAGAAAACCTTATAACCTTGAGCCCTTGCTCCGCCATGTATCTATCTCTTGTTCTATCTTTCTCAATTCCTTCATCCGTATAGTGCTGCCCCCCGTCAATTTCTATTACGAGCTTGGCCTTCGGACAGTAAAAATCAACTATATAATTCCCGATTATTCTTTGCCTGTATATCTGGAGTCCGTTAAGCTGTTTCCTTTTTATTCTCGACCATATCGCCTTTTCGGCATCGGTCATATTCTTCCTAAGCTCTTGCGATAACGTTTTGAGCTTCGGATTGTAGAAGAGCATTATTTGTAATCCCCCCTGCCCCCTTTAGAAAAGGGGGAGTGAAAATTAGAACGCGCTCAGCGCAGCGTAGACCTGTTCGTCAGTATACCCCTTCAAATCTATGGACTTCGACCTGCAGGCCGCGACGCACACGCCGCAGCCCTGGCAGACGCCGTCGTTGACCTTTGCCACCCACCTTATGATATTGCCCTTCCTGTCCTTGATCGTGTCCCTCTCTATCGCGGTATAGGGGCACGCGGTCACGCAGTCCCAGCAGGCGTTGCATGTAACCCTGTTGACGACAGAGGTAATCGGCTCCCTTGCCATCTCGTCGGCAGAAAAGAGGACCAGGACCTTGCTGGCTGCCGCGCTGCCCTGCGCCACGGATTCCGGTATGTCCATCGGCCCCATGCAGGAGCCTGCGAGGTATATGCCGGCGGTGACGGTCTCGACCGGCTTCATCTTCGGGTGGTACTCGTTATAGAACTTGTGCTTGTCGTAGCCTATGCCGAGCTTCTGCGCCAGCGTATCCGCGCCTTCCCTTGAGACGATGGCAGTGGCGAGCACAACCATGTCGGCCTCTATCTCGACCTGGGAGCCTGAGAGCGTGTCAGCTCCCTGGACCATTATCTTGCCATCCTTCTCATATACCCTTGAGACACGGCCCCTCAAGTACATTGCGCCCTCGTGCTCTATCGCGCCCCTTACGAACTCCTCGTACCTCTTTCCGCCGGAGCGGATGTCCATGTAGAAGACGTAAGCCTGGCCGCCGTGCACCTTATGGGCATAGAGCTTGGTGTGCTTGGCCGTATACATGCAGCATATCTTCGAGCAGTAGGAGACGCCCTTCTTCTCGTCCCTCGAGCCCACGCACTGGATGAAGACCACGTTCTGCGGGACCTTGCCGTCGGAGGGCCTTCTTATCTCGCCGCCCGTGGGGCCTGAAGACGACGCGAGCCTCTCGAACTGTAGCCCGCTTATGACGTCCTTTATCCTGCCGTAGCCGTACTCGCCGAAGCGCTCGTTGGGCATGAGCTGGTAGCCGGTCGCGACGACTATGGCACCGACTTCCTCTGTGACGAGCTTGTCTTCCATCTTGAAGTCAATGCACTTGGGGCCGCAGACTATGGCGCACGCGCCGCACTTGTCCTTCTGTATTTTGGGGCAGTTGGGCGCGTCAATGACAGGCACGTTGGGGACCGACTGCGGGAAGGGCGTGTAGATGACCTTCCTCTTGCTGAGCCCCAGCTCGAATCCGCTCGTCACCTTGAACGGGCATTTCTCCATGCACTCGCCGCAGCCCGTGCAGCGCTCCTCGTCGACGTACTTGGACTTCCTCCTTATCGTGACGGTGAAGTTGCCGATATAACCGTCGACCTTCTCGACCTCGGAATAGGTAAGGAGCGTTATGCGCTCGTTGAGCTCTGCCTCGACCATCTTGGGCGTGAGGATGCACTGCGAGCAGTCCATCGTGGGGAAGGTCTCGGAGAGCCTCGCCATGTTGCCGCCGATGGAGGGCTCCTTCTCGACCAGAATGACTTCCCTGCCGCCCTCGGCTATGTCGAGGGCCGCCTGTATCCCGGCGATTCCTCCGCCTATTACGAGGGCCTTTTTCTTGACAGGTATCTTTATCTTCTTAAGGGGCTGGTTCTTCTTGAGCCTCTGAATGGTCATCCTTGTAAGGTCTATTGACTTTACGGTGCCCACGGCCTTCGTGGGGTCGTGGTGCACCCACGAGCACTGCTCGCGGATGTTCGTTATCTCGCACTGGTAGGGGTTCAGGCCGGCCGCCTCGGAGGCCTTCCTGAATGTCTTCTCGTGCATGTGGGGCGAGCAGGCGGAGACGATGACGCCGTCGAGGTTCTGCTCCTTTATGGCCTGCTTGAGCATCTCCTGGCCGGGCGAGGAGCACATGAACTTGTAGTCGCAGGTGTAGACGACGCCGGGGATCTGGCTCATTTCCTCGGCGACCTTCTTTGTGTCGACGGTCGCCGCTATATTGTTACCGCACTGGCAGACAAAGACTCCGATTCTCGGCATACTGGACCCTCGTGGTACTTTAAAACTTCAGATAGGAACTTACTTCACCTGTTTGTTTGCGAGCGATAAAATTCTCTACCGCTCATTTCAGCCTGATGAGATTGCTTCGTCGCCTTCGGCTTCTCGCAATGACGACTAAGTTTTTGTTGTCATTGCGAGCGGAGCGAAGCAATCTCATATAGCATCATACAAATCACTCCAGCTCGCGTTAAATCCGTTTATCAGCCCTACCTTTTTCGCCCTTGATCCGGCCTTTATCTGTTTTTCACGGATAATGGCGTTATCGGCGCCTTCCAGAATCTCGTAATAGACCAGCTTATTGATATTGTATCTTCCTGTAAAACCCTCGACCAGCTTTTCCCTGTGCTCAAAGACCCTTCTTTTCAAATCGTTCGTAACGCCAGTGTAAAGAACCTGATTCCACTTATTCGTCATTATGTAGACATAGAATTCTCTATCGCTCACTTCAGCCTGATGAGATTGCTTCGGGGCAAAAGCCCCTCGCAATGACACTGCTTAAAATTCTTCTTTCCACCACCGCTTCGTTAAATCCTTTACAAAAAAATCTATTTTCTTGGCCCTATCTTCTTCTTTTCCAGCAGCCTGGAGTTTAACTGCCTCCATTATCAGGCCATCGATTTGAATCTTAGATTCTTTTGCAAGTAGTTCATTCATAATCATTTTCAGTTCTTTTTCATCTATAATTGCGGCGAATTCGTTCAATATATTCCAATGTTTTTTGTATTGATCGACATTGGTTTCCAATAATAAAACTTGTTTTGCTTTCGATATCTGGTTGTCTTTGTAAGTCGTCAAAAGTTTTAAAGCATTTTGCGAAGCGTCTGCATCCTTGTCGTCCAATATTTCTTCTAATACCTCAATAGCTTCCGCAAGGCTTTTCAAATCATCTGTTCTATCAAAAACAGAAAATAAATTTCTGCCTTTGATGAATTCACTCATTAAACTAACCCCTTCTTCTTAAGGAGCGGCATCACGTCTGTCGTGTTCTTCTCAAAGCCAAGCGTTTCAATGTCCTGGCCCAGGGCAAGGCCTATGGCCTGGGTGAAGTATATTACAGGCACCGGGTTGAAGCCCGAGTCCTGCCTGGAGACCTCGGGCTGGCTCTTCTCGAGGTTGTACTGGCAGAGCGGGCAGCTCGTGATGATAAGCTCCGCGCCGTTGCCGACCGCGGATGTCATGACATTGCCCGAGAGGCGCGTGACGACCTCTTCGTTGTTCAACGCGAGGTGCGCGCCGCAGCATTCGATCTTGTTGGGGAACTCTATTGCCTCGGCTCCGAGCGCTCTTATGAGGTCTTCGAAAATGGTCGGGCTCTCGGCGTTGTCAATGCCCACGTCCTCGAAGGGGCGTAGCAGCATGCAGCCGTAATAGGCGCTTGCCTTTAGGCCCTTAAGGGGCCTCTTCACAGCGGCCTTTACCTTGTCGAAGCCGATCCTGTCGCGGAGCACCTCAAGGTAATGGAGCACGTTCAAGCTCCCGTCGTACTCCTCTTCTATGAAGCCGTTTATTACGCCCCTCTTCTCCTTGCTGTCCCTGATGACCTTGTTGGTGCGCTTCAATACGTTGTAGCAGACAGAGCAGAGGGTCGTGAGCGTGTCCCCCTGCTTCGCGGCGCCGGAGAGCACCTTAGCCGGGGCCGAGAGGCCTATGATGTTGTCGGGCGTAAGGGGGAAGGTCGCGCCGCAGCAGTTCCACTGGGGGAGCTCGGCCAACTCAAAGCCTATGGAGAGCGCCGCGTCCCGGGCAGACGTGTCGAACTGCTTGGCGACTGTATTTAGTGTGCAGCCTGGATAGTATGGTATTTTCATAAAGACTCTATCTTCTCTTGTTTTTGAAAGACTAGCTAACGAACTTCCTGAAGCCGCAGACCAACCCCTGCTGCGGAGCCTTCTTTAAAAGCGGCATCGGCAGGTCCTTTATCTCGGTCCTGTCCTTGCCGCACCGGAGCGTGCTCTGGCGCATGGCCTCGAGCACCGCCGCCACGCTGCACCCCTTGGGGCACCTCGAATAGCACTGGAGGCAGCCCACGCAGAGCCACATGGAGTTGGCCTTTCTGACCTCGTCTATCATGCCGAGCTGCAGGTACCTCATCACCTTCGCGGGCGGTATCTCCATGGCGTAGGAGACCGGGCAGCCTCCCGAGCAGTTGCCGCACTGGTAGCACTTCTTCAGGTCCTCGCCGCTTATGCGCTCGATCCTCTTTACGCTTACGCTCTGAACGTCTTCGTTCGAAAGAGTTATCTTCACGAAACTCTCCTGTACTTTTCAACGCCCTGGAGGAAAAGGTCGCCTCCGTACACGTCGTTCACCACTATGGCCGGGAAATCCACGACCTCGAGCCTTCTTATGGCCTCAGGCCCCAGGTCTTCGTATGCGATTATTTCAGCCTTCTTTATCGAACGCCTTATGAGGGCGGCTGCGCCGCCTACTGCGGCCATGTATACGGCCTTGTGCTTCTTTATCGCGTCGAGCACTTCCTTCCCTCTGGCGCCCTTGCCGACCATACCCTTGAGCCCGAGCTCTATTAGCCTTGGCGTATACGCGTCCATCCTGCCGCTGGTCGTGGGGCCTGCCGAGCCTATGACCTGGCCCGGCCTCTCGGGTGTGGGGCCGACGTAATATATTATCTGGCCCTTCAAGTCGACCGGAAGCTCTTTTCCGGCGTTGAGGAGATCAATCAACCTCTTGTGCGCCGCGTCGCGCGCTGTATACATGACGCCCGTTATCAACACCTTGTCGCCGGCCCTCAACTTCTCAACGGCCGCGTCGGTCAAGGGGGCGGATATCCTCACGGGATCTTTCATCAGATGACGGCCTCTTTGTGCCTGCCAGCGTGGCACTGTATGTTCACCGCCACCGGCAGGCTCGCTATGTGGCAGGGATGGGCCTCTACATGAACGGCAAGGGCGGTGGTCCTGCCGCCAAAACCCATTGGGCCGATGCCGAGGTTGTTTATCTGGTCAAGCAACTCGCCTTCGAGCCTGTTCAGGTCCTCGTCAGGGTTCGTGGTGCCGATTGCGCGGAGCAACGCCTTCTTCGCCAGTATCGCGCACATCTCGAAGCTGCCGCCTATGCCCACGCCTACGACTATGGGAGGGCACGGGTTGCCGCCAGCGTCCTTTATCGTCTCTACCACAAAACCCTTAATGCCATCTATGCCCTCGGCTGGCTTTAGCATCTTAAGCCTGCTCATGTTCTCAGAACCAGCGCCCTTTGGCGCTATCTTTATCTTTACCTTGCCGCCGTCCACTATCGAAGTATGTATGATGGCCGGGGTGTTGTCGCCGGTATTGAGCCTCTTCAAGGGGTGGCAGACCGACTTCCTTAAGTATCCTTCCTTGTAGCCCTGGCGCACGCCTTCGTTTATGGCGTCTACGAGCGAGCCGTCGAGCTCTGCCTCTCTGCCGACCTCGACGAAGAATACCGAGATGCCGGTATCCTGGCACATCGGCAGGTTCTCAGTGTCGGCTATCTCGAAGTTCTCGATTATCTGTCCGAGGACCTCTTTGCCGAGCTCGGATTCCTCTTTGTTGAAGGCTGCCTTTATGGCGTTGGCCACGTCCGGCTCGAGGTTACAGGCCGCGCTTATGCAGAGGTCCCTTACCTTCTTCGTTATGTCCTTTACAGATACCTGCCTCAATGAAGCCTTCCGATTATTTATTGATGTTGAGCTCGTCTATGAGGCCCTTCACCGCCGAGACGGATTGCATGAAGGCCGCCTTCTCGTCCTTGTCGAGCTCTATCTCCAATATCTTCTCGGCGCCGCCGGCGCCGACAACGACCGGCACGCCAATGAACATGCCTTCGACCCCGTACTGGCCGTTAAGGTAGGCAGCGCAGGGAATGACCCGCTTCTTGTCCCTTATGATCGCCTCGCACATCTCGGCTACGGCGGCAGAGGGCGCGTAATACGCGCTCCCGGTCTTCAAGAGCCCGACTATCTCTCCGCCTGCCTTCTTCGTCCTCTCCATTATGGCCGAGAGCCTCTCTGCGGGGATGAGCTGGGTTACGGGTATGCCGGATACGGTCGCGTACCTCTTAAGAGGCACCATCTCGTCGGCATGTCCGCCTATGACCATCGCGTGCACGTCCTGCATGGAGACGCCGAGCTCCATTCCGATGAAAGACCTCATCCTGGAGCCGTCAAGCGCGCCGGAGAGGCCCATTATCTTGTTCGGGGCTATGCCTGAGAGCTTCCAGGCAGCGTATACCATTACATCGAGGGGGTTCGTTACTATAAGGAGGTGGGCGTTGGGCGAGTACCTTACCACGTTCTCGACCACGCTCTTCAAGATGCCGACGTTGGTGTTGATGAGGTCAGACCTGCTCATCCCGGGCTTCCTCGGGATGCCGGCGGTGATGATGACAACGTCAGAGCCTGCCGTGTCTTTGTAGTCGTTGGTGCCCCTTACGTTGGAGTCAAAGCACTCGATGGGAGCGGCCTCCATGAGGTCCAGGGACTTGCCCTGCGGCACTCCTTCGACTACGTCAAGGAGGACAACATCCCCGAGCTCTTTTGTGGCGACCCAGAGGGCCGTGTGCGCCCCGACGTTGCCTGCGCCTACTATCGTAATCTTTTTCCGGGCCACATGACCTCCTTTTCAATCCAGCGGGAGACCTGCAAAATCACGCAAAACCGAACTCAAAAACACAAAGGGGCTAAAGCCCGAGCAGTCCTTTATCAGCGCCGGAACTTCAAGGGCGCCGCAAGGAGACGTTGTCTAAATGATCGGATATGGCCGGGAAGGCCTGCGGTATGGAGCCGAAAAGATTCGACCGAACGGCTTCAGATGCGCAGACCCGCGCCGCTGTCATGAGACTTCGGCGGCATTTCTTGTATATTGTATACAGTATACAAAAAAGCCACCCCTGTCAAGGAGAATTCTGGACAGAGAAGATTTTATTGTAGTGGCTCTATTTTAAACAGGATATTAAATATTTCCCCCGCCCAATGGCGTTTTCCGGAATTTGCATTATACTTCCATTTATGTAAAAAAGGGCGCGTTATCCGGCTTCAAGCGGGCTCAGGCCCGTAAAAAACCATAATAGGAGGATTCTATGAAAAGGCTCATCGGTTTCGGACTTGCCGCGGCAGTGGTATTCGGCGGCGCGACGTTTGCCGCAGCGGCTGACGGGGGCGCGATATTCAAGTCAAAGTGCTCCACCTGCCACGGCCCCCAGGGCCAGGGCACGAAAATGGCCCCAGCGTTCAAGGGCAACGCCTTCATAAAGAACAGCTCAGAGGCAGATATCGCCAATGTCATCAAAAGCGGCAGGAACGGCGCCGAGAAGAAGTACAAAGAGTTCGCCATCGGCATGCCCAAGCAGACATTGAACGACGACGAGGTAAGGGCCGTGGTCGCCCAGCTCAAGAGCCTGGCGCAGTAGGCGTTATTTAAAAACTGTTATTTTTACGAAGGGCCGGGACTACCCGGCCCTTTTATTTTCTAAGTGACTGCATCAGGTAAGACAAAACGGCTTTGATGTTGCAATCAGGCGCTTTTTTGTGTTAGAAAATAATATTCTCTTCGGGGCGTAGCGCAGCCTGGTAGCGCATCTGCTTTGGGAGCAGAGGGCCGGAGGTTCGAATCCTCTCGCCCCGACCAGTTTTATCGAAAGGATTCGAAAGCCGCCTCGCGCCGAGCAAGTGCGAGGATGAGGCCGCATGGACGCGGCCGGAAGCGAGGCGGCGCGGCTGGAATGAGGAGCCAGGAGGCGACGAATGGAAGCCGAATCCTCTCGCCCCGACCAGTTTTTTCCACTTATCTTCCTATATCTTCCCGTAATGCGCCTGTAGCTCAGTCGGATAGAGCAACTGCCTTCTAAGCAGTAGGCCGCTGGTTCGAATCCAGCCAGGCGCGCCAGTCTTTTCCACCGCATGACAGAAATGTATTCGCTCGAAATGACGGGAGGGCCGCCTATTGGCGGCCCCCGTTAAGACGCGACACGTCCGGGCTGGGCAGAAAGGGGCAGGAACGTACAGACGGTAGGGGTCAAGTATTGCGGGATGGGCCTATCGAATGATCACGACAAGGTTTTTTAACTTGTCCTCTGTATCAATTTTCAGGCGCGCAAACCGTTCTCACGGCGCATCGAGATATCCTTTTTGCCGACGAGAATCCCTGAGATCCTGATTCCTCCTTCAGGACAACCCCGTTCGCAACGGCCTTTACGGCCGTCTGAAGCTCGAGCGTGCCGGCGCCGGGCCCTATCACGCCGTAAAGCGGCCCCTCTATGGCCGGCAGACCGACTTCGTCATCCGGCGCAATGACGAGCACCTTTGCCGTTGGAGGGAAGCCCCCCTTTTTACGGCTCAGATACGTCTCCAAGTCAACTACCAGCACCTCCGGCCCGGTCCCGGCATCGTATATGTCTTCTCCGGGATGGTCTATTACGGCCTCTATGCCTCCGGCTTCATCAAGTATGCCTGCAACCACCTCTGAGCGGCGCAACCCTGACATCGAGACCATGACATGGACCATTGTCAGCTCCTTTGCGTTCGGGGCCTGGACATTAGCCGGTTTACATGAGGTCCGCGGCAGAGCCCCGCTCACGGTGGCAGGCGATCTCGCGGAGCTTCATAAGGGCCTTCTCCTCTATCTGCCTGACGCGCTCCCTCGTCACGCCGAACTGCCGCCCTATGGTCTCGAGGGTCCTGGGCGCGTAGTCGCCTATCCCGAAGCGCAGGCTTATTATCTTCCTCTCGTTCTCGTCCAGGAGCTTCAGCCAGCCCTCCACCCGTTCGCTGCGCCTGGTCTCGGTTATGTATTCAGCGGGCGCCGGCGTGCTCTCGTCCACTATGCTCTCGAGGAGGGACGAGTCCGAATCCTCGTGGGCGGCTGTCTCAAGGGAGATGGTACGCTTACTCAGGTTCTCGAGCTTCTTGACGTAGCGGCCTGAGAGGCCGGTCTTCTCGGATATCTCCTGGGTGCTGGGCTCCCTGTTCGATAAGACCCTGAACTCGCGGGAGGCCTTCTCCATCCTGGACATGTCGGTGACTATGTGGATGGGGAGCCTTATCATGCTCCCCTTGTTGGCGAGCGACCTCTCGACCGTCTGCCTTATCCAGTAGGTCGCGTACGTTGAGAAGCGGCAGCCCATCGTGGCCTTGAACCTCTCGACGGCCTTTATGAGCCCGATGTTCCCCTCGTCGATGAGGTCCTGGAGCGCCAGGCCCCTGTTCACGTATCTCTTGGCGATGTTGACGACGAGCCTCAGGTTCGCCTCTATCATCTGCCTTCTCGCTTCCTGGTCGCCCTTAGCCACCCTCTTCGCGAGGGCCTTTTCCTCGTCTGCCTTGAGGAGCTTGAAACGCTTTATCTCCCTGAAGTAGATGTTTATCGAATCGGAGGAGGCTGCCGGCGAGTCTCCCGCCGCGGATTCAGGCTTTGACGGGCCTGTCTTCGCCAGGGGCTCTTCATACGGAAGGGGCCATGTGTGCGCCACCCCCGCCGCCGTATTCAACTTCATTTCGCCTGCCGTATTCCTCATTGCCTTCCTCCTCCTTGTTCAGATGTACTGGCCCTGCACAGCGAGCTCTGCTATCATGGCGTCCTGCAGCGGCACAGTGAACATAAGCCCTGATGTGACTACCCTGTTTACGCCCTCGGCTGACCACATCACCTTCGCCTGCTTCACCAGGTTCAGGCAAAAGGCCGAAAGCCTCACGCCGAAGACTGCGCCGGCCTCAAGCGGGCGCCCCATATACGATATCCTCATGCCGTGCCTTGAGATGTCCTCTGTCACGGCGCTGACCTTCGTTTTGTTTCCGTCCTCGATGAGGACCCCGCATCCCGGCACCTTGAGCCTCGTGGTGGTCCTTTTGGCCGCATAGGAGTTGCTGATGGCGGAATCGACGGCCGAGAGGAGCTCCTTCACCCTGAAAGGCTTCTTGATGAAGTTCGAGTTCATGGCGCTTACCATTTCTATCGCCCTCCTGTCCCCGGTCATGAACAGGAACTTGTCCTGAAAAAGGCTGTTCTTCCTCACCGCCTCGCTAAAGAAGTCCAGGCCGCCCAACTCCGGCATGTTGACGTCCGTGAGCACAAGGTCCCAGCCGCTCTCCAGAAGTCCCATCGCCTCCCTGCCGTTTGAGGCCGTTCTCACGATGTACCCGGCTATGTCGAGGATCTCCGAGCAGACCTCCCTCATCGATTCCTCGTCGTCCACGACCAGCACCCTGCGTAAACTCACGTTTTCTTCCATGAAGCACCCTTTTTAAGAATCATCGTTGCGAGTGGCTTGCTGTAAACGTCGCTGACAGCAGACTGCCTCATTGCGTATACCGAAAGTATTTAGCAAGGAATGTGCCAGGCTGAGTGATTATGGTTTTATTGGGGAATTCTGGTGTAAGCCGGATGACTCAGGTGTGGGTGATAAGGAACTTACCATTTAGCTGATAAGAAACTTATCAATTGATAAGTTTCTTATCAGCAGCTGTTACCGTTTGATTACTCCTCCTTGAGGCCGTATTTTTTCGCCTTTTCACGCAGAGTAAGCCTTGAAACACCGAGTATCCTGGAGGCGTGCGTTATATTGCCGCCGGTCTTCTCGAGCACGTTTCTGATGTGCGCGCGCTCGAGCTCTTCAAGAGACATCTCTGTGGAATACCCGGCAATGGGGACCATGCGCTCAGTACTCTGGACCGAAGGCGCTGTGCTTATCTGCAGGTGCTCTGCCCAGACCTCGGCCCCCTGCCCTGCCAGTATAACGGCGCGTTCGATGACGTTCTTCAGCTCCCTGATATTGCCCGGCCAGTCGTAATTGAGGAGCGCGTCTATCGCGCCCTGGTCCAGGGACTTCGGACCGCTCGAACCCATGGCCTCCGCGCCGTCCCTGAGGAAATGCCTGGCAATCGGAAGGATGTCCTCTTTGCGGTCCCTGAGGGCGGGCAGTTCCACAACCATCACGTTCAACCTGTAGAAGAGGTCCTCCCTGAACCTCCTGGCTCTCACCATCTCCGAGAGGTCGACGTTCGTCGCCGCTATGACGCGCACGTCTATCTTGATGTTGCCCACGCCGCCCAATTTGCGAAGCGTCCTGTTCTCGAGTATCTGAAGGAGCTTGGGCTGGAGCCTTATGTCCATGTCCCCTATCTCGTCGAGGAATATGGTGCCTCCGTCCGCAAGCTCGAAGAGCCCTTTCTTGCTCTGGCGCGCGTCGGTAAAGGCCCCCTTTTCATAGCCGAAGAGCTCGGCTTCCATGAGGGTGTCGGGTATGGCGCTGCAGTTGAGCTTTATGAACGGGCCGTCTGAACGGCTGCTCGAATAGTGTATGGCGTTGGCCACCAGCTCCTTGCCAGTGCCAGTCTCCCCTGTTATGAGGACAGACGTGTTGGAGGTCTTTGAGACCGTTTCGATGAGGGATTTGACCTCGCCCAATGCCGTGCTTGTCCCGACCATCTCCGGGCGGAGCCTCGATCCCGCGGAGAGCCTTTCAGCCCCCCTGCCGGAGCGCTCTGCCATGCTCCTCTCTATGGCATAGACGATGGAGCGGGCCAGGATGCCGGGGGCCACCTGCCCCTTTACGAGGTAGTCCTGCGCGCCCTCCCTCACGGCCTGCGCCGCGAGGGTCTCATCGGCGAGGCCCGTAAGGAGCACTATCGGGATGGAAGGGAACGACTTGTGGACACTCTTGAAGGTATCGAGCCCCTCGGAGTCCGGCAGCATGAGATCGAGGAGCGCCACGTCGAAGCGCTCTTTGGCGAGGCGCCCCAATCCCTCGTCCATGCTCTTGGCGTGCGCTATCGTAAACCGGCCCTTGAGGCTCGACTCCGTGAGCATCTCCTTAAGGAGCCTCGCGTCAGCCGGGTTGTCCTCCACGAGCAGTATCTGTATGAGGTTGGCCTTTACCATGGTCTTCCTACCTCGCCGGCAGCTTTGCCACCGAGAGCCAGAAGTCCTCCACGGCCTCGGCGATGCCGATGAATTTGTCGAGGTCCACGGGCTTTGTCACATAGGCGTTCACGTGGAGGTCGTAGGCCCTCAGTATGTCCTCTTCGTTGTCCGAGGTGGTAAGCACTATGACCGGTATGCGCTTGAGCTCAGGGTCGCCCTTTATCTCCGCGAGCACCTCGATGCCGCTCTTGCCGGGCAGGTTAAGGTCAAGGAGGATGAGGTCCGGCCTCGGGACCCCCTGGCTGGCGCCCCTCAGGAACTCCATTGCCTCGTCGCCGTTTGACGCCACGCGCAGGTTGTTTGGGACCTTCGCGTCCCTGAAGGCCTCTATCGTCAGGCGCACGTCGCTGGGGTTGTCCTCGACCATCAGTATCTCTATCGGCCTCGCGGACCCGTCATGCATTTACAGCCTCCCTCAAAGGTATGGTGAAATAAAAGGTTGAGCCCGCGCCAGGCATGGACTCCACCCATATCCTGCCGCCGTGGTTCTCGACCACCTTCTTGCAGATAGAGAGCCCTATGCCTGTGCCAGGCTGGCCGGGGTTCCTGTGGAGCCTCTGAAAGAGGTCGAATATCTTGTCCGAGTATTTGGGCTCTATGCCTATGCCGTTGTCCGTAACCGAGAAGAGCCACTCCCCCTCCTGCTTGAGCGCGCAGACCGTTATAAGCGGGCGGTCCTCTGAGCGGTACTTGACCGCATTGGAGATCAGGTTCATGAACAGCTGCTCGAGTTGCGATTCGTCGGCCTCTATCGACGGAAGGGCCCCGTGCCTTATTATGGCCTGGCTCTCGTCGACGAGCGCCTTCAGGTTGGAGACCGCCCGGGCGAGCGCGGCCTCGCAGTCGACGCGCTTCAGTCCCTTGAGCCTGCCGATCCGGGAGTACGACAGCAGGTCGTTGATGAGCCGCTGCATCCTCGCCACCCCGTCTACGGCGTAGAAGATGAACTCGTCCGCGTCCTTGTCTAGCTTGCCCGCGTACCTGCGCGAGAGGAGCTGTACATAGCCGGATATCACGCGCAGCGGCTCCTGCAGGTCGTGCGAGGCCGAATACGTGAAGGCCTCGAGCTCCTTGTTGACACGCTCGAGCTCCCCGGCCCTCTTCTCGAGGTCCTCGTTCATCATCCCGACCGCGTCCTGCGCCTTCTTCCTTACCTCGACCTCGAAGGCGAGCTTCTGGTTCAGGGCCTTCAATTCCGCGGTCCTCTCCTCCACGAGCTCTTTCAAGTGCTCCCTGTAGAGCCTGAGTTGCTCTTCGGTGCGCTTCCTTTCGGTTATGTCCTGCACGGTGCCCGACATGCGCTCCGGGACTCCGTCGGCGTTGAAGGCCACCTCTCCCTGCTCGTGGACCACCTTCTCCGTGCCGTCGGGCAGGATTATCCGGTGCTCTATCGAATAGGGCTTCTTCAACGTTAGCGCCTCTGTCACGCTCTTGTGGACAAAGATCCTGTCCTCCGGGTGGACAAAGCCCAGAAAGGCCTCGTAGGTGGCGCCGAAGCTGCCCGGCGTGATCCCGAACATCCTGTATATGCCCTCTGACCAGAAGAGGTCGTCCTTTTCTATGTCCCATTCCCAGCTGCCCATCTGGGCTATCCTCTGCGCGTTATTGAGGCTTGCCTGGCTCTTCCTCAACGCGTCCTCGGCGAGCCTCCTGCGGGTGACGTCCCTGGCAATCCCCCTGTAGCCTGAAAAAAGCCCGCTCGGGCCGAGCACCGGCACGCCGGAAGTCTCAAGCACTACCGCCGCGCCGTCCTTCCTAATCTTGGTCTTCTCGAGGAGGCTGAAGGGTCTTCGCGCCTCCAGGATGGAAGCGAACTCCTCTTTGACCCGCTCCGCCTCCTCGGGCGCCATGAACTCCCAGGGCGCCTTCCCGAGCACCTCCTCGGGCTCATAGCCGAGAATATCCTTTGCTTTAGGGCTCACGTACGTGTATCTCGCGTTGCCGTCCATCTCCCATATGAGGTCGGTCGAGGCCTCGACGAGGCCCCTGAATTTGTCGTCGCTCCTTCTCAATTCCTCCTCTGTCCTGGCCCTCTCGTCTATCTCGGCCCTCAGGAGGGCGTTTACAGACTCAAGGCCCTTGCCCTTGAGCCTTGCATAGCCGACAATATAAATGAGTACTGAAAGAAGGACCGATGAGAGGACGCCGAGGCCGAGGACCACCGAGGGGAATACCGTAATGAAGCGTTCCACGGTCATCCGGCTCGGCCATACCTTTACTGTCCAGTCTGCGCCCGGCATGGACAGGGGCACGCTTTGCGCCCACTCGTTCTCCGCGGTTACGCCTCCCCGGAAGACCTCCATACCATTCCCGGCCACCAGGACCGAATACTCGTCGTGGGCATGCCTGCTCCTGGAAAGGATGCCTTCGAAGGTCTCCCTCGAATCGAATACGCCCGAGAGGACGCCCATGAACGCTTCCCCGTCATAGATGGGAACGGAGAAGACGAGGCCCGTCCTGCCGTTGTCGAGGGGCACCTGTCCGGTTAAGACGGGGGTCTTCTTTTCGAGGGGCATGGGATGGGGCGCAATGGCGGCGCCCGCAAGGTCGCCCGCTACCGAGACAGTCTTCCCGTCACGGCCAGCCCAGACAATGGCCTTCATGCCCTGTGTGTCCTCGAGGACGATCCTCGCGTCCCTCTGCCAGTCGGCAACGGACGGGTCGCCCC
>Ga0209323_10001314_pt1 | contig 16392 bp, 18 predicted proteins | sample Rifsed19ft2_FD_184014 | JGI IMG/M metagenome (GOLD analysis project Ga0209323, IMG submission 184014) | Soil microbial communities from Rifle, Colorado, USA - sediment 19ft 2 (version 2) | ecosystem: Environmental > Terrestrial > Deep subsurface > Rock core/Sediment | place: Rifle, Colorado...
ACGGTTGTATCCGCTGTTTGATGGTTGGCACGCCTTCGATTGTTATGGTGTCGTACTCTTCCTTTGCGCCTATGTATGCTTGGAAATTTAGTGTTATGACTTCTCTGTTTTGGAGTATGCCTTTCGCCCGTTGTTTTAGTCCCGCAACATGTCCCGCCTGAACTTTGATAGCAGAACCGTAAATGGGCTTTTCAGCTATGACTGGTTCCACAGGCTCAGCGACTATAGTGTCAAGTTTCCATGCGAGTGCATCAGCTATCATCGCTATGGACTGTTCAAGTCCAACATGTCCCGTCATTTCTCGCTTCTTGATTTTTTCCTGAAACTCTTTGGCTGTTAAGCCTGCGCCTATCTTCTTCTGAAATGGCACACGCCTTGTGCCGGCGTTTATAACTCTGGTCGCTTGGATTTTCTCTACTTTTTGGCATGGCGCAGTCAGCGTTATCACAAGAGTGTCCATTAAGAAACCGGGGTTTATTCCAGTCCCCAGTACAGTTGCGTCATGTTTTTTGGCGAGATCGTCAAGGCTTTGGGCAAGTCTTGGCTCTGTCAGATATGGGTATGCAAGTTCCTCGCATGTTGACACGACATCTACTCCATGCTTGACTATTGAGGCGATTTGCTGGTACGTGTCCTTAAGGTAAGAGGAGGTTGCGTGAACAGCGATGTCTGCATTTGCATCTGAAAATACCGCGTCAGCATCGCTTGAAACTTTTATGCCGAGTTTCTTGCCTATGTCCGCAACTTCTCCGAGATCTCTGCCGACTTTTTCTTTAGCTATGTCAACTGCTCCTGCTATGTCTACGCCTTCTTTTTCCAGCAAAAATTTCGCGATCAGGCTGCCTATAGCGCCAACACCATACAGGACAACTCTTATTTTTTTCAAAGCATTCCATTCCTTGCTTTTGATTGTGTTAGCACTACTAAAATATGCTTGCTGAACTACGCGGCAGGAGCATGCGAGTTCAGATTATAAGGTGCTGGACTTGGAACTGATTTTAGGCACTTTTTAAAAAATGGTTACGAACAGGTTGGTCTATGCTGCTTCTTTTATTTGTGCCTGCGCAAGTTGCGTCGTGAGTTTCGATTTTCTGATGCCTACATGGCGTAGTGGCGCCATCTTTTTGGCTTCGTTGTAAATGTCTGAAGCTATTTTCCCTAGAACTATTTCCTGTGCAAACTGATCCAGTGAGAGTGCCGCGGCTTTTTCCCTGATGATCCTTTCCATTATGGCGCGGATGATTTTCTCCTGCGACGTCTTAATTCTCGAAAGCGTTAAAGCGCAGACGGCGAGTTGCAGTTTGTATCCGTCTTTCAGAACTACGTCGAATATTCCATCAATCTTCGTTGTTCTTCTTCTGACGAGGCTGCGCAGATAATCCCGTGAGTATTCATGTCCTTTGAATACTGTGCGGGCTGTTTTGCCGTCCATTTCTGTTATTTGAAAATACATTTTGAGGTATTGGTGTGCAAAATCGTTCGTAATGTCATAAAGTGTTGAGTCAATTATTCTTCCGATCAGTTTTTCTGTAGTGTCAGCTGGCACAGCGCCTAACTCAACGTTTCCAAAATACGGCGGAGCTACTGCAATGTACCATGATTTGCTTCGCCATTTATCTCTTATTTTTTTGGTTTTTGAAGACACTTTTGCCCTCCGAACGTAGCTTGTGAATTCACATCATAGTATTAAAAGTTTTAGCGTTTCGGCTCGATTTTGTCTATGCCGCCCATGTATTTTCTTAAGGCTTCTGGGACAGTTACTGAGCCGTCTTCCTGCTGGTAATTCTCCAGTATGGCGACTAATGTTCTGGAGGCTAAAGCGGTTGAGTTGAGCGTATGCACGAAGCCTTTAGGTGCTTCGCCTTGTTTTTCGCGGTATTTTATGTTCAGCCTTCTGGCTTGGTAGTCTGTGCAGTTGCTGCATGAGCCTAACTCGCGATAAGCGTTCTGCGCTGGCGTCCATGCCTCAAAATCATATTTCTTAGCGGCAACAGTTCCAATGGCGCCTGTGCAGACATTAACGATGCGGTAAGGCAATCCGAGTTTCTGGAGTAGGTCTTCAGCGTTTCCTATGAGTTCCTCGTGTATTTGCCATGAATCTTCAGGCTTTGAAAACACGAATTGCTCGATCTTGTTGAATTGGTGTGTGCGGAAGATGCCGCGTGTGTCTTTGCCATGTGCTCCTGCTTCTTTCCTGAAGCATGTGCTTATTCCCGTAAACTTTACGGGCAAGTCTTCGGCTTTGAGTGTTTCGTCCATTAGCATGGCTCCCATCGGGTGCTCTGATGTGGCGATGAGGTATAGGTCTTCGTTTTCGATTTTGTAGAGCACGTCTTCGAAGTCGCTGAGGGCTGTGACGCCTTCGTAGGCTTTTCGGCGCATCATGAACGGTGGCCATATTGGCGTGTAGCCTTTCTTGAACATCTCTTGTAGTCCAAAGTTCATTATTGCATTGTCTAATAGTACGCCTAAGCCTTTTAAGAAGTAGAATCTTGCTCCGGCGACTTTTCCGGCTCTTTCAATATCCATAATGTCTAAGCTTAAGCCTAAGTCTATGTGGTCTTTCATTTTGAAGCTGAACTCGGGTTTCTTGCCCCATGTTCTTACTGTAACGTTATCGCTATCATCCTTGCCCACTGGGACTGATTCGTGCAAAAGGTTCGGAAGGCGCATGAGGTAAGCGTGTACTTTTTCCTCGCTTTCAACCACCTGCTTCTCTAAAGCGGTTATTTCCGTGTCAATGCTCTTAGCCTTGGCAAGCTCTTTAGCAGCGTCTTTTCCCTGCTTTTTTAACGTGGCGATTTCTGTTGTTACGAGTTTTCTGTCGTGGCGCAATTCGTTTAGTTTTGTTAGGAGTTGGCGCCATTTCTTATCATAATCTAGCAGTTCGTCAAGCATCTTCTGGTTTTCAGGGTTATCCCTTTTCACCATGTTGTTCTTTATGAGTTCTGGGTTTTCGCGGATGAGTTTAATGTCCAACATATTTCTCACATTAGCCTTCTACCTTTAGCCTGAAATAAACTATTTAACCTTACGATTCGAAGCAAATTCCTTTTCTTTATCACAAGTCAAAATCAAAAGTTGAACCTATAAATAAGGGGGCTAGAGATTTTCGAAGAGACAGAGAGCAAAACTTTGCAGCAACGTCTAACATTTACTCCCCTTTAACTTTTTAGCTGTTTGAAGTGTTTTTTCTGCTGTTGAGGCGCAGAATAATAGATCGTCTATTGTGGCGATGAACGTGGGCAATTTTCCCTCGAAACTTATCTTTGTTAAAACTTTGTTCGCCGTTCTAGTCGTTTGGATGCATAGACCTTTCGGAGTCTTTGAATTGTCGGGTGAGACTGCTTTGGCTATGGCTTCTGCAGTCTTTGCATCATCATACTCCAGTGTTATTTCTGCTTCCAACTTTCTCTCCCTGCAGTTGCCTTCTAACCAAATCGTTAACGAGAGTGATGAACTCCTCTACTTTGTCTATTGGAACCTGCGCCCCAGCAGCCACATTGTGCCCGCCGCCTTTACCTTGAAACTTTTCAGCAGCCACTTGCATCACTTCACCCAAGTTAACCCCCCTATTGATCATAGTGTCCATGGTTCGCGCCGAAAACTTCGCTAGGTTTTCCTCTTCAACATTCGCATACGCAATCAGCGGCTTCTCAGGATTAGGAAGACTTAACGAGAGAATAGTTGAAATCGCCCCAATAATCTTGTCGTCAATAAAATTCTCGCCGCAAACCACGTAAATGTTTTCAAGCTCCCGCATCCTCTCAGGCTTCTCCATAACCCACCCAAGATACTTGTTAATAGTTCGCCTATACTCCTCCAAAACCTTATTCGCCTCCTCAAGACCTGCACTTCTGTCACCCATGCACACAGCCACACCTACACTCGGCCTATCCATCCGCCCCGTAGCATTCAAAAGCACAGCAAACTCCCTCGCATCTCTAAGCGGAGTCCAAGGCTCCTCCCTATTCAAAACGTAAATATGCCCAATCAGGCTCGACACTTCGTAATGCAAACCTTTTGACAACAAATAATCAGCCAACGCTGAGCATAACCGCGTCTTCTCCTCAGCAGAAAGATCCCTTAAAGCCCTCCACTTCTCACCGTTCTTTGGTTTGATGTCTAAACTTGCCAAAAAAGCCAAGCTTTTGTCTTCTTCGCCGCTTATGCCGGGAATGAAAGGATTGGTTGTGGACGCCAAAGTCCTGTGAATCGGACGCGTTTCTCTGCCGAAAAATATTAGGTCTTTCTCAACCGTCACGTGCCCTGCATTCAACGCGTCTTCAACTATAAGCCTATTCAAACCGCCTAATTCTCTCTGATCATATTTATCCTGCAAGTCTCCAAGCGCTCCAACCAAGGCTATGGGAGACATGTCAACGTTAGCCCTATCCATTGCCTTTGCGACAAAATATGCTACGCCTGCAGCGCTTATGTCTCGTGCTCCATCTATTCCATGCAAATGCGGGTTCACGTGTGCAAAATTGTTTGAGCCTTCACCGACAATCTGATGGTGATCCAGTATTGCCATCCTGAAACCTGCAACCTTTTCATTGAGTAAGTCCAAGTAGCCGCTTCCAAAATCTGACAAAACCACTAGTTGCGGTTTTTCTGAAAGAATTTCTCCCAAGATTTTTTCGTCAACCCACTGAGTTATTCTAATCCGAAATCGCGCATCCAGCCTGAGTAATGCTTTTCCAATAATTCCCGCCGCCGACACTCCATCCGCATCAAGATGCGAGAAAACCTGCACTAACCCGTCTTCTTTGGCAGTTTCCAGAATCACCTTTGCGGCTTCCTCAGCCGATCGCAAAAAACATGCAACTCTGCTTTCATCTAAAGTCATAGCGATCACAGTAGCTAACAAATCTAATTATTTAAGGATTCAAATCCATGCAAACCGCTGTTCGAGCCGCAATGACGTCACATGTCAAGATAACTAGGCTAAAGAAGCTATTTTCGGCGCGTATTTCCAGTTTGCAGGCAATATTCCTTCACGCTTGTAGTATCTTGAGAGCTTATGGATTTTTGCTTCGATAATCTGAAGCGAACGTTTGTTGTGCAAGTCCTTCCTGTTCTTGTCAAGATGAGCAGCGAGACTTGCAGCTTTTTTCATCAGGTTTCCGAGGTCTTCTGGTATTGAAGGTGCCAACTCTGCACCTTTAAGTATTTTAGTGACAGTTTTTCCAGTGATCGGCTTCACTAACGGAATCGCATACTGGTCTCTGAGGATTGTTCCTATGTGGCTTGCCGAGTTTCCCTCTTTCGCCAGCTTCACCACAAGAGCTTCCACTTCTTCTGGCTGATACTTGCACCAGCTTGGAGGTCGCCTGCTTACCGGCCTTATCTGATGAGATTTTCCTTTTTCCTGCTTCGGCATATTTTTTCCCTTGAACTCTGTATGAGCGAGGTTAACCGCATATTTAAAAATATTGATTGCTTCCGCCCTTTTCTCTTTCTAAACAGCTTCTTTCTGTCATGTAGCTCACTGCTTGCTCTGGGCTAATCATCAAATGCTAATGAGATGACGGCAAGATAAGAGGTTCGAGCTTTGCCAGTCACAAATAATTAAAAGAGGCATTAAACATTATTGACGGGATGATGTAGGATGAAAAGAACTGTTTCGGCTTTTCTGACGATCTTGTTGTTATTCACTTTGCTTCTAGTGGGATTATCTTTTCGAATTCCTAGCGTGAAAGCAAACGGAACTATTTACATTAGGTCTGATGGAACCGTTGAGCCGTCAACAGCCAATATTACCACTGCAGACAACGTCACATACCTATTTACAGGTGATAATTATGATCCTATTGTAATAGAGCGAGACAGCATCATTGTTGACGGTGCAGGCTACAATCTTCAAGGAAATGTAAGCGCAATAGGAATAGACCTGATGGGAAGAAGCAACGTAACAATAAAAAATGTGGCAATTAGAACATTCGAGTACGGCGTCTCACTCTATTCTTCTTCTAACAACAGCATAGTTGGAAATAATATTGCAAACAATGAGAATGGCGTCTTTCTCGATTCTTCGTCGATAAGCAACGCTCTCGTTGGAAACAATATAACATCAAACAATTTCGATGGGATCCACCTCTATGACTCTTACAATAATAGTATCGTTGAAAACAATGTAACTGGCAACTATTATGGGCTTTATATTGAATCCTCTAGCAACAACAGTATAGCGGGGAATAGCATCACAGACAACGATTATTATGGCATCGCCTTTTCCGTATCTTCAAGCAACACGCTTAGAAATAATACGATGGCTGATAACCCATACAATTTTGGGGTTTTAGGCAATAATCTTTTAGATTTTGTGCATGACATTGACATCTCAAACAGCGTAAATGGCAAACCAGTCTGCTACTGGGTTAACGAGCGGGATATGACTGTTCCGCTAGACACAGGATATGTGGCTCTCATAAACTGCACAAACATAGTTGTGCAAAACCTTAACCTGACAAACAACGGTGGAGGGGTAAGTTTGGTTTCAACAACAAACTCAACAATAACCAAAAACAACATAACAGACAACGAGAATGGCGTTTTGTTCGGCTCTTCGTTCAGCAACACCATAGTTGGAAACTATCTAGCAGAGAATTGGTATTATGGGATTCTTCTATCTATGTCTTCAAGCAACAGTATCGTCGGAAACAACATAACAAACAACGATGACGGCATCGGGTTGTACTCGTCTTCTGACAATAATATCGGTGGAAATAGCATAACAAACAGTTGGGTCGGTATCCATCTTTATTCTTCTTTCAGCAACAGCCTATCCGAAAACAACATAACAGACAATGATGATGGGATATATTTCTCTGCTTCTTTTGACAACCTGATCTATCGTAACAGATTTGAAAACAACACTCTGCAAGCCTACAATGATACTCCTAACTATTCTAACTTCTTGGATGACGGCTCCGTTTCTGGAGGCAACTTTTGGAGCGACTACAATGGAACTGATTTGTATAGTGGTACCTATCAGAATGAAACTGGAAGCGACGGCATAGGAGACACCTCTTACGTTATAGATGCCAACAACGAAGACCGTTATCCTGTAATTCCAGAGTTTCCATCACTTCTCGGTCTATCAATATTCATGGCGGCAACAATGCTGATAATAGTGATCTACAGAAGGCGCGTTGCAGTCAAGTAGAATTGTCTACTAGAAAACTGATTGTTTTTTGTACCATTCCGCAAATGCTCGCAAGGCATTCGCACGATGTGAGCACCTATTCTTTTCAGCCACGCCCATTTCTGCAAATGTTCTATTGCTATGGACAGGCTTGAAAATTGGATCGAAACCAAAACCAGACTGGTTTCTTTTCTTTTCTTTTTTAGTTATTTCTCCGACAACCTCTCCTCTAAAACACATTGGCATCGTCAACTCTGACGAATAGTATGCTATGGCAGATCGAAATGTTGCCTTCCTTTCCTCAGCATTTTCCATAAGTCGTAGCAGTCCTTTGTTGCCTATGGTCTTGTAAACGTAAGCAGCGTAGGGTCCAGGAAAGCCGTTCAACTCTTCTATGAACAGTCCAGCGTCCTCCACGATTAGGGGCAGTCTGCATTTCCTGAAAGCTTCCAAAACGCTTGCCTTTGCGATTTCTTCTAGGCTGTCGCTTTGGATCTCTTCGGCTTTAACTCTTAACATTGCAGTGGCTATTCTGTACTTGCCTAGAACTTCGCGGGCTTCGTTGAACTTATTAATGTTGTTTGTTGCGAAGAATATGACTCTGCCCTTAAGCTGAAAACTCATCTGTCTTCATTCCTTTATTTGCATCTTAACTAATCGCTATGTTCCAAGCTATTTTTCAATCAACCATAACTCTTTTTCTTTCCGCAACATAGCGTCCTCTCTTCTCTATTTCCTTTATTTTGTCTAAAACGCTTTTTGCGGTCTCAGCCCCTAAAACTCCCAAATAACCTTTCATCACAGCCTCAAAACATTCCTCTGCAAACCTGAAATGCGTGCTTTGCAAGGCTCTTTTCATAAGTTGCAAGTCAACTCCCCTTGCTTCAAGTTCTTTGTTTTTCTCTCCAAGTCCAAAATCCACAAAGAAAATTTTTCCTTCGGCGTCAAGAATCATGTTTGAAGTGGTTAAATCGCCATGAATTATCCCGTTCTCATGCAATCTGCCCACTAATTCGCCGATTTTGAGACAGAGATTTTGTCTTTGAGTTTGCGGGACTTCGCCTAATAGCTGTTTTACCTGTTTTCCTTCTATAAACTGCATTGTTATTGTAGCGTTTCTAGTGTCTACAAGAAAAATCGTCGGTGTTGGCACTCCTGCCTTTTTTGCCTCGTGCATCAATTGAGGTTCATGGTTTGTTCTGTAAGTGCGAATTTGCTCGTCCAAGTCTGGGTGGCGATATTTCTTGGGCAAGCGCTTCTTCATTATGACTTTTCTGCTGTGCCATTCTGTAAGGTAGAGACTGGCTTCTGCTCCCTTTTTGATCAAGAGCATTTTATCCATGGAACTTCAACCTCTTCAAGTCGCCATCGAAGCTTCACAAAACTCTCCTCAATCGGCGTAGCTATTCCATTGGTGTAAGCCAGTACTCCTGTCCACGCTATCATGGCTCCGTTGTCTATTGCAAATTCGCTTGGCACGACGCAGAATTGGGCTTCATGTTCTTCCGCGATGATCTTTATCATTGACTGCAATCGTTTGTTAGCCGCTACTCCGCCAGTCAGCAAAACCTCTTTTTTCTCAGTGTGCGCCAACGCCCTCTCAGTAACCTCGGACACCATGGAAAAGGCAGTTTCTTGGAGACTGTAACACATGTCTTCGAGTTTGTATTCGCCTTTTTTGACCAAGTTAGCCGCGGCAGTCAGTAAACCGCTGAACGATGTGTCCATACCCTTAACCGTGTATGGCAAAGGAATCAACCTTTTTCCTTTCTCAGCGAGTTTTTCCACGATAGCGCCGAAAGGCATGCCTACTTTCTGGTGCAGACCAGCCTCCCGCGCAAAGACATCCAAACAGTTTCCGAGAGCAACGTCCAAAGTTTCGCCGAAAACCCTGTACCTGCCAGAGTCGAAAGCCGCAACTATCGTGTTTCCGCCAGAAACATAAAGCGTTGCAGGATCCTTAGCACCTGATTTCAGTTTACCTATTTCGATGTGGGCTATGCAATGGTTGACTCCAACAAGCGGTATGTTGAGATAGGATGATAAAGCGCGGGCAACGGTTGCGCCTGTACGCAGGCAGGGGCCTAAGCCTGGACCCTGAGAGAATGCGATGACCGATAGGTCTTGCGGTCTTATTCCAGATTTTGTGAAAGCCTCTTCGAGAACTTTGCTTGCAGCTTCTGCATGGTGTCTCGCTGCTTCTCTTGGATGTATGCCGCCTTTTTCTGGCATGTGGGCACTGATTACATTGGCTAGTACGTTGCCACTGAAAGTTGTTACGCCCACTCCGAAGTCATCTGCTGATGATTCTATTCCCAAGCAATAGTGTTCTTTTGCCTTTTTTCCTGTCATTTCCACAGCACTTTAATGTGACTTTTTCTAAATGTAAACATACATCTTTTTATTGTCAAACCACACATATTAAGTGAAAGATTGGAACTGGTTAGAAATGCCTAAACGCAATGATCTGGAACAGAAGGCTTTTCAGTTCATCGTGAACACGGGATACGACGGCGTGCTTCAGTCTGAACTGTGGCGTCAACTTGGAGCAAGCAGCAGAGAAGGCTCTAGGATAGCCTTAAAGCTTGAGGACAAGGGACTGATACGCAGAGAAAAGGAACTGCAGGAAGGAAGATGGACTTACAGGCTTTTCCCGAAAAGGAAGCCCGCATCGATAGAGTCAATAGTGGACTGCCCATGCCTGATGTGCCCAGATAATCCAAGATGTGACCCGTCAAGCTCCATCTCGCCGCAAATCTGCGATAAACTCACAGAATGGCTTCTATCCGTAGCCAAAAACGAGTCTAGCGTTTTGGGTGACAGCTAGCCTTGCCCAAGGCATGGATGCAGGATAGGAAACGAGATTATTACTACAAGAAAGCCAAAGCCGAAAAGTATCGATCGCGAGCTGCTTACAAGCTTTTTCAAGTTGTTGAAAAGTATCATTTCATAAAACGCGGAGATGTTGTTGTCGATTTGGGTGCAGCTCCTGGAGGATGGATTCAGGCTGCACGGAAAACTGTTGGAAACAGAGGTTTCGTTTTGGGAGTGGATTTGAAGTCTATTGAACCATTTCCGCAATCGTATGTTCGAACAATAATATGCGATATAGGCGAGCCTGAAATAGTAGAACAGGTTTTGGAGTTTCTTCCAAGAAAGGCTGATGTGATAATCTCTGATGCTTCGCAAAATATCTCAGGAATATGGGAAGTTGACCACGCACGCCAGATAGAGCTATCCCAGCAAGCATTGGAAATAGCTTTGGACACGCTTAAGCCATTTGGAAACTTTTTTGTGAAGGTTTTTCAAGGAGACATGCTTGACGATTTCATCAAGAAGGTCAAAAAACATTTCAACGAAGTTAAGGTGATAAAGCCTAAGGCAAGTCGTGCCAGAAGCTCAGAAATCTTCATTTTAGCATTAGGGATGAAAAGCTCAAATTAGGCATCAGAGATAAATTCTTATTACGCCCATAATGGTGGGCAAGGTGAAAAAGGTTGAAAATCATTGCAGCAGACTCTTCCGCGGCAACATTGAACGACAAGTTTGAACCTGTTTTACTAGTCGCCGCAGCTTCAGTGCTAGTTGATTCCCCATACAGAGAGCCAAGCGAGGTTCTTGCTGAACCCATTTTCGTTGATGCGGAAAAAGGTCACGAAGTCATTGTCCATGAGGCTGAGCTTTGTCGAGATTTGTTGGGAAAGGCTAAGGCTGACCTTGTTCATCTTGACATGTCTCTTGGGGCTGTCTCTCTTGAGCAACTCTCGCCCATCGAATTTACCAACATGCGAATATCCAACAGGGCAAGGCGTCATCTGCTTAGGATTTTGCCGCGATTGAGGAAAATTTCAGGGGAGATTATGCAAAAGTATGGGGTAGAAGTTTTAGCTATAGGGAAAGAAAGCATTCCCGTCAGAATCGCCGAGCTAACAGCAGGGGCGCATGCTATTTTGTACACATGCGAAAAAGCCGTCAATGAAGACAAAACTCTTCTGCTTGGATTGCCTTCTAAGTGTCAGCCTAGAAAAGCGGAAAAGAGAATCTATTTATATTCCCTAATCGGGTCGGAACACGACATCAGAGGTTGCGCACAAGACACAAACGACATTTTGAAAAAGGCTAATATAACTGAGATGCTGAATCCATCCGCCAGAGGCTTTCGAACGTTGAAGATAACCCCAAAAGTTTAAAACAATAATCGCTCTAACGCATCGACAATAGGAAATAAGTGTTGGAGAGTATTCTAATGGAAAAAGAAGGCAGTAAAATTTCTCCCGTAATTGCTATTATAGCTGTTGCAGTGACTTTTATGCTCTCTTTGTTTGTTGGAACCGCTTTTTATCTTTTGTTTGGAATTGGTTTTACGCTGGTCTTTGGAGAGTTGCTTATAGTAGTAGTTCCGTTGGGTTACATGCTCTACAAACGAATCAACATCAGTAGCTACGTAGGGCTAAACATAAACCTTAGAAATGCTTTGCTGGGTTTGGCATTCGGAGCTTTTCTCTTTGTGTTCGGATTGTTTGTTTCTGCTGCAATTATCTCAATTCTTGGAGAGAGCGCGGCTGTCAGAGAATCTAATACTATGATACTCGATTTGACTGCTACCCCACAAGGAATACTTTTGTTGATTGCTGCGCTGTCTCTGGCTGGTGTGTGCGAAGAGTTCACTTTCAGAGGTTTCTTACAAAAAGCAGTCAATAGCAAGTATTCTTTCAAAATAGCTGTGCTCGTTTCTTCTTTGGCATTCGGATTATTTCATTTAGACCCACAAGGAACATATTCCATATGGGCATTTTTCATTGGACTGTTACTGGGCTACATATACCACCGCACAGGATCTTACCTAACATCCGCAGTTGCTCACGCCACTTTGAATCTAATAGGGCTGGCCGTCATATTTCTTGTTTGATTCAGTTTCTGCTCTTTTACCGTGAGAAATATCCATTTTCATTGTGCAAAATACGCAATCTCGGGCTACCGTACCTTCCTTGTATTTTTGACTTCTAAGCTTATGTCCAATGCTTTTGTGCTGTCCGTTATTTCTCCCAAGCTCACAATTTCAACTCCTGTTGAGGCATAAGCGAGAAAATTCTCTGCCTTAATTCCGCCGCTTGCCTCCAGCAAAACTTTTCCGAGCAAACCAGCCTTTTTCAATGCTTTTATTGCCCCTTCTATTTGCTTTGGAGAAAAGTTGTCCAGCATAATTATATCCGCCCCGTTTTTTGCCGTGCGCACAACATCTGCGCTCTTTGTAATTTCAATTTCGACTTTTTTACTGAATGACGCTTTTGCTTTAGCGTTTTTGATCGCTTTTTCAATGCTTCCGGCTATTGCAATGTGATTGTCTTTGATCAGGATCATGTCGTCCAAATGAAATCTATGCGGGTCTCCGCCGCCTATCAATACAGCTTTTTTATCAAAGTAGAGAAGTCCCGGCGCCGTCTTCCGCGTACATGCGACTCTTGTCTTGAGTCCAGCCTTTTTGATTTTTTGAACCAGTTTTCGCGTGTTTGTTGCGATGCCGCTCATACGTGAGAGTATGTTTAAGAGTGTGCGTTCGACGGAAAGCACAGTACGTGCATCTCCGGAAATTCTCAACAAGCACTGGCTAGTTTTTATTTCTTCTCCGTCCGCAATCAAGCCTTTAACGTTGAGTCCTAGACTTTCCAAGAGGACTTTTGCTTCCTCCATTCCCGCAGCAACTCCTGACTCGTTTGCAACCACTTCTGCTTCTACGGTAATGCCTTCTGGGACGATTAACGCTGTGGTTACGTCTCCCTGCCCCATATCCTCAGCAAGCATAACTCGAAGTCTTTCTTCCAAAAGTTTCCGCGGCAAGAACATGTTTTCAGTTATTGCGTATTTTGGCTTAAAATACTTACTTGTCTTCTGCCATTTGGATTATGGTTTTCACGGCGTTTTCAAGCCCATCGTATTTCAAGGCTTCTTTTTGAACTTCCTTAAGCCTTTTCGGAGCGTCGCCTTCTAATGTCTGCTTAACCTTCTCAAGGAGTTTCTGTTTGCTTAGTCTTTCTTGCCGTATGGTTGTTGCAACCCCAAGATTTTCAGCTTGTCTCGCATTGCTCAGTTGTTCTGTGTGATTTGGCGTGGGCACAAGTATCATGGGCTTGCCGTAGCACATGCTTTGAGTTATTGTTCCGTGTCCAGCGCGCCCAATAACCAAGTCACACGCTTTCAAGTATTCAAAGCGGTTCGGAATCCATTTATTAATCGTAACATTACCATAATGCATGGGCTTGTCTTCAGCGTTTGGATATCCTAGTGACATAACTATCTCGTAGTCTTCTGGAAATTCGAGCAGAATCTTTTTTAAAGCACCTGTAACGAAGGCTCTTTCCTTTAATGGACCACTTATCGGTGCAAAAATGACAGGCTTGCCGGAGATTAGTCCAAGTTTTTTGCGAAGTTCTTCTTCGTCTGGAAGCTCGTCTGGTCGCGTCTCTATTATTGGTCCTATTAGCCTTACTTTTTTTCTGTAAGTCTTTGGAATGTTCAGGTTGCCCGTGCATATTATGTATGGTTCTGGAAAGTCCGGTATCAAAACAGCGTTTCCGTCTGTCCAAATTTTTCCAACTATCGTGAGGGTTGCGTAGTCTGCAAACTTGGCTAGGCGCAGGAACCGTTTTCTCCGTGGAATTATCACTTGGAACTGGTTTAGGATGCATATTCTTGGGATTCCCAACAGTTTAGCAGCTAAAAGTGGCGTGGCACGCGAGTCTGAGACGACAACGTCGGGACTGAATTTTTCAATGGCTTCGATTTCAGCGTTAATCTGATCCAAAAGCATGTAGACAGCAACAAACGGTCCTGGGTTTACGACTGTTTGTCTAAAATCCACCATGCCGTTTGGCTTTACTTGAAAACCGATAGGTGGAGCCTTCACAAGCGGAAGCCTTTCCTGCTCAATATAGTTTACGCCTTCTAGGTAGGTGGAAAACATTACCTTCGCGTTTTTCTCTAAAAGCTTTCTTGCTATGGGAACACATCTTCCAACGTGTCCTAAACCGATGCCGCAGGGAGCAAAATACACTCGCATTGGACTATTTCCCGCTGAGGGCTTTGCGTTTAACCTCTCCTTTAGGCGCTTCTTCCTCAAAGATTATCGCTTGGAACTTGTAGATTCTTGTGCCGTCCAGCACCCAATTGTCCGGCGGCAAACCAGCCTTGACGCAGCATTGGCATAAAAATTCTTCCGCGTCCCATTCCCATTCAACCGGCACCTGAGGCAAAAGCAGTCCCTTAAACATGCCCCTGTGAATAATCAATCCATCTTCTCCAACCCTAATTTTAGACGGGTATTCATTTGATTTTTTCACTTCGACTTCTTGGGGAGGCGTCAGCACACTTACCTCGAAAACTACATGGTCAAGCTCATCCAGTGACAATGGGCGAAAACGCGGATCTTCAGTTGCTGAGCTTATAGCAGATTCGATAACTGCCTGAATCAGTGGCGTGGTGGGATATGGCAAGCCGATGCATCCTCTGAGGTGTTTTTCCCCGTTTTTAATAGCGTTTATTGTGACGAATACTCCGCAAGGTTGTCGAAGTTTTTCAGAAGTGTTTTCTGGAGCCTTAATGCGTTTCTTGGTTTTCAAGTATTCTTCTACAGCCTTGCGTGCTAGTTCTACGAGTGTTTTTCCTTCTTTGTCGCTTAGTTGAAACTGCAATCAGGTCTCTCCACTTTGAGGTTATAGCCTATTGCGTAGAAACTAGGTTTAAACTTTCGTTAAAAACACTTTGAGAGTTTAGAACTTTATTGATTCTTCCGTTGTTCCGTCTTTGGTTATTAGCAGGAAGTCTATGCCGTCGCCGCTCATGATGTCTCTGCTTATTGCAGATTTTATTGATCTTGTCACCAAGTCTTTTGCTTCTTCCATCGTGATGTCTTCCTTGTAGCCTTCCTCTATTACTCCCATGGCGATTTCTGTTCCGGAACCGACAACCGCGTACTTGTCAGGTATCAGTGAACCCAGAACATCCAGCACGTAGATTGATGGGCCTTCTTCATCTATTCCGCCGACGATTGTCTGCGTAATCAACGGCGCAAGTCGACGGCTAAAGAGCAGGTTTGACATGAGTTTGGCGGCTGATCTGACGGAAATTGCTCTGCCAACGTCAAGGGTGAACAGGTTCACGTAAGCTTCAACTTCTCTGACTAGTATCTGCATGTCGGAGACTAATCCTGCGCATGCTGCGCCTATGCAATCGGTGATTTTGAAGACTTTTTTGCCGCCTTTGCTTACGATTAGGTAACCGTAGGAGACTCGTTTTTCAGAGGCTAGGATTACGCCGTCTGTGCATACGACTCCGACTGTTGTTGCGCCTGGAATCCACATGTATCCTTCTTGTTGTGCTTGGTTTTCCATGCGTTTTCACCTTGTTTCCGTGATATGTACAGGCAACCTATTAAACTTTAATCTATGCGCTTGTTTTCCGGAGAAGCTAAATATGCGCTGTTCTATTAACGTCTTTTCAGAAGGGAACGCATCATGATAGGTCTATATACAAAAAGCTTGGAAAATGTGTGGTTTGGAGTTGCCTGCGACGAGAAGGAGATTTTTGCTACATCATTTGCGCCTAGTAAGGAAAGAGTTTTGCAGGATTTACTTGGGAATATTCCTTTCAACGTTTCATTTCAAAAACTCGAAACGCCTTCTGCCTTTGCTGAACATGCGATTGCTGTGTTGAAGAATGTTTATGATGGGAGATGCGTTTCTGAGAACATTGCCCTAGGTACTGGGCATTTGTCTGACTACTTTAGAAAAGTGATTGAGGTGGCGCGTTTGATTCCTGTGGGTTACGTGTCTTCTTATGGAGCGGTTGCAAACGTTGCTGGTGGAAGTCCAAGAGCGGTTGGTCATGTTATGGCTTTGAATCCTTTTGCGCCGATAGTTCCATGCCACAGGGTTGTCAGTGCAGATCTCACTTTAGGCGGGTACGCTGGCGGCTTGGATGCCAAACTTGCTTTTCTAAATCGTGAAAAACGCGGTTGCGATACTGAGCAGGAGATTAATGTGAACGGGAAGCGTCTGGCGGTTTTCCCAGTTGAGTTTGTTTTGCGAAGGGCTGAGAAGGAGTAAGTTTTAATTCAGTTAACCGCGCATTAGCCTTTTCGAGATGAGTATGAAAATGGTTAGGCGTGGGCTTTTTGTTGGAAGGTTTCAGCCTTTTCATTTGGGACATCTGGGCGCGATAAAAGATGTTCTAGGCGAGGTTGACGAGAT
>Ga0209323_10001322_pt1 | contig 16359 bp, 13 predicted proteins | sample Rifsed19ft2_FD_184014 | JGI IMG/M metagenome (GOLD analysis project Ga0209323, IMG submission 184014) | Soil microbial communities from Rifle, Colorado, USA - sediment 19ft 2 (version 2) | ecosystem: Environmental > Terrestrial > Deep subsurface > Rock core/Sediment | place: Rifle, Colorado...
GAATCACAGAAAAAATAATGCGGGATGCCCTAACACAAGCGAAAGAAGGCCGACTTCATATCCTTCAGGAACTCGCAAAGGTTATTGAAAATCCAAGATCAGAGATTTCTATATATGCGCCAAAAGTGCTTCATATTAAAATTAATCCTGAAAAAATTGGCCTGATTATTGGGCCCGGCGGTAAAAATATCAAGAAAATACAGGAAGAAACTTCTGCAAAGATAGAGATCGAAGATGATGGTACTGTCATTATTTCTGCAGCGCTTACCGAATCGGCGCAAAAAGCCAAGACATGGATTGAACGTATGACAGAGGAAGTCCAGGTTGGTAAAACCTACACGGGAAAAGTACTTTCCTTAAAAGAATACGGTGCTTTTGTGGAAATAATTCCAGGACATGATGGACTGGTACATATTTCCGAACTGTCTGATGGCTATATTGAAAAAGTAGAAGATGTTGTCAAGGTGGGTCAGGAAATTATGATAAAAGTAATTGGAATTGATGATCAGAAAAGGGTTAAGTTGAGCAGAAAGGCAGCTCTCAAAGAGAAAGAGCCGCTCAACCCCTCAAGTGTTTAAAGACATTACACTTTACTTGGCTATTTAAAAGTTGTATCAGGTAGTTTTAATGAATCATGTAAAGATATTTAGTAAAAGGAGGAGTGGTAGAAAAAAATTATAAGTTTTATCCATTATTTATATCTTTTGGTCTTTTTAGGAGGAGAGAGAAGGCATAAAGGATAGAACATGAGTTGATGTGGATGATCATGTTTAAACTGTTTTAAGTTGTGTTTATTCAATTAGGAGAGCAATAGTTATGGCAATAGGTAAAGTTAAGTGGTTTGATGCAAAAAAAGGTTTTGGTTTTATTGAGCAAGAAGGCGGTGGTGATGTTTTCGTTCACTATTCAAATATTGGCGGCGATGGATTTAAAACACTGGAAGACGGAGAAAAGGTAGAGTTTGACATCGTTGAAGGGGCAAAAGGTTTACAAGCTCAAAAAGTAACTCGCGTCGCCTCCTAAAAACAAATATATAAACAACATCTGAGAGCCAGGAAGAAAGCAACCAAGCCCGTCTTCCTGGCTCAATTTTTTAATAGAAAATGTGATCCAGTACTTAATTGGTGCAGCAGTATCTATTCTTGTTTTTGTTCCCATGGCCTTCTTTTATGTACGAAGAGCTATTGATAAGACAAAAAACCTTGAGAAAAGGGCAATAAACTCTGAAAGATTAGCTTTTGTTGGTACCCTGGCAGGAGGGCTTGCCCATGAAATTAAAAATCCCTTAAGTACGCTCAATATCAATCTTCAGCTCCTCAAGGAAGAACTTCAGAGTATGACAGGAGAAAACTGTAAAAGAGCATACACGAAAACTCAAGTTTTGCAAAAAGAAGTACAACGCCTGGATGAAATCCTGAATGATTTTCTAAGATTTGCGAAGGGACAAGAGCTGGAACTGAAAGACCATGATATGAATGAGATTCTGGATGAGGTGGTAGATTTTGTTACTCCAGAAATCAAACAAAAAAAAATATTGATCCTGAAAAGCTATGATGCCAATCTCCCTCTGTGTCGTATAGATAGTAATCTTATAAAACAGGCAATCCTGAATATCATTATCAATGCCGAGCAAGCAATGGAAAATGGCGGGGAACTTATGGTACGTACTACCCGGGATAAAAAATACATACAAATAGATATAACAGATACCGGTCCAGGTATTCCAAAAGATATTATCGGCAAAATATTTCAAGCCTATTTTTCCACCAAAAAGACCGGAACCGGTCTTGGTCTTCCAACAGCAAAACGTATTATCGAAGACCACAGAGGGATTATTTCAGTTCAGAGTGAAGAGGGAAAGGGAACCAACTTTTCTATAACATTACCTACAAATTTACCCCTTAATTAGAACCTATTAATGAACAAAACCGCTATTCTTGTTATCGATGATAATGAAGAGCATGCAATCGCCACAGCAGAGGCACTGCAAAAGGTGGGGTGTAAATGCCTTATTGCTACAAGTGGCAAAGAAGGATTGAAAAGTATTGAAGCCGGAGAAATCGATATTGTAATTACTGACTTAATTATGCATGACATTGACGGCTTACAAATACTTAAAACAACAAAAGAAAGATTGCCTGAAGCTGAGGTAATCCTTATCACGGGTTATGGTACGGTAGAAACTGCTGTAGATGCCATGCAGAAAGGGGCGGCTACATATCTTTTAAAACCCATCAACATTAATCACCTCCGCGCAGAAGTTGGCAAGCTCGTTGAAAAACAAGGTCTTATAAGGAGTAACAGAGAGTTGCACAAACAGCTTGATGAAAAATTTGGGCTGTCCGGCATTATAGGGAATAGTCAAAAGATGCAGAAGATATTAACCATCGTCAATCAAATTTCCGGAACTACGGCTACAGTACTAATAACGGGTGAAAGCGGTACAGGGAAAGAACTCATTTCAAAGATTATCCATAATAATAGCCCCAGGAAGAATAACCCCCTGGTAATCTTAAATTCTGCCGCTATCCCTGAAAATCTCCTCGAGAGTGAACTTTTTGGACACGAGAAAGGCGCTTTTACCGGAGCCATGTGCCAGCGGAAAGGAAAATTCGAGTATGCGCATCGTGGCACCTTGTTTTTAGATGAGATCGGAGATATGCCTCTTTCCACACAGGTTAAGCTATTACGGGTAATCGAAGATGGTGTGGTCACGCGTGTTGGTAGTAACGAGTCCATCGAGATCGATGTTCGCCTGATCGCCGCGACAAATCAGGACCTTGAGAAACTTATAAAGGAGGGAAAATTTAGAGAAGACCTGTACTTTAGGCTGAACGTTGTTTCTATCAAATTACCTCCACTTCGAGAGAGATTTGAAGACATTCCCCTGTTCATCGATGCATTTCTCCGTGAATTTTTAAAAATACACAATAAAAAAGTCTCGATTCTCTCTCCTGAGGCACGAAAGATTCTGTATAAATATCCCTGGCCTGGAAACGTGCGGGAATTGAAGAACTGCATAGAAAGTATGGTTGTCGTAAGCATGAAAGACACAATAGACATAGAAGACATACCGGATCATATATTACAACGTAGTAGCGAAACATCAACAGTACCCCGTCTGGTGGCTGGAATCACCATTGAAGAAGCCGAAAGGGAACTCATCAAAAGCACATTAGCTAACGTGGACGGAAATAGAGAAGAAGCGGCAAAGATGCTTGGTATTGGAGAACGCACCCTTTATAGGAAACTGGATCTCTACGGCCTTAAATAACATTTACACAATATGGATTGGGCACAATATCACAACTGTTTGTGTACCCAAAAAATCAATGTATAAAACAGAAAAATAATTATGCTAGAAATCAAATTATGCGCCAATTGTAAAAGAAGTCTTTCAAGAAAAGACATCGACTCCAGACATGCTGTTTATCAAGAAGATGGGAAACTGCTTTGTCGGGAATGTCTTACCCTTAAAACAAAAAAAGAAAAGGGTTATGAAGAAAAAGATTTTGTCCTGGAATCATTATTAAACGAAGTAAAAAATATTAACCGAACGTTGACTTACGAACCTGCCTCGTGGTTAATTATTCTCGCCTCTGTTATCCAATGCTTTGTTTTTGGCTCACTCGTCTTCGCTTACCTTCATCGCAATAGCGATGTCCATGCTTACCTCTTGCTTTCGTTAGTATTTCAGGTAATGGCGTTAACTTTTTTTGTAATAAAAAAATAGAACCAGGAACCAACAGAAAATGTCTTGACATTATTTGTATTATTTTTATAATAAGCATATATTGTTAAATAATAATGGTTACATTTAATCAAAAGGAGGTTTTAGCATGAGCATAAGAGTTGGTCAAAATGCACCTGAGTTTACGCTGCAGGGTGTCGTGGGAGACAAATTTAAAGATGTATGTTTGGACGAATTTAAAGGGAAGTGGGTTGTGCTTTTCTTTTATCCACTGGATTTTACCTTTATATGTCCTACAGAAATTACTGAGTTTTCAAAGCGAGATAGTGAGTTTAAGCAGCTCAATGCGCAGGTGTTGGGGGCGAGCACTGACAGTGTTTATTCCCACAAGGCATGGCTGAAAGAGCTCGGAAATCTTAACTATCCACTGCTCAGCGATATTACCAAAGAGGCTTCCAGAAAGTACGGTGTATTGCTGGAAGAAAAGGGTATTGCATTAAGGGGTACGTTTATTATTGATCCTGAGGGGAAATTACGATACCAATTGGTCCACGATCTCGGCATCGGTCGTAGTATAGAAGAAATACTGAGGGTGTTAAGGGCATTACAGACCGGAGAACTATGCCCGGTCGAGTGGAAACCCGGCAAAAATACCTTAGGCAAGGCATAAGGAAAAACAATTCAGAATAATCTAGGGTGTGTCTAATCCTACTTGTAGAGACAGGTTTCAAACCTGTCTCTACATCATTTCTTTTTCAACCCGGCACAGTAATCCCCTTAGTTGATATGAACCAAATGCCGGATCATAGGGCGGTGCATTATTGGTAAGCATATTGGCATTGGACTCCCAAACACCGTAATCAGGCGCAGATTTCTCGGGAAACCACCAGGCATGCTCAACATTTATCACTCTGGGATGAATATCCTCTGTAACTAAAGCCTTCATTCGTATGCTACCTCTTGGGGAAGTCACAATAACCCAATCTCCGTGTTTGATTCCCTGTAAGCTGGCAACTTCTGGATGCATTTCTACTTGGGGATACGGTCTTCGTTTTCTCAATGACGGTATCTGTCTGTGTTCGCTCTGAAAAAACTCCTTCCTCCGACTACCCGTAGTAAGTACATAAGGAAATTCCTTAGCCAATTCAGGAGTCTTTACAGGACTTTCAGGTGGTTCCTTATAAGTAGGCAGAGGATCGTAGCCCATCCTTTCCAACGTTCTGCAATACAGTTCAATCTTCTTCGAAGGAGTTCTAAAACCATTTCGTTCAAATTTCTTATACTCGTGCGGTGGATGTATGAAAGTTTGCTCCTTAAGTTTTTGGTAGGTTATACCCAACGGCTCTAATTGATAGTTCATGACATCTTCCAGGCTCTCTTCACTGCCAGGCAAATTAAGCCTTCTGGACATTTCATCTATTATCCATTCGTCTTGCCTGCACTCGCCAACCTGCGTAATCTTCTTCTGCGCCATGACCATATTTTCTACCACCAAGGGATAACCAATAACCTGTTCTACCTCCGGCCATAAGGCCGCGGGAAGGACGTAATCAGCTATTGCAGCGGTGGGTGTCATAAAAAGGTCGGTAACTACTAATAAGTCTAATTTTTGTAAACTTTCATACACTTCCTTAGCATTTGCCACAGTAGTCAACGGATTGCCCCCGAATATTAAAAGCGCCCTGACCCGGTAAGGTTCACCCGTCCGCATAGCTCTAAAAAGTGTTGGAATATGGGCTGATGGCATAAAGGCGCGCCATCCACCCAGGAGTTTGAAATTCTCAGCGCCGAGACGTTTCTTCAACATTCCTTCCGGCAGTTTATCTTTTAGTGTCGGGTAACTGCGAATTATGTTCATTCCAAGAATATCGCCGCCGGGGATGTCGATATTTCCTGTTAATCCACGCAGGATGGCAACAGCCCTCACCGTTTGCAAAGAATTGGGGTTCTGCTCAAGACCAAGCCCCCACTCAAGCACAGCGGGCTTATTCAGCGCATACGTTTTTGCAGCCTTCACTATATCTGAGGAAGATACCCAGGTGATTGCCTCGGCCCATCCTGGGGTAAAAGGTTCAACATGTTTTTTCAGTTCATCAAAACCTGTAGTCCATTTTTCTACAAACGCTGCATCGTAGATGTTTTCTTTGATAATAACATGTATCATCGCAAGGGCAAGGGCAGCGTCTGTCCCAGGTCTTATCGGTAGCCATTGCTGGCAATGCTTACCGGTTTCTGACCTTCTGGGATCAACGGCAATGCCCAAAGCACCTTTATCCAATGCCCTTTTCACAGAGATGGATAGTTCTCCATCCGGTCCTGATACTAAAGGATTGTGTCCCCAAAACAGGATACACTTTGGAGAAACCTCTCCGTAATAATCCCCCACTACAAACCCACCGTAAGTGAGATTGCTTACCGTAATCCTGGGGATGAAACATTGTGCAAGACCTGGTTCGTACCAGTTCGGCGTTCCAAGGGCATTTGCAAACCTCACGACATGCATATAATGATGCCGTCCGGTTCCCTGTCCGAGGGCGATGGATTCGGGCCCGAATTCTTTGCGGAATTTATCCAGTCGAGAGGTGATTTCACCAAGAACTTCGTCCCAGGAGATGCTTTCCCATTGTCCATTACCCCTCTCTCCCTTTCGGCGCAGCGGCTTATGAAGACGGTCTGGATGGTTTGCAATCTCAGGGGTCATAACACCCTTAACGCACATCCAGCCCTTATTCATAGGCGAAGCCGGGTCTCCCTTGACCCTCACAACCTTGCCGTCTTTAACAAAGACCAGGACGCCGCATCCGCCATGACAACTTCTGCAAACACTCCTGAAAACCTGCTCGCCATTTCGCAGTTTCACCAATGCATAACTCCTCTATAGTATTGATACGAAAATACCACCCGTACAGTCCCTCTTCCACAAGGGGCGAGGGAATTTTCCCTCCTTTGATGAGCAATGTCATTTAATTAAGATAATGTGTCGCCCTTTCAGGGCTAAAAACATTATTAAATCCTTATTCCAGGGCTACCCGCCCTGGGCTATACTCTGTCAGCCCTTCGGGCTTTGCCTTAAAGAGAAAAGCGCTCTCCCTTAATTCAATGACATTGCCGTCGATAGGAAGGACTTAGGTTATTTACCATAACCGAGCAGTCACATAGCTTGGAAAATATATTCTTTTAATGCCTCTTGCCATGGCCGCATTTTCTGGCCGGTAGTTGAGGTATATTTTGTGCAGTCCAGGGAAGAGTTCTGGGGAACCCTGGCGGCACGTTTGTAATCTGTGGTTTTTAGAGGAAGGACGGATACCTGATTACCCGTTAACTCAAAAATCTTTTGTGCCCACTCATAACGTGAACACGTTCCCGAATTTGTCACGTGATATATACCCCGAAGGTCTTTCGAAATAGCAATTTGTATTGCATCCGAAAGGTCTGTGGTATATGTGGGACTTCCGTGCTGGTCGGTAACGACGGACACGGAACGGTTTTTCCTTCCCAGTTCCAGGAGGGTGGTTACAAAATTATTTCTATACGGACCAAAGAGCCACGCTGTTCTGATAATGACGCAATTGCCCTTTATTTCCTGTACGGCAATCTCTCCTTCAAGTTTTGACTTGCCATAGACGGAGAGGGGATGGGGTTTGTCGGTTTCGAGGTAAGGCTCATTCTTCATGCCGTCGAATACATAATCGGTGCTGATATGGATAACCTTTGCCCCTGTTTGTTTCCCTGCCAGCGCAACATTTCTCGCCCCGCGGGCATTGACAGTAAATGCCTCAGAAATCTGTGTTTCGCATGCATCTACATTTGAAAACGCAGCGCAGTTGACAATGACATCCGGCTTGACTTGAGCAATAAATTTTGCGGTATCCTCACCATGCGTGATATCCACATGCTCACGATCCACAGCAATAACTTCATTACCCGGATTTTTTTGTTCAGAGAGGTTGGATAATCGATTGACGAGGTCTCTGCCAAGCATGCCATGGGAGCCAATAACAAGTACTTTCATGAATGAATCGTATCCAGATGCATTTGATAAACACGTTTGTATTCTCCCTCTCCAGACATGAGGGATTCATGATTCCCGACTTCCACGATGTGTCCCTTTTTCATTACAACGATTCTGTCGCAATGTTGTATGGTAGAAAGGCGGTGGGCAACAATGACCGTTGTTCTCCCAGTAATAAGGTTGTTTATTGCATCCTGTACCAGTTTTTCAGATTCATAATCCAGGGATGAAGTCGCCTCGTCTAAAAGTAAAATGGGTGCATTTTTTAATATGGCACGGGCGATGGCGATCCGCTGACGCTGGCCTCCTGATAGTTTTACCCCCAGTTCGCCCACAACGGTATCATAACCATTCGGGAGACTCATAATGAACTCATGAATATTGGCGGCCTTCGCTGCTGATTGAACCTCTTCTAACGTGGCATTCTTTCTCCCATAAAGGATATTTTCATAAAAGCTGCGGTTAAAAAGGAACGTCTGCTGGGTAACAATTGCCGTGTGTCCAAGGAGTGACTCGCGTTTAATCTTTCGAATATCCGTTCCGTCAATTTCAATGCGGCCCTTGACCGTGTCATAAAAACGCGGTATCAGGTTTACAATAGTCGATTTTCCTGCACCGCTTTCACCCACGATTGCGAGAACCTCTCCTTTATGGATGGTAAGATTAATACCCTTCAAGATAAATTCTTTGCTGCCATCGTAAGAAAAACTCACATCCTTGAAGCAAATGCCTTCTTCAATTTTCTCCAGCGTTATGGCCTCTGGATCGTCTTTTATCGTCGGCTCTATTGCGAAAAGCTCAAAAACCCTATTTACGCCGGAGAGTGATTCCTGCAAACTTGCATAGCTCTTGGCCAATTTCTTAACGGCGGTAATTACCATAAATCCTGTAGCTGTTATGAATCCGGCGAGTTCGCCCGGCGTGATTTTTTTGGACAAGACCACATAGCCGCCCATAATGACAATAGCAGCGAGTCCCAGGGTATAAACGAATTCACTGGTGCTGGTGTTGAGCGCCTTTGCCTTGACCATCTTCATCCTTTTCCTGAAGAACCGTTCACTGATGTCGTGGATTTCACGGCTCTCTTCGGCCTCCATCTTAAATGCCTTTACAATCCGAATCCCTGCAAACATCTCCCGCATGGCTTCCGTGAGGTCGGAGAGATGCTTCAAACTCCCCTTCCCATGCTTTTTGATTTTCCTGCCCATTACCAGCACAGGAAAGAATATGATGGGAAAGGCAATCAGGGTCAATAAAGAAAGTTTCCAGCTAAAATAAAACGCCAGCACCAGCCCGCAGATCAACTTCATGGGTTGAAGCAGTATTTCATCAAAAAGGATTGTGATCCCTGACTGAGTGACGGCAATATCATTCGTTAATCTGGACAACAAGTCGCCGCTCTTTCTATTTTCAAAGAAACTCAGGGGCTGCGGGAGCAAGTGATCACACACCTTGTTCCGAATATCCACAACCACAGCCCACATGACGCGATTTCTGAAATATTGCTGATAATAGCAGGAGAGAAAAATAATGGGGGCAAGGATTACCATCACAATGCCGATACTCGTAAATGAACTGGTCGCACGTTTTTGTATGGGTTCTATAAACTTGAATTTATTGAATACCTGTTTTTTAAGCTGTTTAACGAGTGACGGGCTCTCCTGTTTCTGTGGGGCCTGGTCTATGTCGATCCTTGGCAGGGCGGTCATTTTTTTTGTATCCCCCCTGATCAATTTGTCTATGATAGGTTTGATTAATGAAATCTGGACGCCGCTCGTCGAGGTATAAATGACCATACTGATCATGGCAAATACCATCAATCTCCAATATGGTTTTGTAAAGGACAGCAACTTGGCACATTCACTAATAAGTGAGTTTTTTATCATGAGCTTTCCTGATGATTATAAAAAAATTATAAAGCCGTAGGGGCAGGTTTTAAACCTGCCCCTACACAGTGCGGTAAAATATTATTGGTTATCGAAATTTTTCAAAAACCTAAATCGTTACTAAAAAGGTTACTTTTTCAAGGTGGAGGAATAAAGCCAGGCGTAGGCCTTATCGCAAAAATATTTTGTAGATTTATCGTTATAACTTGATTGTATAGGAAATTTCATTTTATTTATGCGGGTTCTTGGTAGTGGCAGATAAAAAATCCCCCTTAATAAAGGGGGCTAGGGGGTTGTAAACTTGTCCTCATGAAAATGGGGAATAGCCCAAAAAACACAACCCCCTCAATCGTTCGACTGAGCTCACGACGAAGTCCCTCCTAATTTCTAAGGGGGATTAACTTGAATTATGGGAAAATCTTATCACATCGGTGTATATTTTTCAATAAAAGATTTTGTGTTGGCACAACTTATAGTATTATAATTACAAATATTTTGAATTTGTTTCGGATTTCATCACTTTCGACTCGTTCGGTTTAGGGAGGTATTTATATGTCAATTTCTATTAAAGTAAAGGAAGGGATAGCCGCTTCTTCCTGGGTGGTAAATATCTTTGAAGGCCGCTCTCAGTCTGGTTCCGGGGATAAGGAAATTTATGACTTTAGACTGGGAAATCCGAAGATAGAACCTCCTTTAGCATTTGTCGAAGAATTGAAGAAGGTCGCAAATAATCCATTTCCAGAAATGCATGGCTATTCGCCTTTGGCAGGACACAACCAGACACGGGAGGCAATAGCCAATACACTGTCAAAAGAAAGAGGGCTACCTTTCACTGCGAAGCATGTAATTATGACCGCTGGCGGCGCCGGCGCATTGAATATTATTTTGAAGGCAATTCTGAATCCCGGCGATGAAGTCATTGTGTTGTCACCCCTCTATCTGGAATATCCCTATTACATTGATAACCACGGTGGAGTTTGTTCTGTGGTTGAAACAAATGCAGATTTTACATTAAACATTGATACTATTGCCGCAAAGATAACTCCCCGTACAAAGGCAATTATCATAAATTCGCCGAATAACCCAACCGGAACGATTTACTCCGAAGAAAGTTTAAAATCTGTTGCGAGGCTTCTTGGTGAGAAGAATCGACAGTTTGGAAAAAACATTTTTTTGATTTATGATGCGGCTTATCAAGACATCGTCTACGACGACAGTAAGATTCCTGACATTTTTAGCATCTATTCAAATACCATTTTTGCAGCTTCGTATTCCAAACCGCTTTCGATTCCAGGGGAAAGGATAGGCTACGCAGCAGTACATCCTGAGACGAAAATTTCTGAGGAACTTCTCGAAGCCTTGACCTTTGCGAATCGCGTCCTTGGATATCTGAGCGCCCCTGTCCTCATGCAGCACGTCGTCAAAAAACTTCAGGGTGTTTGTGTTGATAGGGTGGAATATCAGGAAAGAAGGGACATGTTTTGCGATGCCCTGAAGGATTTCGGTTATTCATTTATACGGCCACAAGGGGCTTATTATATCTTCCCGAAAACTCCCGGAGATGATCTCCTATTTGCTCAGGAGCTGGCTAAAGAAGGAATACTGGTAATTCCCGGGAAAAGCTTTGGAAGAAGCGGATACATCAGAATCGCCTTCTGTGTTAAAAAGGAAACCATTAAAAAATCCCTCCAGGGGTTTAAGAAGGTCAAAGATTTTTTCAAATCCTGATAATTTGTGTCCAAAATGGAGATTTCAATGAATCCAACAGGCCGTGAGTTTACCCATGAATTCGACTGGGGGCTCTATCCTCAGGCTGAAAACTTTCTGATTCAGCACATCGATACATTCTTATTGAACAACCGTTTTGCCCATAAACTTTCTTCCAGGATGGAGCATGAGACCTCCACACGATTTTTTGATTGGATTGACCATGTTGTTCTGCCTGAAAATATTGTTCGTGCGAAAGACATGGAGGAACTTGGCTTTCTGGAAGTGCACGATGTTGAAGCTCCAGCGGACATGCGGGTCTTTGTACAGTCTAAAACCGTTTTCTTCCCGATTCTCCTCAGCAAAAAAAAGTTTACTGAAGTTATATTGAAACCGGAGAGGCTGGACCACTTTATTCAGGTGATTGGCAAGGATCTTCCTATAGAAGGTGATATATATGCTCCATACAGGAAAGTAGTTATTTTTACCCAGGGTGATTATATTCTCTCAGCGATAGAGAGGCGGGGATATCAGGGTTTCCGCATCCACGAAAAAACAAGCGATACGTGGGAATACAGACAAGCGCTGGAGATATTTTTCTGCAGAGAACGGCATTTTGAAAATTTTCAGGAAGGTATGGATTCCACGCAGAAACTTGTGGAAGGCATGTGTAAAAAGCTATCCCCAGCAAGGGTAACAGATGCCTTTTTCAGGGCAGAAAGAATGTACTGGGAAAGAAGAAACAGGGCTGGCCAATTACAAAAGGCCCGTCAGGACAGGCTTGGACTCGGGTGGGGAAACCACGACCACCACACATACCGCTCATCACGTGAGAATTTTAGGCGACTTATAAAAATCTTTGAAATCATGGGATTTACGCATCGCGAGCAGTTTTTTGCCGGTGAGGAGGCAGGCTGGGGCGCCCAGATACTGGAACATCCCCAATGCAATATCGTGGTGTTTGCCGATATTGACCTCTTAAAAGAAGAAAGGGATGTAGCTTTTACCCGGTACGAGCTGAAACAAATTACACACATGGGAACGGTTGGGTTATGGGTAGGACTGCACGGGGAAAGCATATTCCAGGCCGGTCTCCACCACCTTGCAGCACGATTTGATTTTGAAAAATTGCGTACCGATCTGAAACAGCAAGGCGTCAATACGATGAGTCCCTTTTCTTATTTTGAATTCCTGAAACAAGCCTTTACTGAAGGGGAAACGTGGAGTGTGAACAAAAAACGGCTGGATGAAGTTTTGGTAAGAGGCTCTATCACAAAGGCTCAATATGAAACGTTTCTCGGTAATGGCGCTGTCGGCAGTCATCTGGAAAACCTGCAGCGAACCCAGGGATTTAAAGGATTCAACCAGCAATCCGTCTCGGCCATTATCAAAGCCACAGACCCCAGAAAATATAAGGCCTAATAAAAGTATAAGGCTATGAGATTCTCATTGACAACAAAATGGATATGCTGTAGACTTTTTTTAGACGTTTTAAGAATCAAATATCATGTCCTGTTATTGCCACAAATGTTGGAATCCAGAGTCCTTGCATTTAATCTTTTGTACCATGCAAAATACCTTTCATAGTAATATATGATCTTCCATTATTGCTTACTTCTATTTAATAAAATATGTTCATTAAACTCCGTACCGAATTTTTTAATAAAAACCTGTTTCCATTCCTTATTGCCGTATCCCTCGCTATACACGGGATTATCCTCTTCCTGACTCCACAAGGATATCAGTTTCTCAGTTTTAAATCTCTTCGAGACAGCTTTATCCGTGAACCGAGTGAATATGCAGTTATGATGGAATTTGAGGATACTGATGCGCAAATAGAAGATACATCCTTAGCTACTAAAGAAGACCAGAATGAAGACGAGCTAAAAAAAGAAAAAGAAGCCGAAAAAAAGAAATACAAAATATTTACCGATACTTCCGATAACACAGAAGACGAAAAGCCAGGTGTTGAAAGCGATAAAATCGGTGAAAAGGGTTCTGTAGCGAAGGACAATTTTCCTGACAGTGACCAACCGGTCAATAACGAACCACATGCCGAAGGGCGCTCCAAAGCTCCGCTCATGGGCAAGGGAGGGAATCCCTTACCTGGCGATGATAAGCAACCGCCGCATGAACAGGAAACCACGGCACAGGCGTTTGTCGCTGAGGATAGTCCTTATGATAGAAATTCTCCGCCACGATATGCGAACCTTCCCCAGGGGTTAGAAAAGCAGGAGGAGCCTGCGAAACAGCCTCAAATACCGCAGCCCCAAACGGTATCTGAAGAACACAAGGAAAAAACGGAGGAGGCGGAGACAATAAAAGAAGAAAAGACGATAAAAACAGAAACCACGACACAAGCGCCAAAAAGGGAACGACTCACCATCGGACGCGGCATCGTGCAGGAAGAGGCGGCGGAAGCGCTGCCAAACAGTGAAGGGGTGTTGTTTGCCGATAAACAGGACGATACAAGCAATGAATCTGAGAAAAAAGAGGAATCATTGTCATCGTCGCTTCAAGAAGAGGAAATTGAAAAAAAGGACGAGGTAAAGTCAGAACAACTCGTAGAAACAAAGGAAACTAAGGATACGGCAGCGCTTAAACCCGAAATACCTGTGCCCCCCTCAGAGTCACCAGGTGTCGAACAGCAACGCAGACTTGAAAGGGGATTGGATGAGACAGAAAGTCCCGGTGAATTAAAGAAACCAAAGGTTTCCTTTAGTGTCAATGCAAAGGCAACGGGGGCAAGCAAAGATCCTGCGCTCTTTGAGGATACGATATCTAATGCTGCAATTCCAGGCGCGCCGTCTTTCAACGTACAAAAACATGAATATGCTTCTTATTTCAAGCATATTCGTGATAGAATATCGCTCTATTGGTTCCTTGGATACGGGACTCGCGCTGAGATAAAACTGGAGACGAAAAACGATAAACCAATCATTATAGAATTTAAAGTTCTACCCGATGGTTCTATTGACGATGTAAAGATAGCGGATGACGCCGGGAATTTTCAACTGGCTTCGAGGCTTGTATCCTCGATCAAAAATGCAGCGCCGTTGGATCCGTTTCCGGTTGATATCAAGGAACCATCAATTGATGTAAAATTTAATTTCTACTTTTTCTAGGAGGGAGTAATACTTTGGAATGGCTAATAGGTGGTGGTCCAATAATGATACCACTGTTAATTTGTTCTATTTTATCACTTGCAGTCATCATCGAAAGGGCAATAAATCTTCGCAGGGACAAGATATTAAGACCTGAGATCATACAGACCATAGAGGCGCTTCGTAGTCAGGAAGATATACCCTTTGCGATTTCCAAATGCGAGGTAATACCAGGACCCTTTTCAAACCTGCTGAGACGAACCCTTATGAATAACCACCTTTCGCGGGAAGAAAAATTTATTGATATACAGGCTGCTGGCAGGCAAGAAACGAAGTCGCTTGAAAAGAGGCTTCTGGTGCTTGAAATCATTACCGCAGTAGCCCCTTTATTAGGACTGCTGGGAACGGTATTGGGGCTGGAAAATATCTTTGGAATTATATCAGAACTGGGATTGGGGCAGGCCAAGGCCTTTTCCGGCGGGCTTGCAGAGGCCATCAGAACCACGGTATTTGGGCTCTTTATTGCAATTCCAAGCCTGGTTGCGTTTAGCTATTTTGACAAAAAGGTGGATACCTTTGTTCTTGAAATGGAAGAATACTCCATGCACATTTTGAATAAACTTTATCCGGCTAAAGGATTTGATAAAAAGCAGTAATTACCCTTTTTAAATTTAAACAAGACTATGCGATTCAGAGAAAAACGTATTACAAAATCCATCATAAACCTCACCCCCATGGTGGACATGCTGTTCCTGATACTCCTGTTTTTTCTGGTTACTTCAAGTTTCATAGAACAGCCAAACATCAAACTGGAACTCCCCTCCACCAAATATGCCTCCACAAGCAAGCTTGAGGAACGGGTCTTGACGATTTCCCAGGATGGCAAGCTCTTCTTTCAGAATAAACCCGTCGAAAGAAATGACCTTGTTTCGGTATTAAAGAACGCCTTTTCCAAACAAGACGACAAGACCCTCATTATGCGTGCGGACAAGAATGTGTCGTATGGTGTCATTATAGAAGTCATGGACGCAGCCAAAGGGGCGGGCCTAAAGCGGATTCTTGCCCCCACTATTTTTGAACCTGAAAAACGTTCTTAACCAGAATCGCCAGCCTCTCAAAAATTCCTGAAATGATCCTTTTGAAAATACGCCTCAGCGATTTTACCGTTATAAACTGCACATATAGTGAACGCTAAAAGAAAGTTGTCATTGCGAGGAGGAACGGTTGCGAGGCAAAGCCGAAGCAAACTTTAGGCAAGATTCCTCACTTCTTTCGGAACAGGCTCCGCAATCTCAAGACAAGGATTGCTTCGCTGTCGCTCGCAATGACGGATTCATGTCAACTTATTTATGACGTTCACTATAGGTTTTTCTTCAGACGCTCCATGATGAGAAAAGGAAATAGTAATTCCTATGGACTGAACTGCCCAATCTTGTATTTGCGGGTGTTAGTGTTAAAGGAGTGGGGATTCCTTTTCGCCTTTACACCCTTCTCTTCCTGATGGAAGAGATAGAAAATGGGTTGTGAGGAGGTGGTGGAGATGAATTCGCCATCTTCTTATAGAAGATTGACCTCATAGCTTCTTGACTTCCTAACTTTACAGTATCGTAATAATCTCATCACTCTCAGCGGCTGGCCGCATGATACTGCAAACAATACGCCTGTCAGGATTTTATGTTGACAATCAGACTATTATGTATATAAATTGTACGTATTAATAATACATACAATGGAGGTAATAAATATGAGACGTACTTTGAAAAAAATAAATTTTTTTATAGAAGAGGATATTCGTAAGGTATTGGATGAGTTAGTGCCAGATGGACAGAAAAGCAAGGTAATCAACGAGGCGTTACGAAAGGAACTTCTTAGGATAAAGCGGGAGAAAGCAACGGGAAAACTTATGGCATTGAAGTCCAAAGGCACACTGGTTTCAAACAGAGAAATCGTTGAAGCATT
>Ga0209323_10001323_pt1 | contig 16357 bp, 18 predicted proteins | sample Rifsed19ft2_FD_184014 | JGI IMG/M metagenome (GOLD analysis project Ga0209323, IMG submission 184014) | Soil microbial communities from Rifle, Colorado, USA - sediment 19ft 2 (version 2) | ecosystem: Environmental > Terrestrial > Deep subsurface > Rock core/Sediment | place: Rifle, Colorado...
AAGCATTTAGATAGTATCGGTTGGAAAATCCGCCGATATGTTTAATCGAGATGTTATGCAGAGCCTAAAGCAATTTGGGCGATTTCATTCCATTTTGTCTACAAGAAAAGGTTCGCAGCGAGATTCAGAATAAGCCGTACCGTAAACCGACACAGGTGGGTTGGTCGAGAAGACTAAGGTGAGCGAGAGAAAGAGGCTTAAGGAACTCGGCAAAAAAGCTGGACGTAACTTTGGGAGATGTCCTGCCCCGATTTTTATCGGGGTTACAACAAATGATTGCTAACCGACTGTTTACCAAAAACACAAGTCCGTGCAAAGCAGCAATGCCATATATACGGGCTGACACCTGCCCAGTGCCGGTAAGTTAAGAGGATCTGTTCCTGCGCAAGCGGGAAGCAGTGAATTTAAGCTCCGGTAAACGGCAGCAGTAACTATAACTGTTCTACGGTAAGGGCAATATAAAACTGCCGTAGTGAAGGGTTCAAGTCCCTTCCGTCATATGACGAAAAATTCGACTATATGCTGGAAAATCTTGTTAATCTGAAGCTACTATGGTAACATCATACTGTAGATGATACCAAGTGAAAAAGCATTCAGTAAAGACAATCAGCAGGAAAGACTAAAATTTATTGGCTGGATTGTTGGATTTGTTGATGGAGAGGGTTGTTTTACAGTAACCCTACATAAAAATCCAACTACATCTTTGGGTTATCAAATAATGCCCGAATTTGTTTTATCGCAAGGAGAAAAAAGTAAAAGCGTATTATATACGACGATGAAATTTTTTAATTGCGGTAGAATTTCGGTTAACAGAAGACATGATAACCATAGAGAAAATCTTTTTCGTTATTCAGTGAAGTCTCAAAAAGAGCTTCTTGATATAATTATTCCTTTTTTTAAGGAAAATAATTTGAAAACTTCTAAAAAAGATGATTTTGAAAAATTTTCCGAAATACTTTTGTTGATGAAAAATAAAGTTCATTTGACGAAAGAGGGAGTTAATGAAATCATAAAGATCATTGAGACTATGAATACAAGGAAGAAAAGAAACCAGTCAGTTTTAGAATCCTCAGAGACTATACGTCGAACGCGAAGCGGACCGTTAACTTTTAACAAATTGACAAATTAACTGAAGAGAAATTTTTAGTTAATTGTTAAATGTTAATTGGTTGATGGTTCACGAAGTGAAGATATAGTCCAAAACTCAACAACGTTTTACGTTGATTATTCATGTTTTGAGCGAAGCCCCTTGTCGGGTAAGTTCCGACCTGCATGAATGGTGTCACGAGTTAGCAACTGTCTCGAGCCTCTACTCGGCGAAATTGCGGTGGCTGTGAAGACGCGGCCTTATTCCACCAGGACAAAAAGACCCCGTGGAGCTTTACTGTAACTTGGTATTGCCTTCACATTTTTTGATTGTGCAGAATAAGTGGGAGCCTTCGGGCAACAGTGTAATACCACTCTTTGAGAAATGTGAGGCTTACTCATTCCGCCTGGAAACGGCGGAGGGGAAAGTGCTAGGTGGGCAGTTTTACTGGGGCGGTACCTTGCCAAAAGGTAACGCAAGGGTACAAAGGTTGGCTTAGTACGGATGGACATCGTACGGAATGTATAAAAGCACAAGCCAGCTTGACTGCGAGAGTGACGGCTCAAGCAGGTACGAAAGTAGGTTTTAGTGATCCTCCGATCCTTTGTGGGAAGGACGGAGCTTAACGGATAAAAGCTACCCCGGGGATAACAGAGTAGTCGCACCCGAGCGTCCATAGCGACGGTGCGGTTCGCTACCTCGATGTCGGCTCATCGCATCCTGGCGCTGAAGAAGGTGCCAAGGGTCGGTCTGTTCGCCCGTTAAAGCGGTACGTGAGCTGGGTTCAGAACGTCGTGAGACAGTAAATAGTTTAAGCGGTCTCATTCCTCGACGGACTGAAATACACATTGAAGGAAGTAGCATGTTTTGTTATCAACAATCGTTTCTAAGGATATACGAAACGGTTTATTAAAAGATTCAAGAAAACCCCGATTTAATCGGGGATGAATTGAACCTGTATGTAATTCTCCCTTAGGGGAGAAGCCGAGGATGATTAATCCTCGGAGAATTTCTTTTTTACATTAAATTTGATCTTTTTGTCTATATAGAACGAGGAAATATAAATCTGATCCTCCTTGTGTAAAGCTATGGAGGACCCCGCGGAGCATTGTGCGAAGTGGGGCTAAATGCTGGAAACTCCGGTGAATGTGGCAGTACTTGACAAATTTGTTTTGTTGAGTGAAAATCTGTCCACTGCGGACAATCAGCAGGAAAGACCTCAAGAAATTTCCAATAAATACCAATGAACACAAATAAATACAAATTCTCAATTGGGAATTGGTGATCATTTGTAATTGGTGATCATTTGTAAAGATTTTTGGGGAATCCTCAACGACTATACGTCAGATGCTTTGCAAACTGTTAACTTTTAACAAATTGACAAATTAACTGAATAGAAATTTTAGTTAATTGTTAAATGTTAATTGGTTGATGGTTCACGAAGTGAAGATATAGTCTGATCTCATGGGCGACCATGAGCTCCGAAAAATGTTCGGAGGTAAAAACAAGCGAACGTAAAATTACGTAAATGTCGGACTCTATCCGGTGGAATCGTGGAATCTTGAAGAGAGCTGTCCTCAGTACGAGAGGACCAGGATGGGGAAACCTCTGGTGTGCCGGTTGTCGCGTCAGCGGCATCGCCGGGTAGCTATGTTTCTAAAGGATAACCGCTGAAAGCATCTAAGTGGGAAGCCAACTCTAAGATTAGGATTCATGTCCCGATTTAATCGGGACGAAGACTCCTGGAAGAATACCAGGTTGATCGGAAGGATGTGGAAGCCCCGTAAGGGGTTAAGCTAACCTTTACGAATAAGTCGATTAAAGATATATTACCTTGTGCCATGCACAAGGAAATTCAAAACTCAAATTACAAAATTCAATTCAAACTCAAAATTAAAAAGAGGACAAAAGATACAGAATTATTTTCTTTTTTTAAAGTTTTGTTATTTGTTATTAATTTGTCATTTGTTATTTATCATTTGAATTTTCTTTTGCAGAGCGCAAGGAACTTTCTCCCTAAATTTATTAAAGAGCAAAATAGGTCGTATATGACAAATAAGACCTATTTGTCATATAATTGGTTGTATTTGAAAATATTGTCCTGGTGGTTGGAGCGAGGCGGAACTACCTCTTCCCATTCCGAACAGAGCAGTAAAACGCCTTAGCGCGGACGATAGTTGCGGGGCAACCTGCCGCGAAAATACGTCATCGCCAGGACAATATTTTCAAATTAAGAGAATTTTTCAATCCACCCAAGGCAGATCACCGACGAATAATGATCTCTGAGTAATAACACAACTTCACAAGCGGAGATATTGTTTTAAATAGATGACAACATAACAATCACTCGAATGTGATACCATATTGATAACATGACAAAAGATTTAAAAAGAAAGATAAATAAAGCAGTAAAGCATACAGTCAGGAAGTACAGAAAAACATATATAGCTTTGGAGAAATATGACAAAGGCAGGAATAAAAAAGCCAAATATATGGCTGACAGTGAAAATTTGCGAAGCTACTTTCAAACAATTTAAAAGTAGCTTGGATTTTGATGAGCCAATACCTCCTTTTGAAGAAAGATTTCCCAACAAACTGGAAGGAATATTAGAATCCACAAAGCAGACATTTGATAAAAAGCTATTAAACCCTTCCGTAGTTGATGCATGCACTGCCTACTTTAATAATATTGTTAGAGGACATCCTTTTAGAAATGGAAATAAACGACTGGCGGTATTGTTTACGCATGTTTTTATATTATTAAATGATTACGATATCAAATTAAGCTACAAGGCAATGTATAATCTTGCTTTGTTGGTAGCAAACTATTCAGAAAAGGGGCTTAGTGCTGAAAATACCAAATTAGGGTGCCGGAGGATTTTTGAAAAATATATTACAACTTGTTAAAAGCTGGCAACTGTATGTGAAAATACGTCATCCTCTTTCGCTTGAGCTTCAGAAGGGCGCGGTCGCCAGGACAATGAGTTCAAATAAATTAACCAAAATATATTAAAATAAAGATGAATGAAGTTAAGCCGGAAAGTAGTAACCTTATAAAAGTCTTCCAAAATATAACTGCTGAAATAGAACTAAAGGACACCGCTCCAAAGGCAATTGTTTTTAAAGGATCGGATACCGATGCAAAAAATGCGTTTAAAACAAATGTTAGCGTAGGTAATTTAAGTGTTTTAGATATTGATTTGGATAGGAAAATTCCGAATAGGTCTCAAGATTTTGATATCGAAGAATATCTAAAGGGAAGTGATATTAAAGATGCAATCCTCCTTTTAAATGTAAGCGAAAAAAATATGTACTCCCTGGATTATTTTAGATGGTTAAAAAGAAACCTTGATCATATAGGTAGAATTTGTAGAGATGAAAGAAGCGTGATTAAAGGAAGAAATATTTATACATTTTTATTACTTCCGGAATCAGATTTTCAAACATTCAAAACATCAACAACCGGAAACGTCCGCGATCCCAGCATGTATTTCATTTAAACTGCTGTTGTCTTAGATCGTCCTTCTTATTTACCCAGTAGAGAAACACTTTTGCCTTTTCCTCCTAACTTTGGATTACCTATGAATCTATTAAGCTGCCAATATAAAAGTCTCAATTTATCATCTTTTGGTATTTCCAATTTGTCAATCTCCTCCGGATGATGAATGTCACATCCTGTCATAGCATAGTGAGTTTTATCTACAAGTACCGACATTTGATTTTTCTTTTTTGGATCAACGCTTGTATTAAACCAAACATCTGCCCCTCCCGGTTCAAATACGCCAAAAACCGGATCACCCATCCAACGGTGAACACCTGTTCCCGGAATCTTTTCAATTACCTACCTTCCATATCTGTCTTGAACATAAATATCGATGGACATAAAAGCATTGTATAATTCTCCCTTTTTTGCTGTATATCCACTGAGATTAGCTTTTGCTGAAATGAAATATCTCATCCCTTTTGGATCAAAGGGTTGGATTGGAGTTTCAACTGTCTGGTCAAGATTCACTCTGAACTTCTTGTCGCTACCGCCTTCAACAATGATTTGTTTTGATTGTGAATGTTCGGTCTCTATATTATCTGAAGATGCAAGAAGACGCTTGTCTTTAGCGCTTATTTCGGGAACATATAATTCCCCATTGTTATATTTTTCATATATTGATTTCCTTATTCCAAATATAGCGTCCCACAATCTTATTTCTTCCTCCTCCATAGGAGTTGCTTGTGAATATTTGTCGCCGATTGATACGTTGTTAATGTTTCTGACACATCCATTCCTTTGTATAAAACCGGCACGAACGCTTTGACTACTCGCCGCACTTCCGCGTCGCTTACGGGAACTTTAATATCTTTTTCATTTAAAGCTAAATCTTTTCCAGTGAGGATATCCTCGGGTTTTGGTATGAACTTATCTTTATCATCAACCATAAGCACTTAATTATATAATATCTAAGCGACTATCCGAGGCCTGTCAGGCCTCGGATGTAAAGCTCTTTGAGAAAGGTTGTAAAGTGCTAGACTTCAATCATGAAGGGATTGAAGTCGACGGCGCAAGCTAAATACGACCTAAGATATCACTTTGTCTTTATACCCAGGTATCGCAAGCGAATACTGGAAGGCAATCTAGCCAAAAGGATCGAAGGGATGATTAGGTTTGCAGCACAAATCCATGAATGGGAGATCTTTGAGCTTGCGATACAGAAGGACCATGTGCATTTATACCTTGGAGCTAAGCCCAAATGGAGTCCTTCCGCAGTTATGAATACAATTAAGGGGGGAACCAGTAAAAAGATACGGGAATTATTCCCCAGTCTTGACGAGGTCTACTGGAAGGCGACATTTTGGGCTGATGGATATCTCGTAAAGTCAGTAGGTGAAATGACGGACAAAGTGATATCGCAATATGTCAAAAAGCAACGGAAGTGTTAAAAACAAAACCGAGGGCTCTTAGCCCTCGGAGGTTTATTAAAAAGAAATATATTTTCCTGGCGGGCAAAATTGTTTGCGTACGCGTCAGACGCGACTGCGATATAATATCTTGAAAATGCGTTTCCCCCTTCACTAAAGTTGTGGATGGGCGTAGTTGCCAGTACAAGGTTTTCAAATAGTTCTAACTAACTTCACTTGGTGCCTCCGTTTTTTGAAATCTCTTCAGGAATTGAACGAGGAATATTAAGTCGGATGTTGAACCGTGGTATAAGTTATAATAATATAATCATATGGCGACATTGGATGATCAGGATCTTAAAAATATTAAAAACTTAATTGAAGTAACTTTTGATGAGAAAATTGAAGAGAAAGGTTTGGTTACCAAAGATGATATCAAACATCTTCCTACTAAGGATGAGTTTTATACTGAAAACGATAAGTTAATGAAGGAACTTAAGGCTGTACGGGAAGAACAACCTATTCTTTCCAATCAAGTTTCAGAGCAATCAGATGATATTGAAAAACTTAAAGTCATCCATCCTCGTTTCCAACATGCAACTATCTAATCCATGAACTAAACTCCTTAGGATAATTTTTATAGTGGCTTTTTCTCCCTTGTTACGGGAAGTTTTTAATGTTAGAATTGAACACTAAAATAGAAAGGTGGTTGTTGTGAGTGGCACAGATAAAAGTAAGAAAAGTAGAATTAGTAAATGAAGTAGATGGGGAAGTAAACAGCAAAACTACGGATAGTTCTTCAGTTACAATGGAGAAACTTCTTGCGATGTATTCCGGAACTCCTTTTGCCCTGAAACGCGGAGACCGCGTTAAAGGAACAGTAGTTGAAAAAGCACCAAAAAAGCTTGTAGTTGATATTGGCGGAAAAGGCGAGGGGATTGTGGCTGAAAAAGCATATCAGGAAGCACGTGATTATATTAAAACCCTGAAAGTCGGCGATGAAGTTACCGCAATGGTTATTGTCGGAGAAACTCCGGATGGTTTTACAATTCTCTCTCTTCGTAACGCAATGCATGATGCCGTATGGGCCAAGCTTGAAGAAGCCAGAAAAAACAAAACCCCGCTTGCCGTGATGGTCAAATCCGTATCACCTTCAGGGTTAACAGTTGATATTGAAGGCCAGTATGGATTTGTGCCTTCTTCCCAAGTCGGAAAAGTCATGTCAAAGGATATGAACAGTTTGATGGGAACGCATATAAAAGTTGTAGTTATTGATCTTAACCGCAAAGACAATAAAATCGTACTCTCTGAAAAGGAAATTTCCGAAGCTGAAGATATAAAACTTATAAATAAAGCCATGGATGAGATAGAAGAAGGGGAAATTTATGACGGCAAAGTCACAATGGTTACCAATTTTGGTGCTTTTGTAGCCATTGAGGTTAAAGTAGGTAAAGAGACGGCGAAGGTTGAAGGCCTTGTTCATATTTCAGAAGTTGCCTGGGGTAAAACGGAAAATATCCGTGAAGTTTTGAGAGAAGGGGATAGTTTGTCGGTAAAAGTCATTGGGATGAGAGATGGTAAGCTATCGCTCTCTATAAAACAAGCCAAGGCTGATCCTTGGACGGGAGCGGCAAAGAAATTCAAAAAGGATGAAAAATATAAGGGCACCGTTACAAAAGTTTCCGACTACGGAGTCTTTGCTGCGCTTGAAGAAGGTGTTGAAGGATTAATTCATATCACCAAAATTCCGCCGGGAATGAATTTGAAAGTTAATGATATGGTTTCTGTAATTGTTGAAGAAATTGATACGGAAAGTAAAAAAATCTCCCTGGGATTGGTACTAACTTCAAAACCGGTTGGGTATAAGTAAGCTTCAATTATCAATTATAAATTTTAAATTAAAAAACCAGAATAGGGGAGCTTTAAATGGAAATGAGAAATAAGATTCAAGATTATGAAATATGACAAAAATTGACATGCTTTTGATTTGGATTATAATAGCCGTACATGGACAGGAAAGCAGAAAAAACCCAGGATCATTTGAAGCAGGCGGTGTTGGAAAAAATAAATTCCGGAAGAGCACATACGAACGATGCCTTGCAAGAAGATCAATTGCTTCTAATAGACCCCACAAAAATTAAAGATGTTGAGCATGGACTGGGTCCATATAATAAAGATTATTTTAAAGAAGCCATCGACAGGGCAGTAGAGGATAACCCAGATGTTAAAGTGTTGGCTTTGGATATGCATGATATTAATTATGTCGGTTCATGTGCATTTTGGGTCCTTATCGGCGCTCAAAGAGAACTTATCAAAAGAGGAACTGGGAAAAAGGATGTTCATACTACTCCTGAAGGGATTATTCTTGTTGATCTTGATAAGGATATTAAAGATTCGCTGAGATTGGTTGAAATGAATGGTTATTTCGGTATGGTCGATACAAAAAAGTAACCCGTTAGAAACTCCAATCCCAGATTTAAGTTGTATAAAAAATCGGAAGTTAGTATAATTCACCCCAAATGCTTGTCATTATTGACCGTCCCGATGGTTGTGGATTTGATAGTATAGTTGATTATCTTAACGAATATGGTGTCCCATCCAGAATTATAAAAGATCTTACAGATGCTAAGGACTATATTAGTTCTGCTTCATTAAAAGATAATCATTTTTTCATTCATGGATCAGTTGGCAGAAGTCGTAGGAGTTTTGAAAGAGAAGGGTATGGAACAGATATGTTGGAAATAGTTGAAGCTATTCACCGCAGGAATGAATTTTCAAGAATAACAATCCTTAGCGGAATGTATAACTTTCCAATAGACAGCACGGTTTCAGAACTTAAGGCTGATGGTTATGTGACCGATATTTTGCGATTAGATGAAGTGATAAAATTGGCCAAAAGAGGTGAGGTGACTGTGGAGGAAATGAAGGAGCGTGGCAAGACGATCGAAAATATTAAAAGCGGACAGAGAGTGGAAGCTGGAATTCGTAACTTTAAAAAGACTAAAGAAGGAGAATAAATGTCAAAAGAACTGGATTTTCTGAAAAAACAAGGACTTTGAAAAATTTGTAGTGTGGGGTGGGGAAGATGGGAAGGATTTCGCAAGGATATTTATCGAAGGTCAAAATAAATCAGGACGTCACAAAAAGCATTTAAAAACTCATGCGAAAAGACTACTCTGCGACGGTTGTGTGTTAAGAAACAACACTGGTCCAATAAAGTGTAATGGTGTGGATCCTGATAGAATAAGTGCAGAATCTGCGTACATTTCGAACCCAACACCGCTATCGAAAACCTATTGGGATTCGTTATTTGAACGCTTGCCCTGTTCTCCTCAAAGGTAAGCGAGTAAGTAATCCCAGGCCAGCAAAAATTCAATATTAGATATCTTGATAGGTTTACAGGAATTGTAAGAAACACTTATTTTGTTGTTGTGATAATCATTGACAGTTTCATATAATTTTGTAAATATTAAATATGTCAGGAAAAAAGAGAAGTAGTGAATTTTTTTTCATTTTACTTTTGGTCTCTACAATAATTGTCTCCGTCGTCGTCCTTCAAAATAAAAGTGATTTTCTGGGAAAAACTTCGGCAAAAAAGCAAGAGACAGAGGATATTCTTCTTGGTACGGGATGGAATTTGGTTTCGACAACACTGGTTACAGGTCTTGATGCGAAGGCAATTTGCGATTTGATTCCCCCAGAGGTTTCTATGGTTTCTATTTGTAAATACGAAGGCAGTTATACCTGTAGATATTGCTACAGTGTAAATCCAACTGATAATTTTCCGATTATTGCAAATCAGGGTTATTTTATCTCGTCAGATTATCCCGGGACATTTAGTTTAAGTCTAACCGGTGTAAGATCGCGTAATATACCCCTTGTTGAAGGCTATGCAATGGTGGGTTTTCCAAAGTCAGATCGAAAGCTCATGGCTTCCAAATTGTGCGGCAGATATCAGGAGACAAGTTATAAAATTCTAAAATTAAATAAATATTTGGATAACGGGACATATCAGGAATATGATTGCGAGATTAAGTCGCAAAATGACTTCGAAATCGAAAAAAATAAAGCCTATTGGGTGATGAGCGAATTGATTACCAAACCGAGGTCCGGTAAAAATGTAAAAGTGAGACCGTCAGTACCCCGTAAATAATATTTATATTTCTTTCTAAAAAGTGAGGTAGGCATTTTAAGAATTCTAATTGTATAATCCTCTTAATGAGTAAAAGTTCTTCAATTGAATCTTCCCGCTGTCCCGCACAGAACTTTCTTGCTCCCGAATACTTTGTGTTCGCGTCGCAAGGGCGTTTATGCGGGATGGCACTTTCATTTATTTTTAAATCATGGCGAAATTAAATTCAAAGTTTATCTGTCAGCAATGTAGTTTTGAATCACCCCGTTGGTTCGGGAAGTGCCCGGAGTGTGGAAGTTGGAATACTGCCGTTGAAACGGTAGTAGAACGCAAAAGTAATACAAGTAGAACAAGTATAAAAAGTAGAACAGGAGTAAGTGTAGCACCAGTAAAACTAACGGAGATCACAAATACACAAACGGAAAGAGTAATAACCAGGATTTCAGAGCTGGATAGGGTTTTGGGAGGGGGGATTGTTCCCGGACAAGTAACTTTGATAGCCGGTGAGCCGGGGATTGGAAAAAGCACACTCCTTTTGCAGGTAGCAGATCAATTATCCAATAGCAGCTTAAATCATCCTGAATTTAGTTCAGGATCTAAGACTCTGAAACGAGTTCAGAATGACAATAAACTTCAGCATAATGGTGGTAGTGTCCTATATGTTTCCGGTGAGGAGTCGGTAAGACAAATTAAAATTCGAGCTGACAGACTGGGAATTAAAAATAAAAATATCAATTTGCTGGAATCCACAGATATTGATGAGATCATAACTCAAGTGGAACCCTTCGACTACGCTCAGGACATGCGGGTAGATAAAGAAGGTAAAATGAATCTAAAAGCCAATTCTACAAATTCTACCTTTTCTACCAATTCTACTTTAAATGCTATCATTGTTGATTCAATTCAAACAATGCAGACCCAAGACCTTTCGGGAATGGCTGGAAGCGTGGGGCAGGTGAGGGAGTGTGCCTACCGCCTTGTCAGGTTTGCTAAATCGACAGGAATTCCTGTTTTTATTGTGGGGCATGTCACGAAGCAAGGTTCGATCGCAGGACCTTCAGTTTTGATGCACATTGTCGATACGGTTTTATGGTTCGAAGGAGACAAGACGTTGTCTGTGAGGCTTCTCCGTGCTGTAAAAAACCGCTTCGGTCCCACTGATGAAGTGGGCATTTTCTCAATGGCAGATGTTGGACTTTTGTCTGAAGAACATCCGGAGAAGTTTTTTCTTTCAGAGTTAAAAAAACCCGTAGCCGGTTCTGTTATATCCTGTGTAATGAATGGTACACGTCCATTACTCGTGGAAATTCAATCTCTAATTGTTCCCAGTAAACTGGTCATACCTCGAAGAGTCGCGCAAGGAATTGATGCAAAAAAGTTGGAGCTTCTCTTGGCTGTATTATCCCGAAGATGCGGTCTGTCAATCTATGAATCTGACGTTTATGTATCAATAATGGGCGGCATTTCGGTCCGAAACGACCCGTCGATCGATCTTGCAGTATGCTTATCTTTGGCGTCGGCGTTTTTTAATAAACCAATTGACAGAAAGACAGTAGCTTTTGGCGAGGTTGGATTATTGGGCGAGATAAGGGGAGTGATTTTGCAGGATAAAAGGCTGAAAGAAGCCAGGAGGCTTGGATTTAAGGAATTTGTAACAAGTGAGAAGTTTGATTTTTTACAAAAGAGTATCAAAAATCTTTTTCGGTGAAAATAGCCTCGTTCTTGTTCGTATCTTTTAGTTCTTTCAATCTTAAACCTCCAATAAACTCATTATCTTTTGAATTCCATGTGATACCGAGCTTTTATATAAGATGGTATTATTTCAGATAGAGAATATGCCCATTTTTTCTGAAATCTCATATAAATCTCATCTACTAGTCCGGCTCCTAAGGTCTTACAACACCAGAGGTATGATCCTATTTTATCTTTTAGGGAGAATATTAGCCGGAAATTTTAAGACTGACACAGATTTATTTCTGGTTCCCATAATTTTTATCTGTACGTATGGAATTGTATCGCTTTTCAATTATGATGCGGATAGAAGAGAAGATAAAATAAACAAACGTCGGAATCCACTTGAAAACAAATTATCAAAAAAATTCATTAACAAATTAATAACTATTCTCGTCATTTTTGTGGCCACATTATTGACGTTCGTAAACCACAAATTGGGAATATCAATCGCTTCGGTTTCGATTATTATTACCGGTTTTTTGTATTCCCATAAAAAAATACAGCTATCTCACAGACCGCTAACCAAGATAGTTTTAATGATGAGCGGATATACTTTTATCCCGGGAATCTTAGGGCTTTCGAATAATCGTATAGATAAACTTAATTTGTTTCTTATATTTTCGTTGTCTTTAATTTACGCATCGTTTTTAATTTACAGCGATGTTAAGGATATTACTGGAGACAAAAAAGTTGGGAAAATAACACTGGCTGTCTTACTGGGTTATAAAAAATTATGTGTTTTAGGTTTTGTCTTGGCGCTTCTTGGTACTATTCCTGCCTTATATTTACTAAGACTAAATGAAAATTTTCAGATTATAGCCTCTTTTTTTTCTATTCCAATTCTTCTGCAGACATTTATCATTATTAACTGTGAAGCGATTTTGAAAAGGAAGGTGAGAGTGGTGGGCAGTTATATAGTTCTGTTGTTCTTCGTTGGTTTAGTGTTGTCGTTGTCTCTGGCATTATAAAAGATATAACTAAGAACAATAAAAATAAGCGGAAAAAGGAAGGTAATAACTGTCTGAATGCTGAACCGCTTGAATTGGGGATCGCCAGCAATTTTAGTGATTAAAACATAAAGACCCAGTAAGATAATCCAAGAAAGTAGAATTTTAAATATAGTTTTCATTATTATTCCTCGTCCGGCGGATGAATGATTATTTCAACTATAAGAGATGCTAAAAATAATAATGCGGCCAATGGTGCAATCAAAAAGCCGTATGAAAGGTATTTAGATATCTTTATTAATATAAATTCGGCTGTTGAATATAAAATAATAAAGACCGCAACTGAAAGCCATGCAGAGGTTGAAAAAAGTGTTTGGCTGATCGATATGACGTAATAATAAAAATAGAGGAACGGGACAAATAAACTTATCCCAGCAATATAAATAACAATCTCTTTTTTCCGGTTTCTCATCAGGGATACTTAAAGTATTTCAATATGTTTATATATTGTCAATTATCATTGGCTTTGTTCGGGTTTCCCATCTTAAGGAATTTGTGGACGAGCGAGAAGTTTGATTTTTTACAGAAAGCAATTGGAGGATTGAAAAAGATATAAGATTTTAAAATATCTTTTAGCTTCAATATAAAATTATTTCTTTTTTTATCAACAATTTTTCATTTTTTATTTGCCCAAGACAAAGTTGTTCATTTCTTTACTTCTCTAAAGAAATGAACCAAAGAAAGGAGCCGCTGTAAAAATTTCTACTGGTTTTTGTTCACTCATACTTTGTTTGCATAACTTCCCCCGATAACACTATCGGGTTGTCAGACAGTTGCAAACAGAAAAGCGTATTCGTTTACTTAACCCTAGTGAAATTTTTAGCGCGATGTAACTACAAAGGTAAAACTAATGATTTGTAAAAAAATTTGATTCTGTTTATAATTCAGCCTCATAGTATGTCTATTGAGCGTGAAGTAGAAGGCAAAATATTGGTACCTGAATATCTTCCGGAAGGAGTTCATTTTCTTGATCAGCCCCCATATAGCTGGATCAATGAGAATTTCTGGAAAGGCAGATTCAGTTTCACTAATGAAGAAAGAAGATCTCTGGTAAGACAAATTACAGGAGTTGCAGCCATCGGTGAAGCTAAATTTGATCTTGATCGGCGAATATCAACATATACCCAATTAAGGAAAGAGTTTGCCATTAAAGAAAATAAAGTTTTATCCGAGCTTATTTATTCTATCTATCATTATTTAAATAATTACCCCTTTTCAGGATCGTATGTTAAGGAGAAAAAAATAGAATGCGATGGAAAAGGATTTCCAAGGAAATATCCTGATGGAAGATCTGTAAAAATGATGACTTATCCAGCATATGCGTTTAATTTCCAGAAGGTAGCAAATCTTCAAGTACCCGCTGTTGTAGAGGTGTCTGTGGGTTCAGCTGATAGGTGGTTTAGCATGAACAAGGTTTGATATAAATATCTCGAGAGCTTTCAGACGGAAAAGGTTTTTTTAAATCTCCAAACTCGGCATGAAGAATAGCGTTGCCTATGGTATTATCCGTATCATGTCACCTGAATGTTTTTGGAGCGGAGTACCTCGAAGCATTAAAAATGATATAAAAAGCCGTTTGGGTAAACCTGAATTAGCCCGTTTGTTAAATGGTGAAGGATTTGCAATTACTAAAGATGGCGAGATTGTAGAGGATAATTGTTTAACTCCGAAGCAACTGGGAATTATTATCAACCGTGCGAGAAGAGAACCTGAATTTTATCATATCATTTCCCTTAAAAGTGCGAAGCATGCCGAAAATGCCAGAAAAACACGGGATGAGGCATATCCTGACGTTTCGAACGATGAAGCTCCGAAAAAGGATGGTTGGGGGTGGTAAGCAACACCGAGGAAAGCACAGGTCGGAAACGAAAGGTACTGGTCTGTCTGCTTGGTTTAGAAGTACGCGATATGTAAGAGCCAGATCTGGTAACCTATATGGTAAAAAATAAGCCTTTCTCTTGTGAAGGTGCCTCCACTCAGGAAATTTAATAAAACATCTATTTAAGCTCCTAACTATTTACTGTGACTATTCTTACGTTTCTTACGTTGGATATTGCATATGACCGTATCAATACTTACTTCTGACATGGGAATACGCCTCAGTCTTTAACTAAAGTTTTATTCCCGGGTTTTGACATGGTCTTACAGTTTGATTCTATAATTTGAATCAAAATGCTACAGATTTCTGAAACAGAAATTTCTATCGAGTTATAAACGAGTTTTGACATAAATCTTATTTAAGGTCTTAAGGAGGGGTTTATCCCCGAGTTATCCACATTTTAATTTTTAGGCGAAAGAATAACGTAGATCGAGGCGGAATTTGTAAGCGTAGAAACTATAAGGTTAGTAAAAATTGAAGCTATTTTAACTATGGGATTTGACAAAAATAATAAACCGAATTACACTTATGCTACCAAAAAAAGTTCTTTAAAAATGGAGGTAGATTTGAAGGTGGCTCAACCCTTCTGATCTTATCTTCCGATCACGTTTGACGTGACTCACGGAGGGATTGGAGGGTTGTATAAGCATAAATGCTTATATCAAAATATCCACCCAATTTTAGCACTCGCCTTTAGGTACTATTCGTACACGGCTCGTGCCGTAATTGCTGGCGGATTATTTTTGGCGAAGCCAAAAATAAAGAGCATTACTATCGATAGTCCCGACTTGCGCCGGGAGAAGCACGAGTAGCAATGCTCTTTAATAATTCTTTGCCTTGTAGACAGGCTGTCTCAAGGCAAATTCAAAAAAGCGAATAAAAATTGTCGCTTTCAAATAAAAAGGTTAAAGGTTTTTTTGGAAAATATCAATAGCCTTTTTATTGAACATTAATAAATGACAAATTAACCGCATTTATTAACTACTTCAGAGGGCGTCCCACAAGGAGCTCGTCCCGATTTAATCGGGATTTCGCTCTTACGGGATTAAGGTGGAGTAGTTTAAGCGGACTTGGTACGTTAAAATCACGGATTAATACTAGGTGCCTTTCATGGGCGGGTGGAGTGTTGGGCTTGAAGGGACACACTTGTTGCTCTTATGGAGGGGTGGAGTGTTGGGCAGGCGTTCTACCCCTTCATTAGGGTAATAAATGGTTGTCCTACGGGGCAAGCAGGCTCGACCTGTTAGACGGGTCGTTCTACCCGCTCATAAAGGGTATCTTGCGATTTTTTACGTACCGTCCCGCCTGCAACGCTTCGCGTAAGCGATGCGGGCAGGTCTACCCGGGATGTAACACCGAGTTTGACTCGGTCGAACCCCCCCCAAGCTCTTTGAGGCTGTTAATGATACTCCACGGAATAGTATCTTTTCCGCCTTGGGTGAAATGACTATTCTCCATTCACGTAATTAATTGCAGGGTATTTCGAATAGTGAAAATAACAATGCTTTTTTTTGTGGAACTTCAAGTTTACTGTTCTTAGTTAATCCAATAATAGTTTTCCTTCTTTGTTCACCCAAAGAAGGAAATAAGAAAGAGTGCCCTGGTGTTTTTCGAATTGTATTTTCTTC
>Ga0209323_10001329_pt1 | contig 16300 bp, 9 predicted proteins | sample Rifsed19ft2_FD_184014 | JGI IMG/M metagenome (GOLD analysis project Ga0209323, IMG submission 184014) | Soil microbial communities from Rifle, Colorado, USA - sediment 19ft 2 (version 2) | ecosystem: Environmental > Terrestrial > Deep subsurface > Rock core/Sediment | place: Rifle, Colorado...
CGCATTTATCCTGATGGGAGACAAGGCTGAGGGGATGAAACAGATCTCAACGGCGAGCGGGCTTGGCCTTAAAGAGGCCCGGGAGTTCCTTATACGGCAGGAATTGACGAATTGAACTGCGGAGCTGCATAATCCATCCCCACCCTGCCCTCCCCGGTCAAGGGGGAGGAGATTCGGAGTAAAGACAAAAAAAGGCCCTGAAGCCGGTCGGCTTCAGGGCCTTTCTCATTTAACTCTATAGATCGTATTTACAGCGGCGGCCATACTGTCTTTGAGGATATGGCCCAGGACGTCCTTCGCGGAATAAGAAATCCTGCCGCCCTTCTCGCCGATGATGTCCCTTACTATCGAAAGCTCCTTGCCTGCCGTAAGGAGCGGCAGCTCGACGAAACCCTCGCTCCTCCTCTGGGCAAGGCCTATGTTCGCCATGAGGCCGTTGCACAGGCACTTGCATCCGGCGGTCTCCTCGGCAATGCCGCCCTTTTTGACGTACTCGTCTATCGGCTCGGCCGGACAGCGGTATCCCGCCTCGTTTTCCGCCTTCCTGTAGAGGTGACGGAGGTAGCCGAGGTCGCAGACCCTCTTTCTTGCGCTGAAGACGTCGTCGTCCGAGTTGGAGCCCTCGAGCCTCAGGAGCTTGAACGGAAAGCCCGTGGGAGACGCCTTGGGGTCTGTAAAGACCGTCGCCGTCCCTTCGAGGACCTTCTTCAGGATGCTCTCCCTTATCTCTTTCGTGAGCCCGGATTCCTCGCAGAAGGCGAAAGGTGTCCCGGCCTGTATGCCGCTCGCCCCGAGCGAGAACGCCTCCTTTAGCCCCTGTGAAGTCCCGTAAGCGCCCGCAAGCCAGAAGGGCGCTCCAAGGGCCTTTATGCTGTCAAGGTCTACCACGTCCTTTGGCCCGTAGACGGGCTCGCCGGAGGCGTCGAGCTTCAACACGCCCCTCGGCATGGCGTTGTGGCCTCCTGCCGAAGGCCCCTCGATGACCAGGCCGTCTACCTTGCCGGAGCCTTTCTTGACGAGGGTCTGCGCCAGCACGACCGAGGCGATTATGGCGAAGAATCGCGGGCGCCTGAGCAACTGGTGCGCGCCGCCCGAGAACGTCGCGGGGTCGAATGTCATCCTGAAGTCGTCGTCCTTGTCGGCCCCGAGCACGCTGAGCCTCATCGAGGCCTCTTTGCCGTCGGCAAAGCTGTCGAGTACGCCCGGTATCTCTCGAGGTATGCCGGCGCCAACGAGCACGTAATCGACCCCGGCGAGCATCGCCCCGTAGATGGACGCGAGCTGCGGGACCTGTATCTTCTCGAGGTAATTGATGCCGATAGCGCCGTTGTGGCCTTCCTTGGCGAGGAAGACCTCGACGAAGTTCGCGGCCACGATAAGCTCGAGGTGCGCCTGAGAGAGGTTCATGGTGCACATCGGGACGGTCCTGAACGGCTCGTCGTTCTTCTTGCCGCCCTCGATGAAGTACTTCTCGACTATGCGCCTGGACATCTCCGGGAACGGGAACGCGGAAAGCGCGCGGCGGATATGCCCGCCGGGGTCTCCGGCCTGAAGCCTTCTCGCGATGATGACGTCGAGCGCGGTCCCCGAGACCACCCCGAGGTGTCCGCAGACCGAGACTGCCTTAGCCAGCGGCCACGCGGATACCCCTGCCCCCATGCCACCCTGTATTATCAACGGAAAATCTGATTCAGCTTTCTTACGAATGGAAAAAGAGGAACTACTTGTGGGCCCTTCCGGCATCTGTACACCTTTTTGAAATTGAAAAAAGATTTCGAGGAAATAAGGCTGGCGTTATTTCAGGGGAATTCGGAATCTGAAAGGAAAAGAAGGAACATTCCACAACCTGCGCCCAGACCAACACTTTCCTTAGCTTGCCTAAGTTTACTCTAATCTGGCACTCGACTGCAATCAAAATATTCTCATGGGCCGGGGCGTGACAGGAAAGCAGGCGCCATATTTCACAAAACGTTTCCCTATGGCCCGGCAGGACGCAACTAAGGATTTAAGCAGCGGCTAAAAACTGTAATCCAGACGGGACCAGAATACCGCTGCGTCATCGCCGCCGTCTTGCTCAAGCCCCGCGCCTATTGTCAGCCTCGCGCCGCCGAAGGCCGGGATGGAGAGGTCCGCGGCGTACCAGTCCCTCTTGACTTCCGTGGCTGAATGGATGCCGGCCCTCTCGAAATCGGCTTCAACCGCCGCGACCATGCCGTTGGCGAGGTGGTACCGGGCCCTCAGGAACAGGTCCCTCGAGTCAGCGCCCATGTGGTGGCCGATGACGCGGCCGTGATAGGTATATCCGCTCGTGTATACCGAATGCCCGTACCAGAGCGGGCCGTAGCGGCTGTTCCTCGCGGTATTTGCCCATTCGAGCCTTACATCAAGGTCGTCAATCCAGAACGCCCTGTCAGCCAGCAGGCCGTAGATGTTCGCCCTGCCAGTTGGCGTCTTGGTCGACCCTGAGGAGTCCTCGGCGCCCCATTCGGTGTAGAGCTTTATGCCGGAGAACGGCAGGAAGCTCCACCGGCCGTTTATGAAGACGTATGACGCGTCTATGGAGACTATCTGGTTGCCGTTCGTGGGCGAGTCCGAATGCTCGGCGCTGTCGCCCGCGAAGAAGGCGTCCACCCAGTCGTCAAAGGAGAGGCTCTGCCTGCCCTCGCCCCCGAACATGAAGACCCTGCTCAACCCTATCTGGAAGGAGCCGGTGGGCTTGAAATCGAGGCGCATGCCGAGGAGGTTGGCGTTTGGGACGTCCCTGCCGGATTCGAGCCTCGCGAGGAAGAGCGTGGGCCTCAGCGGCCCGGCCTTTGAGAATATCCACGGGAGCAGGAACGGTTGCGTTGAGGTCGCCTTTATCATCTCAAGGGGCCTCGGGTTGTTCGTCATGAGAAGACCCCCGTGGACGCCGGGGCCCCACCACATCGAGTCCCTTCCGATGAGGAGCTCGGCCCCCGAACGCCTGAGCATGATATAGCCCTGCTCGAGGAGGGCCCTTGAGCTGCCGCCGAGCCTGTACTCGGGGTTCAAATAGATTGAGAGGACGCCCCTCCATGTTGCGCTCGACGCGAACCCGGCCCTGAGGTTGGCGCCGGGGTCAAGCTCGTCGCCGTTCGAGTTTATTTCGGGGAAATGGGGGCTGCTGTCAGAGTAGACGTAGTGAAGATAGGCGTTTGCGAGCGGCATTATCACGGTGCCAGGCTCGCCGTGGAGCTCGCGCCTGAACTCGTATTCGAGCCTCCTCAATATACGGCTCGCGTTGCCCCTTACATCCCTGTCCCTGGCCGCCTGGAGGGCCTCGAGCGTAAGCCTCGCTCCCTCAGGCCTGCCAAAGGGCCTCGTTGAAAGAAGGCCGCTCTTTACGAGCCCCTTTACCTCGAGGAGTTCGAAGTCCTCGTACAGAGGGCTCTTGACCGGGATATTTACCGGAGGGGCGCCGATGCACGGGACCACGGAACAGAAGAAGGCAAGGGACGAAAACAAGAAGGCTTTTAGAAAGTTGGAGGCATTCATCATTGATATTCAGCCGCTGAAAGCAGGATGCCTCGACTCCCATGTTGTAAAGCGGCCGTGCACATTATATCCGAATACCGGCAAAATGTCTTTGCCGCTCAGATATCGCAAGTGAATCCATTACTTGGTCCATCTCCGAATGGGTGCCTCCGGCCGCCAGGAGGCGCTTCATTTGACGATTATTAAAAGCAATTGAAAATTATTCCAATAACTTGATATAATCTGAGCGGATTTGAAACCGGACAACCGCTCACGGCTGCTCAATCCAGCTTTCGTCCCCTCTCCTCGACCAATCTTATTCCCTGAAATCAGCCGGCAGACGCCAATAGGCCCGAGGCCTCAACCTTCCAACAAAAAGGCGCCTCCCATGCGGCTTGGCACAAAGACGCTCATAACCATCTCGTCCACATTCATCGGGCTCACCGTCGCCCTCTTCTTCATCTCGCAGTTTTTCCTGCTCGGCAGCTTCAAGGATTACGAGGAGAGGGACACGGCCCTGAACGTCGTCCGCGCCATCAACGCCCTGCAGGGAGAGATGGACAACCTGCACTCTCTGAACCTGGACTGGGCCTCCTGGGACGACTCCTACAGGTTCGTGAGGGACTCGAACCCCGGCTTCATAAGGTCGAACCTCAACAACGAGACCCTCGCCAAGCAGCGGCTCTCCGTCATCATCTTCCTCAACGGCTCGAATGACGTCGTATTCTCAAAGTCGATAGACCACTACTCGACAAAGGACACGCCCTTCCCCTGGGAATTCAGGCCTTTTATCTCCACCCAGGGCCCGCTCTCAGCCGCGAAGCAGGGGGCCGGGCAAAGCGGCATCATAAGGCTCGGCGGCAGGTTCATGATAGTCAGCTCCCGCCCGATACTCACGAGCGAAGGCACGGGCCCGCAGCGGGGCGCCCTCATAATGGGCAGGTACCTTGACGACGCGGAGCTCATGCGCCTCTCCAGCAAGACCTCCCTTCCCGTGAAGCTATTGGACTACGAGGGGGGCTTCTTCCAGTCGCTCAGCGCCAGGACTGGCCGCCCGCTTGAGGGGAAGGAGAACGTAATGACCAGCGTGGCCTCGAATGAAGTCATATGGGGCTACGGGCTCGTAAAGGACATCTCGGGCGCCCCGGCCTTCGCCCTGGGCATCGAGCTGCCGCGCGTGATCTACAGGCGGGGCCAGGCAAGCCTCTCGCATTTCATCGCCTATCTCCTCCTGGCCGCGCTCGTCTCTGCCGCCGTCATCATCCTCCTTATCAAGAAGACCGTCATCTCGAGGGTATCCAGCCTGAGCCGCGCCGCGAGCGAGATAGGCCGCACCGGCGACCTCTCGGTGCGCGTGCCCTCAGCCGGGACAGACGAGATATCCGCGCTCTCCGGAGAGGTCAACCGGATGCTCGAGGCCCTCGCGGCGCTCGAGGCCGAGAGGCGCAGCTCGGAGGATAAGATGAGGAAGGCCAACGACGAGCTCGAGGCGCGCGTGAGGGAAAGGACAGCCGAGCTCTCGAGGAAAAACGTCGAGCTCAACGAAGAGATAGCCGAGCGCGGGAAGGTCGAGGAGGCGATGAAGGAGATGGTCTATCACGACTATCTCACCGGCCTGCCCAACAGGATGCTCTTCACCGACCGGTTGAACCAGCTCATAGCGCGGAGCCACAGGACCAGCGGGAGCCTGGCCGCTGTCGTGGTCATGGGAGTAGACCGCTTCAAGGTCGTGAACAACAGCCTGGGGCACGCGGCAGGCGACGAGCTCATAAAAAAAATAGCGTCTACCGCGCAATCGTCCCTGCGTGATTCGGACACGGTCGCGAGGATAGGAGGGGACGAGTTCGCCATCCTCCTGCCCGACATACCGAAGATAGAGGGGATACCGGCGGTGCTCGAGAGGGTGTTGACCTTCCTGCGCATGCCGGTAGAGCTCATGGGGCACAGCCTCTTCATAACGGCCAGCATGGGAGTCGCCGTCTTCCCGCACGACGGGGGGGACAGCACGACTCTCCTCAAGAACGCCGAGGCCGCCATGCACCATGCGAAGACAAAGGGCGGCAACACCTTCGAGATGTACGACCCGGAGATGGCGCGGAAGGCCTTCGAGAGGCTGACTATCGGCAACCGCCTGCGCACGGCCCTGGACAGGGAGGAGTTCGTCCTTCATTACCAGCCGCTCTACGACCTCAGGGCAAAGAGGTTCACAGGGGCGGAGGCGCTGATCAGGTGGAGGGACCCTGAGGCAGAGGGCCTTGTGCCGCCCATGTCCTTCATACCCATAGCCGAGGAGACAGGCGTGATAACGCCAATAGGAGAATGGGGACTCCTGCAGGCCTGCTCCTTCGCCAAAAAGGTCCAGGAGAGCGGCTACGGACAGATGAGCATATCGGTGAACATCTCGCCGAGGATGTTCGAAGAAGAGGGCTTCGCTGAGAACGTCGTGGACATCCTGAAGGTCTCGGGCCTCAAGCCCCAGGACCTGACCCTGGAGATAACCGAAGGCCTTTTGATGGCCCATCTCGACGAGGCCGCGAAAAAGATAAGCGGGCTCAAGGGCGCGGGCATAAGGTTCTCGATTGACGACTTCGGCACAGGTTATTCCTCTCTCGCGTACCTTCAGAACCTCTCCATAGACGAGATAAAGATAGACCGCTCGTTCGTAATGGGCCTGCCCTCTGACAGGTTCATCGTGAAGGCGATCATAAACCTCGCGCACAACCTTAACCTCGACGTTACAGCCGAAGGCGTCGAGACGCAGGAGCAGCTCGACTTCCTCGTCGAGCACGGGTGCGACAAGATACAGGGCTTTTTCTTAGCAAGGCCCATGCCCGAAGACGAGTTCATGAAGCTCATGGAGAAGAGCCAAAAGACGGGCAAGGCCGCAAGCTAAAGCGCCCCTGGGCGCCGTCTCCAAAACAAAAAGGGCCGGTTCCCTGAGGAACCGGCCCTTTGTCATTGATGGCGGGGCCGACGGGACTCGAACCCGCGCCCTCTGGCTTGACAGGCCAGCGTTATAACCGACTTAACTACGGCCCCGTTTTGAGTTGTAATATGGTAGGCGGAACAGGGTTCGAACCTGTGACCCCAGCCTTGTAAGGGCTGTGCTCTACCAACTGAGCTATCCGCCCGCTGAAAGTCTTCTTGAAGATGAATCCCCCGCCCTTACGAGCGGGGGGATTCAATTATGTATCAGTTTTGACTCCCAGTGTCAAGGGAATTTGACCGCGCTCAATGCCTGACGAGGTCGCCAGGGACGCCCTGGGGCGGCTGGGGCGGGGCCACGGGCACGAGCTCCTTTTCGACCGCGAGCACCTTGAAGATCTCCTCCCTGGTCTTGACGTCCAGGGCCTTCATGAGCACGTCGTCCATGTGCTCGACCAGCTCGGTGGAGACCTTCTTCAGTATCTGCTGCGGTATCTCTTTCAGGTCCTTCTCGTTCTCCATGGGGATGAGGACCTTGGGGATGCCCGCCCTGTGCGCGGCGAGGAGCTTCTCCTTGAGGCCGCCTATGGGGAGCACCTTTCCGCGGAGCGTGATCTCCCCTGTCATCGCGACCTCCTTCCTCACCGGTATCCGGGTGAGTGCGGAGGCAATGGCGGTAGCCATCGTGATGCCCGCCGACGGGCCGTCCTTGGGTATCGCGCCCTCGGGCACGTGGATGTGTATGTCGAGCTTCTGGTAGAAGTCCTTCTCGAGGCCGAGCTCGGTAGCGCGGCTCCTTATGTAGGTCATGGCCGCCTGCGCGGACTCCTGCATGACCTCGCCGAGCTTGCCGGTTATGATGAGCTTGCCCTTGCCGGGCACGAGCGCTACCTCTATCGCGAGGAGCTCTCCGCCCACCTCTGTCCAGGCAAGGCCGGTGGCAACGCCTATCTCGTTTACCTTGTCCACGGTGCCGTAGCGGTACTGGGGCACGCCGAGGTACTTCGACAGGGTCCTGGTGGTCATGGCGACCCTTGCGTCGGTGCCCCTCTTCAGGATCTCCTTGGCGGCCTTCCTGCAGATGGCTGCCACCTGGCGCTCGAGGTTCCTGACGCCCGCCTCCTTGGTGTATCTCCTTATGAGCATCAGGATGGTCGACTTGCCGAGCTCGAGGTTCGCCTCGGTAAGGCCGTGCAACTTGAGCTGCTTGGGCAAAAGGAACTTCTCGACTATATGGAGCTTCTCGAGCTCCGTGTAGCCGGGTATCCTTATGAGCTCCATCCTGTCGAGGAGCGGATAGGGTATGCCCTGCAGCGAGTTCGCGGTAGTGAGGAACATTATCTTCGAGAGGTCGTAGTCGCAGTCCAGATAATGGTCGCTGAACGTGTGGTTCTGCTCGGGGTCGAGGACCTCAAGGAGCGCCGAAGCCGGGTCTCCCCTGAAGTCGTGGCTCATCTTGTCGACCTCGTCCAACAGGAAGACGGGGTTGTTCGAGCCCGCCTTCTTAAGCGACTGTATGATCTTCCCGGGCATGGAGCCGATGTAGGTGCGCCTGTGGCCCCTTACCTCGGCCTCGTCCTTGACTCCGCCCAGAGAGAGGCGCACGAAGTTCCTGCCAGTTGCCCTCGCGATGGACTTCGCCAGAGAGGTCTTGCCTACGCCCGGAGGACCCACGAGGCAGAGTATCGGCCCCTTCATCTCTTCGACGAGGCCCCTTACCGCGAGGTACTCGGTTATCCTCTCCTTGACGGCCTTAAGCCCGTAGTGGTCCTCGTCGAGGACCCTCTCGGCCTCTGTTATGTCCTTCTTCTCCTCGGTTAGGTGGTCCCAGGGGAGCGTAAGGAGCCAGTCTATGTAGTTCCTCGAAACGGTCGCCTCGGCGGACATCGGCGACATCAGGCGCAGCTTCTTTATCTCCTGCTTGGCCTTGCGCGTGGCCTCCTTGGACATCTTCTTTGTCTTGAGCTTCTCCTCGAACTCCTGCAGCTCGCTCTTGAAGTCGTCCTTTTCGCCGAGCTCCTTCTGTATGGCCTTCATCTGCTCGGAGAGGTAGTACTCCTTCTGGGTCTTCTCCATCTGGCGCTTGACCCTCTGGCGGATCTTCTGCTCCACCTCGAGGATCTCTATCTCGCTCTCCATTATGGAGTAGAGCCTCTCGAGCCTCTTGGCGGGGCTGGAGAGCGTGAGGAGCGCCTGCTTGTCCTCTATCTTGATGGACAGGTGCGCGGATATGGTGTCCGCGAGCCTGCCCGGGTCCTCGATGGAGGATACGCTCATTGTCATCTCGGGCGGGACCCTCTTGTTGAACTTGACGTAGGACTCGAAGGACTTGACGACCGACCTGGTGAGGGCCTCGGTCTCTACAGTCTCGTCAATCGACTCGTCGATCTCCTCGACGGCGACCATGAAGCAGTCGTCCTCGGAGACGTACTCCCTTATCTTGGCCCTTCTCTTGCCTTCGACCAGCACCTTTACAGTGCCGTCCGGCAGGCGCAGGAGCTGCAATATCGTGCCGAGCGTGCCTGTCTCGTATATGTCGTCCGGGCCCGGCTCCTCGGTCTTTGCCTTTTTCTGGGCCGCGAGCAGGATGGACTTATCCGAGCCCATCGCGAGCTCTAATGCCTTGATGGACTTCTCCCTTCCCACAAAAAGGGGCACTACCATATATGGAAATATGATGATGTCTCGTAAGGGTATTAACGGGACTACCATTCTGTCTTTCTTCAAATCCCTTCCTCCTTTAAAAAAGGACAGCATCTCATCACCCGTTCGCGTTTCGATTCAGATCGTGCTGCTTATATCAAGCCGCCCGCCCATGCGGCGCGGAGGGCCCGCGAGGCTCAGGCTGTCTCAGCCCTGTTACCGTAGACGATAATGGGCTTGGCCTTCTCTGTTATTACGTCCTCGTTTACGATGCACTCTTTTATGTTCGTCTGCGAGGGCAGCTCGTACATGGTGTCGAGCATGACGTTCTCAAGGATGGCACGAAGGCCCCTTGCTCCCGCCTTCCTCCTCATAGACTCCTTTGCCACGGACGCGAGCGCGCCGTCCGTGAACTTGAGCTTCACGTTCTCGAACTCGAAGAGCTTCTGGTACTGCTTTATGATGGCGTTCCTCGGCTCGGTGAGTATCCTCACGAGGTCCTGCTCGTTGAGCTCGTCCAATACGGCCGTCACCGGAAGCCTGCCCATGAACTCGGGTATGAGCCCGTACCTCAGGAAGTCCCCGGGCTCGACCTGGTGCATGAGCTTCGTGTAGTTGGCCTCGACGTCCTTCTTGTGCTTCTCGTCGGTGCTGAAGCCAACTGAGCGCTTGCCGACCCTCTGGGCCACTATGGTCTCGAGGCCGGAGAAGGCGCCTCCGCAGATGAAGAGTATGTTGGTGGTATCCACCTGCAGGAACTCCTGCTGCGGGTGCTTCCTGCCGCCCTTCGGCGGGACGTTGGCGACCGTGCCCTCTATAATCTTCAGGAGCGCCTGCTGGACTCCCTCGCCCGAGACGTCCCTGGTGATGGACGGGCTGTCGCTCTTCCTCGATATCTTGTCTATCTCGTCGATGTAGACGATGCCCTTCTGGCACCTCTCGATGTCGTACTCGGCGTTCTGCAGGAGGGAGAGGATGATGTTCTCGACGTCCTCTCCGACGTAGCCCGCCTCTGTCAAAGTGGTCGCGTCGGCTATCGTGAACGGGACGTTCAGTATCTTGGCCAAGGTCTGCGCGAGAAGGGTCTTGCCGGAGCCGGTCGGGCCAACAAGGAGGATGTTGGACTTCTGCAGCTCGACGTTGCCGAGCGCCACCTTGGACTCTATCCTCTTATAGTGGTTGTGCACGGCCACAGAGAGCACCTTCTTGGCGTGCTCCTGCCCGATGACGTACTCATCCAGCGTCTTTTTTATCTCAGACGGCTTGGGGATGGTATGCTCCCGCTTCTTGAACTCCTCTTTCTCGTACTCCTCGGCAATTATGTCATTGCAGAGTTCAATGCACTCGTCGCATATGTAGACCATGGGTCCGGCGACGAGTTTCTTCACCTCGTCCTGCCCCTTGCTGCAAAACGAGCATGTCAGATAGCTGCCACCCTTCTTGTTGATCGACATCTTATCCTCCGACCAGTCCTTTGGCCAAAACCGCGTGTTCTATCTGCTTATTTCGGCTTCGCTTCTGTTGCCGTCCTCTTCTCTATAACCGTGTCAATTATACCATATTCGACTGCCTGCTGCCCAGTCATAAAAAAGTCCCTTTCGGTATCCCTGTGCACCTTTTCCATCGACTGGCCCGCATGCCTGGCCATGATGCCGGTGAGCTCTTCGCGCACCCTTACTATCTCCTTGGCCTGGATGTCTATGTCGGTCGCCTGCCCCTGAGCCCCGCCAAGGGGCTGATGGATGAGTATGCGGGAATGCGGGAGAGCGAACCTCTTGCCGGGAGCGCCTCCGCACAGGAGGAGGGCGCCCATCGAGGCGGCCTGCCCTATGCAGATGGTCGACACGTCGGGCTTGACGTACTGCATGGTGTCGTAGATCGCGAGGCCCGCTGTGACGAGGCCGCCCGGAGAGTTGATGTACAGATGGATGTCCTTTTCATGGTCCTCTGACTCAAGGAACAGGAGCTGGGCGACAATGAGGTTGGCGACGATGTCGTCCACTCCGCTCCCGAGGAAGATGATCCTGTCCTTCAGGAGCCTTGAGAATATGTCATAGGCCCTCTCTCCCCTGCCAGACTGCTCGACTACCATAGGGACCAGATTCATATCCCCTCCCCGGTTCTTTTTTATTGCCCTTGGGGTCTTAGGCCCCGGGCTTGCTCGAATCTATTATGATGTCGAATACCTTCTCGTGCTTGAGGCCGTCCTTTATGACCTCGAGGGCGCCTTCCCTCTCCACCCTGGCCATGAGGGACTCGTAGGCAACACCCCTCTGGGCCGCTATGTTCCTGACGGCGGCCTCGACCTCCTTTGAGTCGGCCTCGACCTTCTCCCTGGCGGCTATGTGGTCGAGGACGATGTCCTCCTTCACAGACCTTATAGCGGCAGGCGTGTACTTTTCCTTTAGCTGGTCCATGGAAAGGCCCCTGTCCTCCGGCGCGGATACGCCCATCTTCATGTTCTCGAGCACCCTGTTGAGGATTATGGCCATGTACCTGTTCACAAGGGCCTCGGGCACATCGAACGGGTTCGCCTCGATGAGCATGGAGAGTATCTCGTTTTTGAGATTCTCCTTTACCTCTGCCTTCTTGTGCTTTTCTATCTCTTCCTTTACCCTGGCCCTCAAGCCCATGCTGTCAACGCAGCCCATGTCCCTCGCGAACTCCTCGTTGAGCTCGGGCGTGGATTTTTCCTTTACGGACTTTACGCTTATCTTGAAATGTCCGGTCTTGCCGGAGAGGTAGGCTTCGCTGTAGTTCTCCGGGAACTTGATGTCAGCCCCCCTGTCCTCGCCCTTTGTCGCGCCTATGAGGGCCTCGTCGAAGCCCGGCAGCATGGTCCTTTCACCGATTATGCACTGATAACCGGTCGCCTTGCCGTTCTTGATTGGCTCTCCGTCGAGAAATGCCTCGAAATCCACCTCGACCAGGTCGCCCTGCTTTGCGCTCCTGTCTACATCCTTGAACTCGCCGGCCGCCTGCTGGAGGTTCTTAAGGCCCTGCTCAATGTCCTCCTCGGTGACCGTAACCTCTTCTTTCTTCAATGCCATGCCCTTGTAGTCCTCGATATTTACGCGGGGCTGGACCTCGACCGTGATCGAGTAGGCGAAGTCCTTGTCCTCCTCGACCCGCTGATCCTTGAGCTCTACCTTCGGGGCCTCGACGGGGATGAGCTTCTTCTCGCCCAGGGCCTGCGGGTATGTGGTCTCTATTAGCCTCTTGGTCACGTCCTCCTGGACGTTGCCCCCGAACCTGGCCTTGATGATGTTCATGGGGATGGAGCCCTTCCTGAAACCCGGTATGGAGGCGTTGGTCCTGATGGTACGGTAGGCCGCGTCTATCTCCTTCCTGACCGTCTCGGCAGGGACCGAAATGTCGAGCTTCTTCTTTACAGGGGTCAAATCCTCGATTTCAACTCTGATGTTCTGCATCTTGCCCTTTCCTTCTATGTGAGATTCATTTAAGAACGTCTTAACTGGTGCGAGAGGGGGGAGTTGAACCCCCACGGTTGCCCACCAGATCCTAAGTCTGGCGCGTCTGCCGGTTCCGCCACTCTCGCAAGCGAGGCCCTCAAGCCTCGGAGCCGTTACAGGGGTTTTTCAGGCCCTGGCCTGATTTACGGATGCCGCCGTTTTGGAGCTGACTTAATTCTTAAGGCGGGTTAAGCTTTAAGGCCGGAGATTCCCTGCCTGACGAGGCTAAAAGCGCAAAAAGAGCGGTTTTGCCGCAAACTTTAGGTCATTATAAGGTATCAGACCCCCCCCATGCAAGATTTTTCAGCCCTCGAACGCGCCCTGAGGCCCTGTTTCGGGGCTTTGAGGCCCCTCGAACGCAAAAATCAGCAAACCTTTTGATTTAATTGCATAAAGCAGCCGAGAGGCCTCACTTCAGCTTGAACCTCTTCACGTTCTCAGTGACCAGACTATCGAGCCTCGCGAGCTCCTCCACCGCCTTGTCGGTCTTCAATGCCTTCTCTATGTTCTCGACAGATATCCTCTTTACCGCGTCAAGGGCCTCCAAGACCTTGTTGGCATTCCTGCTCTGCTCCTTTATGACGTCGTTTATATAGGCGACCATCCTGTTCACGTCCTCTATGGTCGAGGTTATCTGGCGCGTCGCCTCTGCCTGGGACTTGGTCGTCGCCTTGACCCTGTAGGTTATGTCCGACATGCGCTCGGTCGCCTTGTTTATGAGCTCGCTGCCCCTGGCGTGCTCATGGGTGGCGTTCACTATCCTCCTGGTCATCTCGGCGACCTTCTCGGTCGCCTCCGCCACCATCCTGCTCTCGGAGGCCTGCAACTCCGAGGCCGCGGCTATCTGGCGCACGCTGGTAGTTGACCTCTGGGCGCTGCCCATGATCTTTCTGAGGCCCTCTCCGGCGTTCATCGAGAGGCGCACGCCCTCCTCGACGCTCAAGTACCCGCGGTCCATGGATTTGACGGCCCTCTCGCTCTCAAGCTCCACGGCGTGGATTATCTCGGAGACCTCCTTTGCCGATGTCGATGTCCTCTCCGCGAGGTCCTTTATCTCGTTGGCAACGACCGAGAAGCTCTTTCCGTGCTCTCCGGTCTGGGCGGCTATTATGGCGGCGTTCAACGCGAGGAGGTTGGTCTCTTCCGCCACCTCCTGTATAACATCGAGTATTTTGCTGATTTCTTTAATCCTTTCAGAGAGGCTGTTGATAATAAACGTCGATTCACGGGTTATTTCCTTTGTCCTCAGTATCCCGTCAATGGTCGATTCCACGCTCTCGGCCCCGGCCTTGGCGTCCCTTATGACCTCCTCGGCGAACTTCGAGGCCTCGGCGGCGTTGGCCTCGACCTCCTTGATCTTGGCGTTTATCTGCATCATGGAAGAGGAGACCTGGGTAGCCGCCGAAGAGAGGCTGTCTATGTTCTCCGAGACCTCCTTTATGGAAAAGGACATGTCGCGGGTCGAGGCCGAGGTCTCGTCAACGCTCATGGAGAGCGACTCCATGCTCTCGACTATCTCGTTTATGCCGCTTCCGAGCTCGAGGACCGAGCTCGAGCCCTTCTCAAGTGACTTGGCCAGAAGCTCCGTGTAATTGGCTATCCCGGACATCGAGGCGCTCACGCCCTTCATGTTCGAGCCGATGGAGTCTATGGCGGAGCCCTGCACGTTCGAGCCGTCGAGCACGAACCTGCTCATCTCTCTGACGCCGTGCGAGATGACGGCTGCCTCGTCGGAAGACCTCCTTATCTCCCCTATCATCCTGTGGAGGTTGTCCACGACCTCGTTCATCTGCCCGCCGAGGTCGCCTATCTCGTCGTTCGAAGCGACCTGGGCCTTGCTCGTGAGGTCGCCGGAGGCGAGGTGCTTGGTCGTGTCCACGAGCGAGAGTATCGGCGAGGTGACGATCTTCCTTATGAACGCGAGCCCGACGAGGCCCATCGCGAGCACTATGACGAAGCCGAAGGCTATGGCGCGCCAGATGTCGTTCATTGCGGCCGCGAGCTCTCTCTCGATGGGTATTATTATCTCGAGCCCTCCGGCCACGTCGCCTATCTTGTAGTCCCTCTTCGGGCTCGCGGGGTTGGCGTTATGGCAGTCGACGCAGGTCTGCGAGGTGGCGATGTCGGGTATCATGTACCTGACGGAGATCTTGCCATTGTAGACCTCGAAGCTGTGGAAGGAGGTCTCCGAGCCCTTTGAGAACTGCGCCAGGGCCTGCCTCTGGAACTCGTCCTTGGGCAGGTTGTTCGGGTTTACAGGGCGTGTGCTTACAAGCTCTATGGTGAGCGCGCCCCCGGCACCTATGGCCTGGGTCGCCTCCTTGATGAAGGTGAAATGCAGCGGTATCGCGCGCTCCTGGTCGTGATATGTGCTTGAGACAATTAGGCCGGCTTCAAGGGCGCGCCTCAACACGGTAGAGGTATAGTACTGGCGCTCGGCAGCCAGCTCCCGCGAGAGATAGTCGGCCGTCATCAACGCCATCCTGTGGGTCTGGGCGATCCTTTCCTTGTAGATGTAGACGCTGTATATGCCGAAAATGAAGGCCCATGCAAGTGCGGCGAAGATGAGGAGCTTGACCCTGATACCGATTCTCATTAGGTCCCTTTTAAGGCGGGTATTCAGACGTAACTACTCGGATAATATATCTAAAAACCCCAATTTACAAGAGAATTCCTCGACAATGACCTTATCGGAACCTTACCGGGCCCGCTTAAATAAAAAAGGCGGAAAACAAAGGGTTTTCCGCCTCACGCTCGCGTCGGATTCAAAGAACTACTCAAGGACGAGAGTGCCCGCCTTGTCGTTGAACCAGACCACCTTTACCTCTCCGGGGTTCACCTCGGAGGACTGCTCGAGGACGTATGCCGGGGCGTCCTTCGCGCCGTTATTGTACAGACGCACCCTGACGCTGTGAGTCCCGGGGGTGATCATGAACTCGTCGTAGACGTATGAGGCCATGTCCTTTTTAAGGCCTGTAGGCGCGTAGGCCTTATCGAGGACCTTTGTTCCATCGACGAAGAGCTCGACCATGACCGGGTGCCTTTCGCGCGGGCACCTCGCGAGAGGCACCCGGTCCATCTGGACCTGCCGGGTGTCCTTCAACTCCTTCCTGTACCTCTCGCCCTCGGAGCGCACCAGGCCGGTCTCGTCGCAGTCGGCTACCCTCTGGCCCGTGTGCTTGAACGCGACCTTGAGCATCGCCTCCTCCGGCCTGAAGTGCGAATACGAGATGTCCGAGAAGAGATATACCGGGACGGAGAAGAGCAGGAGTATTATCGTCGCCCTCGCCACAGCGTACGGAGAAACCCTCTCCTTCTTCTTAGCGACGATGCCCTCCCGGGCCTCTCTCTCCTTGTTCTTCCTCCATTCCCTCCAGAGGAATATCGCCACGGGGATGAGGAACGCGAACAGAGTTACGAGTATTACTGTCATATGCCTTCCTTACCTCTTACTCTCCGAGAGCCCCTTGCGGAACTCGTCGAGCTCTCTGAAGAACTCCTTTCGCTCGACGGCGGAGAGATACACGGTCCTTATCCTGTCCCTGTCGAGGGACTTTCTCAGCACCGGCGGCCTGTAGCCGAGGAGCCTGCCGGTAAACCATTCATCGCCCTTCCTGTAATGGCAGTCGCCCTTGGGACAGCTCGCGACGAATATCCCGTCGATGGCGAGGGACTTCTCGAACGGTATCGTCATCATCGAGGGCTGGAGCATGCCGATGCATGGAAGGCTTATTACCCTGGCCCATGCATAGCCTTCAAGTCGC
>Ga0209323_10001330_pt1 | contig 16300 bp, 17 predicted proteins | sample Rifsed19ft2_FD_184014 | JGI IMG/M metagenome (GOLD analysis project Ga0209323, IMG submission 184014) | Soil microbial communities from Rifle, Colorado, USA - sediment 19ft 2 (version 2) | ecosystem: Environmental > Terrestrial > Deep subsurface > Rock core/Sediment | place: Rifle, Colorado...
TCGTCGGCGACACGCATGGCAATTTCCTTATATCGCCGATATGGAAGGCCAGCAAGGCCGGGATTACAGCGGGGATAACGAAGGAATTGGAACTGAGAGGCACGTATCAGGGTTCGCTCTGTAGCGAGTCAAGGAGAATCATTAATAGTCATTCGACTCCATTTCCCGTTCAAAACATACAGGGGCGGGATTCAGAAAAGTCGAAATTGCATACCGTAGAAATATAAAGCGGGCGTAATTCAGTGGTAGAATACCAGCTTCCCAAGCTGGGTATGAGGGTTCGATTCCCTTCGCCCGCTCCATTCTAATTTCAAGGGTTTCCAGCCGAAATCAATAATCTTTATATACTAGAAAAATATGAAAAGACCACAACTTTATCTCGAAACATCGGTCTGGAATTTTTATTTTGCAGATGATGCACCTGAAAAGAAAGTGATAACCCATAGATTTTTTGATAAAATCAAATGGGGTAAATATGAAAGAGGGTTATTCTAAAAGGCTGGAGTTAATAACTCCAATGGAGGTGTCTGATGAAGAAATATGATAAATCATTACTTGAAGTGTGGGAATGGAAAGAAAAAGTTTACCAAGATGTTAAGGATTTGACTGCGGAGGAATATGTTGAAAAAGTCAGAAAGGATGCAGATAAAATTCTTTCAAACGGTCTTATTAACTTAACACCAGTTGCCTTAAAGAAAGATCCTCATAAAATTACTTAAAAATATTATTCACAACTTCTGGTAATAGCAGAAAGTTGTATATGTAAAAGTAAAAGGATTAAAACCGCCAAAATCAAGACTCATGAAACCCGAAGTTGCCCTTTCATAATTTTGTAACAGTTCAGCCCACCGCAAAGGCGCAAAGGACGCAAAGAAAAACTTTAAATAAGAGAAAATGCTTCACAGAAGGATTATCCTCTATAACAAAATCACAAGGTTTTCAGAAATTTTCAGGATTTACTTTCTAAAAAATAATCCCTTTGCGCTCTTTGCGTCTTTGCGGTGAACTATTGCATAATTTTTTCAGATGAGTCAAATTTGCTTTGCGTTGACACGACCTTGATTGATTGTTACAATAGCTCCTTTAATTTCATTGATAAGACAACTGATTTTATGGAGGAGATACGATGATACTGCCATTGCAAATTACGTCCCGCAATTTGGAACTCACCGAAGCGATCAAAGTGGACATCCGTGAGCATGCTGAGAAGTTAGACACATATTACGACAGGATTATGAGCTGCAGGGTCACAGTAGAGGCCCTTCCCAAGAGGTCATTGTACAACGTGCATATCGATATAACGGTCCCTGGCGTTGAACTGGTAGTGAAACTCGATCCGAACACAGACCTCTATGTGTCAATAAGAGACTCCTTTCATGATGCGCGCCGCAAGCTGGAAGACTTCGCCAGAAGGCAGCGCGGTGATGTAAAACACCATGAGGGATCACCCCATGCGCGCATAAGTTCACTATTTCCGGATAAGGGTTACGGCTTCCTCACTACACCGGACGGACGAGAGATATATTTCCACGAGCACAGCATACTGAACCGCAAATTTAAACAACTGGAGATCGGCGTGGAGGTGCGTTTTGCCGAAGAAATGGGCGAAAAAGGACCTCAGGCCAGTTCCGTGACTGTGGTATGAAGCCAAGTATTTAATCTTCCAGCTTCGAGTTGTATCATCAGTAAAATGAGTCTTTGTCCTGTGCAATAAAAAAGCCCTTCAGTAATTATACTAAAGGGCTTTCTCATACAAATTGGCTCCCCCGGTAGGATTCGAACCTACAACCAACCGGTTAACAGCCGGCTACTCTACCATTGAGCTACAGGGGAACCTGAAGTTTGGATTTCCTTAAGTTGCCTAAAAGTACTCAGATTTATTATTACACCCTAACTGAAAAATTCAGAATAGTAAATGAAAATTTAAAATACAAATTGTAAAATTATGCTTGCGTTTCACAATTTACATTTTTCGATTGTTGCAAATAATCAATTAATCTTGATAATTCCTTCTTCATATCCTGCCGATGGACAATCATATCCAGAAAACCATGCTCTAACAAGAATTCAGATGTCTGAAAGCCCTTTGGGAGGGCGCATTTTATTGTTTCCTGAATAACCCGGGGACCGGCAAAGCCTATCAATGCTTTTGGCTCAGCTATCATAACATCGGCCAGAGAAGCAAAACTTGCCATGACGCCACCCAGAGACGGGTCAGTTAGTATCGATATATATAAACCGCCTGCTTCCTGAAACCGCGCTATGGCTGCGCTTGTCTTTGCCATTTGCATCAGGGAAAAGACCCCTTCCTGCATGCGCGCGCCACCGCCTGAACCAGAAATAATGATTAACGGCAAGCGAAGTTCTGTGGCCTTTTCTGTAAGCCTTGCAATCTTTTCTCCAACCACAGAGCCCATGCTTCCCATAATAAAAGACGAGTCTGTGATTCCGATCATCACTTCTTTGCCATTAATCTTTCCCTTGCCAACAATTACAGCCTCTTTTAAACCCGTCTTTTGCTGTTCTGCGGCTATCCTTTCAGGATAGGTTATCCGATCCTTAAAATTTAAAGGATCGCATGGTACCATGTTGTCCCACATCTCTTCGAAACTGTTTTCATCAAGCAAGAGTTTTAACCGATCTCTGCTGAATACTCGAAGGTGATAGTTACATTCGGGGCAAACATACATCCTTTCTTCAACGGTTTTTTTATACACCATGCCCTTACAGCCGTCACATCGTGTCCACAGGCCATCGGGCATGTCCTTTTTTTTTCTAAAAAAGATCAATGGCAAATACCTTCAACTAGTTTATAAACTTTTAAATAAAAAACAAGTTGTTTTTTACCATGGGATAGAGTCGTAAAAAATAAGCCATTTTTGATATTTGTTACAAAATTCAAGCATTTACCTTATTATGACATTCCTCGCTTATAGCCTGTTCTGCCTTTTGCTTGAGGGTTTTAATTGCATTGCTTGGATCGTTTGTTTTAAAGATTGCTGATGCCGCAACTATGACGTTGGCTCCTTCCCGAACTGCCCGGGAAATGTTTTCTGCTGTAATACCACCATCTACTTCTATGTCCATTTCATGCGGAGCCATACTGCGCAGTCTTGCAATCTTCGGCAAGACCTTCGATATAAATCTTTGTCCGGCAAAACCAGGATTTACAGACATGACAAGCGCCATATCGACTGCATCTAAGAGGTTTTCAACCGATTCAGTTGGAGTGTCTGGGTTCAGAGAGACACCGGCTTTTAACCCTGTATCCTTAATTAATGAAATAACCTCTTTTGGTTTTTTTGTAGTTTCTATATGGAATGTAATAAGATCATCCTTTCCTGCCGCCTCTGCAAATGTTTTTACGTAACGTTCAGGATGTTCAATCATCAGGTGAATATCCAAAGGTATTTTTGTAATACGTTTTATACCTTCTACAATAAATGGTCCCATAGTGATGTTTGGAACAAAATGTCCGTCCATAACGTCAATATGAATCAAATCAACGCCTGCTATTTCTATTTTCTTGATTTCCTCTTCTAGTCGCACAGGGTTGGCGGCAAGAATAGATGCTGCGATCTTAATTTTTAGCTGCATATTTCTATGTTTTTTTATCCAATAATGAAGCAATTCCTGGAAGACTGCCGCCTTCTAATAATTTCAGGAATGCCCCGCCGCCTGTGGAAATAAACGATACATCGTGTGTCTTTCCCGATTTATAAAATGCCATGTCTGTATCACCACCACCTACAATGGTTGAGGCATGAGAACCGGTAACTACATCCACCATAGCATATGTCCCCCGACTAAATGCATCAAATTCAAATGCCCCCATAGGACCGTTCCATAAAATTGTCTTTGCATCCTGGAGCGCCTCAGTAAACAGCTTTGTAGTAGCAGGACCGATATCAAGGGCGATCCATTTTTCTGGAATTTCCTGGAAGGGAACGACCTTCGTTTCAGCACGGCTATCAAATTTTTCTGCAACAACAAAATCAACGGGCAAATATAATTTTGTCCCGTTTCTTTTGGAAATATCCATTAAATTCCTTACCACATCAAGCATACTATCTTCGACAAGTGATTGTCCGACGCTAAAACCTTGTGCCTTGAGGAAGGTAAATGCCATGGCACCCCCAATAAGAATTTTATCCATCTTTTTCGCCAGATTTTCAATAATCTTTATCTTGTCAGAAACTTTTGCACCGCCTAACAGGGCAACAACCGGTCGCATGGGATTATTGACTGCCTTTTCAAAGTAATCTATTTCTTTCTTGAGTAAGAACCCCGCCGCTGACGGAACATAGCCATCAACGCCAATCATTGAAGCGTGTTTCCTGTGACAGTTACCAAATGCGTCCTGTATAAACACGTCGCAGAGGCTGGCCAATTCTTTTGCGAAAGAGGGGTCGTTTTTTTCTTCTCCAGGGTAAAATCTTAGATTTTCAAGTACAATTACGTCGCCACATCGCATCTCCTCAATTTGCTTTTTAATCTTCGGACCAATGCAATCCTCGGCCATAATTACATTTGCCCTTTCCTTGAGGAAACCCTGTAATCTCCTTGCAACGGGCTTCAGACTATACTTAGGATTTGCTTTGCCCTCCGGCCTGCCCAAATGAGAAGCAATAATTACCTTTGCCTCTTCATCCAATAAATAATTGATGGTTGGCAAGGTTGCCCGTATCCTTGTATCATCAGCAATATTCCCATCCTCATCTAATGGTACATTGCAGTCCGTTCGAACCATGACCCTCTTTTTTCGCACATCAATATCTTTTATAAATAATTTATTCATATAAATAGGCTGGTTTATAAAAATATAAGGTTATAGACGAGCAATTAACTCAATAAGGTCTACCATACGATTTGAGAATCCCCATTCGTTATCATACCAGGAGACCACCTTCACCATCCGTTTATCAATTACGTATGTTAATGCCGAGTCTAAGATACTTGAGTGGGTATTTCCGATAATATCTGAAGAGACTATGGGGTCTTCGCAATATTCGAGAATACCCTTTAGTTCACCTTCGGCAGCCTTTTTCATGGCATTGTTAACAGATTCCACAGTAACATCTTTTGATACCAGTGCAACAAAATCAGTCACGGAACCGTTGGAAATAGGCACGCGCATAGCCAGGCCGTCTAATTTGCCTTTCAATGATGGAATTACTTCCCCGATTGCCCTGGCTGCCCCGGTTGTTGTGGGAATAATATTTATTGCTGCTGCCCTCGCCCTCCGTGGATCTTTATGCATAAAATCAACAATGCATTGGTCATTTGTATATGCATGGATTGTTGTCATGAGGCCCTTATCAATACCGAAATTGTCATTGATTACCTTGACCAGCGGCGCTAAACAATTTGTTGTGCATGAGGCATTCGATAAAATTATATGTTCAGGTTTAAGGGCGTTTGTATTAACGCCCACAACAATCGTGGCATCAATTTTGTCTTTTGCGGGCGCCGAAAGTATTACTTTTTTGGCGCCTGCATCAAGATGTTTGGCGCAATCTGCTCGTGAAGTGAATATTCCTGTCGATTCGATTACAATATCTACTCCAAGTGATTTCCATGGCAATTTAGAAGGATCTCTTTCCATGAGCAACTTAATTTCTTTGCCATTTATTACCAGCGCTTTTTCTTTTGTTTCGATGCTTCCTTCGAACCTCCCATGTACCGAGTCATATTTTAATAATAATGCCAACGATTTTACGTCGGCGAGATCGTTGATAGCTACAACGTCTATACCGCCTCGTTCGGCGATCACACGAAAGACATTTCTTCCGATTCTTCCAAACCCATTTATACCAACCCGTATAGCCATAGTTGTTATCCTTTGCTTACACTTTTAAATAATACTGAGGAGCAACAAAACCTCATCAAAGTACAAAATAAAATACGTGGAAAAAAGACGAAGTATTCTAGCAGACAGCCACAATTTGTCAAGCAATTTAATGGTCTTGTCATTTACTGGTACTGTAATAGAAAAAATTTACAATATATTGTAATTAATACTTGAAAATATATCTATGTATTGTATAATTCAAAAAATTATATTATTTAATGAAAGAGGTGGTGGGATATGAAGGATTTAATAAGAAAGTCTTGGTATTTAAAAGCAAAGAGTATGTTTGTGCGAATCGGCACCTATCGGTTCAGGCATCCACAGGGGATGTCTGCCACAATTCTACAATGGTTTGCACTAGACCTCGAACCTCCGCAGCGATGTCGGGTCCGGTGTAATACCACATCAGGAGAGAAACCATTTTACAACTTATTGAAACTAGTCTCTCGAAAACAATAGATGGTAGTAGTAGCCGTAATAGTATCGAAGAAAAATGTAAGCAGTATGATTTAAACCGATTAAGAATTGAAGATAAAAAGCTTTTTGACAAATATGTAGCAGGAGAAGGCGTAAATTTATGTGATTATTCTTTTGCAAACAATTATATCTGGAAAGGTTCAATAGAATTATTATGGAAAATAATTAATAACAATTTTTGTCTCTTTGGAGTAACTTCCAAAGGGATGTGCATGATGCTCCCACCGCTTGGGAGAAACAATATTCACAACACCCTGAATGAATGTTTTTCCATGATGAAAGAAATAAATGATTCCCGTGGTTCTGAGTCATATATTAATTATGTTTATGAAGGCTTTTTAGATCTTTTTGACAACACCTCCTATCGCATCGTTGAAGGCTATCCCGATTACCTATATAAAACAACCGACCTTGTAAAACTCGCCGGCAGAAGATACGAAAAGAAGAGAAACGAGATAAACTTTTTCAAAAAGCATTATGACGCTTCTTTTGAAAAGTTCTATCCAAAACATATTGCAGAGGCCCTTCTGATGATTGACCAATGGAAAAGGGAAAAGATCCATGAGTCAAACATTTCAAATCACAACGAACCACATTATCAGTATAGTCTTATCCATGAAGCAGAAGCTGCAAAATGTGCAATTATCTTTTCTGAAGAGTTGGGATTAAATGGGGCAATCATTGCAATTCAGGGTCAAATTGAGGGTATTACATTAGGGGAACGCATTACATCCAATACAGCTTCTGTTCTCATAGAGAAGACCAACAATAATTTTCATGGCATGCCGCAGCTTATTTATCAGCAATTTTGTGCAAGTGACTTTTCAGATGTGGAATACATCGACGCGGGCGAAGACTGGGGGATAGAAGGCCTGAGAAGGGCGAAGATGTCTTATCATCCTTGTTTCCTTGCAAAGAAATTCATTATTTACGGGAAATAATCCTTTGGTGAATTATTGCAAGGCAAACCTTTTGGACCTTTTGGCTATTGAACAACTGGAAAAGGATTGTTTTCCAACAGAGGCGTTCAATCGACGCCTTATAAAAAATTTATTGATCAACGCCAAATCCTTTATTATCAAGGCAACGACACCTCCCGGGAAAATTATGGGCAATATTATCGGCATTATAAAAAAAGAAAATAGTACCGCTTTAGGCAGGATATTTTCTCTATGTATTCTTGATGAGTATCGTAAAAAGGGTATTGCCACTCGTCTCGTTCAACTTCTGGAAGAAGAATTTTCCTTAAGGGGTATAAAAAAAATCGGACTGGAAGTCAGTATACACAACACTATAGCCCATCAGTTTTATAAACGGCTTGGATACTCGATGTCAACCATCGTTTTACCGGGCTTTTATAATGACGGTACTGATGCCTTAGTTATGTTCAAAAACCTTCCATAAAACTACACCGATACATATTACACTCCTTTTTAAAATTTAATTGTATTCAAAAGTTATTTCTGTACAGAATAAATAATTTTAATACCCTGCTTTTAAAATTTATTGTATAGGAATTTTCATTTTATTTATGGGGGTTACAGGGTGTATTGCATAGAGAATCCCCCTTAGAAAAGGGGGCTAGGGGGGTGTAAAATAACCTCGGAAAAAATACAACCCCCTGAATCCCCCTTTATTAAGGGGGAGCTTAAAAGTCGCTGCCGAAGGCAGCTTAGCTTAATAAAAATATTTTTTGTGATGCTAGGAGTGACATGGTATGCCTATATGGCAAAAGTTTATTTTAAAGGTGTTGTCTGTTTTTTTTATTCTCCTGATATGCGGAAATCTTCACATAGCGGGATGGTGTGGACAAACAAATATGTCCACGTCAGACATGAGCTGGTATGCAGAGCCTGATTATGTCGTCCATATCGACCCTGCCACTGCGCCAGATACAAAAACCACAGCAGGCAACCAGTCCGTTAGATTCCCGGGTGAGGGACACACCCAGGGAACGAATAGCCAGCCGGCGGCAGTCGGTAACCCCAATATCACATTCCCGGGCTTCTATGCCAGCCGCACTATCCATGACGCCGCCCAGTTTAACGATTTGTGGGAACTCAATAATATGGGGCAGAAGGGGGGAACTGTAGACGCCGATATCGACGCCCCTGAGGCGTGGGATATAACGACAGGGAGTTCCGATAATGATATGGAAAATGCCGCGAACAGCGGCGCGTCCATGGACACCACCCACGTATCGGGCGCGGCGGCGCTTGACTGGGATCCATTCCCTGATTATACGCCAGACGAGATGATGTCACTGCTCACGAGATCCGTTGATCCGATGAATACCCTTTCGGGTAAGATGCCTTCCGGCGGCAGTCAGAACGTATACAAATATTTATTTGTCCTAACGATGATTTTGTACGCTGCGGGCGCCATGTTCGCCTTATGTTTCTTCAAATGGCAAATAGCCGGGAATTACATTTCCTTTATTTGCTCGGCTATTGCCTCTTGTTGCAGCATCGCTCTGTCTGTAGCCGTGTTGTTTAACGGCGCTGTAATACGTCTTGATTTCTTAATATATCACGCCATCATAAAATATAATTTTTTATTAGATCCGCTCGCCTCATTTTTTATGCTCGCCATATCTGGTATTGGTTTTATAGCTTCTGTCTATTCATTAGGGTATACAAGATTGTATGTAAATAAACGTGATACCCGGTTCCTGGGGTTTACCTATAACCTTTTTCTCTTGTCCATGCTTTTAGTAGTGACAGCCAATAACGCATTAGTATTTATGATTGTATGGGAGACGATGACGTTAGTCTCGTTCTTCCTCGTTATCTTTGAGCATGAAAATGAGGCTAACAGGAAAGCAGGTTTTGTATATATCGTAATGGCACATGTTGGTTCAGGACTTCTTGCCGTTGCCTTTTTCATTATGTCTGCTTATGCCGGTACTTTTACATTCAGTTTTGATGATTTCAGGCATATTGGCGCTCAGATGCCTGGGATATACAAAAATATTGTATTTTTTTTGGTAATTGCCGGCTTTGGCATAAAGGCAGGTATCTTCCCCCTTCATCTTTGGCTTCCTTTGGCGCATCCCGCTGCCCCAAGCAATGTCTCGATGGTTATGTCAGGCGTCATGATCAAGACGGCTATTTATGGCTTTATACGATTTTACTTTGAATTCCTTACACCTTGTCCACCCTGGTGGGGGATTGTCATCCTCATTATAGGCGCTACTTCTACCATTTTGGGTGTGCTTTATGCCCTTATGCAGCATGATATGAAAACGCTGCTTGCATACCACAGTATAGAAAATATTGGCATCATCCTTATCGGGATTGGATTATCTATGATTTTTAAGTCTTATAATTTAATGGCATTATCCTCTCTTGCCATGATTGCAGGCCTTTATCATGTGATTAATCATGCGGTATTCAAGTGCCTGCTTTTTGGCTGTGCAGGGAATATCTACTATTCGACCCACACAAATAATATTGAAGAATTCGGGGGGTTAATAAAGCGGCTGCAGATTACCGCCCCGTTATTTCTTGTGGGCGCCTTATCCATTTCTACCATTCCACCCCTGAATGGCTTCATGAGTGAGTGGCTGATATTCCAGTCCATACTCAATAGTTTTAATCTGCCATCAGTGTTTTTTAAAATAATAACGGTCATTTGTGGCGCTACTCTTGCCTTGGCAGGGGGGCTGGCCGCAGCGTGTTTTATCAAGGCATTCGGGATTTCATTTCTTGCATTGCCGCGTTCTGAGCATGCAAAAAAGGCAAAAGAGGTTCCGATTGTTATGCTCGTCAGTATGGGGTTTTTAGCCGCATTGTGTGTATTTATGGGTCTTTTCCCAGCAAAGATTATGACGACCATTAATCAGGTAAATACACATCTTCTGGGCACAAATATTATACATACTATTACTTTATATGATTGGTTGCAAACAAGGTCAGTCCATACCAATTTTACAGAGTTATCTCCAAAAAGCGCTTCAGTATTTGGCTTGATACTTTTCGCGGTCACTTTTGGAGTCTTAACCCTACTAAGGCCCGGCTTCACAAAGAAGATATATGAAACCTGGACGTGCGGAATATCGCCGGAACCGAGATTCGGGTATACTGCTACTGCCTTCACAAAACCGTTTAAGGTTATCTTTAGTAATTTATACAGACCCCGAAGAGAGAGCCGCATTACGTATGCTGTCCCTAAATATTTTGTTAAATCTATTACCTATATTGGTGAAATAACGCCGATATTTGAAAAATATTTTTACAATCCTATTTCCAGCTATGTTTTAAATATATCAAATAAGGTACGGTGGGTGCATACCGGCAGTATTCATGTGTATCTTGTCTATATATTTGTAACCTTAATAATTGCAATTATGTTCTATATTTATCAAGAGTAACAGGGTTTTGAAAATGGTCTCAAGCATACTACTTCCTATTTTGCAGATTGTTGTCATTGTAGGGTTGTCTCCTCTGGTAAAGGGATTTATTAATAAGATGGAGGCGCGTATACAGTGTCGAAGGGGTCCGAGCTTATTCCAGCCGTATTATAACCTTGTCAAGCTGCTCCAAAAAGATGTGGTGGTTTCAGAGACAGCCTCGTGGATTTTCAGGGCAACCCCTTATGTTACGTTTGTTTCAATCTTACTCATAGCGTTGCTCGTGCCGGTGCTGTCATCACAGGTGCCGCTCAATTTCATAGGCGACATTATCCTAATCATATACCTGTTTGCCCTGGGAAGATTTTTCCTGGCATTATCTTCCCTTGATACAGGAAGCGCCTTCGGGGGTATGGGTGGGAGTAGGGAGATGGCAATATCTTCCATGGCAGAACCGGCCATGATGCTTTCTATATTTACCGTTTCCTTAACCGTTGGCTCCACCAATCTCAGCAATATCACCGGTACATTGCTTAATTACAAATCATTGAATCCATCCCTCTTATTGGCATTTGCAGCCTTTGTCATCGTTATTATTGCGGAGACAGGAAGGATTCCAGTCGATAATCCTTTTACCCATCTGGAATTGACGATGATTCATGAAGGGATGATCCTTGAGTTTTCCGGGCGTTATCTGGCCCTGATAGAGTGGGCATCTTCCATGAAGCTGCTGTTGTTATTGACTATCCTGGTGAATACCTTTTTCCCCTGGGGGATTACTACTGGCTTTAGTTTCCCAGGACTGATTATTTCTTTTGCGTTATATCTTGTTAAGATCGGATTTTTTGCCTTAGCGATCGTTATACTAGAGTCTTCGCTTGCAAAGGTCCGGTTATTTCGTATACCAAACCTGTTAGGCACATCATTTATTCTATCTCTTCTGGCAATTATTTCGTTTTATGTGGTGAGTTAATTATCATGGAACAGCACATCGTAGTAAATTCTCAGATTATTGATGTATTAGCAGTTTTAATGCTCCTGTCAACAATTATGCTCATTGGCACAAGCCGGGTAAAGACTTGTATATGGGCATGTGTCTTTCGATCTTTTCTACTGACATTAACCAGTGGTCTTATAGCCTATTTTTCTGGTATCCATCACATTTATATTACAACAGGCGTCTCGCTGGTGCTGAAGGTTGTTATTATTCCAGGATTTATCTTTTATATCGTTGACAAAGTTAATATTAAAAAAGAGGTGGAGTCTTATATTAGTTATACATTATCACTGCTGATCTCTTGCGGTATTATCCTTATTGCATACTATGCAACTCTACCTGTCATCCAATTTGAAAATACCTTTATGCGGCATTGCCTACCCGTTTCACTCGCTATTACCCTTGTGGGATTCTTTGCAATGATCACGAGAAAGAAGGCCATTACCCAGGTACTTGGACTTGTTACCATGGAAGACGGTCTTTTTTTTGCCGCCTTATCTACGTCTTATGGCATGCCCCTCATTGTGGAATTGGGAATATTTTTCGATATCCTGGTGAGCGTGATCATTATGGGGCTTTACGTATATAGAATCAAGGAATCCTTCGATACCATTGATACAGGCTTCTTAAGGGAACTCAGGGAATGATTAGTTTAGAGTTTCCAGTTTCCAGTTTGGAGTTTCCAGTTTGGAGTTTCCAGTTTAGAGTTTCCAGTTTAGAGTTTAGAGTTTGGAGTTCAAAAAATGGCTACTATCAAAAGGTTTGAAGATATCAGCGCTTGGCAAAAGGCAAGAGAACTTTCGAAAGAGATTTATGCTATTACTAAAATCGGAAGGTTTTCAAAAGATTATGAGTTAAAAGGTCAAATACTGAAGGCAAGTGGGTCTATAATGGATAATATAGCGGAAGGATTTGAAAGAGGTGGAAAAGGTGAGTTTATTCAGTTTCTTGGAATAGCTAAAGGGTCTTGTGGAGAAGTTCGTTCACAGCTATATAGGGCGCTAGACCGAGAATACATCGATAAAGAAAAGTTTAATGAATTATACAATTTCTCGGATGAGATTAGTAAAATGATCAAAGGTTTGATAACTTACCTCAACGGTACAACAATCAGGGGTCAAAAATACAAAAAACAATCCAACTCTAAACTGGAAACTGGAAACTAAAAACTGGAAACCGGAAACATCTGAATAAAAAATGATAATACTCTGGCTTTTGATTATACCGTTAATAACTGCTATTGCGTGCGTTCTCACAGGGAAACATAGCGTATCAAAATATATAAGTATTGCCGGTAGTTTTATCGCTTTACTATACAATATATTTCTTAACTACAATATTTACGTCCATCGCTCCCTCGCAGGGCTAAATAATTTCTTTTATATGGATTCCTTGAGTGTCCTTACTACCCAGATCGTTACCATTGTGGGTTTTGCGTCTTCATTGTATTCAGCAGGATATATGGCGGCAGAACTTCATGAAGGCGTGGTTACACAAAAGAAGTTACGATTGTACTACTTCCTCTTTCATATGTTTATCTTCACCATGTTAGCGGCGTGTGTGACAAATAACCTCGGAATCATGTGGGTGGCAATTGAAGGTACTACACTATCTACCACGTTTCTGGTCGGCTTTTACAATAAAAAACAACATCAGGAGGCGGCGTGGAAGTATATCATCATTTGTACGGTGGGAATCACATTGGCATTGTTTGGTGTTATACTAACTTATCATTCGTCCAAAGGTGTTCTTGGTGAAATTGGGTACGCACTGAATTGGACGGGATTGCTTGCCGTGGCAGATAGGGCTGAGCCGCATCTTATAAAACTGGCATTTCTCTTTATCTTAATCGGATATGGCACAAAGGCAGGTCTTGCCCCGATGCACACGTGGCTCCCGGATGCGCACAGTATGGCGCCTTCACCTATAAGCGCCATGTTTTCTGGCGTGCTATTAAATTGTTCCTTGTATGCTATCATACGATACCATATCTTAACATCAAAATGTGTAGGCAGCAGCTATTCATGCACACTCCTCATGGTGTTTGGGCTTATTTCTGTCATCGTTTCAATACCTTTTATCCTCGTGCAAAGGGATTATAAACGCCTGTTCGCCTTTAGCAGTATAGAGCATATGGGGTTTATCGCGCTTGGAATAGGTTTTGGAGGTATGTATAGTGTTTACGGCGCAGAGTTGCATGCATTTAACCATGCCGTAACGAAATCCCTCTTGTTTTTTTGTGCTGGCAATCTATTTTTGAAATATAAAACAAGTACAATGGAAGGTATAAAAGGGGTTATTAATGCCATGCCTGTTACAGGGATCATTTTGATAATCGCTGTTTTCGCCATTACAGGCACACCGCCGTTTAATATATTTGTTAGTGAGTTCATGGTGCTTGCTGATGGCTTTTCAAGTGGAAATGCATTCATCATCATATTCAGCGCATTGCTTATAGTATGCATCGCGCTTGTTTTTGTTGGATATATACGTAATATATTCACGATGATTTTTGGCGTATCTCCTGAAGCTATTCCCAAAGGAGAGATAAGTAAATTTACCATTGCGCCAATGCTCTTCCTTTTGTTCTTTGTGCTGGTTATCAGTTTCTATGTGCCACCCCTTTTGCGTGAAATACTAAGTCGTATCTATGATATTATAAGGAATGCGTAATGAGTAACGGCAGGCAACTCTACATCGATACTTTGATCAGTCAATTCAGAGAGGTTATTTCTGTCACGAAAAGTTTTCTGGAAAACGAAATATATATCTCCACAAAAAAGGAAAATCTTGTGGAGGTATGTATGTATATCCGGGATACCTTTCATGCAACTCTCTCTTCTATGATTTGTAATGATGAGAGAAGTATAGATAAGTACTTCAGGATCTACTACGTTTTTTCTGCGCCTCGTGCGGATATCTTCTTGATTGTTAATGTGCCTATCAGTGAACAACAACCTGAATTCCCGTCAATTACTCCAAAAATACCAGCCGCCCATTGGTATGAGCGTGAGATTAAGGATATGTTCGGGCTTGAGCCAGTTGGGCATCCCGACCCATATACGCTTGTATTGCACGGGAATATGCCCGAAAAGACGTATCCTTTAAGAAAAGATTTTGCTATTAATACCCGCATACCCTTTCAAGAATCCAAATTACCGTTTTTTAGAGTAGAAGGAGAAGGGGTCTTTGAAATACCGGTTGGCCCTATTCATGCTGGTATTATTGAGCCTGGTCATTTTAGGTTTAGCGCGGTAGGCGATAGTATATTTTACTTAGATGCAAAGCTCTTTTATACGCATAAGGGTACGGAGAAGATCTTTGAAACTATGCCATATACAAAGGCTCTTTTTCTTGCAGAAAGAATTTGTGGCGTTTGTGCAGCTTCTCATGCGACAGGATACTGTCAGGCTATTGAAAAGGTCGCAGGTATTGAAATTCCACCGCGTGCAAAATTTATACGGACTATTGTTTTAGAATTGGAAAGGCTTTACAATCATATTGGTGATGTTGGCAATATCTGTGCGGGCGCTGCATTCCTTTTAGGAATCGCACATGGGTTCAGGATTCGTGAGCGTATGCAACAACTCAATGAGACCATTTGCGGCAACCGGTATTTAAGAGGGATGTTTACGATTGGCGGTGTGCGATTTGATATTGACGATGATTTAAAAAAACATATTTTAAATACGCTCAGTCATGTCAAAAAGGATTTCAAAGAGCTTACGAATATTATGTTTGCATCTTCCTCTCTATTAGACAGGCTTGAAACTACGGGGAGACTATCGACAGAAATTGCTAAGGAGCTAGGGGTTGTCGGCGTAGCCGCAAGGGCTTCTGGTATTGCTACCGATACCAGACTTATTCACCCTTATGCAGCTTATGACGAAGTAGATTTTGATATTTCTATCTTTCATTATGAGGGGGATGTGCTTGCAAGGATACGGGTGAGGGTAGATGAGATTTATCAGTCCATGTATATTATTGAACAATGCTTTGATAAAATGTCTGAAGGTCCTATAAAAACCTCAATGAAGGAACTTCCTCCTTATAAACAAGCCCTGAGCTATGTAGAATCGCCCCGTGGTGAAAATATTTACTGGATCATGACGGCGCCAAATAATAAGTTGTTCAGGTATAAGGTGCGTTCCCCTTCTTTCTGTAACTGGCCTGCTATTCCTTATACGATTCCCGGCAACATCGTTCCTGATTTTCCTTTGATTAACAAGAGTTTCGAGTTATGTTATTCGTGTACTGATCTGTAAATTAATTTTGCCACAAAGACAAAAAGGCACGCAGAAAGAAAAATGGATTACAAGCCTCTTCCTGAAAAAGAGGAGGATATAGCAAAAAAGATTGTTGATGCTGCATACGGCGTTCATAGAGAATTTTATTTTTGTGCCTTTGGGATTGACAATAAATAACATGAACAACTTCATGTTGCTGTGCCATCAGGGCTAAAGCCCTAGTATGCGTGTATCCACTAACCCCAGTCTTAAGGCTGGGGTTAGTGCCGGTCTTATCTGAATTGGGCTTTAGCCCTGACAGTACCGGATCTTCAAAGTGTTGGAAAACAAACTTGTTCAGATTATTTATTGTCAATCCCTTTATGTCTTAGTGGCTT
>Ga0209323_10001331_pt1 | contig 16300 bp, 22 predicted proteins | sample Rifsed19ft2_FD_184014 | JGI IMG/M metagenome (GOLD analysis project Ga0209323, IMG submission 184014) | Soil microbial communities from Rifle, Colorado, USA - sediment 19ft 2 (version 2) | ecosystem: Environmental > Terrestrial > Deep subsurface > Rock core/Sediment | place: Rifle, Colorado...
TGTGTGGTTAACCGTGAACTTACTGCATCAGCATTAATTCCACTTACCCAGTGAGCTGCAAGCCAGTATTGAAAGTGTGCACACCATTCATCAGCATATGCCTTATTGAGATCAGATATGACTACGTCAACATCTATTTTAGCTTGAACGATTTCTCTTCCTTTTTTACCCATTTTTCTGAGGGTGTAAATCTCTTATAAAAAACATATAGTTGAATCTTAGTTTTGGTGATAATTATTTTGATTTATCAATGGTCTGAATAATCTACTCAATTTCTGATTCTATGTAAATTAAAAAAGACAGAGTTTAGAAATCTTATTTTCAAAATTGAAAATCATGTACTTACTTTATTTCTTTAATTCACAGATTGGCATTATGAAAAAAGAGGAAGTCTGAGTAATATGGGAGCAATACCTGAAAAAACAACATCAAGCAAAAAACCGACATCAAGTAAAAAATCAATGATAATGATAGCAGGAATTATTGGCGGAATAGCCCTTCTAGGCTTGACTTACATGACTATACATGTCTCACCTGATGTAAGAGAAGAAATGGTAAAAGTAATTTCGATAACCGAGTCTGGATGTATAGCAGAAACCATGGATGGATTTGCTGTAAATATTGGCAAGTGTAATGCACAGCCTGGTGACCTCATCATGGCACAAGTAGATCAAAAAGTCAAACAACGTGCTAAGGCAATGAATCCGACCTAATCTAATTTTTTTTCTATTAATTATCTAAAACTATGAGCTGACCTCTCATAGTAGGTTGATGATATGTACAAATGTAATCAAAAATTCCACTTTCTGTTGCAGTAAAAACTATGGAAGCTTCTTCACCTGCATTGATATCGTGATTAATATCATAAGGGGAAGTAATTGTAAAAGTATGATGTTCCTGAGTTTCAACTGGTTCTAGATTATAAAAGTGAATTTTTACATTATCGCCTTTATTTACAACAATAGAATCATGCGAGAATTGGTCAGGGGGGATACTATATTTATCCTCATCAATATGTTCATCAACTTGAGTAAACAACCACATTTCTCTGGTTTGTGGAACATATCGTTCGTCATCATCATCGTTCTCATCTAAAGTTGCAATGTTAGTGAGAGAGTATGAGGCAACAAAGATTGCTACTAAAGCTATGGCGATTGCAGCAACACTGATGCCCATTAGTTTTGAATTACCACTTGCACTCAATAAGCATACAAAATAAAATCAGCTATAAAAAATACTAGTTGATTATCGATTTTGATTCCATGTATTTGAACCATTAGTTGATAATTAAACAAAAATCTGCTGGAAAACTGCACTAGCATCAAATGATAATTGGTCTAGTTTTCAAATTATTTTCTTTTTCTTTGTTTATTGTATGTAATGCACCAATGAGTGCATCTATCTCGTAGGGTTTGCTGACAATTGCTGAAGCGCCTAGCTTAGTTAGTTTTTCTTTTTCATCTTGATCAATGGAAGCTGATACAATTATTACTTTGGCTTTGGGATCAAATTCAAGAATTTTCCTTAATCCATAAAAGCCATCGTAAAATGGCATTAACATATCTAACAGTACAAAATCAGGTTTGAGTTTTTTGTACAATTGAACTGCCTCTAACCCGTTGTAGCCTTTTTCTAAAACATCGATTCCTTTTATCCTAAGACATTCGGCTAGAACCTCTGCTCCATCGTGGTCATCCTCAATTACTACTACTCTAATCATGCCTATTCTTAGGTAAAGGATCATAATTTTGTCTGTGTGTATTAGATGAACAGTCTTCTTGTGTCAGCTAAAGGAATTTAGCTAAATTGAAATTTTCGCTTATAATGCAATGTAAATTGCAACAAATTATTTTTAACATAGGAAGAGTATTCAAAATATAGAGTGAACGATTACCAAGCATATCAGACTCTTAAACTAGATTCTAACGCATCGTTTGATGACGTAAAATATGCCTATAGGAAATTGGCCTTGGAGCTTCATCCCGATAAAAATTCTGATGAACAAGATGGCAATAAATTCAAGTCAGTTACAGCAGCTTATCACATTTTAAAAAATAATCATAAAAAAATAAATTCTAATGGAACAGATTCTGCAAAAGGAAGCTATACAAATAATCATACAAAAACTGAACAAACCTTTAGAAAGAAAAAACCAGAATGGGGAGCAGGTCCAAAAGGAAAAACACCTGAGGAAGATTGGAGCAGGTATACAAAAGAGTTTGAAGAGGAAAATCCTGATTTTTGGAAAAGATATGAAGAAGAGTTTTGGAAAAATTATGATGCCAGAGTAAATAATGACAGGGGGTTTGGGAAACAAAGTGAAAGAGCAAAGAAATCTGAACCAAAAATAAATCTCTCAGTTGAAGTAGACCCAACCTTGTGTATTGGTTGTTGTAGCTGCGAAACCATAGCCCCAGATGTTTTTGTCGTAGACAAATTAACAAAGATGAATCCAAAATCCAGAGTTTATAATGAAAGAGGAGCAGGGTACAATAAAATTATGAGTGCAGCTGAAACATGTCCTACAAAGGCAATTAATGTAAGTGATAAAGATTTGAAAAAAAGAATCTATCCCTGGTAGTCAGGATTCCTTTAATTTATCATACAATTCGCTGATTTCGCTATCAGATAATTTTGGGGCATTATGAAACATGCTATGAACTGGACCTGCGGAATCTTTTGAGCTTCTTGGGATTAGATGAACATGGACGTGTGGGATTTCCTGTCCACTTGCCTTACCATTGTGAATGGCTAACAGAGTCGCATTAGTAATCTTGTCAACTTTGGCAATAGTCTTGCGAACTGTTTCAAATAAATCGGCATTGTCTTCTGAAGAAATATCTTGTACTTTTTCATAATGGGTCTTTGGAATCACTAGGGAGTGGCCTTTTGTCAGTGGAAATGCATCCATAAAGGCTAGAGATTTTTCTGTTTCTGCAATAATTTTAGCTGGAATTTCTTTTTTAATGATTTTACAAAAGATACAATCCATTAGTTTTGTAAATTAGTGTGGTTCTATTAAAGTAATAATTTATGGATTGACAATTGAAGCCCATGCAAGACCTTTACCAAACTTTAGCATAACAGTTGTGCCTGGTTCAAGATCACAGTTTTCTATAGTTTTTGGAATTTGGTCAGAGGTGTTTGCATAGCATGTACCGTCAGAGTTTGAGAGAATTTTAGATTCCTCAAAAACGTCTTCTCTTATCAAATTCCAGAAGGGAAAAACTACTGTAGATAATACTATTCCTGCAAGAACAAAGGCTCCACCAAATATGGCACCATATTTTTGAGAGTCGGTGAGCTCCATTTGTTTTACCACATTCCGCCTTCAGAAGTTCCACCCTTTGCGTCGAGTTTTTTTTCGGGTACATTACCATGTGCTTTTTTTAGATGGCGCTTAAGGCGTTCTGGGTCATGTAGTTCTAAACCACATACTTTACATTTTGTAGTATTCTTATCTCCCTTTTTTTTGAACAGGCCCAATATGGAGTAAGAAATTTAGATATACATTATAAAGGATACTGACAGATTCAAGATTTGTGGCAATAAAAAACATTACCGTTTTAGGTTCTGGAATTATGGGTCATGGAATTGCCCAAGTTTCTGCAATGTCTGGATACAATGTAGTTCTTCGAGATATCGAACAACAGTTTTTGGATAAAGCCATGGGAAAAATAAAGTGGAGTCTTGATAAACTTGTTTCAAAAGAAAAAATTTCACAGAGTCAAGCTGATGATATTTTTTCTAGAATAAGACCCATTGTTGATTTAAAAGAAGCAGTCAAAGATTGCGATTTGGTAATAGAAGCAGTTCCAGAGATTATGGATTTGAAAAAAAAAGTATATGCTGAACTAGATAAAGTTGCAGGAAAAAATGTAGTTTTTGCCTCAAATACTAGTACACTTCCAATTACAGAGATTGCAAATACCACTAGTAGGCCAGAAAGGTTCATTGGAATTCATTTTTTCAATCCACCACAATTAATGAAGCTAGTTGAGATAATTCCCGGCCAAAAAACTGCTAAAGAAGTTGTCAAACTTACAAATGATTATGTAAAATCCGTCCAAAAGGAGCCGGTTGTATGTAGAAAGGATGTTCCAGGATTCATTGTAAATAGATTATTCATACCACTAGTTCACGAGGCATGTTACGTTATGGATAGACAGAAAATTAAATTAACAGAAATTGACTCTGCTGTAAAGTTTAAGCTGGGATTTCCAATGGGAATATTTGAGCTAGCAGACTTTACAGGAATGGATGTGATCCACAAGGCAACAATAGAAATGCATCTAAGAGACAAAAAGGTAATTAGACCACATCCTAAAATTGAACAACTGTACAACGAAAAAAAGCTAGGACAAAAGACTGGTGAAGGTTTTTACAAATACTCTGATGAAAAATATGAACGCATCTCACTATCTGAAGAACTTGCAAAAAATTGTAATCCAATTCAGATACTTGCAAACATTCTAAACAATGCAGCTTGGTTAGTTACTAAAGAAGCAAGCGATATACAAGAGATTGAAAATGCAGCAAGACTTGGACTTGGGTTAAAAAAACCACTTTTTGAAACAGCAAAAGAATATGGAATGTCAAATATTGTAAAAGAGTTAGAACAGCTTGCACAAAAACATGGTCAATTTTATGAACCAGATCCCTTGCTTGTTTCTATGCAGTGATTTGTTCTAGAATATACTTTACAGCTTCTTTAGGCGAATCCACCCCAACAATTTTGACTTTGTTTCTGTGATCCAAATACTGGTCTGCATATTTTGTAGCAACATCTCCTGAATTCTTCAAAGCAGCGATTGGTTTATTGTGTACATATGATGCGCAAACTTCTGTAAGAGTTCCTGAACCCCCACCAATTACTATTACACCATCTGCAGAAAGCGCAGTCAGAAAATCTCTGGCATGCCCCATTCCTGTAGGAATTACAATGTCACAATATTCATTTGCAGCAGATGCTTTATCATATGGAATTATTCCAACTGCCAGTCCTCCTGCATCATGTGCTCCGTGTGATGCAGCCTTCATTACACCGCCAAGGCCTCCTGAGATTAAAATTGCACCTGACTTTGCGATCTCAGCGCCGGTTTCATATGCAAGTCTTTCATGTTCAGGAGTACAACCCTCCTCATCATGTCCAATTACCAAAATCTGATGCTTTTTTGCCATGCTAGTATGTTTTGATAGTCCGTATCAAATATCTTTTCAAATCACAAAGGATATTAAATAATAATGTTAAGAGTAATTATGGAAAAACGATCAATGCCAATTTGTTTTACAAATGAGGAATACAAGAAGATCGAAGAATTTGCAAAAAAGCATGGAATGCTCAATGCAAGCCAGGCCGTAGAAAAACTTCTTGACTAATACTTAAGCAGTGGCAGTGTTTGCCATTTTCTTTTTGATATAATCAAAACAGTCGTATAGTTTAGGCTGAAATTAAATATGCGAATAAAAAATAGTTAAAAGAGTGATGAAGTTTCTAAGTCGAGCACCCGTATATTGTAACATTTGCAATAAAGAGCTCAAACATAAACACAGACCAAAAAAGGAATGGAATATCGAGGGTTTTCTTTGTGCTGAATGTCACATGGATAAGATGAGAGAGTTTTTCGAAGGAACAATGACACAAAATTGTGTTAAGTGTAGTGTAAAAAAGAAAATAACAGACTTGTGGGAGCCACGATGGCAGTGGGAAATGGAAGGACTGTTGTGTAAAGATTGTTTTGATAAAAAAGAAAAAGATTTCACTGCAAAAAAAGAATTTTGCAGTATGTGTGGAGCTAAATTAGGTTTTTTCAGATACAATCCTAAAACAAAGTGGAAGGTAGAAGGTCAACTATGTAGAAAGTGTTGGGACTCTCACAAAGAGCATGATAAATAAATGGGTTTTTTTAAAAAAATTAAATGCGATAAATGCGATAAAAAATTTTCAAAACAAGAAGAATTTATGAATCATCAACAAATTGTTCATAATAAAGATCTACCATACGATTGTAAAGAGTGTAATCAATTTTTTTCAAGTATGGAGGATATGCGTACTCATCTACAAAGACATCATAGTTATAAAAAAGATAGAATTTAGTTTTAAATTCCTTTTATTGTTTTGACTATGGGAGCCCTGATTTTTGTAAAGACTCTAAATCCACATATGCATTTTATTTCTGGCAGTCTCGCTAATTCAGTATTTAGAACGTTAGTGCCACACCTCAAACAAGAATAAATTACATCAAATTTTGCAGAGTCTGTAGTTTCTTCAATTGGGGTTTCTTCAATGGGAGTTTCAGGAATATCTTCTGCCATATCTTTATTCACAATTTTCTATAATTTAAGGCTAACAAACAATCACGTTAAAGATAATTCAATGTAAACGTCATCTGGAATCTTTAGTCTCATTAGCTGTCGAATTGCCTTGTCATCAGCACTAAGGTCAATAATTCTTCTGTGCATTCTCATCTCCCATTTTTCATATGTTTCAGTACCGCTACCACATGGAGATTTTCTTGTTGCAATGTGTAGTCGCTTTACAGGTAGCGGAGTTGGTCCTTTTATTTTGACGCCGGTCTTATCTCCAATGCCCATAATTTCTGTACAGACACTATCTAATTTTGGCAAGCTAGTACTGGTAAGTTTAATGCGAGCTGATTGGGTCAATCCAATAACCCACTATGGTTTGTATTCTTCAGTAATATCTTTAACAATTCCTGCTGCAATTGTTGCACCCATATCTCTGAGTGCAAATCTTCCTAACTCAGGAAATTCTGCAAATGCTTCAATTGGGGTAGGTCTTACTGGTTTAATTCGGACGATAGCAGAATCACCAACTTTAAGGAATTTTGGATCTTTTTCTTCAATTGCACCAGATGCTGGATTAATTTTTGCCTCAAATGCAACAATTGTTGCAGCAACTTGTGCAGTGTGACAATGCATTACTGGAGTGTAACCAGGTGCAATAGCTGTTGGGTGGTGTATAATAATAATTTGTGCTCTAAATTCATTTGCACATTTAGGTGGTTTGTCTGGAGTTCCCATGACATCACCTCTTTTGATATCTTTTTTCTCAATGCCTCTCAGGTTAAAACCAATGTTATCACCTGCGGAAGCAGATGTCATTTCAGTGTGATGAGTTTCAATAGATTTTATTTCACCGATAGCACCAGATGGCATTATGATAATTTTGTCATTTGGTTTCATTGTACCAGTTTCAACACGTCCTACTGGCACTGTTCCTACACCAGTAATTGTATAAACATCTTGAATAGGAACGCGTAGTGGTTTACCTGTTGGCTTTTCAGGATATGTAAAGTCATCAAATGATTGAAGTAGAGTCTTGCCAGTCCACCAAGGCATGTTTTCTGATTTCTTAACTAGATTATCCCCCATCCAACCAGATACGGGAATGATTGGTACTTGTTCAAGTTTGTAACCTACAGATTTGACTAGTGCTTCTCCCTTTGCTTTTGCTCGTTTGAATGCCTCTTCAGAATATTTACTATCATCCATTTTGTTAATTGCGACAATCATTTGGTTTACACCAAGTGTTTTGAGTAAGAAAGCATGCTCTCTTGCTTGTCCGCCTGGAGCAACAGCAGTATCGGTTTCTCCTTCCTTTGCAGAAAGAACCAAAACAGCACAATCTGCTTCAGATGCACCAGTAATCATGTTTTTGATAAAGTCTCTGTGTCCAGGGGCATCAATTAGAGTGAAAAAGTATTTTGGAGTTTCAAATTTTTGAAAAGCAAGATCGATTGTAATACCACGTTCTCGTTCGTCTTTTATGTTATCCATTACCCAAGCATATTTGAAGGTGTCACCTTTTCCGGTTTTTTCAGATTCTTCTGCATGTTGGGCTATAGTTCTTTCATCAACTACACCAAGGTCCATTAGGAAATGACCCATTGTAGTAGACTTGCCATTGTCTATATGCCCAGTAATTATCAAGTTTAAGTGTGGTTTAGCTGCCATATCGACTTCGTAGTGAGAGGGGTTTTATTACCATTTCGATTTTTTTGAAAAAAATCTAATTTTTTTTCAATTTTTTTTCATCAAGGACTTGGGTGAATTAGACATAAATCAAAGTGGGCAGTGAAACAAGCCATGAAAATTACTGTTTCTGTGATAAAAGCTGATGTTGGGGGTATTGGGGGTCATACAAGGCCAAGTGATGGATTATTAGGTGCAGTTAGAAAAACAGTAGAAAATTCAAAGGATCTGTTAATAGATTCGTACATTGGTTATTGTGGAGACGATGTTCACATTGTTATGACCCATACAAAGGGGGTTGATAACCAGCAAATTCATGAGCTTGCATGGAAAGCCTTTGAGGCTGGAACACAAGTTGCAAAACAAGAGGGGCTTTATGGAGCAGGACAAGATCTTCTAAAGGACTCATTCTCAGGAAATGTAAAAGGGATGGGACCTGGAGTTGCTGAATTAGAATTTGAAGAGAGACCAAACGAGGCTTTTACAGTATTTGCTGCAGATAAGACAGAGCCAGGAGCTTTCAACTACCCATTTTACAGAATGTTTGTAGATGCATTAAGTAATACTGGATTAATTATTAACAAGTCACTTGCAAAAGGGGTAAAATTTAACGTCATGGATGTAGAAGAGGGTAAAATTGCTGAGCTAAACTTGTGGGAAGACAAACCAACTCTTGAAGCTGCTTTAATGTATCCTGGTCGTTATGTAGTTGCATCAGTTTACACAAAGGATAATGAACCCATTGTTTCTTCATCCACTGACAGATTACACAACATAGCTGGCAAATATGTTGGAAAAGATGATCCAATTTGCATTGTTAGAACTCAAAAAAATTTCCCAGCAACAGAAGAAGCAGGTAGTGCTTTTAATAATCCGCATTATGTGGCAGGAAATACAAGAGGTAGTCACCACATGCCATTGATGCCAGTCAAACTTAATTCGTCAGCTACAATTGATTATTGTATTCCAATTGTTGAGGCGCTTGTATTTAGCATGCATAATGGAAAACTAGTTGGGCCGCATGATGGTTTTTCAACTCCAGATTGGGACTACATACGAGAAATTGCCACTAAAAGAGCATTGGCAATTAGAAGTCAGGGATTTATTCATCCTGCAACACTTATTCCTTCAGAATTAGAATATGCTGAAGGCTATAAAGACAGAATGAAAGTTTTAGAAAATAAGATGAAGTCTTTGCCTGGCTCCTCAAGTAAAGGCAGAGCAAAAGGAAATTACGAAGATCCCGATTAAACAAATTATCATTAATTTTTACCCCATTAAATGAAAAATTTCAATCATTGTTTTTTTGTGGACAAAGAGTTAAAAAGAAAAGATGAACAATATAAAATGGCCAAAAATGAACAAATTAAAGCCCTTAATTGAGTTTAGATTTTTCATACTGACTGGAATTGGGGTACTGACTTTTTCTAACTTTATCATAGAATTATTTGGTCAAACGATTCCAAACATAGTAGGGGCATTTTTTAAAGATGTCGGGGTAATGGTTATCGTAGCAGCTGTTTTTGTATTTGCCTTCACCTGGTTGCTAAAAGCAAAACCTCACAATAAACCAAAAAAATATTCCCTAGTAGTATTTGATATATTTGGAAATAAATCAAACATCGAAGGAATACGTACGGAGTTTAAGATTCATGATGTTGCCTGGAGTTATATGAAACAATACAAAACATTGTATCCCCTTTACAACTTTGCGCTAGTATCTGATAATCCAAAATCCGAAAAAAAGACAATCTTTCGATACATTTAGCAACTCACTTTTATTCAGGATCCTATAAAAAATTTAGAGTGAAGTTTTCTATTCTAGCTGAAACTTTTGAAAAGATGGAGAATACGGCAAAACGATTAGAGTTAACAGACCATCTAGTAGATTTATTCAAAAGTACCCCTCCTGATTTACTTGCCAAAGTAGTTTATTTGATTCAAGGCAAATTGCGTCCTGATTTTGAAGGAGTGGAGATAGGCGTTGCAGAAAAATTAGTAATTAGAGCAGTACATCGTTCAACTGCCATTGAAGTCAAGCGAATTGAAGAGGCCTATAGGAAAGACGGCGATTTAGGACATGCTGTTTCCAAACTTATTGAACAAAAAACACAAACAACGCTGTTTGATGCAGTGGCAGGTGACAATCAAACTGTAGAATGGGTATATGATTCATTGGTTAAAATTGCAGAGCTAGAAGGAAGTGGGAAAAATGTTCTAGATAAAAAAATGAATTATGTCTCTAGTCTTTTAAACAATGTCAGCCCAATTTCTGCAAAATTTATCATAAAAATACTAATTGGCACAATGCGTTTGGGAGTTGCAGATAATACAATTTTAGATGGATTAGCCATTGCTTACACCGATTCAAAATCAAACAGAGAAAAAATAGAGGCTGCGTACAATGTTTCAAGTGATCTAGGAAAAGTTGCACAAGTTGCTGCAAAAGAGGGACTCAAAGGAATAGAAGAATTCAAAGTTAAAGTTTTCAGTCCAATCAGACCCATGTTAGCTGATCGTGTAAAGAGTGAACAAGAAGCTATTGAAAAAATGGGTAAAAGATTTGCTGCAGAATACAAACTTGATGGTGAGCGTGTACAAATTCATTTAGAAAATGGCAGGGTAGATCTTTTTTCAAGAAGACTAGAAAACATCAGAAGCTATTATCCAGATATTGTTGAAAATATACCAAAAGCACTAAAAGTAAAAAATGCAATATTAGAGGCTGAAGCAGTTGCTATTAATGAAAACAGTGGAGAGTTTTTACCATTTCAAGAATTAATGCATAGAAGAAGAAAATATAATGTAGACAAGGCAGTTTTACAATATCCAATCACTGTAAATTTGTTTGACGTCTTATACTTAGATGGAAAAAGTTGCCTGGATTTAGGCTATGAACAACGACGAAAATTATTAAACGATATTGTAGTTGAAGATAATTTTACCAAAGTAATTCCTCAAATATTGGTAACAAATGAAAGCGAAATTGAAGACTTTCTAGAGAATTCAATTAATGCAGGATGTGAAGGTTTGATGCTAAAAGTTCTAAATGCGCCGTATAGAGCTGGAGCAAGAGGAAGCAATTGGTTAAAGCTAAAGCGAGAGTACAGAAATGATCTAGGAGATAGTTTAGACTTGGTTGTAATTGGTGCATTCTTTGGAAGAGGCAGAAGAACTGGCAAATATGGAACTCTGCTTTTAGCAACTTACAATGATGATGACGATACATTCCCAAGTATTTGTAAAGTTGGAACGGGGTTTACTGACGAAAATTTAGACCAATTCTATCAAATCTTATCAAGTAAAGTAACTCTAAAGAAAAACCCTAGAATAAAAAGTGATATGGAAGCTGATGTATGGTTTGAACCAGAACTTGTAATTGAGATTGTTGCATCTGAAATCACTCTTAGTCCGATTCATAAAACTGCTCAAGATGCTATACGAAAAGGAAGTGGCTTGGCTTTGAGATTTCCAAAGTTTACAGGTAAAATAAGAATGGAAAAATCTCCAGAAAATGCTTCAACTGATCAAGAAGTAATTTCTCTGTACAAAGGTCAAACAAAAATTACTCAAAACACAGACTGAGGCTAGTTCAATTTATTGAAGTGGTATTTTTTCACAAGGGTTTAAATTAACTTTCTATAGATAACAAATTTCGTACATGTATAGTGGGGAATTAGAGGTTCAGGCAAAGAGAAAAGCAATAGCAGTTTTACAAGATGAAATTAATAGAATTCTAAATGCTGCAAGGAGTTTAGCTACTCTGCCAGAATTTATGATGAAGAAAAATAAGGCAGAGGTTAAAAATACTCTAGCACAAATTGTCAACATTGAAGATGAGGTAGAGGCTCTTCGCCGAAAGATCACACGAGACGTTGCAGACGTTGGAGGCCTCATTATGAATAGAGAGAATCTCCTTAACACTGCCTATACCATGGATGAGATTGCAGGATACATCACTGGCATCTCATTCAAGTTATCTAACATCAAGCCTGCTACCCTAAAGACTGCAGATTTAGACAAAGATCTTACCGAATTAATTGAGCTAGTAGTAGATGAGGTTTACAAGCTTAATGAAATAATTCGCAGTCTAAATACAAATGCTTCAAATTCAATTGATCTTGCTCAAGAAACACAGAAAATTGAGAGAGAAATTGATACAAAATATCGAACAATAACTATCAAGATTTTAAATGAAATCACAAATACTAAGGAAATTATGTTGATGAAAGACGTAATTGAAGGTATTGAGGAGATGGCAGATAAATGCCAAGAGGTTTCAGATTCATTCATTCTATTAGCATTGAGCATATAGGTTGAAAAGTGAAGATATTTAGTAATTTTTTCAATTTTATGATATGAATTGCAGTGTTATTCAATATACTGGCACGTGTTAACCAATACTTTTAGAGATTGTGTAATCTTACTAGGATTACCCAATAACCCCATACAAGATTAATCCAAATTTTATTTTATAACGAATTTCTTTTATATTTTGAAAGCTAACAGAAACACATGTGCAATGAGATAGAATACGAAATGATCCTTGAAATGCTTGAAAAGGCAAAACAAAAAAAGATTGAAAAACCTATCGAGGTTCTTGCAAACTAAAATATTCAAAGAATAGTCATTTAGTTAAATTGGAACAGAATTTGATTTCATAAACCCAAAAAAGATTCCAACCTATTGAATAGCAAAGGTATCCTATTACTAGGGAGAGATAAGATAGACCAAGATCAGAATGATTTAGTTCAAAATGTTTTTGATTTCCTATTTTGCCATCCTTACATTCGAATTCTGCTGAATGTGCATTGCAATAAATGATACTTCGACCATCGATGGGATCTTTCCTCAATGGACAATATTGGTTTATACAGGTTATTGATACCTATCATGAAAAAAATACACATTAATCACTTTCTAGTTAAGACTTCGTGAAAGAACCCCTCAAAACTGAAAGCAAAATAAATTGGTATGTCATTTCTATTATTTTCATACTAATAGTTGCTTATGATATAGCTAACTCAATAGAGCCTAGCATAGATGCAGAACTTGATTTCTTTGAAATTACACGCATGCTGGGATTTTTGGCTGTTTCTTTGTTTTCATTTGTTGTTGCTAAAAGATATTGGGGTTCTTCAGTATTTGGAAAAGCATATCTTGCTCTTGCTATAGGTTATACCTTTTACTTCTTTGGAGATCTTCTATGGTACGTATTTGAAATTGGTTACCAAGTCGAAAATCCTTATCCTTATTTTCCAGACATAGGATACTTTGGATTTTATCCCTTTGCTATATACCATTTAAAAACAAATGTCCATTACTTTAAAAGAAAACTTGATACAAATCAAAAAAAGATTCTTTTCTTAATACCCTTTGGAACAGCATTAATTTTCACGATTGGTTCTCTGATTCCATTTGATGCATCTTCCGGACTAGCCTCATTAAAAATTCTACCAGTACCAGTATATGATCAAACTTATTACATTGAATTTTTAACAGGACTTGCATTTGTCATTGCTACTACTCTGACCTTTTCATATGCAATAATCGGAGCCCAAGTATTTCAAACTGGACAATTAAGCACAGCTTGGCGTTTAATACTAATTGGGATTGGTTTAAACACCGTCGCTGATGTTCATTATTACTTTACTGAATTGTTTGGGGGCTACGACAGAACAAACCCCGTTCATGGTATTTGGATGGCAAGCACAATAATACTTTGCTACGCACTTTACAAACATATGAAATCAATTTAAAACTCTAAAAAAATGTCATGAATTGAAGAATTTAGTCCTTATTTTGTATCAAATAGAATGGCACAATAAAATTAATCCTTTTATTCTTGTACTCGAAAAATTTTGAGATGGGTATATGCTCCAAATATATAAAAGATATACGACCAATAGAAAAAAATCTCAATTGGGTGTCCTGTATAATACGTGTAATTATATTGAGTAACAAAAAATCCGATATCTGCTAAAGCAACAGACAATATCCCTACACTAATCAACGACCATAAAATGTTAATTTCCCCTTTTAAAAAAAGAATTATTCCTATTACTGCAGGGACTAAAATTAACGCATCTAAAATTGGGTAACTTACTGTCAATAAAAATAAGAAAAATTGATTTTCTTTTTCTACCTCTAAAGTGACAAAAATTGTTACTCCTATTAGTATTAGGGGAATAATGACTGAAATTGATATAATTTTTTTCGAAATTGATTTTCTGAATGGCTTAAGATATAACAGCAAAAATATGAAAATAAACGGGTAACCCGCCAGCCAGAATGCATCAGCTATTGAGGGATAAGGATCTGTTTCCAATACGAGGTCATAAAAAGCCCATATCATTTCGGCCATAAACCATAAAACAGCAAAAATTACAAAAAATAGCCACGCCTTTCCATATGTTCCAACTAATCCAAATTGTGAGAAAACCCAAACTGCTACAACTACAAAAGTACCTGCAATTGGAACATATAGTAAATTTCCTACCAGAGTTGCTGACTTTTCTCCAAAAAGATTTGCAACTAGAACTACTAGGGCTGAAACTAATAATGAAACTAACAAAAATTTTATCGTATTCATAACTTCGATTTAATTTACATGGCTTTATTCAATTTTCATCTTATCCAGAAAATCTTTAGTGTTATTATAATCTTGCAAAAACTTTTTTCCTCTATCGGTTATGGTAGATGATGAATGAAAAATAAGGATTTCAGTAGAGTAATCGACTATTTCAAAAACAGAGAAAGTAATAATCAAGTCTTGCACCTAAATATTAATCATAGATCGAAAGTTACTTTTTAGAAACATGATTATCTTGAAATGTAGTTAATAAATTAGGATCGAATGTGTTGGCATTTGCAGGATCTGTTGCATAAATCAAATGATGATGATTCTGAAAAAGTTTAGTCAACCAGATTGGACGTTTACTTCCCTCAATTTCGTTAACATCGTAGATACATAGAAAAGAACCTGGGTATTTGTTAAAATTTGAATGAAACTTGTGTTCTAACAATAATTCAGCTTGAATACCCTCCTTTGTACTGACGTCAGAAATAAAACGTCCTATAATTCTGTAGGGCTGCTTTATCCCTCTCGTTACAGTTTTTAACAAAGCATTAGATCCTGATTCTAATCCATCTCGTTTTTCTAAAATATTTTCTATTTGATGAATGTGTAGTAGGTTTTTTCGTTTAAAGTGTTCTAAATCAATACCTAATGAGGAAATTTCGTCCTCTACTAAAGTCACTTCATCATGTGTAAGACAGATACAATGCTCTCCATTTTTCAAACCATTTTCTAAATAATGATATTTTACCAAATTACCATACTTGGCATTATCATAAAGTAACATTGAATGATTTCTTTCATTCAGATTATCCACTTCTTTTAAAGGTGGATAGTTATCAATATCAGAATTAGGAGAAACCTGCTCTTTTCCTGCAATTATTTTTAAGAAGGAACCAATTGGTTTATCAAATGCCAGTTCGGATAGTTGTTCGTTAATTAACTTGACTATTTTTAGATAGGATTTACCAAAAATATCTTTCAAAACTTTAGTGAGATACTCGGGATGTTCTAAGCAATCTGCGAAATCACAATTATACATTTCATTTAGTCTAATACTTACTTCATCCGCTACAGGAGTACCCATTTTTGAAAGAGATTTTTCAATTGCGATGGCAACAAAATCCCTGTACATCTTGACGTCTAGGGGATCAGTCATATTTTACACCCAACTACCTTGAGCTACTTTTAACAAATAACTTTCTTGGAGAAATCCTGCATTGATCTGTACTTGGGCTGAAATTTCATCACCATGAATATCTAACCTCACTCGTTTAAATAATGAGGTATATTTGCTAATCTTTTTTCCATCTCTTGTAGTGGCATAACCTTTTTCTGCTAACAGTCCATCACGTAATAGTTCTTTAATAACTCTATAACCAGATGACTTTGGTATGTTACCACTGTTTAAAATATCTAAAATTACATTTGGTTGTGTCAGCGACGAATCTAAAATAATCTTTTTATCAGGGTTACCAAATGATTCCAAAATTAATTTCGCAATCTTTGGTTCTCGTATGGTTATCCAACCTTGATCCTTCTTTAATTTTTCTAATGAAACAAAGTTCTCAAGAAAGTCTTTTTCAATTTCATCTGCTCCGGCTCCAAAAAATTCCCTAAGGGTAGCATCCATTTTTTGAAAATCTCTTATTGCTTCAAGAACAGAAATTCCATAGTGTTCTTTTAGTCTTTTTTCAATCTTTTGATAAGTTGTAACTCCTAACTTTT
>Ga0209323_10001336_pt1 | contig 16273 bp, 20 predicted proteins | sample Rifsed19ft2_FD_184014 | JGI IMG/M metagenome (GOLD analysis project Ga0209323, IMG submission 184014) | Soil microbial communities from Rifle, Colorado, USA - sediment 19ft 2 (version 2) | ecosystem: Environmental > Terrestrial > Deep subsurface > Rock core/Sediment | place: Rifle, Colorado...
ATGGCAGCGGCATTTCTCTCGGGCATCCCATAGGATGCACTGGGGCAAGGGTTGTCGTCACATTACTTCACGCAATGAAGCGAAACAATGCGAGGTATGGTTTGGCAACCATGTGCATAGGTGGAGGACAAGGCATGGCCATGGTTTTCGAGTTAGCCAGCTAAGAACTGGTTAGTAGTGAAAGTAAAAGCATGGCGCGCGCTATCTTCTTATCTTTCAGTGAAGATATTATTTAATTGAGTGCCGTTCACTTGTTAACCATAGGTATAGTTGGGAAGACAAACACAGGTAAAACGACCCTGTTCAATGCAGCTACCCTTCTGAACGCAAAAATATCCAATTTTCCGTTCACCACAAAAGAGCCAAACATCGGCACTGCATACGTCTGCGATGTCTGTGTCTGCAAAGAGTTAAGCGTAAAGGATAACCCGTTGAATTCTACCTGCATAGATGGTTGGCGATACGTTCCAGTTAGGATTGTTGATGTGCCTGGATTAGTGAAAGACGCATGGATGGGTCGAGGACTTGGGAATCAATTTCTCTCCGTCATTGGACAAGCCGACGCGCTCATCCATGTGGTAGACGCTTCAGGCTCAATTGATGCTGACGGCAAGATAACCCAGCCTGGAAGTGGCAACCCCGTGCAAGATGCCATTGACATAGAAATGGAAATTTACAGATGGATCGCAGACATAATCGAACGCAACAAACCGTCCATAACACGCGAAGCATCCGTCTCATCGCTGGAAGAGGCAATCGCGAAGTCCCTGTCAGGAGTAAAAGCTAATCCGTTACAGGTATTTCAAGCCTTAGAGAAGTCAGAGCTCAAAGACGTTCCTTTCGCCAAGTGGAACCTCAATAAGACCATCAAATTCGCTGCGTTCCTCCTTCCGCTTATTAAGCCTACGCTAATCCTAGCAAACAAGATGGACATCCTCACCTCCGAGAACTACCTTCCGATGTTAACTGAACACTATGGGCGCAGCCTTGTCGCAGCATGTTCTGCCGAAGCAGAGCTGGTCCTCAGAAGAGCGGAGAAGATGGGGTTACTTCAATATACGCCAGGTCAAGAGAAGTTCAGAATAAAAGAAAACGCCCAACTCACGCCAAAACAACAGGGCGCTTTGAAGTACATTGAAACGAGGGTCATGGCAAAATGGATGAACACTGGAATCCAGCAAGCCCTTAACACTGTCGTTTTCAAACTTTTAAAGAGTAATATGGTTTACCCTGTTAGCGATGAATTTAAGTTCACGGATCATCACGGGAATGTGCTTCCCGACGTGCACTTAATGTCAGACGGTTCAACACCTGTTGACCTTGCTCGAAGCGTACACACGAGCCTTGTGGAAAACTATATTCTTGCAATCGACGCTAAAACAGGAATACGACTCCCAAAGAGTTACAATCTAAGGCACAAAGATGTGATAAAGATCGTCACTCGCCCCAAAAGCAAAGCAGCAGAAACAGCAAGTGCTAAGTAGCACGCTCAAAACAGTAACGCGAAGATTCCAACAACTTAATATTTCATGTCTGCTTTGTATGTTTGGGTGATTTGTTCTTTGCTATTTGCTTGTGTCCTGATAAGAACTACCCATGGCAAGTTTGAGGATGTTGTCAAATCAATTCGCCAGTTAAAAGCGGTCAAGCGAGTCTTCCCGACTCTCGGAAGATATGATGCCGTAGTGGACCTTGAAGCCACAGACCTTAAGGAGCTAGGCGCTACAGTGCTGAGAATAGGCTGCATTGCGGGTGCAGTCTTCACCGAAACCCTCGTAGAAATACAACATTGAGGGAGGAAGGAAACGTGCTTAATGCGTGCATACTCTTAAAGGTCGTGCCCACGAAAGCCGATACAATTCTAGACACTATCAGAAAAATTGCTGGCGTCAGAAAGGCATACTTCACATACGGAAGGTTCGATTTAGCTGTCTTCGTTGAAGTTGAAGATTATAAAAAGTTGCGAGAAGTCACAACCCAAATTAACGGCATCGAAGGCATAAGAAGCACAGAAACACTGCCTGAAGCCTAATTTTCCCTTCTTTCTTTTTCCGTCTTTTCTTACCAACATTCAGAGGACTTTACAGAAAAGAAGAGAATCAAACTAGTTAGGAGGATAAAATCGTTTTAAAACAGTCTTCATGATAGTAACTCTTTGCAACTCCAAAAGTGTCCTTGATGGTTACTTCGTTACCTTCTTTTATTGGCTTTCCACATTCGTTGCATACTAATGCTTTCGTTTGTTTTCCAGATTGCAACTTCTTTAGTGCTTCACATTGTGCTCTCATTTCAGAAACTTTGCGTTTCAAAGACTGAAGTCTATCCAAAGCAGCCTGAACCTTCTCTTTACGCTCAACCACATCGCTGTGATAGCGAGTCTTGTTTACTTCCATTTTTCAAACCTAGCTTGGACAACCTACACAGAAGACTTTCCATCCGAATACATAATACTTTATTTCGCCAACCATAATATTCCAAAACCAAACTCATATTGTGTCATTTGCACTCCACAAACATTCCAAAGACTGGAGCAAAACCATGGGTCCATGACCCTGAAAACTTAAATTCAAGCTCTGTTTCTAAAAGCACAGAAGGGCCGGTAGTCTAGCTCGGTTAGGACATCTGCTTGACGTGCAGAAGGTCGCCGGTTCGAGTCCGGTCCGGCCCACCACGTACCTATTTTCAATAGAGTTTAAATGGCGTTGAGGCGTTTGATGCTATTTAGGTGGAACTGAACGGTGCTCACTTGTGGGAGACCAGTTGGCAATGAGGCGTGTCATGTGGTCAGGAAATGTTGATTTTTATGTTAAGTCGTTGGCAAAGCTTAAATCTTTCATTGTTCATATTTCATTCAGGATGTGACATGCTGCATGAAAGTTGTTCAAACGACCCTTACTGAAGCTGAGCATAAGCTTCTCGAAGAATACGCCAAAAGGACCTCAAAGAGCATTAAAGAGGTCCTTCGTGAAGCAGTTAGGGCTACGGTGGAAGGTAACGTGAACCCGACTGATCCCATCTTCACGTGTCCTGCCAGCTCTAAGCGAACTGGAAAGAAAGACCGCGGTTCAGAGGAACACGATAAGTACCTTTACGGGGAAAAAACTTGATTTTCGTCGATACCAGCGCCTGGTACGCCGTTGAGGTGGAAGACGACGTGAACCACGAAGCGGCATGCAAGGTTCTTTCTAAGATAGCTTCTGGAAAGCACGGGGTTTCCGTAACTACCGACTACGTGCTGGATGAAACCCTCACACTACTGCGGTCAAGAAGAGATTTGGCTTCAGCATCTGCTTTCATCGATAAAATCAAGAAAAGCAAGAGCGTTCGCATATTCTGGATAGATGAAAGTTTGTTCGAAAAAGCACTCGATATCTTCCAAAAGTCTGACCGTAAGTCGTGGAGTTTCACAGACTGCACAAGCTTCGCTTTAATGCGCGAGCTTTCAGTTCTTGAGGCATTCACATTTGACAGCCACTTCAAGGAAGCGGGTCTTCACACACTCCCGGTCTAAGCCAAGTTAATGCTTGACATGCAAAACGTCGCCGATCTGAATCTGGCACTACCTACCTATTTCTGTCTCAAAGGTGCTTGAAATGCTCAGTTATTGGGGATCATGGGTCGGTAGCGGGCGATTTTCAGCTGCTGGTTTCGTACTCGTTTGGGAGCAAGTCCTGTCCGGCCACCAAAACAGATAAAAACTTGCTCAGTATCCATGAAAGCGTCCAACGCGAGGATAAGCGTATGCCGTCTGAAATGTTTGATGTAGAAAAGTTCGTGGCTTTGAGCGCAAAAGCCAAGTACTGCTCAGTTAAGAGGCTCAAGGACGCCGTGAAGCTTAAGCTGCGCACGCCAAGCAAGCTCTACACTTTGAAAGTTGAACCTCTAAAGGCGGAAGAAGTTATCAAGAAGCTCAAATGCAAAATTCAAGAGCTCTGAACCAATTTTTGCGAAAACGCGTGCTCTCTAGCGCAACTTTCCAAGACGCTTTCAACCAATAGTTCTACCTATATATAAGGGGGCTATAGTTTTTTCCGGAGCTTTCCCCGAAAGTCTTGTCAACTTTCGCTATGGCTTTGGCGACTCTTTCGAAAAGGCGTGTGGGAGTTTCTATGATGTTTTCTTTTTCGTCTCTTAGAAGGTATCTTGCCTTTAAAACTTCAAGCGCGTTCACGGTTAATTTGGGTTCTATTCCCAGCTTTTCTCTTAGAGCTCTTATCTCTTCTTTCTTCTTCCTGTAATCTTGATATTCTCTGGCAACTTTTTCGTAGCCTCTCTTCTTTAAGACTTCAATAACCGTGTCTTGTACGTCTTCAACTGAGGGGATTTTCTCCCTGAATTTTTCCTCTAGAAGTCCGACAACTTCTTTTGTTACGTTTTCCGCTCTCGCGCCGTCTCCTAATTCAACGGCAAGAAAAGCCTTGTGAACGGCATCATAATAATAAGGTTTTGAAGACTCAGATATGCGACTACAGTTTTTCCAAAGCAAAAATTAATTTACGTTTGCTGCATAAATAAAGAACCTGCGAATGTCACGACAGCAAGGTGAGATAAGAATGAAATACAGAGTTTTTGGAAAAACCAACTGGAAAGTCAGCGAAGTTGGTTTAGGAGCGTGGGCAATTGGCGGCGCAGGCTGGGGAAACGTAAGTGAAAAAGACGCTATGGACGTTCTGCAAAAAACCGTTGAAAGGGGCGTTAATTTTTTTGATACAGCGGATGTCTATGGTGATGGAAGAAGCGAACGGTTAATCGGGCAGTTTCTAAAAAAATCAAACAAAAAAGTCTACGTCGCAACAAAATTTGGCCGAAGATTAAATCCGCATGTCAGTTCAGGATATACGAGGGAAAATCTTGAAAGATTTCTGGATCGATCTTTGAAGAATCTCGGCGTCGACACGATTGATCTGATACAGCTGCACTGTCCGCCTGCAGATTTATACTACAAACCTGAAGTCTTCGACATACTGGACAGTTTCGTTGAACAGGGCAAAATTAGGCATTATGGCGTTAGCGTTGAAAAAGTCGAAGAAGGCTTAAAAGCAATTGAATATCCAGGCGTTGTTAGCGTAATGATAATATTCAATATTTTTCGGCAGCGACCAATGGAAATGTTTTTTGGAGAATGTAGAAAAAGAAATGTCGCAGTCATCGCTAGAGTCCCATTGGCTAGCGGTCTCTTGGCCGGAAAGATGAGCTTAAAAACAGAGTTCCCAGCGGATGACCATAGAAGTTATAATAGAGAAGGAAAGGCTTTTGACGTAGGAGAAACCTTTTCTGGGGTTGATTTTGAAACAGGCATTAAATCAGTTGAAGAATTGAAACGGATAAAACCCAAAAACATTAGTCTTGTCCAACTGGCTTTGAAATGGATACTGATGCACAATGAGGTTAGCTGCGTAATTCCAGGAGCAAAGAATGCAAAACAAGTCGAAGAAAATACGAGCGTAAGCGAATTAGCAGACTTGAGTCCTGAAGCAATGAGAGACATTAAGGCTGTGTATGAGAAATTCATTAAGCCTTCAGTGCACCAAAGATGGTAAAAGTGGCAAACTGCCTAAAACCATATTAAGTGCGCCTAACTTTTTTTTCAATTTCGTCTGTTATCTCTCGGTTTTCTATTATTTGCTTGTATGTTGTTGCGCTTTTTCTCGGTATCCGCTCCTTAGTCTTAAGATCAACCGCGTAAAGACCGAATTTCATCTTAAAGCCCATTGCCCATTCGTAGTTGTCCATTATAGACCAGTGGAAGTATCCTCGAACATTTATCTTCTCCTCGTTTATGGCTGTGTCTACACTCTTTAAATGCTCCATTAGGAATCGGGATCTTAGCTTGTCTTCTGCGTCTGCAACTCCGTTTTCTGTCACGTAAAGAGGTTTTCCATAATCTTTCATTAGCCTTAAGGCGTCTAGCATGCCTTTAGGGTGTATTTCCCACCCGAAATCCGATGTTGGCAATCCATCAACCGATGTGCTGTTGGGCTTGCAACTGAAACCGTAACCAGGCATGAATTCAGGTATCACATCGGTCTCCGCTGACAGCCGAGAGGGTGAATTCTTACTCCTGACTACCCATCGAGTGTAATAGTTTACACCTAACCAGTCTAGACGCTTTCCCACGTAGCTTTTCACCTCTTTCCTCTCTTTTATCCCGTCAAAATTTTCATCCAGAGAGCCACTGGTTAAAGCTTGTATTAAGCAGTGATTGTGCATTTGATTTAGGGATTCAGATGCTTTAACATCAAGTTTCTTTTCGGAGTCTAGAGGTTTTGCGGGGATCACTACGTGTATTAGCCCTACATCTGCTGGAGAGGAACTGTCTGCGTCTGCTTTGACGGTGTCCCACTTCTTTACAGCGTTATATGCACGTGCGTGTGCAATAGCTATGTGCAAACGGGTTTTCCTAGCGGCTTCTGGGTTGCCTACGCCTGGCGGGAAGTTTTTAAACAGCCTAATGCAGTAGCTTTCGATCATGACAGTGGGTTCGTTAAAGGTAGCCCAGCAATCGACGATGTCACCTAACTTCCAAGCCATGTACGCCGCGTACTTGGTGAACTCGACAATCGTGCTTTCATCAATCCATCCTCTGTGGCCTCTGCGAAGTTTTGTTTCGCGGACGGTTATGGGGTCATGCAGCCAAAGTGGAGTGGTGAAATGGTTTAGACACACGAAAACCTTGAGGTCTAAGGCTCGCAGATCCTCTATAATGGCTCGGTAATGGTTGAGTGCTTCTTTGTCTGCGATCTTGTCGAGTTTTTCGAGGTCAGAATCGTCTACTTCTATTTTGGCGATGTTTCCGTCATTTGCTCTTTGAACTCCAACCTCCATGTTATGCGTATTTTTAGGGAATATTCTGCTCCATTCTGTTCCAATTCGGTAGGCGTTGAGACCAAGATCCTTTGCTATTCTGTGATCCATTTTATAGCGGTTCCAGTAGTCAACGCCGTTTTCTGGCAGGTCACCGCTTACTATGCCCTTTTTTATGTTGGTAGAATCGTGTGCCCACATGTACCAGTCTGTATTTGCGTCTATGTTTCTGCCTTTAGAATCACCCATCTCAAGTTGAAATCCGCTAAGAGCTACGCCCCAAAGGAATTTTTCAGGAAAGCCCATGTTAACTGCTCCATTGGCTATTCTCATCGCTGGTCTTTCATAAATAAAGTTTACCTATACGAAAATTCAGATTCTTCCTCTGCAAAGGCTTCAGATGGCGGATTTCCTTGGCAATTTGAACAATCATCTAAATTAGAATGCAGATTAGATTTGTAATTGTAGTTTTACGCTTTCTTGATGAACTGATTTTTAGGGACGCCGCATACTGGGCAGACCCAATCTTCTGGTAACTCCTCGAAGGGTGTCCCAGGCTTTACGCCGTGCTCGGGGTCTCCTTTTTCAGGGTCATATATGTAGCCGCATACTGTGCATTCCCATTTGTCCATTCTTAATCCTCGCTGTGTAACGTAGAATCGGTGCATTATTTTATATAGGTTTACTGGTGAAAGATGCGTCTATTTTGCATCTGTCTAAGCTGAAAAATAGGAAAAAGTGGGTTCGAAGGCTGAAACTTCGTGGTGTTTAGACTAGCGTTTTGAGTTTTTCGATGAGTTCTTTCCTCATTTCTGGGCTTTCGTTTATTTCCTTGCGGGCTTTCCGCCAGTCTGCGGAGCAACGGCCATAGCTGGATTGTTCGCCTATGTATTTGTGGATGACTCCGTCGATTTTCCCCTTGTTTTTGTCTGTGACTTTAACTTCGGCTTCTTTCAGAACGCTGTCAAACCATTTCCAGCAACCCAAAAGATCACCATTTCTATACTTTGGTTCAGGTGCGATATAACTTTATTGAAGAATCAACGAGTTTAAAGGGTTGCTTTTGCATAAAGAAAAAGGAATAAAAATTGGTGACTTAGCCTTTTAGGCTGGTTTGAAGAATTTTGCTTTTGGAGAGCCGCAGATGGGGCATTTTTCGGGCGGTGTGCCTTCAACCGTGTTTCCGCAAACGCTGCACACGTAATAGTCCACCTAGTCCACCTTTTCCAGTTGCTTCTTGTTCTTCAACGCGTCGATTGCCTTCTGGAATAGTTGAGCGTGCACTTGTTCTACTTTGCTTGCTACGTCGAAGCTCCATGCTGCCTGCTTGTTTCCTTCCTGTTTGGCTGTGCTTATGTACTCGGGGTACATTTTTTTGAATTCGAAGGTTTCTCCAGAAACCGCAGTGCTCAGGTTGTCGATTGTGGCTTTTATTTCGCCTGTGATTCTTAGATGGTTTAGGGCGTGGATTGTTTCTGCTTCTGCTGCTGCTCTGAACAGCTTCGCGGCTTGCGTTGCGCCTTCTTCTTCAGCTTTCTGAGCGAAAGCCAAGTATCGCCTGTTAGCTTGAGATTCGCCTGCAAAGGCAGCCTTCAAATTCTCGTCAGTTTTGCCCATTTGTTTCACCAGTTAATATTAGTTCGTTGAGTCAGTAATAAGGTGTGCTGATGGCGTTTTTTCACGTTGAGGCTGGAGAGATTAGAAGAGGTTTGCTCGTTTTCGGGTTACTGTTTTGTCGTGTTCTCTAGTGTTCGGAAAAAACTATACCCCCTCTATAAATAGAGTCAACCATTACTTGATTTTGCGATAAACTGAGCGACACTAGTGCTCTCTGGAGACTATGGCCCCCTTATATAAAGCATGAAACATAGGTTAAACCAGAGTGTGAATCACTGTTTGACTTCTAAGCTAACAGGTTCCCCATCACCGGTGAGTTATCAGAATCTGAAAAAGGGTTCTGTCAAGTCTTCGGTTGAAAGCAGTGCTAGAAATCGGAGTGAGTGGAACACTTCAATCTCTGCTCAAACTTGCATGGTACAAGCGCGTATTGAGATAGTTTCCAATGTTGGGCAGACGAAGATTATATTAAGTGAAAAATTGACATAACAAATCATGAGGCGCACACGTGCTCCATTGAGATGAATAGAATTGGAAGGAATTTCAGTTCCCTCGACGCAGCAGAAACCGTCTTTCAGCGCGACAAGAGTAATAGCCTCAACAGTCGGCGTTACTGTTGGACTGGCTGGTTTTGAACATGGATTCTTTGAAATGCTTCAAGGTAATGTTACGCCAAGCGGTCTAGTTATAGATGCTATTGGTCCAGCGCAAAAGTTATGGCCAGGTGCAACTGAACCTGCCTTGACAATTATTCCCAACTTTTTTGCAACGGGTATCCTTGCAATGATCGTTGGTCTCTTAGTCACAATATGGGCTGTTGCGTTCGTTCAGAGGAAGAACGGCGGCGCGATTCTGCTTCTTCTCTCAATCATACTGTTTCTGGTTGGCGGTGGCTCTCCACCATTATTCCTTGGAGTCTTGGCTAGTGTTATCGCAACCAGGATCAATAAGCCGTTAACTTGGTGGCGTGTGCATCTCTCTGTTAACGTACGGGGGTTTCTTGCCAAGTTGTGGCCGTGGTCTATAATCGCCTTTGTGTTAATATTCTGGTTTGCCGTTGTAATAGCAATCACCGGGTGGCCCTTAATGCTGTTCTTTGATGCAAACACGACAGACTTTTTACCTATTCTAAGTGTTCTTGGTTACGTCAGCGATGTGCTTCTTTTGTTTTCTATCTTTGCTGGGTTTGCGTATGATGTTCAGCGGAGAAGTGCGGAATAACCGAAAACCGCCATGTCAAGACCAACGAAGATTATATAAACTGAAAAATTGATATCTCCTTTGAGATGAATGGAATTTATGAATCGGGCTACTGATACCGAAACTGCAGACTCCTCTTGGAAGAGTCTCTACAGAGTTGGCGCAACAGCTGCCGTTATTATGGTAGTAGTTTTTTTCCCAATCCAGATCATCGCTTTTGCCATGGCTCCGCTGCCTACCACTACGATCGGCTGGTTCACGCTACTTCAGAACAATAGGCTTCTTGGACTCCTCGACCTTGATATATTGTACGTTGCTGACCAAGCTCTTCTCATCCCGATCTTTCTCGCACTCTACGTTGCACTCAGACGAGCCAATAAAGCTTACATGGCACTTGCTACAATCCTCGGCATCATAGGGACAACAGTCTACTTAGCAACGAATAATGCCTTCTCTATGCTTTACCTCAGCGATCAGTACGCGGCTGCCACAACAGATGCACAGAGATCCCTATTCTTGGCAGCAGGAGAGGCGATACTTGCTGTAAGTCAGGGCACAGGTTGGTACTTATTTAATATCCTCGGAGCCGTTGCCCCTCTGATAGTCTCAGCTGTCATGCTGCGAAGCAATATCTTCAGCAAAATAACCGCTTATTTGGGAATCCTGGGAAATGCACTCGGATTAGCCTTTTTTGTCCCGGCGGTAGGCATCTTCTTCTTACTCATTTCTGCCTTTGTATTGCAGATATGGTTAATCCTGATCGCCCGAAGGCTCTACCAGCTAAGTAAGGACGTCTCGAAAGAAGAAGTTAATCGGAATTGAAAATAGGCAACCGCGCTAGCAATCGGAGTACTTGGAACACTTCAGTTTCTGCTCAGACTTGCATGGCACAAACGCGCACTGGAATAGTTTCCAATATTGGGCAGACGAGATTATATTAGGCGAGAAACTACATTCTGAGATTATGAAGCCCTGTGTACTGTACTTCTCGAGAACGGGAAACACTAAGCGCGTGGCAGAAGCAATCTCCGAATCAACAAAAGCTCCCGCTTTCGACATAGCCTCTTCTGAGCCATTAGTCGTTGAAAACTTCGACCGGCTAATCCTAGGCACACCCGTCGAAGGTTCCAGACCCGCAAAGGAAATCTTGGCATTTATAGAACGCATGCCGAAAACCGAAGGCAAGAAGGCGATTCTGTTCTGCACGTACACTGTCTGGAAAGGCAGCACGTTCAAAATCATGGCGAAAGAATTAGCCAGCAAAGGCTACGACACCGTCCTAAGCGTTTCAAAAAAGGAGTAAAACCAAACGAACCAGCAGACTTTTCGGACAACTTGGACGAAATAAGAGAAGTGCTCGCAAAATAGCCGTCACTTCAAGAATAAATGATTTCAACGTATCCGACGATTTTTTACATGAAACCAAAACCGACGAAGACTTGACAGAACCTAGACGTCAAAGCCACGAGTTGCACAGTAAATTACGGTAGATCCACGATTGCTCACAATTCAAACTTACTGGTTCCACGGTTAAAATCACGCTAAACTCGCAGTGAATTTTTGCGTTGATCCATGATAAAGCACGTTAAGACCACGGTTTTCACGCTGCAAACTCGATAAAGATGTCAACCCTAAGTCTCGAAGGTTTAACAGAACCTATATCACATACAGTTTTTAATTCGAATTCTGAATATGCATGATTAGTTGTAATTATTTCGTCTTCATAGAAGTTAAATATGATAAGCATAGAACTGCTTCTTAACGTAGGTACGACGAAGAAATGGTTGAATAACTATGCTGTTGGATTCGCTAATGTGGGGTTTTTGGCTTGCTTTGGCAGTTTATTGCTTTTGGTACTTTTTTAAAGCCAAAACATTTCAACCTTTAAACTTGGACGATCTCGCCTTAACTTGGCGACTGCACAAACAACAGACGGGATGTACAGCATCACGACTCCACAGCTTACTCGCGAGAAACAACGAGGTTGTGGGATTCAAATGTGAGTGTGGTCACGAGTTCCAGCAAAAACGTTTGATAACTCAAAAAGTTCGCAAACTGCACGTTTCTCTTGGATACTCCGAGCCCTCTTACTCTTTAAAAGCTGTGAAGTTGGAAGAAAAACATTGATCCCGACTTTGCGCTCCTCACTATATTAATTACAAGAATGAACGCGCCAATTTCGTCGAAGCCTTCTGGAACCTCGTCAACTGGGATTTCGTCAATAAATACCTTGAAAATGCGAAGTAAACCTTTCAGCCGCTCCACTTTTTCTTTTCAAGTTGCCTATATCTTGATTTTCTCAAACAATAGCTAGACATATTAGAAAAAATAGAAGATGCCGCTGTCTTTAGCGTTTGTCTTGTTTCAAGGAGGAGTTATTTTTATCGCCGCGGTTGGACATTGCATCTCGCAAGCTAAGCATTGTATGCAGTCTTTCTCGCGGGCAGGGTCAGATTTTTTCTCAGAAGTCGGATGCCCAGGCGCTTCAGCCCAGTCAAACAGGGACACGGGGCAAACGTCGATGCACACGCCGTCTCCAGTACACATGTCCCAATCGACAGCTACGTTGGTTCCATGTATGCCCAGCTTTTTCGGGGGTTCCACGGGTCCCCAGACTTTGTGGCCGTTGTGTTCTCCTGCAACTTGCCGTTTGTTTTGGAAATCAGGGTCTATAGGCAAAAACTTTCACCGTTCTTAATTCGGTGAAGACGGCAAATATTAGGCTTTCTGCTTTCTCTGGTAACGGGCATTTTATGTCAGACTGCGCTACATTTTTATCCACAAACTATTTTGGGAAACCCCGTTCTATTCTGAAGTGGTTTGCATGACCAAATATTATCTGCCCGAAGGCATGCGATATTCCACTCTGGAAGAGCGAAAACAGTTTTACACTGCAGAGTTTAACATTGGAAAAGTTGCAGATTGGTTTGGTGAACGGATAAACAGAGTAAAGTTTGCCGTCATCATCGGCAGGCACACCAAGATTTACCCAGAAAAATACAAGGAAGACGCTGACACCACCATAATCATCGACGAGTACCAAGGCTTAGGTGAAGTGCGAGATCAGATAATCGAGTTTCTGCCCGAATCAGCGTACTATGACCGAAACGTATACGACGAAAAAGACCACAAAACTGGTCAAGAGTTAGCCTTCGATCTTGACCCTGAAAATATAACCTGTCCCATTCACGGCAGCCTCGCGGACAAAATGAAACGCCATCAAGGCTTAAGCTTCTGCACTTTGGAGCTGAACATGGTTAGGGAACAGGCGATAAGCCTGTACGAGTATCTGGAGAAAGAGTTTTCGAACCTGAGAATTGTCTATTCTGGCAGAGGCTTTCACATTCACGTTTTTGACCAAAAAGCCTACGCGCTGAGTGACAAAAAGAGGCGTGAACTCGCTAGGACAATAAAAGAAAAAGGCTTCGGAATTGACGCGTGGGTAACTGCAGGCGAGATGCGCCTGATTCGCCTACCACACAGCCTGCACGGTTTAGTGTCAAGAATCGTTGTGCCACTGGAGAAAAGCGAGCTTGAACGGTTTAATCCTGTCAGTGATGAAAGGTGTATTCCGAAGTTTCTCGGCAAGTAGCGCTTATTTCTTGACTTCTTTGGCTTTTTTCTCTTTCTTTGCGTAGTAGGCTTTTTTCTTTTTTTCCTCTTCTGCTTTCTTGGCTTTTGACATAGCAACCACAGAATTACTATTCTTCACAACGCCAATAAAAGATTTTCCAGTCCTGAAACGCGAAAGCGTAAATTGAAAGGTTTATTTGGTTCTCATTTTTCCTTTAGTTTGTCGAGGTCTTGTCATGGAACGGTTTGATGTTCTAGTCATCGGCTCAGGTTCTGGAATGATTGTCGCTTCTACCGCTGTGGAAAACGGTTTTAAGACCGCGGTCGTTGACAGCGGACCCATGGGCGGAACCTGCATAAACCGCGGCTGCGTTCCCTCAAAAATGCTCATTTACCCCATCGACGTCGTCTCCATCCTTAAAGAAGCCCAACGATTAGGCGTAAACGCCACAGTCAACTCGATCGACTTCAAAAGAATTATGGAAAGAATGCACAACCTCGTCAACGGAGACTCCGCTACGCAAGCCAAAGCAGTGGAAAACACACCCAACCTCACTTGGTTCAAAGAAACAGGCGAATTCATTTCCGACTACACAATGCAGGCAGGCGAACACACGATAAACGCAGAGCTTATCTTCATTGTTTCGGGCGCGCGGCCCGGAATTCCTCCCGTCAAAGGGATTGAAAACGTGGACTACCTGACAAGCGACACTGTTTTGGAACTGGAAACGCCGCCCAAAAGCATCATAATCGTAGGCGGAGGCTACATAGGCGCCGAGTACGGACACTTCTTTTCAGGCATCGGCACCAAAACCACGATGATCCAAAGGGCTTATAGAATTTTGCCTGACGAAGAGCCAGAAATCTCCGACTTGCTGAAGAAGGAACTGGAACAACGAATGGAAATACACACTGGTTTTGAAGTTGTGAGCGCAAAACAGGAAGGCAACATTAAGACTGTGATTGCGAGAAACCGCGTGGACGGCAGCCTCAAAGAATTTTCCGCTGAAGCGTTGATGATTGCCGCGGGGCGTGTTCCCAACTCAGACCTTTTGAAGCCTGAAAAAACGGGTGTGAAGCTGGATGAACGCGGATACGTAACGGTGAACGAGTATCTCGAAACGAGCAAGAAGAACATTTGGGCTTTCGGCGACGCTATCGGGAAGGAGATGTTTAAGCACGTCGCTAACTATGAGGCTGGAATAGCCTGGCACAACGCTGTTCACGATCACAAGATGGAAATGGATTATTCAGCGGCGCCTCACGCGGTTTTCACGCATCCGCAAGTCGCCTCTGTAGGCTTGAAAGAGGCAGAAGCTAAGCAGCAAGGCTACAAAATCTTGGTCGGCAAAGCCCTTTACCGAGATACAGCCATGGGCGGCGCGATGGGCGAGCCTGAAGGCTTCGTCAAGGTCGTTGTTGAACACGAAACGGGAAAAATCTTGGGCGGCCACATAATAGGCGCTGAAGCGTCAATACTTATACAAGAAATCATAAACGCCATGATCACTGAAAACAAAAGTTTCGTTCCTATCATACGAGCCATGCACATCCATCCTGCAATGCCTGAAGTTGTTCAAAACGCCTTTGGAAACCTAAGACACGCCTGAAACGATTACGCAGTTTCATAGACACGTTTCTATGGTTTACTCTAGCGTGGCGCTGTGTATAAGAATTCAAAAAAGTTAATATTAACGCGAAGGTAAAGGATAGCGAGTGAGAACATGAACTTCTCCAAGGTTTCAGGTAAGAACGGCAAGCATAAGGTTCTGGTGTACGCCCTCAGCACTTGTGCATGGTGTAAGATGACGAAGCAGTTTTTGAAAGACAACGACATCGAATACGAGTATGTGGATGTGGACCTCTGCGATGAGGACGACAAAGTGAAAATTCGTCAGCACATTCAAAACAAAGGCGGAAACCTCGGTTACCCCACGATAGTTATAGACGATGAAATCTTGGTCACTGGTTTTCGCAAGGACAAGTTAAAGGAGGTTCTTGGAATTTGACGCCGATAACGATAGAGATGGTGCGGCAGAGGGCAGAAGCTGACGCAAGAACTTACGGGTACTATCTGAACCCTGACGCTAAATTTCTCCAAAGCCTTCTCGAAGGCTTGAAACGGAACGAGGAACGTTACGGTTATCCCTCATGCCCCTGCAGGCTCGCATCGGGAAAGTTTGATTATGACCGAGACATACTCTGCCCCTGCGATTACCGAGACCCAGATGTCCAAGAATTCGGAGCGTGTTACTGCGGGCTTTACGTCAGAAAAGACGTTTATGAAGGCAAAACCGAGTTGCAGCCAGTTCCCGAGCGCAGACCCATAGAAAAACAAGCAAGAGCCTACGGAGCTGCAGCTTTACCAGCGGAGACTGTAGCAACAACCAAAGAAGAGGTGAAAGAGATTCCCGAACCTAAAAAGAAATTGTGGTACTGCGCTCAGTGCGGTTATGTTGTTTTCAGGGACGACCCGCCATATGTTTGTCCAATATGTAAGGCAAAAAGGGAGTTTTTCGTGGAAATAAAAACGCGAATCGAATTTTCCGTATAGCCTTTTTTTTATCTTGAAATCTCTACTTCGATTTTCTTCCAGTCCTCTTTTATTCCTCTCAGAGAAGTTACAGCGCCAACTATCGTTCCGCTTAAAATTTTTTCAACAAACTCGTTAAGCGGTATTTCTCTGCCGTCTATCAGAAGTTTTATATCCATTAATGTCACCTCACGTTAATGTTTACGTCTATAATAGTAAAAGTTTTTTGTTGAAAGAAAGAACGTATATCTAGGAGGCTATGATTGTGAAGAGACCCGAAGTTTATCTTGATCCTAAAAATCGAGCGTTAAGAATTATTGCGCTGCTCGAAAAGGAGCATCCAGACGCCAAAATCGCTTTACATTACACGAATCTCCTAGAGCTATTGGTAGCTACGATTCTTTCTGCCCAGTGCACCGATGAGAGAGTCAACTTGGTGACAAAGGCGCTGTTCAAAAAGTACATGAAAGCCGAAGACTACGCCAACGCCGATTTAACTCAACTGGAGCAGGACATAAGGTCCACGGGCTTTTACAGAAACAAAGC
>Ga0209323_10001337_pt1 | contig 16272 bp, 16 predicted proteins | sample Rifsed19ft2_FD_184014 | JGI IMG/M metagenome (GOLD analysis project Ga0209323, IMG submission 184014) | Soil microbial communities from Rifle, Colorado, USA - sediment 19ft 2 (version 2) | ecosystem: Environmental > Terrestrial > Deep subsurface > Rock core/Sediment | place: Rifle, Colorado...
TAGGGAAGGCCCGCAGGTCAGATGAAGATTGGCTTTATATTGATGTGGGCGTTTTTAACGGCCTCATGGAGAGTGTCGGGGGAATAAAATACAGTTATATCGTTGAAAGCTACAAGCATACTAAGTCCAAAAAAAGATGGACAATAGCAGGCCCGAGTTGTGACAGCTTTGATGTAATAGACAAAAATGTAGCACTGCCTGAACCGGATATCAGTAATCTAATCCTTATACTATCCAGCGGTGCTTACACAGTATCCTATGCTTCAGAATTCAATGGTTTTTCTATACCAAATACAATACTTATATAGGAAGGGATAAAATAATGATCAAATTTTTTGAAAAAGCACCATTTGCACCAGTAGATTATTGCTATGATGTTGAAGAAATACTTTACAAAGGCAAAAGTAAATTTCAGGAAATTATGGTAATAAAGAATCCTCATTTTGGCAAAATGCTCATTCTTGATGAAGTTGTCCAGCTAACTGAAAGAGATGAATTTTTTTACCACGAAATGCTCACCCACATTGCAATGTATGCCCATCCAAATCCTAAAAAAGTAATTGTCATCGGAGGCGGAGACGGAGGAGTTGTCAGAGAAGTATTAAAACACAAAACAGTAGAAAAGGTTTACTTTGTAGAAATTGATGAAGAGGTGATAAATATTTCAAAAAGATTCTTTCCCACTGTGGCCTGCAGTATCGACGATCCCCGTGTCGAGATAAAGATTATGGACGGTGCAGAGTTCGTAATAAAAAGGCCCCATTCAGATATAGATGCTGTGATAATTGACTCTACAGATATTATTGGTTTTGCAAGGAGTCTTTTCACTACAGATTTTTTTATAGCAGTTAAAAATTGTCTAACAGACGAGGGCATGTTCGTTACACACACAGAATCACTTCATTTTCATAAAGATATGGTCATTGAAATCCAGGAAATATTAAAGAAGGTCTTTCCCTTGGTCGACTTATATAGCAACATACCCTGGAAATTGGTGGGCATTTGCCATTGCATCAAAAAGTCTTTCTCCACGTAAAACAAGACGTAAATTTGATATAAAAACTAAGTACTACGACGAAGAAATTCATCAGCAGTCATTTATGCCTGCCAGTTTGTATGAGAAACTTATGCAAAGAAAGCTGCAATGGTGATTTTTAGAGCTGACAATTTAATCCGAATAATGCAGACATTGCTCAGAAATTTATTTACAATAAAATTATTTATAAACCATGAAATACAGGCAGGACACAGTATCTTCGCTTTCGCCTCGGCGAATCCGCCCGAGTGCGGACATTCTCGTTCCGACAAAGTCGGAACTCCGAGGCTTTTGCCTCTTTATATTAGAAATATTCTCAATGGGATATCAGCAAAAAAATCCGCTCAAATACTATGTCCTGCCTTTCTAAAATATACGCTAAGGTATTGAAAAATAATTTTTTCACAACATCTGCATTATTGAATTCCGTTATTTGGGTTAATAAAAACGCTCTATGAAAAATCAAAAAATTAGCAATAACTGGTTCATCGACAAAGAGAGCAGATACAAATGGATATATCACATGATAAAGAGACATGTACTGTCTGTAAAGACAAGTTTTCAGCAAGTAGAAATTTTTGATACCTACAATTTTGGCCGTATTGTCATTCTCGATAATAAAATCCAGTCTGCTGAAACTGATGAATTCATCTACCATGAAACACTCGTTCATCCTTCCATGATTGCGCATCCAGATCCTGAACATATCTTAATCCTCGGTGGGGGTGAGGGAGCAACCATAAGAGAGGTCCTGAAACACCCAACTGTTCAAAGGGTTGTCATGATTGATATTGACGAAGAATTTATTCATCTCTGTAAAAAGTATCTCAAAAAATGGCACTGTGGTTCTTTTGATGACGACAGGGTTGAGTTGATCTTCGCTGATGCAAAAGAATACATCAAGGGAACAAGAGCTCTGTTCGATGTTATCATCGCTGATATTAGCGATCCTGTTAAGGAAGGGCCTGCCCGGATGCTATATACAAAAAAATTTTATTCTTCTGTACGAGAAGCATTGAAGCCTGACGGAATATTTGTTACTCATGCCACAGAAGTTCACTATACCTTAAAGAGGAGTATCTCAACTGAAGTTTTCAAAAAGCTCTCTGAAATCTTTCCTGTATCAGATTTCTACTATGAGTTTATACCAAGTTTTAGTTCACCCTGGGCATTCACTGTTGGCTCTTTGAAATACAGCCCTAAAAAGATGTCTCCTGATACCGTTAATAAAAGGCTTAAAAAGAGAGGGCTTGATAGACTTTCTTATTACGACCAGGAAACTCATAAAAGGTTATTTTCTTTACCTAAAATTCTCAAAAAACTTCTGTAATTAAAACAATAAACCTTTAATATTTCAATCTCCCCTTTACTTTCTACACAAGATATATTAAAATTTCTACAATTTAAGGAGGTGAGCGTTTGGTCAAAATCAGACTTACAAGGTTAGGAGCTCATAAAAGACCTTTTTACAGAGTAGTCGTATCCGATTCCAGGGCAAGGAGAGACGGACCTTTCATTGAAATTCTTGGAACATACAACCCCCTGAAGGAACCGTCTGAAATTAAGCTTGATCTGGATAGAGCAAAATTTTGGTTGCAGCGTGGAGCACAACCTACCGTAATAGCTAAGAAGCTTATGCAAAGGGCTGGCCTATAAACAGTCCAAAACTCGCATGGAGGTAGAATGATGAAAGACTTAGTAGAAAAGATGGCTAAGGCTCTGGTAGACAAGCCTGAGGATGTTAATGTTACCGAAGTTGACGGAGAAAAGACAACTGTTTTTGAGCTCAGGGTTGCCCAAAGCGATCTCGGAAAGGTTATAGGTAAGCAGGGAAAGACTGCCCGTGCAATGAGGACAATACTCAGCGCATCAGGAACTAAAATAGGCAAGCGTTGTGTTCTTGAAATCCTCGAATAAAAAATAAAATATAAAGGCTTTGTCCCTTACCCCTAAAATGACAATAGGGAAGTGGGAAGTAAGATTTTTGCTTCCCACTTTTATTTTCAACAGCCTATTGAAAAATAAATAAATTAGTCTAATATGTAACTATGAAATCTGATATCATCACAATTTTTCCAGAAATCTTTCATGCTTACTTCAACGCAGGAATCCTTAAGAGGGCTATTCAAAGAGAACTCATCGAGATAAACGTCTATAACCTTAGAGATTATACGGAAGATAAACACAGAACCGTTGATGATTATCCCTATGGAGGAGGGGCCGGTATGGTTATGAAGCCTGAACCATTTTTTGCTGCTATTGAAGCAATATGCCCTGAAAAGACAGAAAGAAGAGTGATTATGCTGAGCCCTGCAGGTAAAATATTTAACCAGAAGATGGCAGAGGAACTTTCTGCGGAAAACAGAAGACTTTTATTTTTATGTGGAAGATATGAAGCAATAGATGAAAGGGTCAGAACAGCCCTTGTTGATGACGAAATATCCATCGGAGATTATATTTTGACTGGCGGAGAATTAGCTGCCTTAGTTATAATAGACGCTGTCGCAAGATTGATACCTGACGTTTTAGGTGATGAACGTTCTGCAGAGGAAGACTCTTTCTCCAGCGGAATACTTGATTACCCTCATTATACGAGGCCTCCGGTCTTCAGGGATATGGCAGCACCTGTGGTTTTACTATCCGGAAACCACAGGGAGATCTGGCTATGGAGACGAAAAGAGGCCTTGCGACGCACGTTGGAGAGAAGACCTGATCTTCTTAAAAAAATCAGTCTTAGCGATGAAGACAATAGATTACTAACTGAGTTAAGGAGGGAATTGCAATGAGCTTACTCGGTGCTGTTGAAGAAGGCTTTAAGAGGAATATCACAGACTTTGATGTTGGAGACACTGTAAGGGTCTTGGTAAAGGTTGTTGAGGGTGACAAAGAGAGACTCCAGCCCTTTGAGGGCATAGTCATTGCCCGAAAGGGAGGCGGTACAAGAGAGACTTTTATGGTGCGAAAAGTGTCCTTCGGCATAGGGGTTGAAAGAATCTTTCCCCTCCATTCTCCTGTTGTCGACAAGGTAGAAGTCCTGAAAAAAGGTCGTGTAAGGAAAGCCAAGCTGTATTATCTCAGAGGCAAAAAAGGTAAGGCAGCAAAGGTCAGGGAGAGGGAAAAAGAAGGATGGACATCTACCAAAACGACGACCTCTTAAGGGAAAAAGGATTCCTAAAGATAGCCGGAATTGATGAGGCAGGAAGAGGACCTTTGGCCGGTCCGGTTGTTGCTGCAGCTGTCGTCCTTCCTAAAGGCGTGAGAATTGAGGGGCTCAGAGATTCGAAGAAAGTGCCTGAAAAGGAACGGGAGTATCTCTTCTCTGAGATTTTCCATGTCTCTGAAGACATAGGCATAGGTATTGTCAGTCATGAGGAGATTGACAGATTGAACATCCTCAGGTCAACAAAACTTGCTATGCAGTATGCTGTAAAAGATCTTTCGCAACCACCTGATATACTCATAATTGATGCCCTGTCTCTCCCGTCAATTTCAATAAGGCAAATATCCTTTATAAAAGCAGAAGATAAAAGTTCCTCCGTTGCTGCTGCTTCAATAGTGGCAAAGGTTGTAAGGGATAAGATTATGACGGGCTACCATCGTCAATATCCAAATTATAACTTTGAAAAAAATAAGGGTTATTCCACAAAAGAACATCTAGACATGATAAGGATGTACGGCCCCTGCCCTATCCACAGAAAAAGTTTTCAGAGGGTGATGTCATTGGAACTACCGTTTTAATTTAAAATTCTAAATCCCAATTTCTAAATCCTAAATAAATTCAAATGCTCTTTGAATTTTGTACTTGGAGCATTTGTGCTTGTTTAGAATTTAGTGCTTAGAATTTAGGATTTCTCCTTTATGAGCTGTAGTAATGGTACCAGTTCCCTCAGACCGTCTATTGCATAATCTGCTTCCTTAAGAAGTTCCTTTGGTTGATATCCGTATGTTACTGCAACAGTTTTGCCAGCCCTTTTCCCTGCCTCTATATCATAGTAACTGTCGCCTACGACAATAGATTCTTCGGGGCTCAGACCAAGTTTAGAAATTACATAGAGAATGGGTATGGGTGAGGGCTTCCTTTCTCCTGCTGTGTCACTTCCAATAATGAGGTCAAAGTATTTTGCTAAGTCAAGTTCTTCAAGCAGTCTTCTTGAAAGAGCCTCCCTCTTATTGGATATAACTGCTTTCTTAAACTGATTAAGATTCTCAAGTGTTTCCCTGACATGCAGATACCCTTTTGAATTCTCAATCAGGTGCTCTGAATAATACCCAAGGAATTCTCTCATCACATCATCTTTAAGATGTCCCTTTCCTTCAGGTAGAACCTTCTCCACAAGCCTTGTAACACCTTCACCAACCAATTTCATGGTTTCTCTAACTGTAAGGGTTTTTATATCATGTAAAAAAATAGCGTGGTTCAAGGCGTTCGTTATATCCTGAACTGTATCGACGAGTGTTCCGTCAAGGTCAAACATGATAAGTTTTATTGGCATTGAAAATTATATCACGGAGAAAAGAAGTATGGAGCAAATCTAACTTGAGGAGTGGTAAAATGGGTTAAGACGGGTCAGACTTATCCAAGATGTTGCATAAAAGACGTGGTATTAAAATTGTCATTCCCGCAGTCCTTAAGCGGGAATCCAGAGATAAGAAACTGGATGCCTGACAAAGAACTCTGGCATGACGGAAAATATAGCAATAACTGTGTCTCAAAGCCGCTTTCAATGAAAACCATATAATGGTGGTACGAAAGAGGATGTTACTTGGATTTTTCATTAGTCTGTTCCTGATCTATGTAATCTTAATTTGCATCGTTTACTTCAGTCAGAAAAAGATGCTTTTCTACCCTGTAAGGGAAATAACCGTAACACCTAAAAACATTGGACTGGATTTTGAGGATATTACCCTGACGACAAAGGATAACGTGAATATTGCAGCATGGTATATCCCATCCACAAGCGAGAGGGGCGTTGTATTATTCTGCCACGGCAATGCAGGAAACATTTCTCATCGTCTGGATTCCATCCGTATATTTCATGACTTAAACCTGAGTGTATTCATTTTTGACTACAGGGGATATGGAAATAGTGAAGGTTCTCCAACAGAAGATGGGACCTACCTGGATGCCGAAGCTGCATTGGATTATCTTATAAAGGTAAAACATATTCATCATGATAAGGTTATTTTTTTCGGACGTTCTCTCGGGGGTGCAGTTGCTGCTGAGATTGCACTGAGGCATAAAGCAGGAGCCCTAATCATTGAGTCTGGATTTACATCTGTCCCTGACCTTGGGCGTAAATATTATCCATTCCTACCTGTAAGGCTTCTTTCCCGTTATTCATATGCAACAGCAAGTAAAGTGAGCAAGATTACTATCCCGAAACTCTTTATTCACAGCCCTCAGGATGAAATAATACCCTTTGCACATGGAAGGTATCTTTATGAGAACGCTTCCCTTCCCAAAGAGTTCCTTGAGATTCGGGGAGGGCATAATGATGGTTTCCTTGTCTCCGGCGTCGATTATATTGATGGACTGAATAGGTTTATTTCAAGATATTTTTGAATCTGGCTTCCTGTAACTTAAATACTTACTCAAAAAATAATATAAAGTTATGAAGAACCCTGCAGCAAGACCGCAGGGTATCTTAACGTAAGGAATAGTTCTTTATTATATTCGCTCGCTAACCCCGTAGCAAGCTACGGGGAATGCGCTCGCTATCCGTTTCAAGATGCAGATTAGAAAGTAAACTTATAAATCAGGAGAGATCCTTTTGAATTATCATTTCCGTATAGAAGGCAATATGCACCGAGGATTCTTGATCCAGTTCACTTCTTCCTGAAAGTGTGAATTGTGAATCTACTTCTTTAATGCAACATTTCACCCAATCAATAATATAACAATAGTTTTTGTGAATACCATATTGTTGAGATGGAGAGTTAGCGATCAGAAGACACCTTGACCATCTCTATAGGTTGCTCATTGCCACAGTGTTTGCAAATTTTTGCATCTTCTTTAATAATTTCTGCACAGTAAGGACATTTTTTGGTATATCCTTTAGATACCAGAGGTGGAAGTACAATAATAACCGCAATAAGTAACGGAACGATTGCACATAGGATAAACCACAATATCAGGCTGCGCCCTTTTCTTATAGCTATAATGCTACCTACAATTCCTGCAATAATGAGCAGAATAATATATCTAAACAATGGGGTTCTCTACTTTTTTATGATTATTCGTTTATCTCTTCTGTATCTCACCTATGCCTATAAATGGTACTGCCCCGCCACCTGTAACCTGTGGGAGGATTCCGTTCCATTTCTCTATAGCCTTGAGATTGGCCTCTATCTTTCTAAGCTCTATAAGGTCCGGTGAAATATTTGCTCTCTGCAGCCTCAAGGACTCTGCCTCTGCCCTTGCTGCTGTAATCTTCTGCTCTGCCTCTATCCTTATCCTATCGAGGTCTCTTTTTGCCTTTAGTGCAAGCTGTTCTGCTGTCTGCTTTGACTCAATAGCCTCCGTAAATATTTTAGAGAAGCTGAATGCGACAATAGAAACCGCATCAACTGCAATGTTATGCGGCAGGAGTCTTTCAGCAAGGTTTGCTCTCATGGCCTCGCTTACTGCTGCTCTCTTTGTTATAAGTTCTTCTGCTGAATACCTGGCTGATACAGCTTTCATTACTTCTTGTATTGCAGGGTCTATAATACGCTCCTTGAATTCTACCCCAATGGTTTGATAGACAACATTTGCTTTATCAGGTACTACATGATAGTTAAGCGCAACTGATGAGGTCACATCCTGAAGATCAGCTGAGGCTGATGTGGCATCAGTCACTGCCTTCTGCACCTTGACATCCATTATGGCAACCTTCTGTTGTATAGGCATCCTGAAATGCAGTCCTTCATTCAACACCTTATCTTGAACAGCACCAAAATTGAGGACAACCCCTCTTTCACCTGCACCAACCTGAACCCATGGTCTCAAAAAGAGAAAGACTAACAGAACTGCTCCAATAATTAATACTGACCTCAAAGGTCCTTTCTTCATTGCAGACTGCATTGCTTCCTTTGTTGCCTCCTTTGCCCTGTAGATATCTTGCTCATCCATTATGCTTCCTCCTTTTGTGATTGTTTAATACATATTAACACACTGTCCACTTATGATTGTTCCGGTACAAAGATACAGCTACTGAGTGACAGGTCTCTAACCTTAGCGATATTATAGTGATTTAATAAGAGTACTTTCGAATAAGCGTCATTCCGCTGCGAAGTTGAGGAATGACGCTTATTCGAACTGCGTAACCGAGCACAAATAATCAGGCATGCGTATTTGATGAAGAACTCAACACTAAACCTGCCACCGTCTGTCAGGTAAAATCCGATCTATTAAGGTTAATCATTTTAATCATTGGTTTTTCTAAAACCCATGCTTTCTCAGATCCTTCTCAGAAAACCCGAAATAATGACCAACTTCATGCACTAATGTCTTTGTAACCTGTTCAATGAGTTCTTTTTCAGATGAACAGAGACTTTCTATATTTTTCTGAAAAAGCACAATCTTATCCGGCAGTGGATACGGGATGTTAAAAAAACTGCCTTTCTTTGTGTAAGGCACTCCTCTGAAAAGTCCCAAGAGCAAACCTTTTGAACCTGCAAGACTTTTGTCTTCCCCTGTTGGATAGTCTTCAACCATAATGGTTATGTTTGTGAAGTATTGCTTGAACTCCTCTGGCAAACCTTCAACTGCCTTTTCAACAAGGTTGTCAAAATCAGTTCTTTTTACATGGTATGGCATTAAAGTTTTCTGTAAAAGCTAAAGTTTTTGATATCCTTTGTTTTTACCATTACAAACACATTAAGTAAAATGTCATGCTGAACCCTGAAAGTGTCATGCTGAATTTATTTCAGCATCTCTTCAGGGCAGGCTTGTTTCAGCATCTAAAATCAATGCATTATGAGACCCTGAAACGAGTTCAGGGTGACAACATATAAAAACAATCCTTACGTTTATATTATTCTAATGTAAAAGGCAGGATTTCACCTATTAGAAACTGTCGGGTATAGTGCTGATTATCCAAAGGGCTTTTAAAAAAGACTTTATGAAACTGTTAAGGAGAAGATCTCAGTTTGAAAGAGTCATCTATTCCCAGAAGAGAACCGTCAAGGGTAAAGATTTGACCCCTCACCTACCCAACCGCAGATGGGGACTCTTGATAAATATGGAGATCAAGGCATGATTTCAACAATAGCACTGTTAAACCATGAAATTCGAAAGTTTAATTTTCGATTTTCATGGTATAATGAAGCGCATGATTAAACGTAAAGACTTAGTGCGCAGGGTGCAGTCAGCCCTGAGGCGAAGCCGGGTGGTCGCGCTTATCGGCCCGCGACAATGCGGCAAAACCACCCTGGCACGGCAACTTGTGGAGGCTGATTCTCCCAACTATTTCGACCTCGAAGACCCTACCGGCCTTGCCCGGTTGGACGAACCGATGACCGCTTTGCGCGGGCTGAAGGGACTGGCGGTCATCGACGAAGTGCAGCGAAAGCCGGATCTGTTCCCAGTGCTTCGGGTGTTGGTAGACCGTACGCCGTCACATGCCCGCTTTCTCATCCTCGGCAGTGCCTCGCCGGAGCTCATGAGGCAGTCCTCGGAGTCGCTGGCTGGACGCATCGAGACGGTCACTATGAGCGGCTTCAGCATGAGGGAAGTCGGTAACTCCGCTCAAGCTCGTCATTGGTTGCGCGGAGGTTTCCCGCTGTCTTTTCTTGCACGAACCGAAGCCGATAGCCTTGTTTGGAGAAAAAATTTTATTCAGACGTTTCTGGAACGTGATCTGCCCCAGTGGGGTATCGGAGCGCCAGCAGCAACATTGCTGCGTTTCTGGACAATGCTGGCGCATTACCATGGGCAGACGTGGAATGCAGCGGAGCCCGCTCGTTCGCTAGGCTTGAGCGAGCCGACCGTGAGGCGCTATCTCGATATCTTGTCTGGGGTCTTCATGGTACGTCAGCTTCTGCCATGGTATGCCAATCTGAAAAAGCGTCAGGTCAAGGCGCCGAAGATATATTTCCGCGACACTGGCCTGTTACATCATCTGCTGGGCATCCGGAGAGAGAAGGAATTGCTCAGTCATCCCAAATGCGGTACGTCGTGGGAAGGATACGTAATTGAAGAAACGATTAAGGCAACAGAACCGGATGAAGTATATTTTTGGGGAACCCACAGCGGAGCCGAAATCGACCTGGTACTTGTGAAGAAGGGGCGTATGTTGGGGGTAGAATGCAAGCGTGTAGATGCGCCGCGAATAACACCGTCTATGCAGACCGCTCGTGAAGATTTGCATCTTGAACAGATCGCTGTGGTTTATCCTGGCACTAAGCGATATTCTTTGGGCGACGGTGTTACCGCAGTACCTCTCGATGCGGTTGCGGATGGGATGAAGGGACTTTTCGCAAAAAAGTAATGAATCGCATGTAACTGCTTCCGGGCTCGGTGCTAAAAGAGCTCCCGGAATTATATCTTGTATGGAAGGAATGGATAGAAACATTCCGAAAGATGACTGAAAAAAAGAAATGATGATCCCTTATGTCATAGACAATTAGAAGTACAAGCTTGCGGATATCCTCAATGCGATTCTTAAGAATCATCAGGGCCAGTCAATGGATGTTGTGACAGCATACTTCAATATCCAGGGGTATAACCTGCTGAAAGAAGGTCTGTCAGGTCTTGAGAGTTTCAGGCTTTTATTAGGTGAAGAGCCAACCAGCGGTGAAAGAATTGGACTGAAACCGGACACAACAAAATTAAATCTATCTATACAAACAGATCTGGAGAACGAACCATTCAATGAAGAGACCCTGAAACGAGTTCCCTATGGGTCGTAGACAGGGTGACAACATATAAAAACAATAATTACGTTCATATTGTTCTAATGTAAAAGATAGGATTTCACCATTTAGAAACTGTAGGTATAGTTGACTATAGTTTTCATCTTTAAATCTGTTGAAAATAAAACCTTCACATAGAAAGCGGTAGCCCCCTTCTTAGGTAGTCTGTATGATGTTCTCACAGGAGTCTGCATTTCTGTGTAACTTGATAATTATGCGTATTTCTTCTGGGAATCCGAGGGGATGTCATAAAATTACTGGGATAGCGACAGAGAAGGGGGTACGATATTATCACAAACTTGATTCTCTAAGAAACAAATATTCCTTACTGCTGCATTATGCAGTATTATAATGACGATATGGAAAAAGAAACGCACGAAAAGGTATTAGGAATTGTTACATATGTATTCCGATATTGTGAAACTTTCTGGGATATGCTTTTTCACCCTAAAAGAACTCTGTCTACAGCCAATTCTGGTAACCTAACCAAACCAGGCGCTTTCTTGGTGGCAAATATTGTTCTGTCTTTCTTGATTGCCCAATTCATTAATTACGAAATTTCAACATTTCCCATTGACAACCCGGCATTACAAAGACTAACAGGATTTTCCTTCGTATTCATTAGGTATTTATTTGGAATAGCCGTATTCTTAATGCTGTTAAAAAAATCCATGAAATGGAAGAATATGAATGCTTTTGTCGCTTCTGTATTTCCAATACTATGTTACTCCAGCGTCGTATATTTTCCAAATCTTATTATCAAGAGCTATTATCATGATTACGTGGCAAAAGATTTCTTTAATATCATGTCGCGGGCGATTTCGGGAACTCCCCTAAATATCAGCATTTTAACAGTCTTTGAAATTCTGGGGTGCTTAATGCTGCCGATAATATTTCTATGTTGGTGGTTACGACTAGTATACTTAGGATTGTCGCTCAAGGAGGGCGCGGCACCTGGCAAACTTAAGAAGGGGCTTGCTTTGTCGGTAATATTATTCTTTATAATTCAGGCTACATTATCTTTGTTACTATTCTTTAAAATGAACTTACAGACCATCAAGGGATTTCTTCTTCTGGCCGATACAAAGAGAATAGTAGAAGAAGTTAATGAAAACTCTCCGAATTATTTAAAGGCAATAGCTACACTATCTGTTATATCTGAAAATGAAGACATGCCAGAATACATACGGTATATTACGAAACTATCAAAAGTTGTCTGCGAAATTGGGTTTGGCAAGGGCGACCAACATCTTATCGACGAGGCAAAAAAAGGTTTAAAGGAAGAACATTACGATTACGTTCTAGACATCTTAGTCAGAGATCTTAATAGTCGTAATAGCGGAAACGATTATTATAAGTCGCTCGTAAGAAAAGACATTGAGGATGCCGTCAAATTTCGGAATTCACCATCGTATCTAGATTTTAGAAAAGAACATATCCGAGCACTGTCTTTCTCATTCACTACGATGCACTTCACAAAACCCATACATATGATAAGCATCGATAAAAATGGTAATAAAACCATGGATATCATGGCACCAATTCCACCCAGCTTGATCGCTCTTTTTCCGTAGCAAAGCAGATTCTTTACCAAGTGGTTCACCCTATCCATACATTGGCGCTGATAGCAAAATGCTTCAAGCGAAGTTATATTTAGTAATCTTCACATGTTTCAACTTTTTGAAACCATTGACTATCAGGTGTACTTCGAATTAAACGAGAATTACATTTGCAGATTAGATGAAAATCTCAACAATGCACATGATATTGTTTGTTAGGTGAAATCCTAACTTTTACATTTCTTGCCTGAATTCAAGCCCGATTTCTATAGCTTCCTCATTTTTTTATAGACATTGATCAATACATTTGTGGAGAGTGTCTGTCGTAGAATAAGAGGGGCGGCGGGGTCAGGCTTGCGTTCTTGCATTTGGCTTCTTCGCACACATGGTTAAATGCATATGTGCAAGCCTGACCCGACTCATAGATTTTATTTCGATTCTTTTATTATCCTTTCCACATCATTTCTTTCAAGAACCTCCTCTTTTATAAGGGCCTCTGCTAAACTATCGAGAGCACCCCTATTCTTCTTCAATATCTCTTCTGCTCTTGATTCGGCATCAGTTAATAACCTTCTTATTTCCTGATCCATAAGCCATGCCATCTCTTCGCTGTAACGTTTTGGCTGAGCAAGTTCTCTCCCTAAAAAAGGATGTTCTTCACCCCTTCCGAGGTTTAAAGGACCGACTTTATCACTCATACCCCATTGTGCTACCATCTTCTCGGCAAGGTATGTTGCTTCCTTCAGGTCATTCTGTGCGCCGCTGCTCGTATCATTAAAAACAATCTTCTCTGCAACTCTTCCAGCAAGTGCCACGCTTAATCTGTTCATAAGATATGTCTTTGGATAATAATGTCTGTCTTCTTCAGGCAGGAGTTGTGTTACACCCATTGTCATTCCCCGAGGTATAATGCTGACCTTGTGAATAGGATCTGTTCCTGGTAATTCCCTTGCAACAAAAGCATGCCCTGCCTCATGATATGCTGTTATTCTTCTTTCTGTATCACTAATAGTTTCTTCTCTTACAGCGCCCATCAAAACAATATCCCTCGCCTCCTCAAAATCGCTTATATCTACTTTCTCTTTGTTTTTCCTTGTTGCAATCAGTGCAGCCTCATTCGCAAGGTTTTCAATATCAGCGCCGGTCATACCAGGAGTACCTCTTGCTATGGTTTCAAAGTCAACATCGTCTGCCAATGTCTTGTTTCTTACATGAACCTCAAGAATTGCTTTGCGCTCTTTCCATCCTGGCTTGTCAATCACGATATGCCTGTCAAATCGCCCAGGCCTTAGAAGTGCAGGGTCAAGGACATCCGGCCTGTTGGTCGCTGCTATAACTATAACCTCTTCATGGGATTCAAATCCGTCCATTTCACTTAAAAGCTGATTGAGCGTCTGTTCCCTTTCATCGTGTCCTCCTCCAAGGCCTGTCCCTCTAGTACGGCCAACAGCATCAATTTCATCTATGAAAATAATACTCGGCTGAGAGTCTTTTGCCTTCTTAAACATGTTCCTTACACGTGAGGCTCCAACTCCTACAAACATTTCTATGAACTCAGACCCACTGATACTATAAAAAGGGACTCCAGCCTCGCCTGCTGTTGCACGTGCAAGCAGAGTTTTTCCTGTCCCGGGAGGACCAACTAAAAGTACCCCCTTGGGGATCTTTGCACCAAGTCTTTTGAATTTGGTAGGGTCTTTGAGGAATTCTATTGTCTCTTTAAGCTGCTGTTTTGTATTCTCCATCCCTGCAACATCCTTAAATGTTACACTGGGTTTTTTCACATCATAAAGTTTAGCCTTGCTTGCACCAAAAGAGAAGAGGCCGCCGGCTCCTCCTTGAATCTGTTGCTGAGAGCGTCTCATGACAAAGATCCACACCCCGATAATAACTGCCCATGGCAAGATGCCAATTAAGATTTGCCATAAAATACCTTTCTTCTCAGAAGACTCTACATTGATGACTACATTCTTCTCCTGAAGCTTTGCAATGAGTCCCTCACCCTGAAAAGAAGGCAGAAATGTTTGAAAATATTTCACTGCTGCAGTTTTTTTCTCGCCTGTTAACTGAATATTTATTTCTTTAATGAACTCGCCGCTCACCAGCAAATCTTTTATTGTGATAGATTTAATATTATTGGAGTTAAGTTGTTCAATAAACTGGCTGTAACTAATGTTATACAGTTCATTGGTTCTTGAATAAAAAAACTGACCCCACATATAGAAAAAAAGAAATATAAGGAGTACAGCGATAACAATTCTCCACTGCGGGCTTTTAAACCTATCAAACATTTTTGTCTTATCGTCATCCATTATTAAATTTTATACTAATCGTTTAAAAATGCAAACTCAGCGTCTCCTAAGTTACAGAATATTCTACTATCAGTAGAATGGTGTCAGGCATTGACTTGTGACTCAATCAAAGCTGAATATATCTTTTGATAATCAATATTCTTTCCGCCCTCATAGATTTTTTGATTAGCAGGTGTTATGCGCACTCCGTGAAGAAAATCTGATATGCGGCTTTTGATGAAGTAATCAATAAGAGTTTAGGGATATTGAAAATGAGGATAAGTAGGTGGGGGTTTGGCTCTGATTATCCTAAACCTAAAGAAAGAGTGTTGTTAACATCTACTCGCAAAAGGGTCTTAGCCCAAAATGGTAAAGAAACAATTCTGCGACACCTCGCATTTTAAAGCCACCAACCAATGCAGGATCATTGCTGACTATAAAAGTATATGGTGCACAGGTATGTGATGTGGGGTCTGGACATCCGAAACCGTGATCAGAAAGAACATAAAGAATATTCTTTGCTCCGTTCTTGTTATTCTCTATGGCTGAGAGGATCTCGCCTAAATATGTATCGTTATTCTTTATCTCGTTTGAATATTCTGTACTTTCAACGCCATGTGCATGTCCTGCAATGTCAGGCATCCGGAAATGTAGAACAATAAAGTAATCAAAATTCTTCCAGTCTTGTATTAGCTTTAACACCGTGGGCATAAAGAAATCTGGGTTTCTATCATACTGCATGTACAAGTCTACATCGTTCATGATTCCCCCAAATGTTTTATGGCCAAAGTGCTCTTTCTTCCCTGAGATTTGGGCTACTTTCACAGCAGGATTATTAAGCTTTATAAGTTCCTGAACAGTGATATTGTCTGGGATGCGTTTGAAGATTTCATTTGAAAACACTCCATGAACATTGGCCAAACATCCTGTAAACATAGTAGCATGCTGTGATTTAGTCACGGATAACATGCATCCCTTATCAAAACAATTCATATTAGACGATAAGTAATGTAATGGCCCTAATGATTTTAAATTTGGCAATAGCCCTTGATAAAACAGTGGTCTCATCTTTTCCCGTTCTGTCCCATCCCAGATATTCACTATGACATGCACAGGTTCGCAGAATGCTACGGTAAATGAGACCAATATGAGAATTGCTGTTAAAATAAGTAACTTTTTCATTTCCTACCCCTATATTTCAAAATACCATCAAGTTGGCTTTTAAGTCAATTTATCCTAAACAGTCTTTCAAGTGTGATAGTACTTCACTATTTATACATTTTCACTCCTGGTATCTGCTCGAAGTGTTTATCAAGGGTGAATATCTGCAGGTTGTGTTCGATGGCAAGCGCTGCGATGAAGATGTCAGATAATGGAAGATTCTTACCTTCTTTCTTCAGGAAGGCAGAAAGCTCTCCAGCCTTTTGCCAGAGCAAAGGAGTCATTTCAACATATTCAAGATTTAATAGGGGATTAACATAAGGGGGTCAGG
>Ga0209323_10001339_pt1 | contig 16257 bp, 14 predicted proteins | sample Rifsed19ft2_FD_184014 | JGI IMG/M metagenome (GOLD analysis project Ga0209323, IMG submission 184014) | Soil microbial communities from Rifle, Colorado, USA - sediment 19ft 2 (version 2) | ecosystem: Environmental > Terrestrial > Deep subsurface > Rock core/Sediment | place: Rifle, Colorado...
CATTCAGCAGGAAGCAGATAATGCATCCCGGGATACATGACCTTAACGAGATAACAAACAAGTTTATTCAGATACTGTCAGGGATTATCGGAGGGAACATAGCGGTAGTCAGTAAACTCTCAGACGACAACCTTCATGTTATGGCAGACTCATCTCTGATAGAGCAGGTATTAATGAACCTTGCCACGAATTCAAAAGATGCTATGGCCGGAGGCGGAACCATTACTATTGAGACCAGACTGATTTCATCAGTCAATATCCCATTGGATAAAACAAAGAAAACCAGGGCTGCAGGCAACTATGCTTTGATAAGATTCACTGATACCGGGATGGGAATACCCGGTGAATTAATAGATAAAATCTTTGATCCTTTTTTTACGACCAGGGAGGTTGGGAAGGGGACCGGTCTTGGACTTTCCATGGTTCATGGCATTATTGAACAGCACGATGGAATAATAACTGTAGAAAGCGAAGTATCGAGAGGAACAACGTTTAATATATATCTGCCAATCAGAGAGGCCTGATTGACATCACTTTTCTATTTCCATTATAATTGAGAGTTTAACAAATCATAATATATATGGCACTACAGGATCAAATCAGGAATTTTTCCATTATTGCACACATAGACCACGGCAAATCTACGCTTGCTGACAGGATACTCGAATATACAGGCTCTATAGCCCAGAGGGATTTTAAGGAGCAGATACTTGATGACATGGACCTCGAACGTGAGAGGGGCATAACTATCAAGGCACATGCCGTCAGACTCAATTATAAGGCACGGGACGGCAAACAGTACATACTTAACCTTATTGATACGCCCGGACATGTAGACTTTACTTATGAGGTTTCAAGGAGCCTTGCTGCATGCGAGGGCGCTATTCTTGTTGTTGATGCATCTCAGGGGGTAGAGGCACAGACAATAGCAAATGCGTATCTCGCTGTTGATAGCCGCCTTGAGATCGTGCCGGTTATTAACAAGATTGACCTGCCCGGGGCTGATATCGCCGACACAAAGAGACAGATAAGGGATATTCTTGGACTTGATGACAGTGAGGCAATCCCGGCAAGCGCCAAAGAGGGTATCGGTACGGTTGAGATCCTGGATGCAATAATTTCAAAGATTCCCTCTCCCTCAGGCGACATTAACAAACCGCTGAAGGCGCTGATATTTGATTCATGGTATGACAACTACCAGGGAGTCGTTGTATTAATACGCATAATTGACGGGATAATACGTCCGCGTCAACAGATAATGATGATGTCCACGAAGAATATCTACGAAGTCATCTCAATCGGAATTTTTTCACCTAAACCTGTCCAGGTGAGTGAACTTACAGCAGGGGATGTAGGATTCGTTGTTGCAGGTATAAAGAAGATGGGCGAAACAAAGATAGGTGATACCATGACAGATGCAGCAAAACCTACTGCATCGCCATTTCCCGGTTACAGGGAGGTCAAACCAATGGTATTTGCCGGACTCTACCCGTCAGACACCGAAGAATACAAGGTACTCAGAGAGGCTGTGGAGAAGTTGAGGCTTAATGATTCGTCATTCACATTTGAACCGGAGAGCTCTCTGGCGCTGGGGTTTGGTTTCAGGTGCGGTTTTCTCGGTCTTCTGCATATGGAAATAATCCACGAAAGGCTTGAGCGTGAGTTTGGCCTGAGTCTCATCAGTACAGCCCCTACTGTTGTCTACAAGATAACGACGACTGCCGGGGAACATCTGACCATAGACAGTCCTGCAGATTTGCCCCCTATGCAAAATATAGAGTTATTTGAAGAACCCTTTATTCTCGCGACGATTATTGCACCTGCCGAATATGTCGGTAGTATTATGGGGCTTTGTCAGGATCGAAGGGGTATTCAGAGGGATATGAAGTACGTGAGCAAAGAAAGGATGATGTTGACATATGAACTGCCGCTTAATGAAATAGTCCTCGACTTTTATGACAAGCTTAAGTCAATCTCCAAGGGATACGCATCCCTTGACTATGAATTACTCGGCTACAGGGCTTCAAATGTAGTTCGCCTCGATGTACTTCTTAATGGTGAGATCGTTGATGCCCTGTCGTTCATCACACACAGGGATAAGGCGGAGTCAAGGGGGAGGATGCTTGCGGAGAAGATAAAGGAGTTAATACCGAGACAGATGTTTGAGGTCATTATACAGGCTGCAATCGGCGGAAAGATTATTGCGAGAGAGACTGTCAAGGCGTTGAAAAAGAATGTTATCGCAAAGTGTTATGGTGGAGATATATCACGAAAGAGAAAGTTGCTGGAAAAGCAGAAGAAAGGGAAAAAACGGATGAAACAGTTTGGAAAGGTTGAGATCCCGCAGGAGGCATTTCTTGCAATACTGAAGGTGAAAGAATAAGTCAAATGGAAAATATAAACACTAAAAAGAAAAAACACATTTTACGGGAGTATATAGAGTCAATCCTGATTGCTGTAATCATGGCCCTTATTATCAAGGCATTTATTGTTCAGGCATTCAAGATCCCATCCGGTTCCATGATCCCGACACTGCAGATCGGCGACCACATATTAGTGAATAAATTCATCTACGGGGTAAAAATACCGTTTACAGACAGGATCCTGATACCATTTAACAAACCTTCTTATGGCGACATTATAGTCTTTAAGTTTCCTGAAGATGAAAAAAAGGATTTTATCAAGCGCGTCGTCGGACAACCGGGAGATAGTATCGAGATTAAGGATAAGAAGGTATATGTAAACGGTAAATTCGTTATTGAACAATTTGCAGCACACAGCGACCCGATGCTATACCCGCAGACAATCCAGCCGCGGGATAATTTCGGACCTGTTGTTGTACCGGAGGATTCGTATTTTGTTATGGGAGACAACAGGGATTTCAGTCTTGACAGCCGTTACTGGGGGTTTGTCAGATTAAACAAGATCAGGGGGAAGGCCTTTATAATATACTGGTCATGGGACGGTGAAGACAGCTGGGTCAGGTGGGGCAGGATAGGGATGCGCATAAAATAAATGGACAGGTTATCTGAATATATCAGCAGGTTTAATAACGCCACAGTGCTTGTTGTTGGTGACATTATTGCTGACCATTATGTGTGGGGAAAGGTAGAACGTATTTCACCGGAGGCGCCGGTGCCTATTGTTGATGTCCAGAGTGAAAGTTTTATGCTTGGAGGTGCAGGGAATGTTACGGGCAATATCCTTTCCCTTGGAGGAAAGGTAAAACTATGCGGTGTTGTCGGCAGGGATGATATGGGCCGGTGGATTGTTAATAGATTAAAATCTGAGGGAGTCTGCACGGATGGAATTGTTGTTGAGGATGGACGTCCTTCTTCAAAGAAGACGCGCGTCATTGCCCACAATCAGCATGTGGTGAGGTTTGACCATGAAAGCAGGGGAGATATATCACGGGAATCCCAGGATATTATACTCGAATATATAAGGACACATATAGACGATATAAAAGTGGTTGTTATTTCTGATTATGCCAAAGGTGTGATAACAAGGAACCTGGTAAAGAATATCCTTGAGCTCGCCCTTGAATATAATCTGTGCATTATCGTTGACCCCAAACTCAAACATTTTGATTTCTACACAGGGGCAACGGTTATAACTCCCAACACATCAGAGGCATCAATCGCATCAGGGCTTACTATCATTGATGATGAAACCCTGTTAAAGGCCGGTAATGTCCTTCTTAAGCAATCAAATGCAGAAGCTGTTCTAATAACCCGCAGCGAGCATGGTATGAGTCTCTTTCAAAGAAACAACGATGTAATTCATATCCCTGCTGTTGCAAGAGAGGTTTATGATGTTACAGGGGCCGGGGATACTGTTGTAAGCACCCTTGCATTGTCTGTTGCAGCCGGGGCTTCACTCAGTGATGCAGCAATACTTGCAAATTATGCGGGTGGTATAGTGGTGGGTATAGTTGGTACGGCAACGGTGCACCAGGAACAACTTATTGCGGCTTTAAATGATGTGAAGAAGCAATGAGCAATGAGTAGGGAATCATCTCGATGAATGTTTCAAAAAAAGCAGCGGTAATAATTCCTGCACGATACAGCTCAACCAGGTTCCCGGGAAAGGCGCTGGTTTCCATTGGCTCAAAACCTGTTATACAGTGGATATACGATGCTGCAAAAAAGTCTGTTAATACTGACAATGTTATTGTTGCAACGGATGAACAGAAGATATATGATACGGTCAGGGGATTTGGCGGCAACGTAATGATGACATCCTCAAAACTGAGGACAGGGTCGGACCGGTGTGCAGAGATCGCCCGGCAAATCAGCGCCGATATTATAGTCAACCTTCAGGCGGATGAAATCCTGCAGGGGCCGGAAATGATAGATGAACTGATTCAGATGATGCAAGAGGATGAGACTGTTAAAATGGCAAGTTTAAAGTCAGAGATTACCTCCCCGGAGGAGTTAATGGACAGAAATGTTGTTAAAGTGGTCACCGATAATCCCGGCTATGCTCTGTATTTTTCACGATCACCTATTCCTCACATCCGTGACAGAATAGATAATGCACTGTTCCCCCAAAGAACTTTTTATAAGCATCTCGGTATATATGCCTACAGGCGTGATTTCATGCTGTTGTTCAGCTCACTCCCTACAACCCGTCTTGAGGAACTGGAAAAACTCGAACAGCTCAGGGCATTGGAATGCGGATACAGGATTAAGATGAAAGAAACGTTACATAAATCTTTCAGGATAGATACACCCGAAGACCTGAAAAAACTACAAGAGGGGCAGATCCATGGGCAATGATACAGTAAAGGCCAAATTCATTTTCGTAACAGGAGGCGTAGTATCATCACTTGGCAAGGGTGTGGCGGCAGCCGCTGCAGGAAGCCTGCTTGAGAGTCATGGACTGAAGGTTACTTTTCTTAAGTTTGATCCATACATTAATGTTGACCCTGGTACGATGAACCCGTTTCAGCACGGAGAGGTCTTTGTTACAGATGACGGGACTGAAACGGATCTGGATCTCGGGCATTATGAGAGATATACCACGGTTACCACATCAGCTAAAAACAATTACACGACAGGTAAAATATACTATAACGTTATTACGAAAGAACGGCGCGGCGAATACCTCGGCGGTACCGTTCAGATGGTCCCGCATATAACTGACGAGATCAAGAGATGCATACTTGAGGCCGCAAATGAAATGGATATTGTGATTGTAGAGATAGGCGGCACTGTCGGCGATATTGAAGGCCTCCCATTTTTAGAAGCCATCAGGCAATTCCGGTTTGATATTGGGAGCGAAAAGACCCTGTATATACACCTGACACTGATTCCCTATGTGAAGGCCGCTGATGAGATTAAGACTAAACCTACCCAGCATAGTGTTAACAAGTTGAGAGAGATAGGCATACAACCTGACATCCTTGTATGCAGAACCGACAGACCGATAGCCGATGATATAAAAAGAAAGATTGCCCTTTTCTGTAATGTGGAGGCTGAGGCAGTAATTATTGCGAGGGATGTAGAAAATATTTATGAAATCCCCATTATGCTCCATGATGACGGGCTCGACAGTATAATAATAAAAAAACTGAACCTTAGCGTAGGCAAGGCTGACCTGAGCCGGTGGACTGATGTCGTGCAGAGGATAAAAAACCCCAAGGGCAAGGTTACCATAGCTATTGTTGGTAAATACATCAACCTCAGGGACTCTTACAAAAGCCTTTGTGAGGCGCTGATACATGGCGGACTGGCCAACAATGTTGATGTAAGCCTGCGTCTGGTTGACGCAACAGAGATTGAGAGCAAGGGACCGCAGGAATTTCTGTCAGATGTAAATGGTGTCATTGTCCCGGGAGGATTCGGCAACCGGGGTATTGAGGGGAAAATAGCTGCAATTCAATATTCGAGGGAGCATAAAATACCTTTTTTCGGAATATGTCTCGGTATGCAGTGCGCGGTCATTGAATTTGCAAGGCATGTGACAGGATTCAATGATGCTAACAGCACTGAGTTCGATGAGAAAACTGCTCATCCTGTAATACATATAATGCCTGACCAGGAAGGAAAGGATAAGGGCGGGACAATGCGTCTTGGTGCATATCCCTGCATCCTTATGCCTGACTCTACTGCCAGTCAGGCTTATAAGAGCACCAGGATAAGTGAACGCCATCGTCACAGATATGAATTCAATAATTTCTACAGGGATAATCTCATAAAGGCAGGAATGGTCATAAGCGGCCTGTATCCTCAAAAAGATCTCGTTGAGATAGTAGAAATCAAAGATCATCCATGGTTTCTCGCTACTCAGTTCCACCCTGAATTCAAATCAAAGCCTACAGCCCCTCATCCTTTATTTGCATCTTTTATAGGCGCGGCTGTAAAACAGGTTAAATGAGTATTCAAATAGGAAAATTCTCTATAACTGATGCGAGCCCTCTTTTCTTCATTGCTGGTCCGTGTGTCATTGAAGATGATGTAATGGCCCTGGAAGTAGCCTCAGAACTCCTGAGCATTTCAAGGGATTACAATATCTTTATTATTTTCAAGGCATCATACGATAAGGCTAACAGGACGTCAGTTAATTCATACAGGGGACCTGGCATTAAAAGAGGCATCGAAGTCCTTGCCAGGATCAAAGCTGAAACCGGACTGCCTGTCCTGTCAGACATACACACGCCTGAAGAGGTCAATAAAGTTAAAGAAGTACTTGATGTATTGCAGATTCCGGCATTTCTTTGCAGGCAGACAGATCTTTTATTATCAGCGGCAATGAGCCAAAAGGCGGTAAATATAAAAAAAGGACAATTTCTATCACCCTGGGATATGAAAAATGCTGTAGAAAAGATTAAACATGCCGGGAATAATAATATAATGGTTACAGAGCGTGGTACAATGTTAGGTTATAATAATCTTGTAGTTGATATGCGGTCTATACCTGTAATGAAATCATTCGGTTATCCTGTTGTTTTTGATGCTACACACAGTGTCCAGCTTCCCGGTGGAACCGGCACTGCATCCGGAGGTCAAAGGGAATATATAAGGACTCTGTCAATGGCTGCTGTAGCAGCAGGATGTGACGGGGTCTTCATGGAGGTACACCCCGATCCCGGAAAGGCTTTGTCAGATGGGGCTACACAGGTACCACTGAAAGAGGTCCGGTCCATTATTAAGGATCTCAGCAGGCTGGGTGACTTTGTAAGAAATAAAAAAGGTATTTCCTGATGAATGAAATTGAGACAGGACGCAGGGTTCTTGATATTGAAGCACGGGCTATTGATACTCTGAGGTCCAGATTAAACAGTAGTTTCACTGATGCGATCTCCCTTCTTTATAACTGCAAGGGAAGGGTGGTCGTTACAGGGATGGGTAAATCAGGGTTAATCGGCAGGAAGATTGCTGCTACCTTTGCAAGCACCGGAACCCCTGCATTTTTTCTTCATCCTGCTGAGGGGATACATGGTGATATCGGCATGATAATGCCTGATGACACTATCATGGCGATATCAAACAGCGGAGAAACAGATGAGATCCTCGCCTTACTGCCTGTCTTCAAGAAGATGAGTTTGCGGATAATCAGTCTGACCGGTAAGGCTGATTCTACGCTTTCAAAGAACAGCGATGTGGCGCTGGATGTAAGCATTGAAGAGGAGGCCTGTCCCATGAATATTGTACCGACAGCCAGTACTACCGCAACCCTTGCCATGGGAGACGCCATTGCCGTCACCCTCCTCGAAAAACGTGAATTCAGGAAGGAGGATTTCGCACTCTTTCATCCCGGTGGGGCGCTCGGACGAAGGCTCCTTCTGCACGTTGAAGACGTGATGCATACTGGAAATGATGTGCCTGTTGTTTACAGGAACAGCCGGATGAAGGATGTTTTCTTTGAAATGACCTCAAAGAAGCTGGGGGTCACGACTGTTCTTGATGATAAAGGAATGCTTTGGGGTATTATAACAGACGGCGATTTGAGAAGATTGCTTGAAAGTAAGGCCGGACAGGAAAATGACATATTTAAACTTACGGCTGGTGAGGCAGCAACAAGAAACCCCAAGGTGATTCAACGGGACGCCCTTGCCGTATCAGCAGTTCAAATAATGGAGACATATTCGATAACCTCGCTTGTAATATTAAATGAGGATACATCAGTTGCAGGCATAGTACACCTTCATGACCTGTTAAAAAAGGGAATCGTGTAAAAGTGCGGAATTCGGAGTGCGGAGTGCAGAATATTGAATCTCTTTTGGTCAAGGCAAAGAAAATTGAATTCCTTTTGCTTGATGTTGACGGGATTCTTACTGATGGTAAGATTTTTATTGATAGTTACGGGAATGAGCTAAAGACATTTCATATTCATGACGGACATGGAATATCTCTTTTGAAACAATCCGGAGTAGGTGTTGGTATAATATCCGGAAGAAGTTCCAGGTCAGTAGATTACAGGGCTAAGGAGCTCAATATTACTGAAGTCTACCAGGGTATAAAAGATAAGGTCTCAGTTTACAGACAATTAGCCGTGAAATACAACCTGTCGGATGAACAGGTTGCTTTTATGGGTGATGACCTTATAGATATCCCCCTTCTCCGTATCGTGGGATTTTCTGCAACTGCTGCAGATGCAGTGAGAGAAGTCAGAGAGGTGGTTGATTTGATATCAGGTAAAATGGGGGGAGGCGGGGCAGTACGAGAGGTTACAGACTTCATTCTTAAGGCAAAGGGTTGAAATTGAATCTACCCAACATCCTTACCATTCTAAGAATTTTATTAATACCCTTTTTCATTATTGTATTTGCAGTGCCATCAGTATCAAGATCCAACTGGGCTGCACTTATTTTTATCCTTGCTTCTATCACGGACTGGATTGACGGATATCTTGCCAGAAAATTTCAACAGGTAACATTATCAGGAAAACTGCTTGACCCGGTTGCTGATAAACTTCTTGTATTATCAGCCCTGATCATGCTCGTGGAATTTCAAAGAGTCCCGTCATGGCTCGCCATACTGATTATAGGAAGGGATGTAGCCATAACAGGTCTCAGGGCAATAGCATCATCCATGGGCGTTGTAATAGCCGCTAAAGAAATGGGGAAGATGAAAACTATTGTACAAATAATTGCAATAGTATTTCTCGTACTTGAATACCCTGTTTTCTTTAATTCGAGGGTGATAGATTTACATACTATCGGAACTGTACTACTATGGTATTCAGCTATCCTCTCATTAATCTCAGCAGGCGACTATACTATCAGATTTTTCACAAGTGTGAAGAAGACATGACTACGTTTAAGATACTCATGATATTCATCAGCTACCTTACAGGCTCAATACCATTCGGGATAATAATTGCATCTGTTATGGGGGCAGGAGATATAAGGAAGCAGGGGAGTGGTAATATCGGAGCCACAAATGTATTAAGGACAACAGGAAAATTGGGAGGTGCTATGACATTATTGCTTGATGCACTGAAAGGAGCAGTACCGGTATTAGCAGCAAAGTCATTGTGGGGAATTGATAACTGGACGCTTGCAATTGCATTAGCCGCAATAATCGGTCACAACTATACAGTATTCCTGAGATTCAGGGGAGGCAAGGGGGTCGCTACAAGCCTTGGCGTCCTCCTCGCACTATGGCCTTATATCGGACTGATATCAATAGGTATATGGATTGGAAGCATGTTTATATGGAAGTATTCTTCACTCGCAGCGCTTATATCATTTGGTTTCCTGCCTGCTGTCACAGCAATAGGAGAAAAGAATATTCCGTTTATTATCTTCTCTGTAATTATATCTTCACTGCTTTTTTTCAGACATATTGAAAATATCAGGCGGCTGATTGCCGGTCAGGAAGGTAAGATAGGGGCCGGGAGCAGCAAGGCGATGATTCTCATATTAACAATTCTTATCTCATCCGGCACCGCCATTGCAGGGAGCGCGTATGCCTATGACAGGATGATACCTGTTGAAGTTGAAAATTTGTGGAAAGAGAGACAGGCGGCGATAAAGGCCGGCAATGTCAAATCAGCGGATATTTTCCTTGATGAAATCGTAAAAACCAGGTACCGTCTTGGGATCAACAGGATTGATGATATAGCAGCGTTGATTGTCCGGGAAGGGTATCTGGAAATTCAAAAGGGCGCACCTGATAAGGCCCATCGTCTCAGCTTAATCGCGAGGGAGATGGCTCCGGACTATGCACCTTCTTACTATCTGGCTGCAAAATCACTTCGCAGCATGTCAGGGGCAAACATTGGAGATATCGCATACAGCTACGTGGAGGGAATCAAGGCATCTTTCAGGGACTTCTGGACATCATTCAACTACACCGGCAGGCTGTACACAGTATTTTTGATTGCACTAAGTCTTACAATCCTGGTATTTGTTATTGCTCTATGCTGCCGTAGTTTACCCATTTTCCTTCATACTTTCAGTGAGCTGACCTCAGGATTTATAAAGAGTCCATTCAACGCCATAATCTTCTTTATAATTGCCTTTGTCCCCCTTCTTTTCGGGATTGCCTGGTTTGCCCTGTTATGGATAGTCCTTTCATGGATATATATGAGCAGGAATGACAGGATATTTGCTGCAATCTGCATTGTATTTTTCCTGTTTTTACCGGGAATGCTCAAATACAGTTCTATCTATGTGACGGCGCATAACAACATCACACTTCAGGGACTTATTGCAGCAGACAGGGGGTATGGTGAACCGGAACTGATAGAAATGCTGAAAGAACAGCAGGGTAAGAAACCTGGCAACGATTATTTAACTTTTGGCATTGCATACCTTTCTAATAAAGATGGGAGGACTGATGAGTCTCAACATTTATTTGAAAAACTTGTAAACTCCGGCAACAGGAATCTTAGAATAAATGCAATTAACTCCTTAGGCAACATCGCCTTCTACAAAGGCAATTATGACAAGGCAATAACATATTATATGGATACTATTAAGGGAGCACCCGAATCACCTGTCCCTGTGTATAATCTCAGTCAGGCATACAGAGAGAAACTCCTGTTTGCCGAGGGAGAGAAGAGCTATGAAGCGGCAAAGAGAATCAACCCTCAGGATGTTGACAAATTTACGGCACTTTCATCCAAAGGAAGAGGTTACCGCGTCATTGAATTTCCTCTTACAATAAGTGACATGTGGCATGTTGCATTAACCCCGTCAGATGATAATAAAATATTTATCAACAATATACTTATGGCTATAATAAGAATACCCGCTGAAAGGTTTCCATTCCTCGGTATAAGCATAGGTATAATCCTTGCTGTACTTTCTTATATTAAACCAAGGACTCCCATGGCATATTACTGCCCTGTGTGTTACAGAAGTGTCTGTGGAAAGTGCACAGGCTCAAAAATATTCGGCGGAATCTGCAGGACATGTAAAACAAGAGATCAGGAAGTGGAAAAGCCGGCGTTAAGGAGAACACAGATACTATTTCTTATGCCTGGATTATGGCATATGTTCAGAGGAAATCTATTCAAGGGCATAATATTAGGTTTGATATTCTGCACAGGAATGTCAGGGCTCATAACAAAGCAGGTTTCCAATACATGGAGCACTGCATACTATCTGCCTTACTGGCCTTCCATTATCTGGATATTATTAATCATCCTGTCATATGTCTTACTGTTTTTTACCGGGATCCGTCCATTCCGATCCAGCCTCAGGGTAATGGGGCAGAGGCATTGAATGTCCCTGGAAGGTTCAATAAAAGAATTCGGACTTGCAGAAATACTGCAACTGATATCCATGCAGAAAAAAAGTGGAGTAGTGTCAATCTCACACGGGAGAGAATCAACTACATTGCACTTTGACAATGGTCAGCTTGTCTTCGCTACCTCAATAAGCGGAGGGGAGACAAAACGACTTGGCGAAATACTTGTCAATTCAGGTAAACTGACAGAAGACAATGTATCTGAGTCGCTGCGGATACAGGCGATGACAAAGGAGAGAATAGGGAATTTATTTGTTTCTTCCGGTCATGTCTCTACAGATGAAGTGAAAGAAGCATTACAGCAGCAATTGATGGATGTTATTTTTCATGTATTGAGATGGAAAGATGGACACTATAAGTTTGAAGCATGTGAAATTGATTATGACAGGGAATTTCAAATACCTGTACAGACGGATTTTATTCTCATGGAAGGCTCACGGATGGTTGATGAGTGGGGATATATTGAGAGTAAGATACCTTCCGATAACATAATATTTTCGCAAACTGACAAAGCAAATGAGATAGAGCACCTCTTTTCAAGATTAAGTCCTGACGAGGTAACGATTTATAATCTTGTTGACGGTAAAAGGGACATATCCGAAATCCTCAATATTTCGCAGCTTGGGAAATTTCCACTTTTCAGGATAATACTGACTCTTATGATGTCAGGATTGATAACTCAGACATCATCGAAAGAAGAGGTTATTTCCGGAACTGAAGAAATTACAAAACCGGAAGAAACGGGCATAGAATTTCATGAAAACAGGATAAAATACGGAATAAGACTGCAGTATGCATTTCAGGCGGCGATTCTTGCGTTTATAGTCAGTTCCATCCTTCTTTTATTTCCTGCCGGTGAAATGGCAGGATTGCGGAAGATTACCGGGGTTTCAGATTTTCTGCAACATCAGCAGACTGCAGCAGAATTGAAAAGACTGCAAAAGGCAATTGGTTATTACTTGCTCGTCAATGGAGATATCCCAGATTCCATATCAGCCTTATTTTCAGAGAATTACATTGGCAACGGCATTTCTTCCGATGATTGGCAGGATCAGTTTGTATATGAAAAATATCCTGTTGATAAATCGTCATCCGGCTACAGACTGTACAGCAAATCACCGTTAAACCACATTGCACGTTGACATGAGTTTGATTGTATAGTAATGTAAGTAATTACTTACATTACTACAGAGCATACTGATTACTCAACATTTATCAAAAATCAGGGAGGCCACATATGCACTTTATACTTTTATCGGTCCTTTCAGCATTGCTTATTCTATCCGCTCCTGCCGGTGCAGGAGAGCACACAGTTTCACTTCAGGAGGCATATAACCTCGCCTTAAAAAATCACGAGTCAGTGAAAGTTGCAGGAGAGGTGCTATATCAACTGGAACAGACAAGAAAGAAGGCTGTTTCAAACATCCTTCCGGTCATAACAGCAGATGGAAGTTACACCAAGTTTTCAGACGAGAAGATTTCATCTATCACTGTCATACAGCCGGACAATAGTTTGAATTACAGTTTGAGATTATCTCTTCCGCTATACAGGGGGGGCAGGGAGTGGAGCGCACTGAGACAGGCAAGGCATATGATTGAGGCCGGTGAGAGGGGGTCAGAGATTACAAAAGAAGATGTTGTTTCAGCGGTTTCATATGCGTACATGGGCAGGCTCAAGTTACAGAAGGAAATAGAGATAAAGGAGGCTGATTTAAAGCGTGCAGAAGAATGGAGCAGGGTGGCCTCGGCAAAGTTCAGGGTTGGCGAAGTAACCAGGGCCGCGGTACTCAGGGCTGATGCGGAAGCAGCAGGTATACAGGCTGATCTCTCAAGGGTTAAAAAGGAACTTCACATTGCAGAAGACAGGCTGGCCAGGCTCATAGGCGTTCAGTCAGGATTTGATATTGAAGAGCCGCCGCAGAAGGATGTCCCTGATGGTAAAGTTGAGGAACTTATCCTGACAGCCCTTAACAACCGGAATGATTACTTAAAGACAAACGCAGAGGTTGAATTGGCAAAAGAGGGTATCCGTTATGCAAGGGGTGGATTCATGCCTACCCTCAGGCTTGACGGTGTGTACAGCGGCAGGGACCAGGACCCTGTTTCATCAGCCTTCTTTAACAAAGAGAGCATATATGCATCCATTACCCTCACCTATCCTTTATATGAAGGTGGTTTAAGGGCGGCAGAGGTCCGTGAGGCAGAAAGTAAATTCAGAGAGGCAGGATTGAACAAAATCATCCTTGCAAAAGAGATTGACCTTGAGATTCGGGATGCCTCATACAGTATAGATGCTATTAAATCAGCAATTGAGTTTTACAGGACACAGCTATCCTTTGCTGAGGAAAATTATAATACAGTATTCAAACAGTTCACTTACGGACTTGCCGTTAATGCAGATGTCATAGATGCGAATTCAACCCTTGTAGCCGCTCAGAGTTCGCTTTCTAACAGCACTGTTGATCTTCAGCTTGCAATAATAGAATTAAAAAAGAGGATGGGGCTGCTTCTTGATGATGAAGGAATCTAACCGCGATACGCGTCATAAGCTTCTTGCCGCAACCCTTAAGATGATCTCTCTAAAGGGGTATCTTGGCACTACAACAAGGGAAATAGCAGGCGAGGCAGGAGTTACTGAAGTCACGCTATTCAGGCATTTTGGTTCCAAAGAGAGACTGTTTGAAGAGATGCTGAAGCGGTACACATTCCTGCCTGAGCTGAAAGAGCTTCTGCCGGAACTGGAGAACAATTCATTCGATTATAAAGATGGGCTATCAATGATAGGTACACGTTTTTTCAGTACCCTGAAAGAAAGGAAATCTTTAGTCCGGATAATGACGTGTGAATTACAGGTATATCCGGAAAAGGTGAAGGCAGTACACAGCAGGTTTATTGATGAGATGGTACACCTCCTCGCTGATTATTTCAGTATACGGCAGAAAAAGGGACTCCTCAGAAAATTCCAGTCTACAATAGCAGCTAAGGCATTTCTCGGAATGATATTCTCATTTTTTCATGTGGAAGAAATTGTAAAGGGCAGAGATGTAGGGAAGAGTGAGGCAAAGAAGATCATAAATGAGTTTGTAAACATATTTACGGATGGGACGTTAAGAGGAGCTTAGAGATGATTAAACAAATTATAATCCCGATGCTTGTCATTGCTGCAGTGTTCACTTATTCCGGGTGCAGTAAGCAGGATACCTCGTCGAAACAGGAAAAGAAGATCAATGTCACAGTAAAGCCTGCTGAAACAAAATCACTGAGACCGTTTATTGAAGCTGTCGGGACATTGAATCCTTATGAAGAAGTGACGATCAGCACTGAGGTTGAGGGGATCATCGCCAATATCACGGTTGATGAGGGAACAGTAGTGACAAAGGGTATGCTCATATCAGCTATAAAGGATACAGACTATTTACTCGAGGTCACAAGGGCTAATGCTATGCTGAGACAGGCCACGGCTAATCTCTCAAACATAAAAATGGAGTATCAGCGAAAGGAAGCCCTGTTCAAGGATGGACTCATATCCATGCATGATTACGACTCGGTTTCTGTTGGACTGTCATTAGCTGAAGCTGAGAGAGATAATGCCCTTGCCGCACTCTCACTTGCTGAACACAGACTTACAAAGACAAAGATTTATTCTCCCATATCAGGCATAGTTAAAGAGCGCTCGGTATCAGGCGGGAGTTTTGTAAGAAACGGAACGCCTGTCTGTACAATTATACAGGTAGATCCCCTGAAATTGAACTTTACGGTATCTGAAAAAGACGCCGGGATGTTAAGGAAGGGACAAGATCTGCGATTTAAAGTTGAGACACTTCATGACAGGGAGTTCAGCGGGAAACTGACGATCATATACCCCGGCCTTGATGAAAAAAAAAGAACACTCAAGGCTGAGGCTGTTGTTCCCAATCCGGGCGGGGTCTTAAGGCCGGGCTTCTTTACAGATGTAAAACTCTTTACAGGTGGAGCAAGGGATACGTTACTTGTCCCGGCAACTGCCTTACTTTATGAGGGAGAGACTATTAAGGTCTTTACAATAAACAATGAAACCGCAAAAGAGCATAAGGTAAAGGCCGGGACTAAATATGGTGAGATGATCGAGATCAGGGAAGGCTTGAAGGCAGGGGATAGCGTGGTAATTGCCGGTCAACAAAACCTGTCAGATGGGATCAAAGTAAATGTGGCTCGCTGATACATCTATAAAAAAACCCGTATTTGCTACAATGGTTATACTCGCACTTGTACTTATCGGTGTTATAAGTTATCCGCGTATAGGCGTTGATCTTTTCCCCAAGGTAGAATTTCCAATCGTAAATATTTCAACAAAACTTAAAAACGCAAACGCTGAGATCATGGATATTGATGTGACGGATAAGATTGAAGCAGCGGTCAATACAATCAATGGCGTCAAGACTATTACATCATCGAGCACAGAGGGGAGATCTCAGGTAGTTGTTGAATTTATCCTTGAAAGAGATATAGATCTTGCTGTTCAGGATGTACGGGAAAAGATATCGGCGATAAGGGGCAACCTGCCGAGGGACAT
>Ga0209323_10001346_pt1 | contig 16210 bp, 10 predicted proteins | sample Rifsed19ft2_FD_184014 | JGI IMG/M metagenome (GOLD analysis project Ga0209323, IMG submission 184014) | Soil microbial communities from Rifle, Colorado, USA - sediment 19ft 2 (version 2) | ecosystem: Environmental > Terrestrial > Deep subsurface > Rock core/Sediment | place: Rifle, Colorado...
CATTGAACGCCAACTTTGGTCAGTTAATTGGTGGCGGAATTGAAGCCGCTGACAATCAGGACATCGTCACAATTCATCGCAGAATTGATACTGGTGTTAACCCTATTGGCGAAGTTAAGACAGCTGTCGCCCTTGAGGATGTTCAAGTTGGCGATCAATTAGTAGTGACGATGGCCGACGGAACCCAAAAAACTCAAACAGTTACTTTAGTTGGTCATAATCTTGATCCCAGAACGGTAATGAATCCGGATGCTCATCAGACAATTATCTACACCTGTGAAGAAGATTTACCGAAATTCGGTGAGTCTGAAAGATTGGTGATCGTCGCTTCGGATGCGATGCCGCCTATTGAGGCAGAACCAGTCTCTGATACCACAGCTAATGATCAGCCGGTGATAGTTAACGATAGCTCGGCACAAGTCAATACGCAAAGCGATTTACCAGACCAAGATCAGATTCAGGCACAAAGCCAAATTCAAGTTCAAGCCCAGTCTTGGCTTGATTCAATATTGATCCGGATTTTGATGTCGCTTTTGGTTCCTTTTGTGGCTTTAGGATCAACTCTTTCAGCCGGCGGTTTGGCAATTCACAAGATGCGACAAGCACAAAGAAATTTAAATATAAATTGAAAGGGGGTGAAAGAGTAGTATGGATGCTCAAATTAAATTACTCAAGACTGGTTGGAAAGCTGGCTTAATGTTTTTAGTCGTAATTAGCTTGGTGTTTGGAGGTTTATTTTTAAGCCTTAGGAATGCATTGGCTGGTAATCCTAACTTAACGTTGTTATACCTTGGTGTTAACAACACGAATCCAGTTGGCTGGGCTCATAGCGTTACTTTAAATCATGGGGAGCAGGTTAAGTTTTATGCTGAGATTCATAATACCAACGTTCCCTCAACTGCTAATAATGTCAAGATTAAAGTAACACTACCTGGCGGTAGTTTTACAGATGGCACAAGTACAGCAACTGCTTCTGCCGATAACGCCAATAGTGTGTCTGATAATGTGGCTCTACATATTAATGGCAGTGGTCAACTGCAATATGTTGCTGGTTCAACTGCTATGACTTGGGATGTAAATGGTGATGGTAATTTAGAGTATAACGGAACTCAAATGCCGGATGGTATTGTAGACAACGGTTTAGTACTTGGAAATCAGCAAGGTTGTAATCAGTATGTTATCCAAATTAGTTTTAAAGCTAATGTGGTCGGTCAACCGCAATCGAGTCCAAGTCCGACACCGAGTCCGTCGCCAAGTCCAAGTGTCTCACCAAGTCCAAGTCCGACACCATGTACAACTTGTGGCGGCAACGATATAGATATCGATATCGAGAACAATCAGACCCAGACCCAGACTGTCAATGTGACTAGTCCAGTGACTACGGCCGCTGTGCCTGCAAAGCAACCGGAAACCGGTGCTGGTGTTTTAGGTTTGGCAACAATGTTTAGTGCTGCACCCATTGGTTTAGCTTTGTCAAGATACGGTCGAGGTAGGGTTGTAACTGGTAAAAAAGAAGAGAATTTAGCGGGTATTGCTAAAGGTTTGGTTGAATCAAGACATGGGAAGAATACACAGGTCTAAAACAGCCCTGTTACCAAAAACCGGTTCAGGGCACATGTTTGGGACCGTATGTAGGGCAGGCATGCGGTCCCTATTTTGATCACCCCAAGTTTGCACTTGGGGACCCCGAGAATAAAGTTCTATAAAATTTGACAAAGTAATTTTCACCATATACAATTTGTCTGGTACTTCAATTGGATTCCCAATAAAAGTCATGTTCCCGAATAACTAACTTAATTTATATTGAGATTGAGTGTTTGCTGAGATTGACTAATTTGTATCTACCAACTACCGACTAATAACTAATAACTAATTTATGCCTACTGCTAAAGTTTCCGTGAGAGTCAAAAATCAAGCTGTCGGATCACAAAGTGATCAGGCGCTGTCACGGCCAGATAGCGAAAATACTAATAGCCCAGTCGTTAAAGAGCCAGGTCCTACGGTTAGTAGTGTCATCGATTTAAGAACCCCAAGCGCCACAGAATATCCGCCTAGCGCCGGCAGACGGATTATAAACGGTGAACCAGAAGAACTATATGAGCGGGATCAGCCGACTCAAAAAGTTCAAGGATTTCTTGATATCACTGGTGACGGCCACGGCTTTTTGCGGCCAAAATTCAGACCATCGGATGGCGACATTTATATTTCGGCTTCCCAAATCCGCAAATTTATGCTTCGTCCGGGCGATGATGTCGAAGGTTTGGGCCGGCCGCCCAAGGAAAACGAACGCTACTTTGGTCTTTTAAAGGTTGTTAGCGTCAACGGCGTTGATGCCGAAAAGCAGAGCAGAAGGACCAAATTTGAAGATTTAACGCCGATTTATCCCAATAAAAAATTAAAACTGGAAACTACTAAAGTCCAACTTTCCGCCCGGGTCATTGATCTGATTTCACCAATCGGCATGGGCCAGCGCGGCATGATTGTTTCACCGCCAAAGGCCGGCAAAACGACGATTTTAAAAGATATTGCCCGCGGCATTTCGGAGAATTTTCCCAAGGTTCACTTAATGGCGGCTTTAATCGGCGAGCGGCCGGAGGAGGTAACCGATATTTCAAGATCGGTCAAAGGTGAGGTGATTGCCTCCAATTTTGACGAGCCGGCCGAGGAACAAACCAGAGTTGCCGAAATTGCCCTTGAGAGGGCCAAAAGACTGGTTGAAACAGGCGCCGACGTAGTCATTCTTTTGGACTCAATTACCAGACTGGCGCGTGCCTACAATCTTTCGGTGCCGCCTTCAGGCCGAACTTTAACCGGTGGTTTTGATCCGGCTGCTCTTTATCCGCCAAAGCGATTTTTTGGGGCTGCCAGAAACTCTGAAGAGGGTGGATCTTTGACCATTATCGGTACGGCTCTTATCGACACCGGCAGCCGTATGGATGATCTTATCTATGAAGAATTCAAAGGCACCGGTAATATGGAGCTTCATTTGGACAGAAAGCTTGCCGAGCGCCGAATATACCCTTCTATTGATGTTGAGCGGTCTTCAACCAGACAGGAAGAGCTTTTATTTACCGCCGAAGAATATCCAAGAATCGTGACCATGCGCCGGATGCTTTCGGTCCTAAATCCCGACGAGCGCACCGAAGTTTTGATTGACAGACTATCCAAAACGGGCAGTAATAAGGAATTCCTTGAATCTTTATCAAAAGATATCAAGTAATTCCTTGCGCCGCGTCAGACGCGGGCTAAAAGAGTTTCTTGAATCATTGAGTAAAGATATAAAGTAGAGAGGTACGAGATGTATGAAAAGTACGATAAGTACGAGAGGTATTATATAATGACTTTTCGTACCTTTGGTACCTTTCGTACTTTTGATACTTTTTAAAAAACGTGGATCACGACCCGATACATAAGGAATTTGTTGCATTTCTGGTGGCCTTCGTCTCTTATTTAACCTCGCGAATTCAAAAAACCGGTTTAAATTTTGAGAAAATAAAAAACATTGTTGTCGATACGCTTTTGGTGAGGCGGGGCGCCAATACTTCGCTTTTTATTCATCTTTCGATTCTTGGTTTGGCAATTACTGTTTTAATTTCAGGTGGCGTGTTTTCTTCAACCTCGGTTATCTCCGGTTCTTATCCGGGTGTGCCGGCTAATCCTTTGGTTGCCGGGGCAACCGAAGATGTTACATCGGTTGGTGTTATTTCTTCATCAATTACACCTGTGACAGTCATTTCCGATAAACCCAGAGATAAAACTGTTGAGTATGAAGTTAAAAGCGGAGAGACTGTGTCTTCAATTGCCAAAGATTTCGGGGTTTCCGAGGAAACAATTCTTTGGGCTAATGATCTTTCGGCAACAAGCCAGATTAAGGAGGGCCAAAAACTGGAGATTTTGCCGGTTTCCGGTGTTGCCCACGAAGTTGAAGGGGGAGACACTATTTATTCTTTGGCCAAAAAGTACCGCGCCAGCTCCCAAGCAATTATTGATTTTCCGTTTAACGATGTCGGTGATGACTTCCAACTTTTAACAGGTCAGACCCTGATAGTTCCGGACGGTGCGCCGCCTGAAAAGCCCAAGCCGGCGCCGACTCAATACTTGGCGCGCGAGAATATTCCGGTTTCCGATCTTGGGACTGCCCAATTTATCTGGCCGGCATCGGGTGATCTTGCCCAGTACTTTTCTTGGTATCATCCGGGCATCGATATCTCCAACCTTGGTGGCGGCCCGATTTTTGCTTCGGATTCGGGTACGGTGGTGGTAGCTGGTTGGCCGGATAACTTCGGCTATGGTAATCGGGTGGAAGTTGATCATGGCAACGGTTATCGAACCCGCTATGCTCATCTTTCGGCAATTTATGTATCTGTCGGCCAAAAAGTAGTCAAAGGTGAAGTAGTCGGTGCGATGGGTTCAACCGGCCGTTCAACTGGCGTCCATGTGGACTTCGGAATTTCCAAAGACGGCACTGCTCTAAATCCGCTTGGTATTTTAGGGAAGTAGAAGCCTATACGACCTATTTGTCTTATAGGTCTTATAATTTGTTCCATGATTGATTACGCACGAATTACTGCTCGCGCCGGGGACGGCGGAGTAGGTAACGGTTCTTTTTTCAGAATTAAGGGCAAGCGCTACGGCAAGGCCAATGGCGGTGACGGCGGACGCGGAGGCGATGTTTATCTTTTGGCTACAAGAGATCTTAATACGCTTGAAAGCTTCCGTTATGTTAAGGATTATCAGGCCAAAAACGGTACAAACGGCCTTTCTCGCCGCCGCAGGGGGGCAGACGGTCGTGATTTAGTGATCAGGGTACCGGTGGGAACTTTAGTTAGGGGTACCACGGGCTCCATGGGTACCACAAGTACCAAGGGTTCAGAAAGTTCTAAAGCTCGTGATACCCGTGATACTTTTGATACCCGTGATACTCTTCTTTTTGACCTGATAGAGCAAGATCAAAAAGTTCTAATTGCTCGTGGTGGTGATGGTGGTCGAGGTAACGCTCATCTTCGCGATCAGTTTGGCAGGAGACCAAAAATTGGAGAGCAGGGGCAGGTCGGTGAAGTTTGTCATTTGACACTTGAACTTAAATTAATTGCTGATGTGGGTTTGATTGGTCTTCCAAACAGTGGCAAATCGACACTACTTTCAGTTTTAACTGCCGCCCGTCCTAAGATTGCACCTTATCCTTTTACAACTTTAGAGCCGAATTTGGGAGTACTCACAGAGTTTAGCGTTCAGGGTCTAGGGTCTAGTAATAATCTAGACGCTAGCTCTCTAGCCACTAGTCTCTCACTAGTAATTGCCGACATCCCCGGTTTGATTGAAGGTGCCAGCCGGGGTCGTGGCCTTGGCGATCTTTTTCTGAGGCACATTGAAAGGACAAAGATTTTACTCCACTTGATTGATATTTCAGGTAAATCTGACAAATGGCAGGATTATCAAGTTATTAGGAACGAACTTAAAGCATATTCCAAAGAACTTGCCAAAAAGAAAGAGTTAATTGTTCTTAATAAAATAGATCTAATAGACCTACATACAGTCGATAAATATGTCGGTTTCTTTAGGGCAAAAAAGAAAAAAACTTTTGCTATTTCTGCTCTTAAGAAGGAAAACTTAACAGAATTGGTAAGTCAAATAAACAAAATGTTATTGATTGCCAAGTGATAATTCAGCAAGAATAGTTATGGGTTTTTATATATATTTACTATGAGTTCAATTAAGAAATTAAACTCGTATAACACTTTAATTTTAGAAATTGATTGAGACTGGGCATTAAAAATTGTTTTTTTCAATTCATTCTCAAGAAGCAGTTAAATTTTTATCGTTTGAATTTTAGATGGAGGTTGTTAATTTTCTTAAAACGAAAGGTTTTTTTTGAAGAGCATTTTTGATAGTATTGGAAGGTATAATTGATATTGATTTGCTAAGTAAACTTTTTAAGTAAATAAAAACAAATATGGCTTATTTAAAAAGATAAATCTAATTTTGAAATAATTGATAAAATTTGAGAAAATGTTGGCAGATTTTTAAAATAACTTGAGAAACAACTGTATTGATTAATTAAATTAATTAAGACACCTATTTGTTTTGATTAACAATAGTGTTAGAAAAATTTGCCAAGGATTTTATAATTATAGAGAAAATGATATATTTATTTTTATTAAAGATTACTAATTTATATATTGATGTTGTCATAAAAAATAGCCATCTGATATCTTTGAGTAATAGACAATATTTTAAAATTTTTAAAATAAATTATTTATAAATAGGTCAGCGCTAAAACAAGTAAAAACAATCGTCAGTAATCTGGCAGTAAAGAATTTTAGGCGCTAAGAGTTTATTCTAATAACTTTAGACTGTTAGAACAAGGTAATTATTGGATTTTAATGCAGGTATATTGGTAAACTAAGGCAAGTTCATCAGGCTTGCTGAATTTGCCAAAGTTCACATTCGGGGCCCGTAGCTCCCGCCAAAGGCCCGCTTCGCAGCGAGGCGAGCGAGGCACGCCAAGAGACGGCAATTGGTCTAGAGCGGAAAGTCAAACTTGCCAGTCGCGTTTGATGCGACGTCACAATAGAATATACATGAAGAACGGGCCGTTAGCTCAGTTGGTAGAGCGTTTGCATGGCATGCAAAAGGTCACCGGTTCGAATCCGGTACGGTCCACATCAGGGCCAGTAGTTCAGCAGGTAGAACACTGCATTCGCATTGCAGAGGTAAGCGGTTCGAGTCCGCTCTGGTCCACAGCCGACTTTCAGTCGGAATTTCCAATTCCCAATTTTTAATTATCGGTTTATGGAAAAGAATTTATCAAAAAATATCAGAAGATATCGACAGTTTTATAATGGCATTTAGTTGTATTTTACTGCTAACAAAAAAGTCATCAATAATCAGGTTAATCAGATAAGCTTCTCAACAATCTTTTTCCTATAATTGTCTAATAATTTGGCAATTTGAATAGATTGTCATTTTGGTTAGTCAAATTGCGGAAAAATTATTTATGGGACAAACTAAATTTTCCAATATTCTACAGTTCGCATAAAATTGTCATTATAGGCTCTAAGATTAAGGCACTTTGTTAGTCATTTTTGCAATGAATGGCCTAATTTGCCATACTAAGCTAGAGGTGGGATGAGGTTAGACGATGAAATCGAAAATTCTGTGCGATAATCACGACTATAATCCAGGCCAAATCGAGCCTTATTGGCAGAAAGCCTGGCAAGAATCTGCTGTTTACGAGCCAGATTTGCTAGTGGTCAAACAGCCCTTTTATAATTTGATGATGTTTCCTTATCCTTCAGCCGAAGGCTTGCACGTAGGAAATATGTATGCCTTCTGCGGATCGGATATCTACGGCCGTTTTAAACGGATGCAAGGCTATGATGTTTTCGAGCCAATTGGCCTTGACGGCTTTGGAATTCATAGCGAAAATTTTGCATTAAAGATCGGCCAGCATCCTAAAAATGTTATCAGGCGGACAGAGGCCAATTTTTACAGGCAGCTTCATGCAATAGGCAATGCCTTTGATTGGTCACACAGACTAGAAACATATGATTCAAACTATTACAAATGGACTCAATGGATTTTTATTCAACTTTTCAAGAACGGCTTGGCGTATAGGGCCAAGGCCAGCGTCAATTGGTGTCCTTCTTGTAAAACGGTTTTGGCCGATGAACAGGTAATAAATAAGTCAAAAGTCAAAAGTCAAAAGTCAAAAGTGGGAACAAGAGTTCTGCCTGGCGATAGGCAAGTTTGCGAAAGATGTCAGAGTCCAGTTGAAAAAAGAGAACTCTCCCAGTGGTTTTTTAAAACCACTGCTTATGCCCAGCGGCTTCTTGATGGTCTTAATAAGATCGATTGGAGCGAAAAAGTTAAGATTGCCCAGCGTAATTGGTTGGGTCGGTCGGATGGTGTATTACTAAAGTTTAGTAGTGATATAGAAAGAGATAGTTTCATTGAAGTATTCACAACCAGACCGGATACTATCTATGGGGCAACTTTTTTGGCATTAGCACCCGAACACCCGAGTCTGCCACTGATTATTGATAAGTCAAAAGGATTATTGCGACAGAGAATCAGAGAGTATGTGGACTATAGTAAGAATAAGTCGTTTGAGGAAAGACGAATAAAATCCAAGACCGGTATCAAGACTAATTTTCACGGTGTAAATCCGTTGTCTGGGGAAAAAGTTTCAATATATATTGCCGATTATGTTTTACCGAGCTATGGTACTGGTGCAATTATGGGTGTACCTGCACACGATCAGCGAGACTTCGAGTTTGCCAAGGAACATGGAATTGAAATTATTGAGGTAGTCTCGGGCGGCGACATTTCTAAAGAAGCTTTTAGCGGCGAAGGGATCCTGGTCAACTCTGATAAATTTAACGGATTAAGCTCAAACACTAGTATCCAAAGAATAACTCAACATATCAAAAGTAAACATATAGGGACAACTTCTGTCACTTGGCATCTGAGGGACTGGATTATTTCGCGCCAGCGTTATTGGGGGTCACCGATACCCATCATTTACTGTCAAAAATGTGGAGATCGAGGTAAATCTTGGTTTAGCACAAAAGAAGCCAAGAAATTTAAAATTTTAAATTTAAAATTTAAAATTGAGATGGCGGGTTGGTATCCAGTGCCAGAAAAGGATTTACCAGTTGAACTTCCCTACATCAAAAATTTCAAGCCGACAGGGACTGGGGTTTCGCCGTTGGCACAAGATCCAAATTTTGTCAAAGTCAAGTGTCCTGAGTGTGGAGGCGAGGCGCGTCGGGAAACCGATGTTTCCGACACTTTTTTGGACTCGGCTTGGTACTTCTTGAGATATCCAAGTATAGGAATGGAAAATGGAAAATGGAAAATGGAAAATTTTCCTTGGAATCCCGAGATTACCTGGAAGTGGTTGCCGGTTGATATGTACATTGGCGGTGCCGAACACTCGGTACTTCATCTTCTTTACAGCCGGTTTCTATGGAAAGTTTTCTACGATTTAGGATATTTTGATTTTTCCGCCAAAAGCCCTAAAGGGCAATTAGGCGGATCAGCCAAGATGCCTGTTTCTGGCTGGGAAGAGCCATTTACAAAGTTTCGGGCTCACGGGCTTTTGATTTCAAAGGGCGTCAAGATGAGCAAATCGCGCGGTAATATTGTGACCCCCGATGCTTATATTGAAAAATACGGCGCCGATACTTTGCGCTGCTATTTGATGTTTTGTGGCCGATTTACTCAAGGTGGCGACTTTCGCGATTCTGGAATTGAAGGAATGAGCCGGTTTTTGAAGCGAATCTGGAGACTCGTTCAGAAAAATTTAAAATTGCGAAGTTTTCCTTCGGAAAAGAAAATTGAAAATTTAAAATTGAGGGGCGAAGCCGAGTATATGATGCACAAAACGATTAAGCGTGTAACCGAGGATATTGAGAGTTTGGACTACAACACGGCCATCGCGGCGTTAATGGAATGGCTGAACGCGCTCGAAGAGCGCGCAGTGGGTGGTTCTGAGTCAGCAGTTGGTAGTCGGAATAAAAAAAATCTACAAACTACAAACTACGAACTCGTCACTAGAGAAGAAGTGGAAACCCTTCTTCTCTTATTGGCTCCATTTGCGCCGCATATGACAGAGGAGCTGTGGCAGCGTTTACGCGCGCCGATTAACGCAGATAAAAATCAGCGGATATCAGCTGATGCAAATCAGCAAAAATCAGCGCTATGGTCTATTCACCAACAGCCTTGGCCCAAATTCGATCCCAAATTAGCAGAGTCTAAGAAAATAGTGCTAGTGGTTGAAGTTAACGGAAGGGTACGGGATAAAATCGAAGTTGACCGTGGAATTGACCGTGAGGAAGCCGAAAAGTTAGCACTTAAGTCTAATAAAGTGACAAAATATCTGCAAAATAAACGGGTCAAGCGAGTAATATTTGTGCCTGATAAATTGATTAATTTGGTTGTTTGAGCGGAAGCTTAAGGACTTGACAGCGTTTGGATCAATCATCTACTGTTAAATTAGAGCGATAAATGGCCAAATCAGCGAATCTGAGCTCATCCCAAGATAAAAAGAAGTTATCTCGAATACTTGACACAAAAGCGTTGCAGGTAGATAAGCTGTTTGCTGGCAGTAAATTTCCGACTTCTCCAAGCTTTGTCAAAATTTTAATCGGCGTTATTCTGGCTTTCGGAGTTTTGATTTTCTTCCTAAATACGGTTGATTTCAATAAGCTCAAATCCCAGACTTCATTTTTTCAAGATAATCCGCCCCCGCCGCCTCCGCCGGATGTAATTTCACCGCCCGAGCCGCCGGCAGATATCCTTAACCAAGGCAATGTTCAGGGTGAACAGACTAATTTACAATATAATCCAAACTATTTGGGTGGCTGTTATGACTTTGACGGTGATGGCAGGGTAACCGAGGCGGATGTAAATATTATTAGGGTAATGTTTGGTGCTTCCGCTAATGGTGGCGTAGGACCTACATACGATGCAAGATATGACTTGAACAATGATGGAGTAGTTGATGGTGATGATATTTTAATGGTGATTTCTCAGGTTGGCAGGGTATGTGTAAATTCGACATCCTCACCGCCACCCACAGCGACATCTTCAGCGACACCCACGCCTACGCCAAAACCGGTATTAATTCCAGAGGCACCACCGGATATTGCTTGCAACGGCGCTTGGCAAGATATTAAAGATTTGGGAAGTTATGCGCATAATGCTATGGTCAGCTACAATGGCAGATTGATCCTGACAACAGTTGAACCAAATAATGAGGCCTACAGGTACGGCCAGAAAGTGATTGCGCGGGAGATTAACCCCAGGACTAATCGTGATACGGGTTGGTACAAGGTAGGTTTTGAAAATTCACAAAACTCTCATGTTTTGATTGAACAAAATGGCCAATTAACTCTTTACATCTATGGTAATGCTCCCCCTGGTAATAATCGGACTGTATTTAAGGGTGTTTATCTTGGGGAAAAACGCTGGGGCAATTGGGTCAACACTGGTGCTTTGAGTTTAGGCAGAACTGGTCCCTATACGGCATTTTTCGACGGGCAACTTTACAGGTTTTGGGCCAATTATGGTCCTCAAGCGGTCCTACAAAGATGTTCATCGCGACCCGTCTCTTCACCTTCACCACAAGTGAGTTGTGCACCACTGGCTGCATTTATTGACCCTAATCCTGTATTTGCAGGAAGGCAGGTTGTTGTTAAAGTAACGACAAGAGGATTTGGTTGCAACGGTATGCCTGTTTGGGTTTATGTGGGTGCCCAGCCTTACTTTTGGCAAAGCTGTAGGCTTTCCGGTGATGATTGTTCGCTGACATTCACTGCGCCGGCCATGGCAGGTTCCTATCCGGTTGTGGCAGTTGCTGACCTTGATAGAGATGGCAGATGGTATGAAAACGGCGAATACGACAAGCTGGTTTTAAGCGTTTTGCGTGGTCCAATGCCATTACCTTAGTGAAATTAGTAGTTAACAAATCCTCTAGTTGACAATATTTACTCGACTACCTTACGCTAGAAGTAGACTTAAATGATCAAAAAACTCGACGCTTACGCGACCAAACTGGCAAAGGTCTTTTCCGGCAGCGAGTATAAAAACCCCACCAGTTTTCTGAAGCTTCTGCTGGCGGTTATTGTAGCCTTTGGAGTTTTGATTTTCTTCCTAAATACGGTTGATTTCAATAAGCTCAAATCCCAGACCTCATTTTTTCAAGATAATCCGCCGCCACCACCTCCAGAACTGTATTCGCCTCCCCAGCCACCTGAAGATATTCTTAGCGAGGGGAATGTTCAGGGTGAACAAATTTCCCCAACTACTTCATCGGTCTGTATCTTATATGATTTTGACGGGGACGGTAAGGTCACCCAGGCTGATGTTCAACTTGTGATAGCCATGTATGGCAAGGCAGTTGGAGACTCCAATTACAATGACAGCTATGATCTGAACAGAGATGGAGTTATTGACGCCTCTGATGTCTCGATGGTGACTGCTCAGGTTGGCAGGGTTTGCGCCAGCCCGACGCCAACGCCTTCACCGTTACCCACAGATCAGGCGACTTATCCTTATAATCTGATGGTCAACCTTGATATGGGTTGTGGTGGGCCAGCTTCGGCACAGATGGTCATTTTTTCCTGGAAACCGGCAATTAGTTCGGTTAACTGGCGGGTAGACGTGTCCGATAATAACTGGCAGACACGGCACTCGATCTACAGATTTCAGATTTCCGGCGACAGGGTAGTTTCTGGATGGAGTGCCTATAATCCTATGAACGATGGTTTAGTTCCTGCTTTCAATACATCCTATAAATGGCGAGTTTCAAATGGTCTTAATGAAGTGAGTGGCCCAGACATTAGAACTCCATCATGTCCTTCGCCATCACCTACACCCACACCTTTACCTTCACCTCCAACCCAAATCGGCTGCGCGCCACTGAGGTTTTTGTCGATGCCTTCGTCGGTTACGACTTTGGCCAAGGTGACGGTTAAGATTCAAGTTAATGGATTTGCCTGCAACGGCTTGCCTGCTTGGGTTTATGTGGGTGCCAGACCTTACTTTTGGCAAGGGTGTACGCTTGCGGGAAACAGCTGTTCGGTGACCTTTAAGGCACCGGCCACAGCCGGTTCATACCCGATAGTCGCAGTTGCCGACCTTGACAGAGATGGCAGATGGTACGAAAACGGCGAGTATGATAAGAGAGTGTTGAATGTTTTGCGAGCTCCGATACCGTTGCCCCAGTAAGATTGACAATTGACAACTGACAATTGACAAATAACGACAATAACCCCTAGTTGACAAGAGTAGTTTATTTGTTCTACCGTGGAAATTAAGCCTGCCAATGAAAAAGAACAAACAGCTTGCGTCTGAGCCAGAAACTCAAACATCTTCAACCTCTGCAGATTTTAAGACCACAGATCTCATGGAATTGTTTTTTAAGAGGAAGTTTAAAGAGCCAGCGAATGTTAGGGCAGTAGTTGTCGGTTTGATTTTTGCTTTAATCCTCTTGAATTTTTTCGTAAGAACCATTAACTTCGAGGAACTTAATCTTGGGGCAATTTTGCAAAAACCGCCTCCGCCTCCGCCGCCCGAATTATTAACTGAGGGTACAGTTCAAGGAGAAGTTGCCCAAGCCCAAATTCGGCCGCCGGCAGTCAATATCAGTGTATTTCGAGATGCCAATAATAATGGAGTCAAAGATAGCGGTGAGAATCCACCTGCGGATATCGGTGATCTCTATGTCAACGGAAGTTTGGTGAGCGGGAGCCGGCTGAGCTGGTCAGGGCCGGTAAACCCTGGTTCGGCTCTTGAGGTTAAACTGGCGGTTACCGATCCTGCCTGGTCGGGAACAGGTTGGAGTTATCAAGAGGGCAGATGCGAAGATGATGGGACCAAATGTTATCGGCAAAGCCTTGTTAGCGGACTTAATTATGTTGATCCGGCTTATACGGCAATGGTGGGCATCCCTTTTGATTTTGGTAATTGGGACGTGATGTTTGTCCAGTTGGGGGTTAACTCGCTTTCTTCAACTACGCCTTCACCAACGCCTTCGCCAGCGAGTAGCCCAAGACCAATTATTATATCGAAGCCAAGTCCGACGCCAGGGACCGTTTTTAATAACAGGATTAGTTGGAGAACTCCGCAGGTTTCGCTAACGGCTGACGATTTTTACATAATAGCCGATGGTAAGAAGTTTCTCGGTAGTACCAACAATCTTTTTGTGCATTCTGATCCTGGTAATTCTGGTTATACAACTTTGGAAGTCGGCTGGCGAGAGAACGGTGTACCCATGGGGATGAATATGTATTTTAGAAACGAAAATGGCTCGTGGTACGTCTCCGAATTTAGAACATACGATGGAAAAGACCCCGGAGATTGGATTTTTTATGATGGATTTGCTGGTGGCTTACTTGGACAACCGCTAATTAAGCCTATTTTTGATCAGCAAAGCAAGGTTGCAAGTTTCAATCAATACTCGGGATCTGTTCATTTTAGGAATTTGAGACTGCAACCGTTTTTAAATCAGACAATTAATGCCTCACCGACACCCATACCGTCTCCAATAGACGGGAGATGCGCAGGTCCGCTGCGCATTGCTTCATTAACCTCGCCTGTGGCCACAAATGGACAAGTAGTCGTTCGGGTCCAAACTGACAGCGGTTTTTGTGATGGTACGCCTGTTTGGTTCTATCTTGGCGGTTTGAAGGGTTTATGGTGGGGTTCTGCTAGCTCAAGTGCGAACCTTAGATGGTTTTGGACAAGATGCAAAATCTCGGGATCAGCCTGTTCAGTGACTTTTAAGGCTCCTTCTGTTGCCGGGAATTTTCCGCTGATAGCGGTTGGTGATCTTGACCGAGACGGCCGCTGGTACGAGAGCGGTGAATATGATAAAAGGGTTTTGAATGTTTTCTGAGTGCCCGATAATAACCCCTAGTTGACAATATTTACCCAATTTTCTAAGCTTGAATTAGGCCTGCCTATGATAGAAAATAGGTTTTCTTTACGTATTCTGAAGCGATTTATCTACAGTAAATATTCACGGCTATTTGAGCTTGAAACCTTAGTCATTATTGTTTTTTTGGGCTTGAATGTTTTCGTTCTTTCTCTTTTCGGATCTTCAAAAACAGACTATTTGACGACTTACCGACAACTGGTTGCTTTAGAGAACATGCCGCCTCCGCCGCCGCCGGCTGAATTGACCCAAGGAGAGGTTAAAGGAGAAGTTTTAGGAGTAAGTTACAACCCTTCAACGACAAGTATTATGGTGGGGTGGAATGCAGCATCAAATCTCCAGGCTTACGTTGTCCAATGGGCTCTTTCTTCTGAATGGCCAAATAACAGAGGTGGTTCCGGCAACCTTGCTGCCTCTACCCTTGCGTATACCATTAGCGGACTACAATCAAATACTTCTTACCATGTCCAGGTGGTAGCCGTTCACTATCAACCTCCAAATTTCCCCTATAATCTAGAAGTTCTTGGTGAAAGTGATGTTTGGACTACACCTAGTTGTACTCCGACTTCCCCAATGGGCCCATCCTTAAGTTCACCTTCGGATGGCGTTTCTTTCGCTTCGGGGACCACTTCGGTGACCCTTGATTGGAGTGATGTGACCAATTGGGGCAATGAATGTAGCGGAACCAGTGATCGGCTTTATGCCGTTTACTTTGGTACCAGTTTGAACCCGCCTTGGTATTCTTGGAGCTCGGACAGTGTGGAGACGGTTTCGGTGTCTAGCGGTAATACTTATTACTGGAGGGTTGCCGCCAGAAATCGAGCAGGACTTTATGGTTACGTAAGCAAGCGGAGCTTTAGTGTTGGTCCTGGCGGAGGAGTTCCGACACCCACACCAACGCCGACAACGCCCCCTACAGCAACTCCTACGCCAACACCGGCTCTGCAATCTCCTGGATCTTTTAATCTTTTGTCACCTGCCAATGGTGCCAGCAATGTTTCTTCAAACCCCGCCTTTGACTGGAGCGATTCAGCAAGAGCCCAGAAGTACTGGATTTATCTGGCTCTTGCCGATACCCCGCAAGCTGATTTTTGGTTCAAACAGACAACTAGCTCCTACGCTTACTGGTCGCCGGCTTCAGCTTGGACAGTGGCCAACGGAGCACCAACGCCACCGGCTAACCTGCCCAACGGCAACTACCGTTTGGCAGTAGTAGCCCAAAACAGCGCCGGCAACACCTATGGAACCAACTCAAGCGGCCAAAACTATGTTGATTTCACAGTGGGGGAACAAGTTGCCTGTTTGGCTCTGACTAAACCCGGAGGGCTTGATCCTAGTGGCGACATTGCTACTAGTAAACCTACATTTAAATGGACTAAATTAGCCGATAGCGGTTATCAATATTACGTTGATCTTTCAGAAAAACCATTTGACGGCAATGGCGACTGGTGGTGGTTTAGTGGGCCATATGCTGATACTTATCAAGCATCTTGGCCTGGTTCGTGGAGTACTCAAAGAGCAGGAGGCAGAACTGCGCCCAATAGTGGTTTAGTGGCAAACAAAACTTATTACTGGCGAGTGTCGGTTATGAACAACTGCAATCAATTCGAATTTTCAAGCAGTGCACCGGCAATTCGCTATTTGGTGTCCGTTCCCACGCCCACTCCAACTCCCACGCCAACACCGACTTTGCAAGCTCCCGGACCTTTTAGCCTGACAGAACCGGCCAGTGGTGCCAGCAATGTTTCGCACAGCCCTAAGTTTGAC